>ERZ772957.1921-NODE-1921-length-12588-cov-4.392803_pt1 | contig 12588 bp, 9 predicted proteins | sample MGYA00580682_ERZ772957 | MGnify/ENA primary metagenome ERZ772957 (study PRJEB29015, sample SAMEA2737921) | human oral metagenome | biome: human oral; feature: human-associated habitat; material: dental | place: China | collected 2025 ...
CCGTACTCACTCGCTCGGGTGGGACATACCAACCAAGATGAGTAAGTCAGTTTTTTCTTTAATGAAAGATATATTGTTTTATTAGGGAGGAAGAGGACACCCCATCAGACTGGGGTTTCCTCTCTCTCCCTATAACCCTCTCTCTCCTTCCCGACTGCTTAAGGGCTATCGCCCTTAAGAATCCCAAAAGTGATTTTATGCAATATCGCTCGGATCAGGGGTAGCCACCCGAACGGGTGTGCCGTACTCACTCGCTCGGGTGGGACATACCAACCAAGATGAGTAAGTCAGTTTTTCTTTAAGGGGAAATGTCGTCTTAGACCTCCCTAAAATCCTATTTACCGCAGTTTTGCTGATGCAAAACTGCAAGCGAACAGAAGACTTATTTAAATCTGTAAGACCAATTTTTACTGTTCGCCTCGCACTTTGCCGATTCTCTCATTTCTCCGCTATATAAAAGGGGAGGAATTATGAATACCGCAAATACAGATTATCCCAAACCGTTCTTTAAACCGATAGAATATAATTTACTCTCAAGAATCGGACGCAAAGTCCGATTCTTGAGGCGGACTCAGGAAAACTCTATGTTGAAGAATGAATAAAAAATGTCCGCCCGATGATTTTATGTTCGGGTGCATTATGAAGAACGAGTACATTTGCAGAGGCGTTTTGGAGCGGCTTCTGCGAATGAAGATAGGCAAAATCGAATACCCGACGTTGCAAAAGTCCATCAGTCCGTTTTATGAAAGCAAAGGAATTTGTCTTGATGTAGATACATTCCGATGAAAAACACGCATTCGGCATAGAAATCCAGACGAGAATTCCGCCTGACTTAGGCAAGCGTACGCACTATTACCAGTCCATGATGGATTCAGATAATTTACTTAAAGATCAAAATTATAACGACCTCAAAGAAAGTTATGTCATTTTTATCTGCCTTTCAGACCCGTTTAAACTGGGGCTGACGGTTTATACGTTCAGAAATCTCTGTGAAGAAAATCCTTCCGCCGACTTAAATGACAAATCGTATAAAGTATTTTATAATGCCTCTGCACACGAAAAAGAGACCGACAAAGAACTTTTTGCACTTTTACAGTACATCAGCGCAAAACAAACGGTTTTCCAGTCCCAAAAACAATTTATGCAAGTTTGCCGCAGGCAAACTTGGAGCTGACAGAAAACAAAACTGCATCTGTAAAATAAGTTCTACTGTCCGCCGTTTATCGACAAAATAAACGGACTAAATTACTTAATCGGAAAGCGAGTTTCCCGAACAGCAAACTCTCCCCGATTTTTTTTGCGCATTGAAAAACTAGAATTTCCTCGGTTTCAGACAAATTTCCTAACAAGCAAAACAAGTTAATCGGATATCTGTGAGCCATCGATGCTAGAAAGCAAGTCAAAAGTCAATTTCATAACACTGAATATAAAGTCCACCTCAGCCTTTTTTTGCTCCTCTTTCCGCTTCTCTTCGATGGCGTTCGCTTTCCACAAAGACCAAGCGCCGGAAACAACATCGGGCATACGGATATCGTTTGAAGGATAAAGCGGAAGTTCAGAAAGAAAATAAAACGCATCGGAAAAGTCGTCCGCATTTATGCGATACGCAGCAAACGAGTCCAAATTATAAATGTCGCCGGATTCATGCGCAACAGATTCCGAGAACGACAGGCTCGCTGAAAAACTTATAATCAAGAAAAACAGGACAAGATTTTTCTTCATGAGAAAATTATACATCAGAGCGCAGAATCGGAGCAAGTTTCTAATCCTCAAAAATCCTTCGAAAACCGAAACCAAGCGATTTTCAGGAAGCGGATTACCCAGCAAACAGAATCCGTAAGCGCCAGATTTTTGAGAACGAATAAAAATGTCCGCAGAATATAAAAACGTCGAATTACTTTGCGGAACTTGTTTTTTGAAAATCCGAATCAAACAGAAAGAAAAGCATAAAGGTTCGCTTGAAGCAAAAATCTTTAAGGTTGGAAGAGTTTTTGTCCGATAAAAAAGCAAGGCGAATTCTATCCATATTGGAGAAAACAATGGAAAAAGAGAAATTTTATGCTTTTTTAAAGAATGTTCCTAAAGCAGAAATACATCTTCATATAGAAGCTGTTCCTACCATGAAAACATTGAAGATTCTCTATAAAAAACGCTTTGACAAAGAAATGTCCGACAAAGACATAACGGCATTGTTCTCCTACGATGATTTGAACGGATTTATACAAGCGTTTCTGAAAGTGCAGGATCTTTTTACGTGCGAGGACGATCTGAACTATGTTTTTGACGATTTGGAAGAATATCTTGTCGAGAACAACATCGTGTATTCGGAAGCGTTTTTCGCTCCGACCGCATTCCTGAAAAAAGGCTTTGAATATCCCAAGATGATAAAAATCTTCTCAAAAAAAATAGCGGATATAAAAGCAAAGCACGGAATCACGGTAAAACTTATCCTTGACGTTTCGCGGACATTCGGATGCGAGAACGCCATGAAAAACTACAAACTTTTGATGGAACATCCATGCGATGACATAATAGGAATCGGACTTGGCGGTGCGGAAGTAAAAGGACCAGCAGCAGATTTTGCTCCCGTGTTCGAAAGGGCGTTCAAGGACGGAATCCATGCGGTTGTCCACGCAGGCGAGGATGTCGGTCCTGAATCAATGTGGGACAGCATAAATCTTCTTCACGCCCAGCGAATCGGACATGGAATTGCAGCCTATCAGGATGAAAAACTTATGGAAGAGCTTGAGAAAACTCAACTTCCGCTTGAGGTTTGCCCGACCAGCAACGTGTTCACCAAGCACTTTGTAAAATCGATTGCGGAACACCCGATCCGACAATTTTTTGACAGAGGAATGTACGTTACCGTGAACACGGACGACCCAGTATTTTTCAAGACCACGCTTATAGAAGAATTCTGGAAACTGCATAGCGAAGCGAATTTTTCGATGGAACAGATAAAACTTCTTATACTGAACGCTTTCAACGCCCTTTTTACGACAAAAAAAATCAAAAAAATGTGGTGCAACAAGGTAGAAAAGGCGTTCGAAGAACTGCACGAATAAAAAAGCTTCGGACTCTCTTTAATTCCGAAGAACAAGGCGGCTGTAAAAGCGGAACGGCGTAACGGTCACTCCGTAAAAAGCGCATAGACAAAAGCAACGCAAAAGCCTATACAAAGACACTTTCGCTTTTTTCACAGCTTTGTATTCGGACTTAAAAATCGATTCGCTGATTTTTTACAAATATCAAAAACAACATTGCAGAACAAATCGGATTTGTAATAAAGACGATTCGGCACACCGCCGTCTTAAAAGCCCCCGCAAAGAACATCGATAAGAACCCCGTTTTTAATATGCGTTACCGCATAGGGTAAGTCCGGCTTACCGCATAGGGTAAGTGTGAGTTACCGCATAGGGTAAGTGAGACTTACCACATAGGGTAAGTGAGACTTACCGCATAAGGTAAGTGCGCACTCCCTTATAAGGGAGAACGGAGCTCCCTAGTAGGGGAGGAGAGCGCTCCCTAGTAAGGGAGGACACTCTTTCCTTATAAGGGAGAGGTGTACTACCTTATAATGTTCGTCACCCGTAGACCATAATCTATGTCACCCGTAGAGCATAATCTACGTCGGTCGTAGAGCATAATCTACGTCGGTCGAAGACCATAATCTACGTCAGTCGTAGTACATAATCTACGCCTGTCGAAGTACGTAATCTGTGTTCGATATGTGCTGTAAGCTGTTTTACAAGAACCGAGAGCTAATCTGTGTGCCAGTCCGCTTTTAATCATCTTACAGGAACGCCGTTCTTTTTAAGAATCAGGCTGTGTCCTTGGTAAGAGAGATTCCGCCTGAAAAGTAAGCGGGAAGAGCTTATGCAATAGTTGTGTTCAGGGGAAGTTTTGCAAGGCTGCCGTAAGACTTTGTTCCAAGCGTCCGCCGCCGTTATAGAAAAACGGCAGTATCCGCTTTTGGGAAAACTTGTGCTTTTAATAGGGAGGAGCGAGAGTTCCGGATAGCCCGGCATGATTGTGCATATTCGAAGATATCCGGAAAGCCTTCCGTGTGTTCGGGACTAGTTGCCGTTCATTCTGTGACAAGTGCCGAACGCACTTTACAGTCGTTCTAATTCACCTTGATTTCGCCCAGCCATTTTATCGTGTTGAGCTTTGCCGTGTCGCGGGAGCGTTGCGCCGTCTGTCCGAGCATTGAAAACGCTTTCAGGACTTTTGCATTGGGGCACGCCGACTGAATCCGCCCGGCGGTTCCGGATTCCCCGCTTCCTTCGTGCGTGCAAAACGGAATAATCGTCTTACCTGAAAAATCCGCGCCTTCAAGGAACGTGTACACAGCCATCGGTAAGTCCCCCCACCAAATAGGGTAGCCCAAAAAGATTATATCATAGTCTTTTACATTCGGAACGGTTCCTGAAAGCTTAGGGCGCGCATTTTTTTTCTTTTCATCCGAAGCGGCATTCGTGCATTCCCTGTAGTTTTTAGGGTAGGGGGATACAGTTTTAATGTGGAACGAATCCGCTTTAAGTTCCTTTGCAATGACTTCTGCAAGAATCTGAGTGTTCCCCTTTTCTACAACGCCGACGCCGTAGTTTTCGTCCGCACGCGAAAAATACGCAACCAGAATCTTTGCATCCTTTTTTGCGCCGGAAAGCGCCGTTTGTGCAAATGCGGTTGAAACGCCGTTTCCCAAGCTGACCGACAGCAGCGCCGCAAGCACCGCCCACATACGAATCTTTTTCATAGTTTCTCCTTGTAATATCTGATTCTATAATAAATAGACAAATTAAATCAGGGGGCGGCACACGGATAAGTAAAGATTTTCCGTCTTTCCGATTATCTAAAAACTTCCAATTAATATCCGTATTTCTTTCGATTTACTGCAAGAAAGCAGAGCGTTGCAATCACCGTCATCAGTTCCGCAGCGACGATCGAAAGCCAAATGCCGTCAACGCCCCAAAAAAGCGGAAAGAGCAAAACGGCGGCAGCTTGGAACACGACAGTCCGCAAAAACGAAATCGCTGCGGAAACGCCGCCGTTATTCAATGCCGTAAAAAACGATGAGCCGAAAATCGCGTAGCCGGAACAAAGAAACGAAAAAGCAAAGATACCGAACGCGTGAACGGTCATCGCAAAAAGAGCGGCATCGTATCCGACAAATAACGAAGCAAGCGGGCGTGATAATGCAAGTGACGAAGCAAACATCCCCAGTGCAAAAATGCCGATTAATATGCCGCTTTTCCGCAACAGGTTTTGTAGTTCTTTACGATTTTGCGCCCCGTAATGATAACCGATAATCGCTGACGTTCCGACCGAATATCCGATAAACACCGCTTGAAAAATAAAGCCGACATACATCAACACGCCGTAGGCGGCAACTCCGTCCGCGCCCGCATAACGCAATAACTGCACATTGTACAGCATACTGACAAGCGACATGGATATTTGGCTGAGCAATTCAGAAAATCCGTTTGAGCAGACTTTTATAAGCGCTTTGCCGTCAAAAGACGTTTTGCCGAGCCGCAAAAAACTTTTATTTGGGCGGGCAAAATACAAAATCGGAACGCCGCCGCCTACGCATTGACTGATTACCGTAGCGAGCGCCGCGCCCTCAAGTCCCCACGAAAGTACCGCAACAAATAGCGCATCCAATACGATGTTGGTTAATCCTGCGGCAATCGTTATGTAAAGCCCGACCTTAGGTTTTCCCGCAGTCGAAAATAAGCTTTGAAATTCAAACTGTAGAATAAATGCAGGAAGCGAAAATATTATAATTCTTCCGTACTTGATACTGTTTTCCAAAAGTTCGTTTTTCGCACCCAAAAGCGCGGCGAGCGGACGCAAAAAGATAAAACCGAGCATCGCAATGACAAAACCGAATAAAACGGAAACGTATACGATGAGCGAAAAAATGCGGTTCGGTTTTTCCGTGTCGCCCTCTCCCATTGTCTTGGAGATGAGCGCACTGCCTCCAGTCCCGAACATAAATCCGATTGCACCCAGCATAAGCAGAAAAGGAGTAATAAAATTGACCGCGCTGAACGAAGTTTTACCGACATAGTTTGAAACAAAAAATCCGTCAACAACATTGTAGACGGATGTAAAAATGAGCATAATGATAGTTGGTATAGTAAAGCGCAGCAATTTTATAAAAGTAAACCGCTCCGATAGTTGAATAGCCATGATAACTCCTTCCTCTTGAGTATAGGGCAGATTCTATAACGGATTTTAATTTTTTACGATAGGCTTGCAGTTTTGAAGTTTTAATATCGGAGTGTGCGATATGGTAATATCGTGGAGTACGATACGATAATGTCGGAGTATGCGATACGGCAATATCGTGGAGTGCGATACGATAATGTCGGAGTATGCGATACGGCAATATCGGGGAGCGCAATACGGTAATGTCAGGTTGTTCATCTACGTAATGACGGACAGTCCTGCACGATAATGCAGAGGAGTTTTGCAGCATAATACAGAGGACTTTTGTACGGTAATGCAGAGGTGTTCTGTACGGTAATACAGGACTGTCCCTCCACATAGGGACGGAGTGTCCATCCACGTAATGACGGGGAGTACGTCCACGTAAGGACTGAGTGAGCGTAAGCATAATTACGTAGTGAACGTAAGCATAATTACGGAGTGTGCGTCCACATAATGACGGAGTATGCGCTACGGTAATATCGTGGTGACCATTTATTTCTCTAATTTATGAGATAATTCTTTATAATCCCGCTTCATATGTAATAATGTTCGTCTTCTTCATAAACGATATTATCAGCCGGAAGAGCAAATGCTTTTTCAATAATTTTAGTATGCTTCTTTAAAAGCCAATTACCGTGATATACATAATATTTACCGTGTAAAATATTATATGATATTCTTCCTCTAGGCAGTTTCCAGTACTCGTCTCTATATATTTCCGGTAAATATTGCAAATAACCGCTTTGTTTTAATTTTTCCCATACATTACTGTGGTCTTCTTGTGTTATTAGCCAATCACCGTATTTTTGAGCACGTTCTATATCGGTTATATCTGAATAAAATAAATCGGATAAATCAGGAAGCATCCAAAATATACCAACCATATTAAACCCATATTTAATAAAATATTACAGCTATAAAGAATGTTTCTTATTCTGACAGCAAGAACATGAACCGTTTGTAAGTGATGCAACTGATGTATACTTTGCATCACAATCTTGTAGACGGAATAAAAACAACTACAGAATTTCGGCGATACATTCAATCAATTCAGCAGCATTATTTATTTGATACATAAGATTCTCCAAATCAAGCTTTCCGTTTTCTTTTTCTAAAAAAACATTATCTATAATTGCGGCGGAAGTATATTTTCCAATCCTATATCTTGGAGGTTTTGAAATCGACAGATCGAATTCCTCCGCTTTTTCTTTAAGTAAATTTAATACTTTGTATAAATAATCGATTTTTCTATCCCACGAACCGCAGATTTTTATAAATAGATTTATTTTTCCGTTGCAATAATTTTCGATTTGAAGATATAGTTCTCTTTTTTTATTTTTTTTGCAAGATGTGAAATGAAACCATAGTCCTAAAAAACCGCCATTAGGATTTGAAACATAATCCCACTGAGCCCAATCATCTATAAGTTTACTTTCTATATATGAATAGAGACCTTTTGTTGCTTCGTAAGAATTAAGTTTTTTGTATTCCGAAAAACTATCACTTTCTTTTTGCATTTCTGACAGATTTAATAAAAAATCGGAATAAATTTCACTTTTGGAATTATGATTTTTTAAGAAGTCTATAAAGTCTTTTCTGCTGAAATAGAACCACCCTTTATCCTTAATCTTTTGAATATTATCAAGACACTCAAGTCCGGTTTTCAAATATATAAAAACGATTTTTATGTCTTTGCCATAATATTTTTCGACTGTCGTTTTATAACGTTCAAGTTGATTATCATGCTCGCTCGTATTTACTTTATCCTCAATTATAAGTACATATTCTTCATTGATTTCTGCCCAAATATCGATGTTAGCCCATTGCCGCCCGGCATTCAAATTTCTGATTTCAGTATTCTCAGAACTATATTTTAGAGAGAGGAGTTTCTTTATGAATTCTTTTCCTATCGTACATAAAGCAGGATTTTCTTTAAAACAGGAATCATCTGCCCATTGTAAAAGCCATGTAATAAAAGCGTCTTGGGATAACTCTTTTGTAGCTATTGAGAAAAGATTCGGTTTCATATTTTATCCTCCATAATTTTGAGCTGCCGTCAAATCATATATAAAAACTTCGGCGGCAGTTATATTGAAATTAAACGTTGTATTTATAAAAAATATTACAATAAAGTCCAAATATGCTTAAACCCTGTTGCGGGACATTTTTCGGAACTAGGTCGTTTGCCTACAAAACAATGCGGGTGTGCACCGCAGTTCATGCATTGCCAATCATAACTGCTTGTCATAAAATCCTTCTATGATTTTATTTTCTTTAGCCGAAAATATGCCGAAGATTTCCTTATCAACGATAAGTGCCGATTTACGGTATCAACCTGACATTCTTTCGACCTTTCTTATAAACTATAGCATATACGTCAATTTATATGCAATGGCTTATAATGTTATTGCTTATAAATATTTATACTCTGTGTGTGAATAAAGAAGTGGGGGATACCATACGGGAGCTGAGGAAAGAAAAGCATTTGTCTCAAGAAAAATTGGCTGATGCTATCGATTCGCATCAAGTATATATTTCCGAAATTGAAAAAGGCATTAAGCTGCCGTCTCTCACCATTATTAACAACATTGCAAAAGCATTCGATGTGTCGCTGACTGATTTTATGAGCCGTGTTGAGCAAAAATTGGAAAAGCGCGATACCAAAGAAAACGCCTAAAAGGCTATAACACAAGATGCGGATAATTACTGCGTCGTTATACAAAAGCGAATGCACAACGTTCAGCAAGTACGCCTCCGATTCGCTTTTGCTAAACTCCTTGAACTTACCTCGTCTCTTGTCGTCTTACGTATCAGTAGCGCCGTGGTACCATACGGTAACAACTTTGTATGACAAACTTGTTGCTCAAAAATGGAAAGTATCTATGAACGAATGTAACGGCACAACTGTAAATACAACATTGGCTTATTTGAGAAAAGCCTCTATATAAATGAAGATGCCTGTGTTATAATGAAGCATGTTTTTAAAGAAAGAGTTATCGGAACGTGATATCATTTCTAAATACATACTTCCTGCGATCGAGCAATCCGGTTGGAACAAACAGACACAGATTAAAGAAGAAGTTTCTTTTACGGACGGACGGATTTTTGTAAAAGGAAAAAAGACAAAACGGGGGAGGAGAAAACGAGCCGATATAATCCTCTATTATAAAGCGAATATTCCCGTTGCTGTCGTCGAAGCAAAAGATAATAACCATGCAGCCGGCGCCGGAATGCAGCAGGCGCTGGAATATGCAGGAACGCTTGATATTCCTGTCGCAATCGCAAGTAACGGGGATGGATTCGTTATTCAATATCGAAATAATTGCGGTCAGGTGGGCAGCAATGGAAAAGCAATCATCACTAAGCATGCAGATTTAGATCATTTTCCGGCACCTGATGAACTCTGGGAAAACTACAAAAGATATAACAAACTCGAAACAAAAGAAGCGGAAAAAATCTCTCTTTGTTCATATTTTTTTGACCCTACCGGCCGCGCTCCCCGCTATTATCAACAAATTGCAATTAACAGAACGGTAGAAGCAATTGCCCGTGGTGAAAAACGTATTCTTCTTGTCATGGCAACAGGAACCGGCAAAACCTATACGGCATTTCAGATTATTTATCGTCTTTGGAAATCCCGAATAAAAAAGAGAATCCTTTATCTGGCCGACAGGAATAATCTTATTACACAAACCCAAAAAGGCGATTTCAAACATTTCAAGGAAAAATGCCATATCATCAAACAGAAAAAAATCGATACAGCTTACGAAATATACCTTGCACTGTATCAAGGCCTGACGAATTATGATGAAGACGCTTACAAAGAGTTCAGCCCGAACTTTTTTGATCTGATTATTGTAGATGAGTGCCATCGCGGTTCAGTTGATGCTGATAAAGCCTGGCATAAAATCTTAACGTATTTTCATTCGGCAACACAGATTGGTATGACTGCAACTCCGAAAGAAACAAAGAACCTTTCTAACATAGAATATTTTGGAGAGCCGATTTATACCTACTCATTAAAGCAAGGAATTGATGACGGATTTTTAGCACCGTATAAGGTGCTTCGTGTCGGAATAAATATCGATTTGGAAGGCTACCGCCCTGAACGCGGCAAAACAGATATAAACGGTGAAATGATAGAAAACCGTCTTTACAATACGAAAGATTTTGACCGCACTATCGTAATAGATGAGCGAACTGATGTAGTTGCCAAAAAGATTATGGAATATCTGAATAATTCAGACCCAATGGCAAAGACAATTGTTTTCTGCGTAGATATTGAACATGCTGAACGGATGCGGCAGGCACTTTTAAGATATGCCGCGCCGGAAATTACCGCAAAGTCCGATAAATATATCGTTCGAATTACCGGTGATGATCCTGTTGCAAAAAGGTATCTTGAAGATTTTATAAATCCGGAAGAACATTTCCCGGTTATAGCTACAACATCCAAACTTATGAGCACCGGTACGGATGCACAGACGTGTAAACTGATTTGCCTTGATGAAAACATTGGCAGCATGACAGAGTTCAAGCAAATAATCGGACGCGGAACGCGAATCAATGAAGATTACGGAAAACGCTATTTTACAATTATAGATTTTAGAAACGTAACGGATAAATTTGCCGATAAAGATTTTGACGGCGCCCCGGTAAAAATTAAAGAAACAAAACAGGATGATACCCTTTCCGAAGAAGTTATTGATGAAGGCTCCGGTGATGAACAAATAGACCCTGTTACCGGAGCTGATATCGTTTTTGACGAATCGTATGAAGCCGATGATGCACGTGAATCTCCGGTTGCAGAACCTGAACCATCGTATGGCCCAAAATCGAAAGTCTATATAAACGGTGTGGATGTAAGTATATTGAGCGAGCGTAGACAATATCTTGATGCAAACGGGCAGCTTATTACCTCAAGTGTTAAAGAATATTGTAAAAACGGTATAAAGAAGACCTATCGTTCTTTGGATAATTTCTTGCAAACGTGGAACGAGGCAGATAAAAAGAAAGTCATTATAGAAGAGCTTGAAAATCAAGGAATCATCTTTGAGGAACTGAAAGACGAGATAAAATCGGATTTGGATGTTTTTGATCTGATTTGTCATATTGCATGGGATGCCCCGGCGCTTACCCGGAGGGAACGGGCGGAAAATGTCCGTAAACGAAATTATTGGACTAAGTACGGTGAAAACGCACGCCGTGTATTAAATGCCTTGCTTGATAAGTATGCAGAAACCGGTATAGAAAATATCGAAGAGATGAAGATACTTACGGTAGAACCGCTGAAAGATTTGGGAACTGCAACGGAAATTGTGAGTATATTCGGCGGCAAAGCCGGTTATCTTACTGCACTTAAAGAGTTGGAAGATGAAATTTATGCGGTGGCATAGGTAAAATGGATAAAATATCAATTCGTTTTTTTAACGATACGGAAGTACGTGCCGTTTGGGATGAAGAAAATTCAAAATGGTGGTTTAGCGTGCTTGATATTATCGGTGTTTTAAATGAGCAGCGTGAGTACGAAAAGAACCGCAATTACTGGAAATACTTAAAAGCGAAACTTAAAAAAGAAAATAATCAACTGGGTAGTGTCACTACCCAGTTCAAACTGACCGCTCCTGACGGTAAAAAGCGTTTGTCAAACGTCATTGATTACAATCAGGTGATAGAACTTGCAAAAAATTTTCCCAACAACAAATCAGTGCCGTTTATTCAGTGGTTTACATACTCGGAAGAAACAATAGATGCAAAAAGTAAAACAAAGGCATACTCACTCTTTGAAAGTTCTTTATTAGACAGTATAGAAGTCGGAACGGTAAAAGGATTAAAACAAATTCATGCATACCTTTTTGGCGGACTTTATGATTTTGCCGGTAAAATTAGAACAGTAAATATTTCAAAAGGGGGCTTTCAGTTTGCGGCAGCAGCATTTCTCGAAGAAAATCTAGCCAAAATAGAAAAGATGCCTGATACAACTTTTGAGCAGATTGCAGACAAATATGTAGAGATGAACATTGCTCATCCTTTCCGCGAAGGTAACGGGAGAACAACAAGAATATGGCTGGATTTGATCCTAAAGCAGGCACTAAAAAAGTGTATAGACTGGAGCAAAATCAACAAAAAAGAATACTTGGCCGCAATGGAACAAAGTGTCTATGACGCTTCTAAAATCAAGTATCTTTTGCAAAACGCCTTAACGGATAAAATACATGACCGTGCAATGTTTATGAAAGGAATTGATTATTCCTATTATTACGAGGAAGCGGAGTAATATGTACCGTTTTTGCCATATTTGGTACATATCTTTGCGATATATCCCAAAAGGAGTATAATGGGGACATGTCATAAATACCGGCTTGATGG
>ERZ772957.1923-NODE-1923-length-12576-cov-7.011980_pt1 | contig 12576 bp, 10 predicted proteins | sample MGYA00580682_ERZ772957 | MGnify/ENA primary metagenome ERZ772957 (study PRJEB29015, sample SAMEA2737921) | human oral metagenome | biome: human oral; feature: human-associated habitat; material: dental | place: China | collected 2025 ...
CGAAATATGCCGCCGCGCCAAATCTCGGGAAAGCCTCTCTGCCCGCGTGTCAGTACATCAAACATACGATAGCCGTCCATCCGACACGCAGGGCACGGGCTCTGCACAAATTTCACCAGCCCGAGCCGATAGGGACACCGTGCACACGGCGGCCGTACCGTGCGAAACACGTTCTGCAAATTCTTCAAAATCCCCATGACGCACACCTCCAAATAACTGCTCTTTGATCTGTCCCTATCTTAGCAAATCCCCCGCCGCCATAGGTCGCCGCACAGGCGACATTTTTATTATGTGATCCAAGTATAGCAAAAGGCATGGACGAATTACGTCCATGCCTCCAAGAAAATTCTCAGCCAACGTCACTCCATTTGTCGTTATCCGTCAGCCATCGCTCCTGATAGGAGCGAATTGTAGCATAGCCAAGGTCGCGAATAAAACTCCCATTGACCGCGATAGCAACAACAGTACCCACGCCGGGAATCAGCTGTGCCGCCTTCCGCTTGGCGAGGTTCGTTCCGAGCTGTCTGCACAGCTGGTGAATCAAAAGCGGTCGACGATCCTGTGCATCCTTTTCAATCAGAGCATTTTGCGGGCTTCTGAGCGCAACCTTCAGGAGAGTCAGCTCATCGATTGCCGCACGCTTCTCCTCCGTCGAGTTTGCTGCCACAATCGACAGAATTTGCAGGGCGTAAAGCTGCTCCTGCGCAGTATTCGTCTCGTATCCATAACACAAGCCGATCTTGTGAATCGTCCGCATGGACAACACGAGTAGCGCAGGAATATCCGCCACGATCGGAGTGATAAGTCCGCCCGCGCCTGCCGCCATGAGGATTGCCATGTTGTGAACCTCATTTGCGAGATGGTCAGAGACCGCCAGATCCTTCGTGCGTAGTTCGTGGATCCCGCTTACATCGGCTCCCTTGAGGATGTCTTTCTCATCTGTTAGGAAGTTCCCTGCTGAACCAATTCCATCCAACGCGTGCTCAAGTGCCGACTGCGGAATGACTGCATCTATCAGATTTCCAACTGGACGAAAAAGGGCTCCGAGTTTCCGTGAAAAGCCTCCGATCTCCTCGCCCTTCCACTCCTCAATCTTTCGCACCTGCATCTCTTCGTAAGCGGTTTGTTCCTTCATGTCCGTACTCCCTTCTATACAAAACAGATCAGCAAAGCTGCTGTCATTGCTCCTGCGCTCTGCACAGCTTTTCGAATACGATCAGATACCTTGCGGCACGGTGATAGTCCCGAAAGCGCAGCGACGTCAAAATAGCATGTCCGACGGCTTCCATACATTCAAAACGATGGAGTTTACAGTGGTCGCCCGTCAGGATAGCACAGCAAACGAGGTCTTTGGTCAGGTATTGACTCTCCAGCTTCTGCAAAAGACCGTAGAGGAGTGCTTCCTGCATAATTTGCTCTGTTTTCATTTCATTGCCTTTACCAGTCGTTCGAGCATCTGCATATCCTTTGCCGTCATGGATTTGTACTGCTCCATCACCGTCTGTTGAGCCACATTCTGACGTTCAATCTCCTGCACTACACTCTGCAAGGAGTTCGACAAATGCTCTCCCAAGTCCGTCACTGGTTGGCATACATCGTCCATGGCATCTTCTATGCTCTTCGCATAGGTCTTCAGTTGTTTGCGGAAATCGTCCATTGCACACGCAAAATCAACAGTCTTCACCTGTGCACCTACTATATTTTCAAGGTGTAGATTTCCCGTCTCTACAGCCTTACTCTGGAGATCACAGGCATCCCATATCCCCTCAGCACTCTCTGACAGTTCCCCCAGCTGCTCAGCGACTTTCTGCTGGCTCGCCGCCAATGCCTCAAGCAGCTCAACGGAACTCTTTTGGAGTGCTGCCAAAGTCCTCAACGGTATAATGGCATCACGCTGATTCTCCTCCAGTTTGCCAAGTGCTAGAGAAACAAGCTGCTGCATCTCCGACATGCGTTCCTCGAGTGCCGAGCTCAAATTGGGCAGGATATCGGCAAGAAGCGCCGCCATCTGTTGGTTACCGGCTCGCAGTTCCGACCGGATTGCCTCAGCCTGTACCTGTATTGGTTTTAGTGAAGCAAGCTCCTGACCGATCTGCGCAAGCTGCTGTTCGTTTTGCGTGATTCCTGTGATGGCCTTCTCATGAACAGCAGAAAGCCCATCCACTTTGTCTGTGAGGCCTCGGATTTCTGTCAGCAGCGCATTCCGCTCTGTCGATCCCTCCCGCAAAGCAGAAAGGCTCTCCCGAAAACATTGCGTGAGGACATCGATCCTCTCACGCACGTCATGAAGCTCGGCCGCTACATGACGATTTCCATCTTCTTGCACACCTTGACTCTGTTGTATCCGTTCGCAAAGTTCCTGCAGTATCCGGCATGATTGTTCATCACGCTCCCGCATCGACGCCTTATGTGCGGAGAAATACTCCTGCAGTGCACGATGAAACAGTGCCGCCGTGCAGATTCCGATGCCGAACATAGCAAACAGTACACCCAATTGTCCCGTATGCAGATAGTATGCTCCTGCGCATAAAAATGCCACGATAGCAAAGACGACCAGGGAAAACAGTGCTTCCTTATCTCTCACGAAATCAGCTCCTTCCACGCCATATAATATTGCGTCAATTGTTCCTTGAGCACCATAGGGACGCGCTCTTTGACGAACTCCTGATATTTTTTCCAGTAGATGACAGGCACCCCCGCACTCTTATACAGGAGTTCCTCATAGGCAGTTTGGTTCTCGATCGTATGCCAGGAAACGGGTGTCGCATATTGGGCAGGAACTTGCATATACTCTTTGAACTCTCTTTTGAGGGTACTGCCAAGCTGCTCACACATTTTGGGCACGTCCCAGTCAGCAATACGGGGAATCTCAACATCCCTGAGGATAGTTCCATAGAGTTCCGGCACACTGTGCAGATATCCCGTTCCCTTTGCAAAGAGCAGGACGAGTGCTATCCGGTTCCAGGTCGCCCAAAGACAGTCCTCAGGGGTTTTACACGCAGAATCATAGGAGTGGCAGATTTTTTTTTGCACATCCAGGCTAAGGCTGTCTTTGAGCTTCCCAGGGGTAAGCAGGAGTTCCTCATAGTCATGAGGAAGATCCTCGATCCGATATTCCAGAAGTGACAGTTTCTCACGCAGACGCTCCCGCTGTGTGTCGATCAGAGAGGCATGCAGGGAGAACACCTCCGTAAAATCCGATGCCTGCGGGAGATACACCGATAGCCCCTGTTCCTCATAATAGGAGCGCGCCTCGCACATCACATCTTCAATCCTGTCCAGATCCGTAGCCCCCGCCCTGTGCTCCTCCTTCATGAGTACGAGGGCAAGCACGGAATGCGTCGACATCCGCTGCCACTTCTCCTTCACCCAATCGTCGGTCGCCTCCTTTTTCCATGGAAACCCTTCGAACAGTAGAAAACAAAGGGGAACTTTGCGAGGTGTTCTGCGTCCTGCTCCTCACCATCCGGCAGGATACAGATGCACATTCCTGGCGGCACATAAGGGCTATACAGATGGATTTCATCCACATATTGCGTCGCAACATCTGCCTCAGACGATTTCGGCCGCTGCGAGATCCATATTCGTTTCCCCGTGTATGACTCCTTACAAGGATGCCCCAAAAGCCACCCCGCAAAGCGATAGCGCGAATGGTCTCCGATGAGTGCCCATTGAGAGTCCAGTACAAAGGCCGTCTCCATCACGCACCGACGGTCTGCTGCAGGTCAGCAAGGATGCGGCTGATACGCGCACATTTTTCATCCGCCTCTCCCTGAGAGAGTGCTCCGAGGCGGTCATACTCCTGTTGTTTCTCCTTAACCTTCTCCTCAAGAGGAAGAAAGCGCTGCACCTGATAAGTCTCAAGGCGCATCGACACCTCCCCCATATAGTCATCGGTCACTTGTGCCAGATAACTTTTCAAGTGATCACGGTAGCTGTCGGCGCAGGTACGCTTCCATTCCTGCAGGGACTTTTTCCTAGCATCTTCCCGCCACTGCTGCTCCTGCGCAGCGATCTGACGCGCAAGTTCCTGTTCGTCAACCACCAGGCTGTCGCGGAGCGCCGCCTTCTGTTCCTGCTCATTCTTGAATGCACCGAGCTTGCGTTTTCGCTGATATAACTCCTCCTGCATACGGCGGATCCCCTGCTCGAGGCGACGCTTATTCTCCTCATACTCTGCACGAAACACAAGATCCTCTTCATAGCGCGGCGGATGGTCGAACTGTTTGCCGATCTGCTCCCCCCAATACTCAAGCGTCAGGCGTTCCAAGAAAGATGCCGGCATTGCGTCCTTCGCAACATTGATTACTTTGATTGCCTGATCGATCTGGTTCTTTGCCTTGGCGACGCGTTTTGCAGTAGCGTACGTCCGACTCACATTTTGAATATTGGATACCGCCTTGGCAATTGACTGCCCTTCCTTGAGCCCCTTTGCAATTGCATTTCCATACTTGCCAAAGGCCGTCGGTACTTTGGCAATAAATTTCACGATGCGTGGATTTGCAGCAATCTTTGCCATTGCACTGCTGGGGATCAGGAGTGTTGCCCAGTCCAAAACATTTCCGATCATCTTCCCCATCGCCGCGCCGCTTGCATTGCCCGGATCCGCTTCAATCATCTGAGGAATATAGGGTCCAAGCTCACGATATTCCTCTCCTGCTGCCGCAATTTCTTGCTGCAAAAGAGCGATTGCCTGCGCCATTTCTGCGCGTTCACCATCATCTACCCGCATCAACTGCTCCTCAATCTCCGCACGGTTCTCCTGCAGATGCGCATATTGCCTCCGGAGATTGTCAAGCGTACTATCCTGCTCCTCGACAATGGCGGCATAATGCTCTGCCTCAGGCAGAGCGATCACAGGCAGCACCGTCCCGACAGGAAGAGCAACACTGTTGATGTCTTTGAGGACGGGATCAACATGTTCATTGATACGATCGTATGTACGCCGCAGGATATGCTGTGTTTCGCGCTGCAGCAACGACTTCATCTGCTCGTTCGTCTGCACCTCTTTTCCTGCTCCTGCAATACGCACTGCCGCCTCGTCTGCCGCAGTGCCGATGAATGTATGGACATCCGACTCCATGCGTTTTTGACAGGCGGCAATCTCCTTCTGCAAACGGATTCGTCGCTCGTCCAATGAGGCAGTGAGAGCAGCGACCTCGCGATCAAGCTGTTCACGCTGCTTCCGGATTGCAGCAGCACGCTCTTCCTGTCCTGCAGCAAGCATCTTCTCCTGTGCCTCGAGTGCCGCCATGACCTCATTCGCCGCGACACGAAGCCCGAGTGTCGTGTCCTCCGCAAGAGAACGGCGCACATCCGCCCCCTTCGCCGCGAGCAGATCGCGAATCCGAGCAATCCCGCCAAAGTGTGGCGAATCCGCCAGATTCGAGATATAAAAACTCTCCTCCAAGTGCTCGCGAATGCCAAGGTCTGTGAGGATACGTTCCTCATAGGCGACGACCTCTGCATAGCTCTCCTCAGCTTCGTTGATCTGATCGCAGTGCGTCCGTACGAGCGTCAGCGGTCTCCCGCCATGCACCAACAGTTCCAGCTTGTCCATGTCCACGGCAGAAGGAGTGCCGCGTGTCACATAGATGATGCTCGAGGCAAGTGCCAACGACTGCATGAGCAGATGCTCGTGGTGCTCGATCAAGGTATTGACCCCCGGTGTATCGAGCAGGATCAGCCCCTGCTGCAGGATCTCCGCTGCCAGAAACACTTCCATATGCTCCACAGCAGCAAGATTCCTGCCACAGTCCGAGCCACTCTGTATGATCTGACACACCTCGGCAAGCGAAACCTCTTCCACGCACCCATCAAGATAGTACAGACGCGCCATCTCCTCTGCACCGTAGCGGATATAGGTCAGAAGCGGCGTCGTTTCCACCGTCCCCTGCGGCAAAAGCTCACGACCCAAAAGATTGTTAATGAGATAGGATTTGCCTGCAGAGTACTGTCCGATGAACGCGACGAAATACATACCCGCCTTGTAGCGTTCCATGCACACGCGGAGATCCTCGCGCTCCGCCTCCCACGCCAGCTCGTTCATGCCCTCGTCAAGCAGTGTGAAAATTCGCTCATCCACCATATTACTCAGCCTCCCCTATTGTATCCTGCATCTGCTGCAACTCCTGCTCAAGTTCGGCGCAGCGGCTCAGGAGTTCAATTGCAGACTCACGTGCCGCCTGTGCCTGTGCCAGTTTCGCATCGCGCTCCGCATCGGATGCCTTGCAGTCCTCGATGAGACGATTCAGCCGCTCCTCATAGCGACGAATTTCATCCGTGACACGCGCTGTTACCATCCCGCGCACCGCCTCGTAGGACTGCTGCTCCATCTCCTTCAGACCGGAGGCTACCGCCCGCTCGAACTCCTCACCGCGCTCCTCGGCATAGCGCGTGATCTCGCGCATGATCCGCTTTCGCGCACGGGCAGCATCCTTTTCGAGCCGCTCCGTATATTTCTGCATAGAGTCGAGATAGTCCTTGTGCAGTTCTTCCAGTCTACGATTGCACCGCTGGACTTCGATGTCGAACTCCTCGCTGCACACATCCGGCTCGCGGTACTGTTCCATCACCGAGAGCAGCTCCGCACGTTCTGCGGAGATACTGTTCAGCCGTGCCTGACGCTCCGCCAAAGCTGCAACTTGCGCCGTATCATCCACATATTCCACAGTCTCTACGTCTTTCTTTCGCCCCATAAAGACCTGTGCGATTTTACCAAACACGCCCTCGCGGTCTCTCTTGATAATAGTCTCCTGCCTGTATTTATGAACAGCAGGAATCTCAAACATCGTCTCGATATGATGGCGACGTTCGGAAAGCTCCCGCAGATCCTGCTCCAACGCCGCCCGTTTCTGCTCGATGCGCCGTGCCGCAAGCTTCCCCTTTTCCTGCCGATGCAGCTCCTCCTCGATGCGTTCCATTTCTTTGCGTTTCTCGGCGAACTCACGTTCAGCCGCCTCCATGCGGCTGCCGACCTCCACCTCGGTCATCTGAAACGCCGTGGCGGAGATATTCAGATCGATCCCCGGGATCGCAGACAGTATCTCCTGCACGCCCTCCAACACCTGTCCGCTGATCTCATCCGTCACCAGTACGAGTTCCTCACGCAGATCATCGTCCATACGCTGCAGCCGCCGACGGTATTCTCCATCAAGCTTTCTTTGCAAGTCGGCAGCATAGGCGCGCAGTTCATCTGCATCCTCGATATCGCCCGCTTCCTCCGCAACGCGCGCCACGACCCGTGCACAATAGTCACTCGCCCGTTCCCGCACATCACGCATGACCTCTTGGAATTTCTTCCGCAAGGGGCTGCGCTGTGCCTGTTCTTCCCGACGAAGTTCCTCGATCTTGTCCTTCATCTCATCCTGCTGCTTGATGAGTTCATCGGGGCTGTGCTGCGCACTCAGGACTTCAATACTCGTATCCAGAGCACTGCGTTCATCGCGAAGCATATGCAGCAGGGTATGAACGGGTGCCATAAGCTCCTCTCGCGTTTTCTCCCCGTTCGTGATATAACGCCAGAGGCGATCCTCGAAGACATGCAGACGAGAGATCTCCTCCATGCGCGCACAGTAAGCAGTGTCCTTGTTCGGTTGCCTCGGATCCTCATAGTCCGCATCCCGTGCAACGAGTGCCTGATGTGCAGAGATGGGATAGATCTCGGGGAGTGTCGCCTCATCGAACTGCTCGGCATAGCTGTTCTTCAGATGCTGAACGACGCTCTCCACCGACTCGCCCTCATTTGCCTTGATCGCGTCAATCTTGTTCAGTACGATGAAGATGCGGCTGCACTGCGCGCGCAGGTCGCGCAGCGTATCGAAATCCGTCTTCGAACCGGGACGGTCTGCACTAAACATGAAGATGGAGGCGTGGGACTCCTTGATCTGCCGCCGCGTAATGTCCTCAAGATTCTCTGTAATGCCGTTCAGTCCCGGGCTGTCGACGAGCATGACACCATCCTCGAGAAATCTGCTCGCGAGAAAGAGATCCACACGCTCCGTCGACTCCGAAACAGCATTTCTGTCCTCTCCCTCACCGACTGTGACATACTTCGTCAGGGTATCAACGGAGAGATCTGGCAGCACCTCTGTACGACCATCGCGGTAGTAGACAATGCCCGGCTCTCCGTTCGGAGCCTTGGATGCGTGCTGTAAAAAGTTTACGGTAGCAGTTGTCTCACGCGTATACGAGGGGAGAATGCGCTTCTGCATGAGCGCATTGAGAAAGGTCGATTTCCCCGCACTGAACTCGCCGATCAGAACGATACTGAACAACCCCTGCTCAATATTGTTCTGCAGTTTTTCCAACGCCTGTGCATCCCCCTCCTTTCCCTGTGCGGTCATAAACGTCTGCGCGTCATGAAGCAGCGTCATAAGTTTTTCCTTGCGCTCGCCATGCTGCGCCAAATACCGCTCTTTGCTCATAATGCCAAGCCCTCCTCCACCTGTGTAATGCTCCGCTCCAAGAGTTCCTTTGCCCGTGTCAGCTCCTGCACCTCACGCATGAGTTCGGGCGCCTGTTCCTGCTTTGCAGCCTCAAGCTGTGCAATCCGCTGCGTCTCTGCCTCCTCATACATCTGGCGAGCCTCGCGCTGCATGTCCTTCCGCACCTCCTCGAGGCGCTCCTTCCATGCGTCAAGAAGATGCTCGATCTCGCCCTCATCGTCATTCGCGCCGCAGAGATACCGATGCACCCAATCGCAAAGGTGTCTGCGGCATTGCTCAAGGTATGCCTGCAGTGCGTGCTTGCGTTCAGTCTCAGCCCTCTGCTTTTCCGCCTTGAGCTGTTCTTCATAGCGGCGCAACTGCTCTTTCAGGCGACGGATCCGCGCCTCACTTTCATCGGCTCGCTGTTGATAGTATCGGAGGTGCTTCTCCTTGTCCATCTTTTCACGGCGAAGCCTCTCATACTCCACCGACTGCCGATTCTGCTGCTCTTGCAGCGCCCGGCGTCGATCATCCCAATCCCTGCCGGCACTGTCATCGCGCATGGTACGGACTTCGGTCTTAGGCGAAAGAAAAAAATCTCTGGTATCCGCAAACCATCCTGTACGTTTAACAACCACTTCCTCCTGCCAAACGCGCTCGGCGGGACGGCTGCCCATGCGGTGCAGGTCATATTGTACCGCCTCCTGCTCTCGCCGTGCCCGGTCGGCGAGAGCCTCCCGATGCTGCACCTCCCTGCGCGCTTCGGCAACGGCATGACGTTCCTGTGCAAGCTGACGATCCAGCGCCTCCTCCTGTGCGCGCAGCTCGGCAATCTCCTCCTGCCGTTGCTCAACAATTCCGTGCCCCGACGACATCTCCTTCATCGTGGGCAGCTCCCCTACCCCGACACGCTGAATCTCCGCAGCTATTTTCCTGATACCGCTGTACTCCTCAACGCGCTCCACGATCATCTGATACAGCAGGTGAATGGAAATATCGGTTGCCTCCAAAAGATTCTGCTGTGCCAGTCGGAACTGCCCTTCGACCGTATGCGGAATTTCCTCTTTCTTGCGCTGAATCTCATCCAGTGTATGGCAGTCGGCAACCTGCACACGAATCTCACGCTCGATTTGCTCTCCCGCATCGGCAAGAGCGGTCTGAACTGCCTTTCGCTTCTCATTGACCCAGCCTGCGATAAAGCCATCGATTGCCGCCAGGTTCTTATCACGGCTCGCCCTCAGCAACTTCTGCAGACGCGTCAGATGCTCAATCGCTCGATGTCCCTTGCTCACTTCAAATACCTTGCGTGCATCCTCGGCACGGAAAGCAATGCGGTCAAGGAGCGCTCTCACCCACCAGAGGATGGCATTTGCCGTCCCTCGGTACTGGATCTCCGCAAGTCGCCGTTCGTCAAATTTCTCCTCCATGAGTTTGCGAAATGCTGCAAAATTCGACTCTTCCAACAGCTGCTTCCGTGCCGCATCATCCAGCTCCTCTGCACTGTCCTCGTAGAGGCGCGTGATCGCACGATCCCGTCCCGCAAGTTCCTTCAGTGCTGAGACGCCGCAGATATGGAATGTATAGCCATCGCGCCCCGCAAAGATCTTCTCCCGCAGCATTTCCTCCAACTGCGGAATACGCTGCTCCACACTCTCTCCCTCCATCGGATTGAATGCATCGATGAAGTTCTGGACAAAGATGAAGTTCTGCTGATTCGGCATGAGATAGTTACGCAGAAAGGCAAGATCCTCCTTTGTCAGCCCGCGCTGCTGCAGGAGGTAGATGCACGCATGCGCCTCCTGAACCACACGTATGGTCTGATCCAGATGTCCGGAGGCGACTCCGTTCAGCCCCGGTGTATCAATCAGCATAAGAGGACGCTCCGCGTGGAGCAATGGCGTATATATATCAACAGATGCAATCTCCTGAGCTACCGCGTGTCGCTCGCTCACGGTCGTAGTATACTCCCGTAACTCATCCGTGCGGATTTCCTGCTCTGTGCCATCCTTGTGGCGAACAAGTCCCGTGCCAACGCGTGGATCATCCGATGCCACGTTGACAACCTGCGTAAGTACCGCTGTTGTTTCCTTCGAGGCATGGCTCAGAACATCCCTGCCGAGCAGAGCGTTGATAAAGGTGGACTTTCCCGAACTGAACTCACCGACCACGGCAATGCGGAACACGTCGTCCTGCATTCGTTCTTTCAGCAGTTCCAATTCTGCAGCAAATCCTTCCACCGATTGGAGCGACTCCTCTTTTTCAAGGTCTTCCAATAAGGAGAGAATTTTTGTCTGTATCGGTGTACACGCATCCATAAAATAAAACCTCCTCACAGCACATCCATCCCAAGCGCATACAGGATCTCGTTCACGGTGTCGATGTCAAAGCCCTCCTCGATGCAGTACTGCATGGCAAGGTCGTATTCGTGCGCAGGCGAGATGCTGTAGCCCGCGCTCGCGAGGAGGTCTCTCGCGTCGTCGAGGTTCAGCCGCAGGACGAAGATGAATGCGTAGACGACGCGAATCTTCGGATGATAGTTCTTGTCGGTACGGATCTTGGAGAACAGTTTGCGGTCAATCCCCGCACGCTTGTACACCTCTACATCGGTCATGCCGCTCTCGTCGATGAAGCGCAGGAGCCGCTCGGAGAAGGTTTCTTTCGGCTTGTCGAGTTTGCTCCTCAGACGTGAGAGAATGCCGTCCAGACCAACACGCGGACGGGGAACTTGGACGCCGCATACAAGTGGCTCTTCATGTACACCGGGATCGCGCGCAATGCCGTGGCGTTCGCGCTCGCCCTCGAAGGGACGCGGCACGGGACGCGGCAGCTTACGCTTTGCTTCCTCGATGATGTCGGAGGAATCCTGCAAATGCGCGGCAATATAACGGCGAATCCGTTCAAGGAGGTCGGCGGATGGAGTTTGATGCGGCGGTAACATGGACATTCCCCTCTCAGTTTCTTTTCATAAAATTTTAACAGATATGAATCATCCACGCAAGAGATTTGTTTTCATTTATTTGCCACAGATACAACCGTCCTGGTCATGTTTGCTCTATCGCAGCAAACGCCCCCCTCCGGTTCACGTCGTTCGCCACCTCCCCCGCCTTGGCAGGGGAGGCTTTTCGTTCCTGCTCAGCTGCGCCTGTCCTTGCTCTGCGCGAGATGCTCGCTGATCTTCTGCGCCCATGTCGGCGCGACAACGCCCGTCGCGGAAAACTCCAAGATCATCTGCGTGAGCGATGCGAAGTTCTCGCGCACGCCCACCGCGTCACAGGCGAACTGGGCGACGTTCTCGACGGGAATGCCGATGTCTCCTGCGACCCGCTCCGCGTCGATGTTCGCACCGAGGAGGATAAACTCCCAATCCGCCTCCTTTTCCTGCCGCTCTACCAGATCCCGCAGCCGGTCAGGCGTCCAGTAGTACAGGCTCGCGTTATCCGCTCCGCCCGTGATGATGACGAACATCGTACGCGCGGGGTTCTCGGGATAATGCTTGTACACGTACCTAGCGCGGCAGACAACACCGCCTATCGCATTGATCAGCACCCTTCTACCGGGCTTGCCGTCCTCTTGTGTGATGGGCGCGGGAGCAGCTTGGCGTGCCATCTGCTCCCGCATGATACGGAGGCGCTCAAAGAAGTCCTGTTCCATGCATACAGAGTCCGCGGTAATCGGCACACGTTCATCAACGTACAAGCAAAAATCAGCGAACTGCCAGGTAGTGACAAGGATATCCGACCTCTCCTCTCTGAGCCGTGCAATCATGCCGTTGAACCCGGCGATGATATCGGACGCAAAGTCCGCCATGGGCTCGCTGACGTCCATGAGGAATACCAGCTCCGTCTGTCCGTTCGTCTTTGCTTCTGCCATGATGATTTCCTCCATATCTCTTAACCGCATCTAGAAAATCGCTGATAAAATGACGTCCGCCCGCTTGGATGACGGTGTCGAATTTATCAGTGGTTTCGTAAGTATAGCGAATGGCATGGACGAAAAAAGTCCATGCCAAACGTTATTTCAAAAAACTTTCGACGCTCTCCGCTTAAGGAATCGCTGATAAAATGAAGTCTGTCAGATTGGTACAGATTTTTCGCCCTGTCAAGGAGACAAACCGGACGCATAGCAAGGGCTATGTGGAGGATTTGTC
>ERZ772957.1924-NODE-1924-length-12575-cov-7.421166_pt1 | contig 12575 bp, 15 predicted proteins | sample MGYA00580682_ERZ772957 | MGnify/ENA primary metagenome ERZ772957 (study PRJEB29015, sample SAMEA2737921) | human oral metagenome | biome: human oral; feature: human-associated habitat; material: dental | place: China | collected 2025 ...
CTAAATACCTGCGGACTTCTTAAACGCGCTTCGCTTGAACGAAAGAAATCCGCAGAGGGCGAGTCGAACGCTTTTCTCCGCTTGCTCCACTAGGGTTTGCTTTGGAGTGCCGCATGGCAACGATAATTCCCCTTCATTCGAAAAAGGCATTCGCTCGGGGTGTTACAAGGTGCTCACAGCACATAGTTACGATTGAGGATTGCTTTCTGTTCCACTCTGCGCCGCCGTGTGCGCCGCAACTGCCGCCGCAGCGGTTTCTGCCGTTGGCGTTGCCGTGGGAGCGGCGGGTGCTGCCTGTGCCTCAGTCGGGACGGCAACCGGCTGTGCTGCAGGCTGTGCTGGTGCGGGCGCGGCGGGCGGCGGGTCGGGTGCGTTGATTGCCGCCGTCAGGGCGTTCGACGCCTTGCGGAACTCGCGGATGCCCTTGCCAAGCGAGCGCCCCATCTCGGGGAGCTTGCCGGGACCAAAGACGACGAGTCCCACGACCAGTATCAAGATCAGTTCAGGTACGCCAATGCCAAACATGCTGACTCCTTCTCATGGCTACGCCATGTTCTCTCCTAAAATATTTTTCAACACGAAACTAGAACTCTCTGCGTCCGATAAAGTCCGCCGCCATCAGGCAGGTCTCGCGAATACGCTCGTCAAGCGACTCCGGCAGCGCATCCTTTGCGCGCGCGAGATAGGCATCCGCCTTCTCCTGCGCATAGTCGAGGCCGTCCGTCGTGCGGACGATTTCGAGCGCACGCGCAACCTCCGCTTCTGTCATTTTCGGGTTTGTGATGAGCGCCGTGAGTTCTCTGCGCCCTACCTCGTCCAGCACTTCGAGAGCACGGATGACGGGCAGGGTTACAAAGCCCTGCGCGAGGTCATGCCCTGCGGGCTTTCCGATATCCTCCGAGGTCTGCCGATAGTCGAGCAGGTCGTCCGTAATCTGGAACGCCATGCCGATGGCGTGCCCGTAGAGCGCCATGCGTTCCGTATCCGCCGCACGCATGCCGCCGATCACGCCACCGAGTTCGCAGCAGATCTCAAGGAAGTCCGCCGTCTTCTTGCGGATGCGCTCGTAATAGGCATCCTCGCTCGCGGGCACCTGATAGGCTGTGTGATCCTGCAGGATCTCGCCCTCGCTCAGCGTACAGACGAGCTGCGCCAGTTTGACATAGACCGCAGAGTCATAGCCTGCCTCCGCAACGAGCTTGAATGCACGTGCAAAGAGATAATCCCCGCTCAAAATGGCGACCTGATTGCCCCATTTGGCATTCGTCGTCGCCGCCCCGCGCCGCGTACCCGCCTCGTCGATGACATCATCGTGCACGAGAGATGCCGTGTGAATCAGCTCGAGCGCAACGGCAACGGGCATCGCGCGTGCGCGGTCAAACGCCGCACCGCCGCGCGCCGCAAGCAGGAAAAGGGCGGGACGCAGACGCTTCCCCCCCGAGGAGACGAGATGTGCCCCCACATCTGTTATGAGATCGGTCTCAGAGATAATGGATTCTGCAAGCGCAGGTTCAAATTCCTCGAGATCCGCCTGTATGACATCAAACATGTCGTTCTTCAACGTCGTATCACCTACATTGGGCGCATGGAAGAGCGCCGTCCTCTTTCTTCGATCACGTAAACCTTCACACATTCTATCATATTGCGCCCAGACCGTCAAAATTATTTCATTGCTCTCTCATCTGCGGGAAAATCATCTTTTCTGCAAAATCAGCGCGCTGCCAACCGCGCGCTCCGTCCCGTCCGAGGGGGCGTTTACAACCTCATTTTTGACGTAAAGCGCAGAGGATCCGCCGCCGTCGAGATTGATCGCATTCTGCACGCCGAATTTCACGAGCAGTTCGGCAAACTCCGTCAGCGTCAGCCCGTGACTGTGCTCCTGTCGCCCGTCGACCACGGCAAAGACAATCTTGCCGCCCGCCGTCACGCCGACAGCGCTGCGCGGTGCGCGCCCGTAGCGGATGTCGCCCGGGAACTCCTCCTCGCCTGCCGTCACGTGCACGCGTCCGTTCTCGACGAGACGTGGTCCCGCACCGACGATCTGCACGGCACGATCCCACATCGCCCCCGTCTCCTCTCGGAGCACGGTCGGGTCACCGACACGCGTCCCCGCCGCCGCGAACGCATCCATCGACGAACCATGCACGGAGACGACGTAGCCGTCCGAGGGAATCGCGGAGTCATTCGTGTTGATCTCCGCCACGCGTCCCTCGCGAATCACATATTCCAGACCGTACGGATTTGTCCCCGTCGTCCTGCCGTAAGCGCGGTTGTAGATGATGAGTCCGTTCTCACCGCGCTCGGCATTCACTCCCGAAACAGGCAGCGTGATCTGATCGATCTTCACCGTGCCGTTGTAGGAAACCGTGCCGAATACAAAGGAGCCGTCGGGCATCACGCCGAAGGCGCTGCGGTCGTAGTAGGTCGTCCCGACAATCGTGCCGTCAATCTTCGTCACGCCGAGGATCTCACCGTTTGACGCAAAGTAGGACGCATTGATTGCCGCTAGCGCATTTGTATCGCGCGCAATGCCCGTCACGGTCTGCCGCCCCGGGATGATGCCGCGCGCGAGTGCGGGGCGTACGCTGTATTTCGCAGGATCTGCCTCGACAAAGTACGACGTCACCTGCCCGTCCTCATCCGCATAGATATACGTCCGCTGCATAAGCCCCGGCGCAATCGTTTCTTCCTTCAGAATTGGAAGCGCGGGCTTCTTCGGCTCTTTTGCCGTTGCATCCCCGCCCATTCCCTGCGTTGGCGTCGCAGGCGTCGTCGGCTTTACAGGCGTGGGCACGGGCGTCGGCTCCGATGGATTCGTCCCCACAGGTGCAACGTCGAGGAAGACGCGCGCGGGATTCATCAGATTGCCGAGGTTGTATGCCATGCCCTTCGCCATCGTGATTGTCACATAGAAATGACCGCGCCGTGCAGCATAGGAGACGGAGTCGATGCGCTTCGTGCGCACAGGAATGCGCTTGAATGCAGCCGCATCCGTATCGGTAAAATCAAAGGTCAGCTCGCGCCCATCCTCGGAAAGACTGACGTGATAGATGGGCATCTCCGTGAAATCAAAGACGAGTCGGTCGTGATCTGCACCGCTCGACGTGCGCAGTGCGTTCAGCCCCGCTGCCCATGCATAGGAGGACGCCGTCAGCAGAAGTGCCGCCGCAAGCACCACAATTTTTTTCAACATACGCATAAAATACTCCAAACTAAAAGAATCATCCATACAACAGAAAAGGGGACGCTGCGCAGACAGCTTCCCCTTTGTAACTCCGTTATTGCTTCTCTTACCGTGTCTTGATTGTGAGCTGCTGATACATCATATCCGCAATGCCGATGCCGCCGCTCTTTGCCGCCGCGTTCATCATCTCCGTGTCGCGCATATCCTCGAAGATCTCAAGCGCGTTGGACTTCTTGCCAAAGAGCCCGCCCTCGGGCACCGTCGCACGCATCTGCTTATACATCATGCTGAGGAACATCGCCTCGAACCCCTCGCACGCCTCGCGCAGCTTCTTCGCCTCACGCTCCTCGGCGGTCACCGTGTTCTTCGGGACGTAGCCCGTTTCCTCTGTCTCGGGTGTTGCAGCAGCCTTGCGCTGCAGCTCGTCGAGCGTCGCCTGAAAGGACTTGCTCTCGGCACTCATGCGCGCCGCATCGTAGGAGGTCTGTGCCGCGCCGCCGAGCAGCGCATTGTCACCAATTGGCTGAATCGTCATGCTGTAACCACCTTAAACAATATCGAGTTCAGCGTGCAGTGCCCCTGCCGCCTTCATCGCCTGCAAGATCGAGATCGTATCGCGCGGGGTTGCCCCCACCGTATTGAGCGCGCCCACAATGTCGCTGATATTCGTCGTCGCGGGCAGGATGATCGTGCTGCCCTTGGAGTCCGTCACCTCGACGTCGGGGTTGTCCGTCACCACGGTATTGCCGTAGCTGAACGGTGCCGGCTGCGATACATCCGGATTCTCCTGAATGCGGATCGTGAGGCCGCCCTGCGTGATGGCAACCGTATCGACGGAGACATCGCCGCCCGCGATGATCGTCCCCGTGCGCTCGTTTACAATGACGCGCGCCATGTTGTCGGGACGAACCGGCAACTCCTCAATAGAGGCGACAAAGCCGACCACGTTCCCACGGAAGTAGGACGGAATCGCCACATCCACGCGTCCGGGGTTGCTCGCCTGCGCGATGCTCCCATACTGCGCGTTGATCGCACCTGCAACGCGTGATGCCGTCGTAAAGTCGGGGCGCGCAAGGGAGAGCGAGAGCTGTCCGTTCGCACCGATCCCATCATCCTCCACCGTGCGCTCGACAATGCCCGCATTCACGGCAATGCCAACCGTCGGGAACGCCTTCGACGTACTAGAGCCGCCGCTCGCCGCCGTAAAGCCGCCCGTGGAGACGCCGCCCTGCGCAACGACGTAGACCTCGCCGTTGCCCGCGCGCAGCGGCGTCTGCAGCAGTGTGCCGCCGCGCAGACTCTTCGCATCGCCGATCGAGGAGACCGTCACATCGAGCGTATCGCCCTCACGCACGAACGGGGGCAGCGTCGCTGTCACCATGACAGCCGCGACGTTCTTGAGCTTGATCGAGCTGCTGCTCACAGTAATACCGTACGTGGTCAGCATATTCGCAATGGACTGCACCGTCTCCCCCGAGCTCGAGCCATCGCCCGTACCGTCAAGACCGACGACGAGCCCGTAGCCCATGAGCTGGTTGGAGCGCACGCCCTGCACCTTGGAGATATCCTTGATCCGCGTCACAGCGGAATCCGCCGAGGCAATCCCCGGCACAGCACTCAGGACAAGAGCAAGGAGGAGCAGAAGGATGGATGTTTTTCTCATAAAAGCGCCTCCCATTAGAATAGGAAGTTGAAGATCTGAGTCAGGATGCCCTGCCGCTGCTTCGCGTTGAGGGGTCCCTTGCCGTCAAAGCGCACGGTTGCGTCAGCGACGCGCGTCGAGAGAATCGTATTCGAGCTCGAGATGTCCTCGGGACGGCAGGTGCCGCGGAAGACAATCTTGTGCTCGTTGCGATTCTGCCAGATGGACTGCGTGCCTTCGAGGATAAAGTTGCCATTCGGCGTCACATCCACAATCGTAACGGTCACATTGCCCGCAACGCGGTTCGAGGAGGAGGCCGATCCCTTTGCACTGAATTTATCTGACGAATTGGCAGATGCCGCCTGCAGGAAATCAAAGATGCCGATGCCCGCACCTAGGCTCACCGAGCCGCTCTTCTCGTTCGAAGAGTTCCGTGTCGCCGAGGTCGTTGTCGACTCACTGATGACAATCGTCACAATATCCCCAATCCCCGTCGCACGATGATCGGCAAACGGACTCTTTGTCGGATGTCCGCTCGGATTGTTCCACAGGGATTCTGCCGAGACGGTGGGGACGAGGCTTGCCGTACACAATGCGGCAGCCAGCACTCCTGCAAGCCATTTTTGTTTACTCATATCGAACTCCTTATGGAAAATCATCCGATGACCCGCACGGTCGCGGCGTCGATCACCTTGCCGCGCAGGATCTTGCCCGAACGCACATTGCGCACGCGGATCTCATAGCCGATGCGTCCCGGCTCGAGCGCCACGCCCTCCGCGCGGATGACAATGCCGTTTGCATCCAGCACGAGTTCCACCGCATTGCCTGCACGGATGACGAGCGGCATGGCGAGCATCGAGGGAGTGATTGTCACATCCCTGCGGATATAGCGCCCCGCGACGCGTCCGTCCAGACGCGAAAAATCCGTGAGCGTCAGCTCGGGCAGCGTGTCCACAGCCCGCTCCTCAATGCGTGCGTTCTCCGCTGAGATTGGTGTCTCCGCACGGATGTCCGTCATCGCCACGAGGACGCGGTCGTAGACGGTCAGCCGATAGTAGCTCGTCGCCCGCCGGTTGAGGACACCGTCCACATAGACGGTAAAGAGGGCAGGAAACTCGCGGCCGTACGGCAGACCGCGCGGGAACTCCACGACGGCTGTCACCTCGCCCGGAGGGAGGTGCATCGTCGACGCGGCACGCTGCAGATGCAGCTCATGCCGCCGCGTCTCGCCCATCGCGCCGAGTCTTTCCTCGATCTTCTGCTCCGCGAGCGCCGAGAGCTGCGCCGTGGAGAGTATGATTGGGAAACGATCGCCCTGCGCACCGTTGTATGTGGCGGCAAGCGCTGTGCCCGCCCACAGAAAAGCGAATAAGCCACTCCATAGGCATAGAATGGCTGTTATCGTGCTCCGTTGAAAAATCAACGCTTGAGCGAGTTTGCAATCTCGAGCATCGAATCCGATGTCGTGATTGCCTTCGAGTTGGACTCATAGGCGCGCTGGGAGACGATCATCTCGACCATTTCCTCAACGATCTGCACATTGCTCATCTCGAGCGTTCCCTGTGTGAGCGTACCCGCGCCGTCCACACCGGGGTTCGACTCGATTGCCTCGCCCGAGGCGTCGGACACAACGAAGAGATTCTTACCGATGGATGTGAGTCCCGCAGGGTTGACAAAGCGCGCGAGCGTGATCTGCCCCGCCTCCTGCTGCTGGGTCTGCCCCGCCTCGCGGTAGGAGACACGCCCATCGCCGGAGATCGTGATGGAATCCAGCGGCGCATTCTGCCCAATCGTAATGCCATCGGCGAGCAGATAGCCATCCGTCGTTACCATACGGCGGTCGCCGTCGAGCTTCCACGTGCCGTCACGTGTGTATGCCGTCGTGCCGTCGGGCATCGTGACGCGGAAGAAGCCCTCGCCCTGGATGCCGATGTCCGTCGGATTGTCCGTCGTCTGCAAAGGTCCCTGCGTAAAGACGCGCTGGGTCGCCGCCACGCGCGTGCCGAGACCGATCTGCAACGCCGTCGGATACTGCGAGTCCGCGCCGTTCTGCGCCCCCGCCTCGCGGAGTGTCTGATAGACGAGATCCTGGAACTCCGCACGCACCTTCTTGCCGCCGTGGGTATTGACGTTCGCAATATTGTGCGCAACGATGTCCATATGCGTCTGCTGCGCCTTCATGCCGGACGCTGCAGACCAAAGTGCTCGCATCATAGTCGATATCCCCCTCCAAGGAATGATTACAGTTTTTTCACTCTCTTATATCGAATAAAACGATTGATTTCTTAAATTATCTTAACTCGTGCGCCCGACCTCATTGACCGCCTTGTCGAGCAGCGTATCCTGCGTCTGCACCGCCTTTGACCCCGCCTCGTAGACGCGGTAGTTGTTGATGAGCTCGACCATCTCTGTGACGACGCTCGTATTCGACATCTCGAGCATCCCCTGCTCGATCGTGCCCGTCGCCGCCTGGGGCTGTGCGCCCTCCTGCGGACGGTAGAGGTTGTCCCCCTGCTTGATGACCGCATTTCTCCCATCAAACTGGACGAAGCCGAGCTGCGCGAGCTGTGCGCCGTCCGCATAGATGCGCCCGTCGCTCGTGATGTTCACGCGCTGCGCATCCGCCGGAATCGTGATCGGGCGCCCGCTCGAAGAGAGCACCGCCTGTCCGCGCATATTCTGCAACTGCCCCGTCGCCGAGCGGTAGAATCCGCCGTCGCGCGTGTAACGCGGCCCGTCGGGGGTGTCAATAACGAAATACCCCTGCCCCGAGATAGCGAGGTCATACGTATTGCCCGTCGTCTGCATCGCGCCTTGCAGATGATCCGTTGCGATCTCATCCACGGCGGAACCGAGTCCGAGTGTGCCGACGCGCGGCGCTCTCTGACCGTCCACGCGGAAGCCCTTGAAGCTCGTCACCTTGGTATCAGCGGAGTTGTCATTGATGCGGCGGAGCAGCATCGGCTCGAACTCGCGAATCGCCATATCGTCGCGCTTGTAGCCCGTTGTCGAGGCATTCGCGAGGTTGTTCGCGATCATGTCTGTGTGTTTGGTCTCCGTAATCATACCGGACGCCGCGATATAGAGTCCTCTCCACATAATTCCATCCCTCTTTTTCCAGACAGTTGTTCACCTTTTATAATTTCGCTATAAAGAGCGTTTTTCCTGCTTTTATTTTTTCCGCCCAAAACTCGTATTTGTCGCCTTGCCGTCAAATTTATCGAAGATATCAAGCGCCTTGCCGCAGCCAAGTGCCACGCAGCTCATGGGCTCGTCTGCCACAACTGTAGGCGTGCCCGTCTCGCGCTGGATCAGCTCCGACATGCCGTAGAGCAGCGCTCCGCCGCCCGTCAGCACGATGCCGCGATCCATGATATCCGCCGCGAGTTCCGGCGGCGTCTCCTCGAGCACCTTCTTCACGCAGTCCACAATACGCATGACTGAACTCTCGATGGCGGAGGAGGCCTGCGCCGTCGAGATCGTGATATTCTTCGGAAGCCCCGAGAGGAGATCCCGTCCGCGCACATCCATCTGCTCGCGGCGCGCTGCCGTATGCGCCGCGCCGACACGCAGCTTGATGTCCTCCGCTGTGCGCTCGCCGATGAGGAGGTTGAACTCGCGCTTGACATAGGCGATGATATCTTCGTCAAACGTATCGCCCGCGATGCGGATGCTCTCGCTCGTCACCACACCGCCGAGGCTGATGACGGCGACATCCGTCGTCCCGCCGCCGATGTCGACGACCATCGAGCCCTGTGCCTCCACGATGTCGAGACCTGCGCCCATCGCCGCCGCGAGCGGCTCCTCGATGAGCTGGATGTGGCGCGCCCCCGCCTGCTCTGCCGCCTCCTGCACGGCACGCTGCTCCACCATCGTTACGCCCGAGGGGATGCAGATCATAATGCGCGGACGGAAGACAATGCTGCGCCCGACCACCTTTTCGATGAAGAAGCGCAGCATGCTCTCCGTAATGTCATAGTCCGCGATGACGCCGTCGCGCAGCGGGCGAATTGCAACGATATTGCCGGGCGTGCGCCCGATCATCTGCCGCGCCTCCTCGCCGATTGCGAGCACCTGATTTGTATCGCGGTTCACCGCGACCACAGAGGGCTCTCTGAGAACGACCCCCTTGCCCTTGACATAGACGAGCACATTCGCCGTACCAAGGTCGATTCCTATATCCATTGACATACCGAACATCAGCGGCAAGCCTCCTAATTTTTCCAATCAACTGTCCGCAGCGGCTTCATCCACCGCTTGCGGCGGCACGGGAATAAACGCTGCGCGGATCTCCTCGAGAGATTTTTCCAGCGAATCCCGGTACTCCTCACGCAGCAGGTCGTTATCCCATTTGCACTGCCGCCCATAGCTCAGGATGCCGTCGAGATAGGTCATCACCATCTCCGCGACATACGCGCGTGCGACCTCGCTTGCGGTTATGTAAGATTCCTTCGTCTGCAGCTCAAAGGCAATGCGGTCGATGTAGTGCTCGCCCTCGATCAGATAGGCAAGCGAGCGCAGACGCAGTCCCATCTCGCGGGCAACAACGGCGTCATTCGAACTGGATGAGCGATCCGCAGCAACCTTCTCAAAGATCGCCCACGCCTCATCGCAGAGTTTGCCCACTGCGTCGAGCATCTGATCGCGCGCGTGCTTCTTGCGCCAAAGCACATCCCGCACCGACGGTTTCTTCTGCGCTGCCATGACCTTCCCCCGATTCCGTTTGCATTTCTTTCTCATCTTTTTTATTATATGATTTTCGCCTGATATCGTCAATCTATAATTCTTCATCCGTGCGCTCCCTTGCATTTACATATCCATTCAATGTAAAATAAAGGAAATGATTGGAACAAGGGAGGACGTTATGTCTGAAATATTGAAAGAGGGGTCGCGCCTCCGTCTGCGCCGCGCAGAGCTTGCGGATGTCGACTATATCTGCGCCCTGCAGGAAGAAGCGGACAACAGCGACTATATCGTACCGTTCCCGCGCGACTTTCACGAGACGATCGTCACGCAGGGACGCGCCGCAATGGACATCATCGTCGAGGAGCGGGAGAGCGGGGAGGCGGTCGGCTACCTCCACGTTACGGGGCTGCTCCTCGCCTCGAAAGAGCAGGAATGGACGCACGTCATCATCGGAAAAAAGGGGCGCGGCTACGGACACGAGGCGATGAAGCTCCTCAAGGCGTGGGCGTTCGGGGATATGGGCGCGCACCGCGCGTGGCTCGACTGCAAGGACTACAACGCGCGTGCCCTACACCTCTACGAGAGCGAGGGCATGGTGCGCGAGGCACTGATCCGCGAGACAATCCTGCATCGCGGCGTCTACGAGAACCTCATCGTGCTCGGCATCCTCGACCGCGAATATCACGCGCGCAAGCGTGCGGGGCTGGAACTATAAGAAAGGTGACGATTATGCAGAAAAGTGGAATCAAACGCGTATTTCTCATCGTGCTCGACAGCTTCGGCTGCGGTGCTGCGCCCGATGCGGCGGACTTCGGTGACGCCGCCTCGTGCAGTACGCTGCGCTCCGTCACAGAGAGCGGGCTCTTCCCCGCCGCAAATCTCACGCGGCTTGGACTCTACAACATCGACGGCGTGGGGACGGGCACACCTGACGCAGCACCCATCGGCGCACATGCGCGCCTGCGCGAACTCTCGCGCGGCAAGGATACAACCATCGGGCACTGGGAGATGGCGGGCATCGTGCGCAGCGATCCCATGCCGACCTACCCCGACGGCTTTCCGCCCGAGGTCATTGCGCAGCTCGAGGCGGCGTTCGGGCGCAAGATACTCTGCAACAAGCCCTACTCAGGCACGGCGGTCATCCATGACTACGGGCAGGAGCACGAGGAGACGGGCGCGCTCATCGTCTACACCTCCGCCGACAGCGTGCTGCAGATCGCGGCGCACGAGGAACACGTCCCTGTGGAGCAGCTGTACGACTACTGCCGCAAGGCACGCAGAGTCATGCAGGGCGCGCACGGCGTCGGGCGCATCATTGCGCGCCCCTTTGTCGGCACATATCCGAACTACACGCGCACGGCGCGCCGCCATGATTTCTCCCTCGACCCGACGGGCGATACGATACTCGACGCACTCAGCCGCGCGCAGTACGACGTGATCGGCATCGGCAAGATCTCGGACATCTTCGGCGGACGCGGGCTGACGCGCTCGCTCGGCGTCAACGAGTCGAACGCCGACGGCATGAAGAAAACTGCGGCGCTCCTCGCGGAGGACTTCACGGGGCTTGCCTTCGTCAACCTCGTGGACGGCGACATGATCTACGGGCACCGCCGCGATGTGCCCGGCTATGCGCGCGCCATGCAGGAGTTCGACGATTGGCTCGCGGACTTCCTCCCCGCCATGCGCGCGGACGACGTGCTCATGATTACGGCGGATCACGGCTGCGACCCGGGTGCCGAGGGCACGGATCACACGCGCGAATACGTCCCGCTCCTCGTCTACGGAGAGAAGATCGCACCCGTGAACCTCGGCACGTATCCTACGTTCGCGATGATTGGCGCAACGATTGCCGATATATTTGGAGCGGAGCTGACGACAAAGGGCGAGAGCTTCCTGCCGCGCATTTTGAGATAGGAGCTTTCCTATGAATTGTATGACATCATCACGAAGAAAAAGCACGACGCAGGACGCACGCGCGAACAAGCGCATCTACGGCGCTGTCGATGCGGAGGGCCGGCATGAACGATAACGAACTCATCGCACGCGCGGCAGAGTTTCGCCGCCATGCCTACGCCCCCTATTCCTCCTTTGCCGTCGGCGCAGCCCTCCTCGCACGGAGCGGCAGGGTCTACGGCGGCGTCAACGTCGAGAACGCCTCCTATCCTGTCGGCATCTGCGCCGAGCGCGCGGCAATCGCCGCCGCTGTCACAGCGGGCGAGAGAGAGTTTGAGGCGCTTGCCGTCATTGCGGACAGCCCCGCGCCATGCGCGCCCTGCGGCATGTGCCGCCAGATGCTCATGGAGTTTCCGATCACGCGCATCATCCTCGCCAATACAGAGGGTGCCGTACGCGTACTCACACCTGCCGAACTGCTCCCGCACGCCTTCGGGGCGGCGGCTCTGCCCACAAAGGAGCTCTCCGATGAAAATACTGATTGTTGACGACTCGCGCCTCGTGCGCATCAAGCTCAAGGCGGAGCTCTTTGACCGCGGTCATACCGTCATCGAGGCGCGCGACGGCGAGGAGGCGCTGCGGCGCATTGCGGAGAAATCGCCGGATGCCGTCTTCCTCGACATCATCCTCCCGAAGATCGATGGCTGTGAGGTACTACGTCGCCTGCGGCGATCGCATCCGAAGCTCCCCGTCGTCATGCTCTCGACGGCGGCCTCCGAGGAGAATCTTGCCTGTGCCAGTGAGCACCATGCGCTCATGTTTATCCAGAAGCCCTACGCCGACGATGAAATCACGGCAGCACTCACCAAGATGAGGCAAGCGATGGAGGAGCAATGAGCGCATTTTACCAACGCTATACCGATATATTCCTCACAGGGCTCTCCGACTACGCACGCGTAACGGCACTCTGCACACCGGATGAAAAGGAAGTCTGCTATATCACCATATCCCAGCGTCTTGAAGCGAACGGCAGCCCCCTCATCGTCAGCATCGGCACCTGCGTCGGCGCATTCTACGCACTCGCGAGCGGCTACAGTGGTGTCTCCCTGTACGGCATGGACGAGCTTGCCGTCGATGCTGTCGGCGAGCTCTTCAACGTCATCAACGGCC
>ERZ772957.1929-NODE-1929-length-12569-cov-46.577673_pt1 | contig 12569 bp, 10 predicted proteins | sample MGYA00580682_ERZ772957 | MGnify/ENA primary metagenome ERZ772957 (study PRJEB29015, sample SAMEA2737921) | human oral metagenome | biome: human oral; feature: human-associated habitat; material: dental | place: China | collected 2025 ...
GCCGGGCCGGGCTGGGGGAGGCCTTCGGGCGCCGGGCCGGGCTGGGGGAGGCCTTCGGGCGCCGGGCCGGGAATCGGGTTAGTCATGACGGATCTCCTTCTCGAGAGAGTCGAGGTCGTTGGCGAGGCGGACGAGTTCAGCTTCGGAGGTGGGGGGCGGCCCCCATAGGAGCGCGGTCGAGCGGGAGGCGGGCAAGCCTTGCCGCTCGATTGCGCCGATGAGAGTCTCACGATCACTCGTGTGCGCAACCCCCAGCGAGGTGGCGATTCGCGAGGCCGCGGCGCTGCGCAACGCTCTGGCGGCATGATCGTAGGCGCGCCGGGAACGCATCAGGCGAGCCTTGCCGATGAGGGTCTCGGATGCGGGAACCTCCACGGGAAGGCGCTCCGGAGTCAACGGTCCCAAGCGCCTGCCGCGTGCCGCGGCTGCCAGGAGGCCTGCGCCAATCACCATGAGGAAGGCGGGCGCGATGTAGGGGGACTGGGCGATGTTCTGATCCACGTCGGTCAGCTTGTCGGACTCCGTGGGCGAGTACCACGCAACCTTTGGGGTCCGTCCGATCGCGTTGATGGCCAGGGCCGCGTTTCCCTCGTCCGTGATGCCACGGTTGCGCAGGCGTACGGAGTCGGGAATGAGCGCGCGGAAGCGTCCCGGCTCAAAGCGTTCGGCGTAGGCGTAGGAGCTGTCGTCGACGGGGAAACAGAGCTCCCACTGCGAGGACGTTCCGGAGACCACATAGTCCGAGGTTGTCAGGGAGTGCGCCTTCTGGGCAGCCTGTGAGGAACAATTGGCGCCGGTGGTGCGGGAGCTCTTCCACGTCCTGGTCGCTCGCAGACCGTCCATGTACGGGGCGAAGGAACCGTACGCCTCCTCCAAGCCGACATAGACGACGTTGGCGCGTGTTTCGAGCGCGGTGGCCACCTCGTTGCTCATGCGGGACGGAAAGATGACGACCAGCGTCGTGTTGTCGTCCACCGATGCGGCCTGGGAAACCGACACCTCGCGAACGGACACCCCGTGGTCGCGCAGGACCTGGGCCAGTGCTCGGGCACCGTCCGCGCCCTTGTTGCGGATCCCCACGGGCGCATCGTCGTATCCCCCTCGGGGAAACAGGGCGATGGCGACGAGGATGATCATCGTAAACGCGACGAGGAGAAGGCCGGGGCGTGCTGCCGACAAGCGCTCCCTGCTCGTCGGAGTGACGACGGCGACCTGTGTGGCTTTCATGACCGCTCCTTCGCCCGGGCGCAGGCTGGCAGTAGCTGGCGCGTGAAGGAACGCAATGCCTCGACCTGGTCCCGCGTCATCGAGGAGTGGCCGTAACGCACGGCGTCGAACTCTCGCGCGTGCTGTGCGAGCTCGGCCCCCATATCGGGGACGACTCGGGTCGCCGCGCGGGCAGCCTCATGGGCGGTCAGGCCGGGCGTGGATGAGACCACTTCGTGTTCGTCCAGGCCCAGGACCATGAGGCGATACGCCCACACGTACGCAAGGCTCCAATCCTGTGAGGCAACGGCTTGGTCGAATGCCTCCGTGGCCTCCGGAAGGCTTGCCTCCTCCTCAAACACCGTGCGGGAGGCCTTCCTCGCGAGGCGAATCGGGTTGAGAATGAGAGCGATGATGACTCCCGCGATTGCGATGATTGCGATGATCATCAGAATCAGCGAGATAGGCGGGGCGCCCTGCCCCTTCCAGCTCAAAGCCTCCGTGAACCAGCGAATGATTGCTTCGACGAAGCGCACGACGGGGCTGGGAGCCTCCGAGTACTCAACGCGGGAGAGCTCTTTGAGCAGCCAGTCGCGCGCCTCTTCCTCGTCCGGGGTGAGCGGGGCTTCGCAGGTAAGCACGGCGATCACTGTCGGTTACTTGCCTGGGCCAATACGCTCGCGAAGTTCTCCTTACGGATCCGCAGGTCGGCGTAGATGAGCGTCTCGTAGGTGGAGGTGATGGGGGTGGCCATGCCGGCGGCGAGGATCGTCAGCGCCGAGGAGATCGCGAGGACGAGCGGCGAGGATCCCACGCCTCCGCCCGTGGTGGTAAAGGCCAGGACCACGGTGATAGCACCAATGACCAGGCCGATGAGGCCGCCTATCGCGCCCGTCACCATCGAGATGAGGAGCATTCGTCCGAGCGTGGACCAGAAGGCTCCGTCGGTCAGAGCCCACGAACGCTTCAGAGACGTCACGGGACCCGCCTCCTCGAGAACGGCGCAGATCGGCGCGAACTGGAGTTTGATGTTCAGGAACACGATGAGGGCGAACACCGGCAGGAACAGGAGGGCCATTCCGCCCAACGCGGGGGCGAGGGAATCGGAGGCCGACAGCGAGTAGATGATCCCGATTGTCGCAATCAACCACAGCAGGATCGGCGCGGTCACGATCAAGCCGGTCAGGAAGAGCGTCCCGATCAGGGAGCCGAGCCGGGGCATCGTCATCGACCACGCCTGTCCGATCGTGAGCTTGTTCCCGATCATCAGCTGCGAGACGGCCGCGGCCAGGACCCCCACGAGGATCGTCGTGCCCACGAACGTGGCCAGCGTGCGCACGCCGCTGCCCCCGAGCATCGTCAGGAGCTGCATGACTTCGGCTTCGCTCCTGCTGGTTGCCGCCTGGGGGTCGGAGAAGCCGGTCGTCGACTGAAGACCGAGGAAGGGCAGGTACGTCGTGACGGCACTAATCAGCGAGACGATGCTCATCACCGCGAAGGTAAAGCCGAAGAGCACGGTCGGGTTTGTGCGCAGCGCCTGGAAGGAGCCGCTCAAGAGGTCGGCGAGGCCGAGAGGGCGCAGCGGGATAATGCCGGGTTTGGCAGCCCAACCCCACTGGTTGGTGGCGCTATAGCCCGAGGCGCCGGGCTGGGTGCCGTAACCGGGCTGACCGCCGTAACCGGGCTGGGCACCGTAACCGGGCTGGGCACCGTAACCGGGCTGACCGCCGTAACCGGGCTGGGCGCCATATCCTGGCTGAGCGCCCCCGGGAGCCCCCTGTGCTCCGGGTCCGCTCGCTCCGCCCGCCTGAGGAGTCCACCCCTGGTAGGGGTTGGATGGGTCGGGAGAAGTCCACGGGGAACTCATTGATGCCTCCGATAGGTGATATTGCTACTGCGTTAATCCTGCCATACGAGGCCAGCGCGCGAAACTTCGTTCCGGTGAGGAAAATCGCCGCGACCGCGCGAGTCGCCTGCGTCCGTGACGAATTCGTGACACTATCGTGACATGAGTTCGCGCATTCTCGTCGTCGACGATGACCTCGCCCTGGCTGAGATGATCGGCATCGTTCTCCAGAACGAGGGGTTCCGAGTCGTCTTCTGCGGCGACGGATCCCAGGCGTTGGCTCAGTTTCAGGAGCACCATCCCGACCTGGTCCTGTTGGACGTCATGCTTCCCGGAATGGACGGCTTCGACGTGTGCCGGGCCATCCGGCACGTCTCGGATGTGCCGATCGTTATGTTGACCGCTCGTTCCGATACCTCCGACGTCGTCACCGGCCTTGAGGCGGGAGCCGATGACTACGTCCCCAAGCCCTTCAAACCCAAGGAACTGGTGGCCCGCGTCCGTGCGCGGCTGCGCGGCAGAGACGACAACCAGGCCGACGAGGGCATCACCCTGCAGGACCTGTCGATCGACGTCGCAGGGCACGTCGTCCAGCGTGACGGTCACGTCATCGCGCTCACCCCCCTGGAGTTCGATCTCCTCGCCACCCTCGCGCGCGCGCCGTGGAAGGTCTTTTCCCGCGAGGAGCTTCTCGAGCAGGTGTGGGGCTACCGGCACGCCGCCGACACGAGGCTCGTCAACGTTCACGTCCAGCGCCTGCGCTCGAAGATCGAACGTGACCCCGAAAAGCCCGAGCTGGTCGTGACCGTTCGCGGGGTTGGGTACCGTGCCGGCGCCGGAGCGTAGCCGCTCTGCGTGGCGCCTCGCGCGCACAGTGACCGAGTCGCGGGTGTGGAGGCTGCTCTCCTCCTCGCACCTCGCCCATCGCGTGCGCCATTCCCTCTCCGCCAGGCTGGCCCTGGCGATCACCCTCGCCGCGCTCGCCATTCTCCTCATCTTCGGTGTCATCGTCGCCTCCCAGCTGCGCTCCTCGATGTTCGACACGCGCAAGGACGCGATCCTCGCGGACGCCTCCCTGCGTTTCTCCTCCGCGCAGTCTGCCTTCTCCTCCTCGACCGCCACCTCCCCGGACCAGGTCCAGGAGTCCGCGCGCAGCGCGCTGGCGTCGATCAAATCCTCGGCCGCGGGAGCCGGAGCGACCAACGTCGCCCTCCTGCGCTCGGATGGATCCGCGGCCTCGCTGCGCATCAACCAGATCGAGGACGAGCAGATGCGCGCCCTCGTGTCCCCGCAGATGCGGGCCGCCGTGGCGGGGGGAGACGCCCAGTGGCAGTCGGTTGCCATCCGCTCCGCCTCCGGCAAGCAAGACCCGGGGATCCTGGTGGGAACGCAGGTGCAGCTGCCCCGCGCGGGAACACATGAGCTCTACATCCTCTACTCGCTCTCCGCCGACCAGGCCCAGGTCGATGTCGTCCTGCGGGTCCTGGCCTTCTCTGCGCTTCCGATTGTCGTCGCCCTGCCCATCGGCGTGTTCGCGCTCCTCCACAGGCTTCTCCTCCCCGTGCGCCTGACCGCGCAGGCGGCGACGAAAGCCTCGGAAGGAGACCTCGATGTGCGCGTGGAGGTTCGCGGCGACGACGAGATGGCGGGCCTGGGCAGAGCCTTCAACGCCATGACCTCATCCCTTCAGGACACGATCGCCAGGTACGACGAACTCGCCAAGCTGCAGCAGCGATTCGTCTCCGACGTCTCCCACGAGCTGCGCACGCCCCTGACGACGATCCGCATGGCCGAGGATGTCGTGTGGGACAACCGCGATGACCTGCCGGCTCACGCGCGTCGTTCAGCCGAGCTCCTCCACGACCAAACCGAGCGCATGGAGCAGATGCTCGCTGACCTGCTGGAGATCTCTCGCTACGATGCCGCCAGCGCCCTGCTGGACGCGGAAGAACGAGATCTTCGGCCCATCGTCGCGCGCGTCGTCGCGGGCAGCGCCGACCTCGCCCGCCGTCAGGGCGTGAGAGTGGAGACCTTGGCACCCACCCGCGCCTCTGCCGAGATTGACGAGCGCCGCATTGAGCGAGTCATTCGAAACCTCGTCGTCAACGCCATCGAGCACGCCGACGGCTCAACGGTGACGATCACCGTGGCGGCAAGCGCCACCGACGTCGCCTGTCGCGTGCGCGACCGCGGCGTGGGGATGACCCCGCAGGTTGTCGCACACGTCTTCGACCGCTTCTACCGGGCTGACACTGCCAGGGCGCGAACCACCGGCGGAACGGGCCTCGGTCTCGCGATCGCCACCGAGGACGTCGAGATACACGGCGGACGCCTCCAGGCGTGGGGAGAACCGGGACGCGGGGCCTCCTTCCTGATGACTCTTCCCAGGCACGCCGGAGACGAGATCGCCAGCCGACCCCTTGCCCTGTGGGAGGAAGAATGAGAAGAAGACCCGCCCTCCTTCTTGCCGTGTGCCTGGTGCTCGCGGGCTGTGCGTCGCTTCCCACCTCCTCAGCCCCCGCGCCCTTCGATGTGCCCGCCCGCGATGGTGCTGGCGTCCAATTCTCCGCAGAAGGACCGGCTGACGGCTCCGATGCCGAGACCCTCGTCGGTGATTTTCTCCTGGCGTGCGCGGCCGGCCCCCAGGACGATTACGCCACGGCCAGGCTCTTTCTCACCTCCGCCTCGGCGCGTGCGTGGCAGCCCGACACAGAGATCCTCGTCTACGACACGGATACCGCCCCTGCTATCAGCGTGGGAGCGGAGGCCAACTCCTCGGTTGACGTGACCGTGTCCGTCCTGGGGGTGGCGAGCATCGACGCCTCGGGGGTTCTCACGCGGGTCGAAGTAGGAGCCGTGTCCCGTTCCTTCTCCCTCGTTCGAGAAAACGGCCAGTGGCGCATCAACGCCCCCGACAACCTCGTCCTCATGAGCAGGGCGGCCTTCACGGCCCTCTATTCGCTCGTCAACCTCTACTTCCCGACCACCGAGGGCACCGACCTGGTGGCGGACCCGCGCTGGTTTCCCTCGCGGCGCCTGGCATCGCACCTGTTGGCGGGCCTGGTGGCCGGACCCCGGCAGTCGCTCACCGCGGTTGCCTCCAATGCGATCCCCGCCGGGACGATCCTGCCATCCCACGGGGTTGAGGTCGCCGACGGCGTGGCTCGCGTTGAGCTGAACGCCGTCATGCCCGCGAGCGAGGGTGCGAAGGCTCGCCTGTCGTGGGAGCTGACGCGCACGCTGACTCAGGCGGGGGATGTCTCTCAGGTCGGTGTGACGCTCTCGGGGGAAACCCTCGAGGCGCACGGGGTCCCGCCCGCGCCCCCCTACTCCCTCGACACGCTCGTTGGCGCGGGTCCGCAGGGCGTGGGAATCGTCTCGGATTCGGGGGTCAGGAGCCTGAGCGGTGCAACGGATGCAACGAATCCGACGGCCTCGCCCGTGGACTCCGCGCTCGTCGCGTGGAGCGGTACGGACGGCGTCTACGCCCAGCGCGGTGACAACACCGTCGCCTTCCTGCCCGGGCAGGCCCCACTCGGCCCCTCCGTCGACCGCTACGGGTGGGTGTGGGGCCCGGCCTCGGCATCCTCGGTGAGCGTCGGCGGAGACTCCGAGGGCGCTTTCGGCGTCGGCGTCGAAGCGGAGAGCGCGGGAGACATACACGCGGTGCGGATCTCGCCGGACGGCGTACGCGCCCTGATCATCCGTGGAAGTGATGCCAGCGCGTGGGTGGGGGTCGTTGAACGAGGAGCAGGCGGGCGCCCCCAGGCGGTGCATTCCCTCGAGAGGATCACCGTTGAGCGCGCAGCGGTCATCGACGCCTCATGGACGACGTCGACGGGGGTGGCGCTGGTGCTGCGCGAGTCCGGGAACGAGGAGGATCACCTGGTGACGATGCCGCTGGGAGGGCTTCCCTCCTCCGTGTCCCTGCCGATTCGCGTCTCCTCCATGAGCGCGGGATCGTCCTCCGCCTCCGTCGTCATCACGGGAGTGGATTCGGGGGGTGAGCGCCAGGTCCTGGTCCGGTCGGGCGCCCTGTGGCAGAGCGCCCCGCAGGGCCTGACATCCGCCCGGTTCGCGGGGTGACGCATGCGTGCCCCGCGTGCTGCCCGCGACCTCGTTCGGGAACTCGTGGGCGCGCTCCTGCCCGTGCAATGCGCCGGGTGTCTCGCGTGGGATCAGGTGCTGTGCCCGTCGTGCCGCGCGCTTGCGCGTCGCCCCCCGATGAACGCCGACGTCGAGGGGCACCGTGGCCCCCTCCCCGGGGTGTTCCTCGGCGACTACGGTGGGGCGCTGCGGCGGATCGTTCTGAGCGCGAAGCACTCAGCGAGAACGGACCTGGGGGAGTTCCTGGACGATGCGGGAGAAAACCTGGGGGTGCGCGCGTGCGAGGTGCTGGGCATCGGCAAGGCACGCGAGTGGGACGCCGCGCGTGAGTCGCGGCCCTCGAGCCGCGTTCCCCGCACCGAGGTGTGGGTCGTGCCCGCACCCTCGTCGTGGAAGCGCCGCATGCGCGGTCGACAGGTTGCCCTGCCGATCGCCATCGCCGTTGCTCGCGGTATCGCGTCGAGTGCGCGTCCGGGCACACGCGTCGCGGTCGTCAATGCCGTTCGTCTGCGCCTCGGGGCAGGCTCTCAATCTGGAAAGGCCGGGGCGCAGCGCGTCGTGGGGCGCATGGGTGCGATGAGGGCACTCGCCGTTCCGCGCGCATCCATTCGCGTGGTCGCCGTCGACGACGTGGTGACCACGGGCGCCACGATCCGTGAGATGGAGCGAGTCTTGGGTGCGCTCGACGTCGTCGCCGCCCTGTGTCGCGCGGGCGCTTCCTCATGACGCAGGTCACGGCATGAGGTATAGTGTGGATACAGACTTTCGATAGCGTGGGCTGCGCGGACGCCGTTCACGCCATGTGCGGGAGGTGATAGCTCAGAGCACGGTTCGGGCAGTGAGCACCGAGCAATCCCCACCTGCGGGCAAGGGAGCCCGCCGCACACCATGGAGGAAACACATGGATATCACCGTCGTTGCACGTAACGCCGAGATTCACCCGAATTTCCGGGCATACGTGGAGGAGAAGGTTTCGAAGATCACTCAGTTCTACCCCCGCGCCCAGCGCGTGGATGTCGAGCTGACTCACGAACGCAACCCTCGCCAGGCCGACACCGCCGAGCGCATCGAGCTGACCGTTTTCGGCAAAGGTCCGATCATTCGCGCCGAAGCGAAGTCCGCGGACCGCTACGCCGCGGTCGACATCGCCGCCGGCAAGCTCTACGAGCGCCTGCGTCGCCTACGTGACCGCGTGAAGGACCACCGGCGCCGCTACCCGCGTGACCTGGCCGAAACCGAGATCCTCGATGCAGCGCCGACCGCCGTCCCGGAGGCCGCACCCGAACCCGAGGCTCCCAAGCCGCTGCGCAGCGCGGAGGACCTCAAAGTCGGCGAGGCGCGTGAGGAGCAGTGGGGTGATACCCCGATCATCGTCCGCCAGAAGGTACACGAGGCCCCGCCGATGAGCGTGGACGAGGCCCTCGACCAGATGATGATGGTCGGCCACCCCTTCTTCCTCTTCGTCGATAGGGACACGAATCAGCCCTGCGTCGTCTACCACCGCCACGGGTGGACGTATGGCGTGCTTCGTTTGAACACGACGATCTGACGGTTCATGAGTGCGCGCGGCGCCCCGGGCGGCAGGCCCGGGGCGCCGCGCGTGCGCTCTGAGCGTTAAATGCGTCCATGTTTGCGCGGGCGTTTTCACTTTGGGCGGTTAGTTCGTAAACTGATGGGTGGATTTGACTGTCCGCTCACAAGGGGGCGGGCGCACGACGTCAGGAGCTTTTCGTGTCGATTATTGACAAGATCCTTCGCGCGGGCGAAGGCCGGATGCTGCGCAAGCTGGATCGGCTGGCCTCGCAGGTGGACGCCATGCAGGAGGACTTCGAGGCACTGACGGACGAGGAGCTGCAGGCCAAAACACAGGAGTTCAAGGATCGCCTGGAGGAGGGGGAAACCCTGGACGACCTCCTGGTCGAGGCCTTCGCGACCGTGCGCGAGGCGTCGTGGCGCATTCTGCGCATGCGCCCCTTCCACGTCCAGGTGATGGGCGGCATCGCCCTGCATCAGGGCAAGATCGCGGAGATGAAGACCGGCGAGGGGAAGACGCTGGTGGCCACGATGCCCTCCTACCTGCGTGCGCTCACCGGCAAGGGCGTCCACGTGGTGACGGTGAACGACTACCTGGCCAAGTACCAGTCCGACCTGATGAGTCGTGTCTACAACTTCCTTGGCCTGACCTGCGGGTGTGTCCTCGTGGGGCAGACCCCGGCGCAGCGCCGCGAGATGTACGCGTGCGACATCACCTACGGCACCAACAACGAGTTTGGCTTCGACTACCTGCGCGACAACATGGCTCAGGTCCCCGAGGACATGGTGCAGCGCGGCCACGCCTTCGTGATCGTCGATGAGGTCGACTCCATCCTCATCGACGAGGCCCGTACCCCCCTCATTATTTCCGGCCCCGCGGACGGGGACCTGAACCGCTGGTACGTCGAGTTTGCCCGCATCGCGCGCCTTCTCACGCGCGACGAGGACTACGAGGTCGACGAGAAGAAGAAGACCGTCGGCATCTTGGAGCCGGGCATCGACAAGGTCGAGGACCAGCTGGGCGTGGAAAACCTGTACGAGGCGGCGAACACCCCGCTGATCGGCTTCCTCAACAACGCGATCCGCGCCAAGGAGCTCTTCTTCAAGGACCGCGACTACATCGTGGACGGCGGCGAGGTCCTCATCGTCGATGAGCACACGGGGCGTGTCCTGCCGGGCCGACGCTACAACGACGGCATGCACCAGGCGATCGAAGCGAAGGAAGGCGTCGAGATCAAGGCGGAGAACCAGACCCTGGCCACGATTACGCTGCAGAACTACTTCCGTCTGTACCCGGAGGGGTCCCGTGCGGGCATGACGGGTACCGCCGAGACCGAGGCGGCCGAATTCGCCTCGACCTACAAGATCGACGTCATCCCGATCCCCACGAACAAGCCGATGATCCGCAAGGACCAGCCCGACCTTGTCTACCCGACGGAGGCCGGCAAACTGAACGCGATCATCGAGGACGTCGCCAAGCGCCACGAGGCCGGCCAGCCGGTCCTGATCGGTACCGCGTCGGTGGAGAAGTCCGAACTTCTGTCCCAGATGCTGAAGAAGAAGCATATTCCCCACCAGGTCCTCAACGCCAAGCAGCATGCCCGAGAGGCGGCCGTGGTCGCCATGGCCGGGCGCAAGGGAGCGGTCACGGTCGCCACCAACATGGCGGGCCGAGGAACCGACATCATGCTGGGAGGAAACTCCGAGTTCCTCGCTCAGGCAAACCTCGAGGCGGAGGGACTCGACCCGAAGGAGAACGCCGAGGAGTACCGGGAGGCGTGGCCCAAGGCGCTCCAGGCCGCGGAGGAAGCTGTTGAGGCGGAGCGCGAAGAGGTCCGCGAGCTCGGCGGGCTGTACGTGCTGGGATCCGAGAGGCACGAGTCGAGGCGCATCGACAACCAGCTGCGCGGTCGTAGCGGACGTCAGGGTGACCCCGGTGAGTCCCGCTTCTACCTGTCCATGGAGGACGACCTGATGCGTCTGTTCAACTCGGGCATGGCTCAGCGCATCATGGCCTCGGGCGCCTACCCGGAGGACATGCCCCTGGAGAACCGCATGGTGTCGCGGTCGATCGCGTCGGCGCAGCACCAGGTCGAAGCACGCAACTTCGAGATCCGCAAGAACGTCCTGAAGTACGACGATGTGATGACGGGTCAGCGCGAGACGATCTACGGGGAGCGCCGCAAGGTCCTGGAGGGCGAGGACATGGCCCCCCAGCTGCGCTCGTTCATGGAGTCGCTTGTCACCGGTCTGGTCGACGAGGCCATTGCGGACAAGCCGGTTGACGAGTGGGATCTGCCGGCCCTGTGGGAGAATCTGCGCGGCTATTACCCGCCGTCGGTGTCGATCGAGGAAGTCCAGGAAGAGCACGGCGGAGCGTCCTCGCTGGTTCGCGATGACCTGGTCAACGAGCTGATCGGAGACATTCACGCGGTGTACGCCGACACCGAGGATCGCCTGAATGCCAATCCCTTGGCGCAGGCCCAGCTGGGGGATGAACCCATGCGCGCCCTCGAGCGCCGCGTCGTCATCTCCGTGGTGGACCGTCTCTGGCGTGAGCACCTGTACGAGATGGACTACCTGAAGGAAGGCATCGGCCTGCGTGCGATGGGCCAGCGCGACCCGCTCGTCGAGTACAAGGACGAGGGTGCGCAGATGTTCCAGGCGATGGTGGAGCGCATCCGTGAGGAATCGGTCCAGCAGGTCTTTAGCTTCGCCAAGCAGTTCGAACGCGCGCTGGCCTCCGCCGAGGAGCAGGCTGGCGGGTCGATCGCCCATGCGACACTCGCCCCCTCTGAGGCCGCGGCCAGCGAGCCCAGCGTCGAAGAGGTCGCCGCACTCGATTCTGCCGCCGCCGAGGCGGCGCGCGAGGCCGTCGCTCACGCCCGCTCCGTCATGGGCAACGTGGGCCGGGAGAAGGCGCCGACTCGCGTGACGTACTCGTCCGCCGAGGGGAGCGACTCCTCCGCTGGCGCGCCGAAGGGTAATCGCGCCGAGCGTCGGGCCGCCAAGAAGCGTCGCCGCCGCTAAACGTTGTCACGGGAGTGAGGGGATCTGACGCGATCCCCTCACTCCCGTCAGTGCACCCATTCCTGTCCGGTGAGGTGGTCGGATGGGGTCCTATGCGAGCTCGAGAGCGGTCGTCATCCAGCGGCCCCGGTATTCTTCGAGTCGCAGAGCCAGCGCGTAGGTGCGGGAGGCGGTGGAGACGATCACGGCCACCTCCGTTCGCCTGTCGTCAATGGGACAGGTGCGAACGTGGACGGGGTTGGTGCCGCGCGCGCACGGGCTCAGGCGAACGGCGACGAGGGCGGCGTAGATCTCGGGCAGGAGCCAGCGGCGAAGCTGCTGCGCCTGCCTCGCGCCCGTGACGACCTCGACGATGGCGCGCGCGAGGGTGGCCGCCCAGGCGCCCGGATCCGGCAGCTCGGCGCGGAGGCCAAGGGGATCGCGGACCTGCTCCGATACGTCTCGCACGGTGGCGGGCAGGCACGAGTCGCGCCCAAAACGGAAGGGCGAGACGGGAGTGGGACGGGAGGGGGATGGGCCGGTGACGGGGCGACGCGACGGTTGCCGGGTCGTCCGTGGCCGGGGAGCGATCTGCGTGCTCATGGCAAGTCCTGGGGGATGGTGAGGCGTTGGCCGGGGTAAATGAGTGAGGGGTCTGCGATGCTCGCCGCGTTCTCGGCGTGGATCGCGTGCCATGCCTCGGTGATGCGAGCATCGTCTGCGCCCGGGCTCAACGCGGAGGCAATCGACCAGAGGGAGTCTCCTGGCGCGACCGTGACCTGAGTCGCAGCGTTGGGGGAGGGGGCGGCGGGTGCCCCGTGGTCGCCGCCCGTGGACTCCGCTGGCGAGGGCGTGGCGCCGTCGGCGG
>ERZ772957.1932-NODE-1932-length-12551-cov-4.993998_pt1 | contig 12551 bp, 8 predicted proteins | sample MGYA00580682_ERZ772957 | MGnify/ENA primary metagenome ERZ772957 (study PRJEB29015, sample SAMEA2737921) | human oral metagenome | biome: human oral; feature: human-associated habitat; material: dental | place: China | collected 2025 ...
ATTGGTTATAGCCATTTCTGCTATCTGCATTTTACGCAGCGGACTGTCTCCACCGAAATTGAAATTGAACTGTGCGTCGGCAGAAAATACACCCAATAAGAACAGACATTGTATTAAAAAAAACTTTTTCATCATTACATTTTAAATTGAAATGAGCAGGTGCTTATTCCTGAAACATAAGCACCTGTATAGATAAATATGAAAAGAAAAATTGTTTTATATACTATGTAAAAAGTCCTGCACCGAAATTTTGGGTGATGTGACTTGTGAGCAGGAGCTTTCTTTTTCGTCACATTTCTGCAAAATAATGTCACTTTTTGCATTTGTATTGTTTTATCTGTTTTGAGTCAATATAATGACGGAGTGCTTCTAAGATGTTTTTGAATTTTTTGTTTTAAAGATATTTTTTCTTTTTTTGCAAATTTTTTTCTTGACTTAATTCACATATAGTGAGAGAATGATGAAAAAATATTAGGCCCATCATCCTAAGATGAATGATTCGTTATTCCTTAGAAATGTAGAACAGGGTTGCATACTTATTTCAAATTATGCCGTTATGGAGGGACTGTGGACTCATGAGCCGATATCGATATGAAACGGCTTTCCTGCTGTGCATGTTTGCGGGAGCACTGCCGAGCGTCGCTTTTGCGCAGACAACGCCGTCATGGGTGTATGATGCGGTGAATCATCTGGAAGAGGAAGGCTATATTGATCTTGGCGGGCGGGAAGCCGCAAGTATTCCGCACGATGATCTGACAAAGATTGTGCCACAGGGGCTGCATGAGATTGACCGCATCCAGCAGGGGACACTGGCGGATGAGTACGGACGCATCACGAGCCTTGCTGTACGCGATGAGGTGCATATGAAGCTCTATCGGGAGCAGGAGCGGTATGCGCTGAAAGCCTATGAAGCAGCGCAGACAGACGCGCGAAAGGCCGAAGAACTGCTCGCGCGCCAATCTATGCGCGGGGAAAATCGCCTTGAGGTCATGCAGCCCCTGCAGGAGCGTGCAACTGCCGCAAGCCGCCGACTCCAATTCTCAGCACGCGACTATGCACTTGCAAAGACGCGCCGTCAAAAGCGGGAGCTTGCTCTAGCGAAGGTGCGCGAGCGTCAGCAGATGATCTTCACCTCCCTGACGGGGGAGGGCGGCGGCGATTCCTCCATATCTGCTGAGCCACTGGTCGATCCGCAGGTTCTTGCGCTTGCCGCGCGTTTGCGTTCTGCATTCATTGAGGATTTGGCAGAGACCGGCTATACGGATCGGGAGAATGCCGAGGAGCAGCTCTATGCATCGGTGCTTCTGCCCGAAGACAAGGTTCCGCGCGTGAAGGTCGATGCCGAGGTGCGAATTGATGCCTCCCGCTCTGCGGGACTTGAGCGCGGGGACAGCCGTTCTCGTATGCGAGCCCGCATCTATCCGGACTATGACATTGACGGGAACTGGCACGCCGCAGGGATGGTCGAGTACGAAAAGCGGCTGACGGGCGGCGGAGGCGATAAGGATGGACGGCTGAAGCTGGACCGTTACTATTTGACGGGAAAACTGGGCGCTGTTCAAACAACCCTCGGTGTATTTGGTGCAACGATGGCAGAGGGGAATATCTACGACAGCAAGTTCCGTGGCGTACGATTTTCGACGGGGGCACCGATTACCTATGCGGCGGAATACGGACGGATTGACCGTGCACGCACAGTCGCGAATCTGACCGCCTCCTACGATGCGAAAACCTACAAGGCGGAGGCGGGGATGTACCGCTTTGACAAGATCGGCAATGCGACACGCAATATCTATATGCTGAACTATCGAAAGCCAATCGGTGCATTCGACTTTGGTGCGATGCTCCTGCATGGCAGAGATCACGCGGCCGGTAATGGAACGGGGTATGTTTTTAGCTTGGAGCGCGGCGGTGCGAGCGCATGGCGACCGGGATCTTCCTCCTATTTTCTGAAGTATTATCGTCAGCCGAGTTCCACGTACGTGAGCCATACGATGAACGGCGCGGCAGACTATATGAGCTATGACGCTGCGCTCAGAGGTCCAGTGCGCGGAGGATTCCGTGGCTGGGGTGTAGGGTGGTCGTATACGGTGAAAAAAGATCTGAACTTCTCTATTGAGTATTTTCATCTGTGGGATCTGCAGACGCACGAGCGGAGCAGGACACTCTGGGGAGCACTGACGGGATATTTCAAAAATTATGAGGATTGATAAGTGAAGGAGGTACATGAAAGATGTTGGAGCGACTGGAACGGGGCAGCGAAAAACTGGCCGTTGTAGGACTGGGCTATGTCGGTCTGCCTCTGGCGGCAGCCTTTTCCAAGCATTTTTCAGTCATCGGATATGATTACAATGCGGACAAGATTGCCGCATACCGTAAGGGCAGGGATCTCACCGGAGAGCTTGGCGCGCAGGGATTGTGCGAGACGAGGATTGACTTCACGTCGAACGAGGAGCGTATCCATGAGGCATCCTTCATCGTCGTCGCCGTGCCGACACCGATCAATGGTGACAAGACACCTGATCTTGAGCCGCTGAAGGAAGCGACGCGTACGGTAGGACGCAATCTGCGGCGCGGCAGCATCGTGGTCTACGAGTCTACGGTCTATCCAGGTGTGACGGAGGATATCTGCTGTCCTCTCCTCGCGGAGGTTTCGGGACTGCGTGCGGGCGTGGATTTCAAGGTGGGCTACTCGCCGGAGCGGATCAATCCGGGCGACCGCGTGAACCGTCTTGAAAATATCGTAAAGATCGTCTCGGGCATGGACGTGGATACGCTGAATGATGTTGCGGATGTCTACGGGCGGATTATCCGTCAGCTTTATCGCGCTTCGTGTATCCGAGTGGCGGAGGCGGCGAAGGTGGCGGAGAATGCCCAGCGGGACATCAACATTGCCTTTATGAACGAGCTTGCGATGGTGTTTCATCGGATGGACATCGACACTGGGGAGGTTGTCGCGGCGATGAACACGAAGTGGAATGCACTCGGCTTCCGCCCCGGGCTCGTCGGCGGACACTGCATCGGTGTGGATCCGTACTACTTTATCTATCAGGCGCAGAACCTCGGCTATCACTCGCAGCTGATCTCGACGGGGCGGCGCATCAATGACGACATGAGCAGCTACATTGCACAGACGGTTGTGCGCGAACTTGTCCGGGCAAAGGTGGATCTTGCCGAGGCTCGTGTCTATCTTATGGGGATGACGTTCAAGGAGAATTGCCCCGATACGCGCAACTCACGCGCAGCAGAGGTCTATCACAGGCTTGCGGAGTACAATCTAAATCTGTGGGCGGTCGATCCGCGCGTGGATGACGAGGCATTTCACGATGAATACGGTTTTGATCTTACGGATCAGGATGCGGTGCGTGATGCGGACTGCATTGTCTATCTCGTGGCACATGATGAGTTCCGCAGTATGACATGGAGTGAGCAGAGCAGGCTGTTCCGCGCGGACGGTCCGCATCTCATCATTGATGTGAAGGGGCTTTTTTCGCGTGAGGAAACCGTACGCGAGGGCTTTCAATACTGGAGCCTTTGAGGAAAGGGGCTGCGGATGAATTATCGTAAGCTGGGGGGCTTTGTACTCCTTGGACTTCTTGTCGTCTGCGGCATATGGATCCTCCTTCGGGACTATGTGATTGAGAAGGCGGATTCGCAGGCAGAGCTGACGGATCTCAGCGCGTCCTATACGGCATCCGAGGAGATTGCCGCTGCCGCGCAGCGACTGGCGGATGGAGAGAAGCCGGCGGAGGTTGTGACGCGGCTTCTGGATGACAGCGCACGCGTCGCCATCGTATTCGATGGCCTGCCGGAGCGTCCGCTTGCGGAGCGTCTGCTGGATGTTTTGCAGAAACACAATGCGTCGGCGGTGTTCTTTGTCGAAGGGCAGAATGCAGCAGAGCAGCCGGAGACAATTCGGCGGATCTATGATACCGGGTATGAGATCGGCAACTACACCTTTGTCGGCATCAGCGGTGCAGAAAAAATTCCGACGGAGCGTTTGCTCACAGAGCTTTGCCGCACGCAGCAGGTGGTCGCGACCCTTTCGCCGAAAGCACCGACGCTCTTCCGCGCACCGCGTACGGTATACACGGATCCCCTGCTGCAGGCAGTAAAGGCGGCGGGGATCGATTATGCTGTCAAGGAAAATGCACGTCATGCGGCGGGGTCGTTCCAAAATGCAGCGGATGCCGCCGTGTTTGCCGCGACCATACCGCGCGGCAGCATTATATCCATCGCACTGACGCGACCCGTCGATCCGCTTCCGAAGAATACGGGCAAGATGGACGAACGGCCTGCGGTGGACAAGAAGCCGAACATCGAAGACCCGCCCGCCGTACGCAATACACCGCCGCCGCCCGATCCTGCCGATGAGCTGGATTGGCTGCTTACAGCACTTGAGGGTATGGGCATAAAGGCGGTGGATCTTCACGATTTCCGCAAGATCCATTACATACCGTCGATTCCTCCGGTGAATCAAGGTAAATAGAGAGGCAGGTGAGCGTATTTGGCGCAGCAGACAATGGGGGTCGATGAGCGGCAAAAGCTGAAGCAGCTCGCAGGGCAGGCTTCAGACGGCGTGCAGGATGTCCTGTATGAGGAGAAGCAGGATCGCCGGCTTCTCTCCCATGTGCCGGATTCGACAGGACATCGCAGCAATCACAGCCGCCGCGGGGCTACGGATGAAATAAATACCGAGGACTATGTGCGCTATGAACAGGATGCCAAGAACGGACAGCGGTATCTCGTTGACTATCCGGTCGAGATGCGTCTGCCGGGCGGTGGCAGCCTCACGGGGCGTGCCGTTGACATCTCTACGACGGGGATTCTTGTGCGCATGGATGTCGTCGAGGGACGCCCTGCGCCGACCTTTGACGGCGATGTGAAGCTGACGTTCGAGATCACGCCGGGCTCCATGCCCGAGGGCTATGAGATGAAGGTGAAGAAGCTGCCCGCGACGGTTGCGCGGCGTTTCGAGACGGATTCGGGCATCCTCTACGGCATGGAGTTCAAAAAGAGTCTTGCGGAATATGCCGCCTCTCAGCGGCGCGACTACATGCTGTGGATCGCGTCGTTCTTTCTTGCTGTCATTGCACTCATCATCGTGCTCATGCGTGCGGAGTCCGTGATCTACTTTAAGTTCAACCGATGGCTCTATCTCTACAGCATCATAGCGGCGACATTCCTCCTGACGCGTTATCTCTTTGCATCGTTCTATCGTCCTGTACGCATTGATCCCGATTTTACGCCTGGCGTGACGATCATCATCCCCTGTTTTGATGAGGAGGACTGGATTCAGCGTACGATTCACAGCTGTATCAATCAGGACTATCCCGTGGACAAACTTGAGGTGATTGTTGTTGACGATCACTCCAATGACCGCTCTGCCGAGCGTGTTACGGAAATGATCGAGCAGCTCAAGGCGGCGGATACGAGCGACAATGCCTATCATGTCTCCGAGCGCATCCGCTTTCTGCAGCAGCCGTTCAATATGGGCAAGCGCGACGCGATGGCACGCGGTGCACGGGAGGCAAAGCACGAGCTGTTGGTCTTTGTGGACTCGGACAGCTTCCTCGATCCCTTTGCTGTACGCAACATCGTCCAACCATTTCGGGATAAGGAGATGGGCGGCGTGTCAGGGCGCACGGATGTCGCCAATACCTATACCAATTCTCTTACGAAGATGCAGGCGGTGCGCTACTCGGTTGCCTTTCGCATCATGAAGGCGGCGGAGGGGTATTTTGATGCAGCGACCTGCCTCTCAGGGCCGCTCTCCTGCTACCGAAAGGATCTCGTGCTGAAGTATCTGGATGACTGGCTGAACCAGACCTTTCTCGGGCAGAAGGCGACGTTTGGAGATGACCGCAGCATGACGAATTTCATCCTGCGCCACCATCGGACGACGTATCAGGACTCTGCCGTCTGCATGACGATTGTGCCGCGCTCCTATAACGTATTCCTGCGTCAGCAGATGCGATGGAAGCGTTCGTGGCTGCGGGAGTCATTGATTGCCTCCAGATTCATGTGGAAGAAAGAGCCGTTCATGTCGCTCGGGTTCTATATGGGCGTTCTCGTTCCGATTGCCGCACCGATCATCGTTCTCTACAACTTCCTCTATGTGCCGATTACGCACCGCGTATTTCCGACGAGCTTTATCATCGGCATGATGATGATGGCTCTGCTTATGAGCATGGCGCAGCTTCTGATTCGCCGCAGTACGACGTGGATCTACGCGCTGTGGTTCTGCATCTACTATGAGGCGGTGCTGCTCTGGCAGATGCCTGTTGCATGGGTCACGTTTTGGAAGACGACATGGGGGACACGCCTCACACAGGCGGATCTGGAGGAACTGAAAAAGAAGCAGGCAAAGCAATCCGTCAACAATGTAGAACCGGGAGGGGCAGGATGAACGAGAAGGAAGCCCCGAAGAATGCTCCCGTGGAAATCGGTCACGAGGATTTTACGAGGCGGAAGAACCTTTGGAAAAAAATGCGCGTCTGCGTGCAGTTTACCATCCTGTTTGCGGCAGTCTACGTCATCGTGAATCTCTTTTTCACATTCAAGACGTACATAGCGTTTTCAGACGATGATGTCAGTGCCGAGAATCGCGGCTTTATCGCGCTCTCCTATTTTGGCGTCGACCGTATCGGCGATACGAGCACGCTCATCGGCAAGGAGCAGCTGCGCCGACAGCTCACAGAGCTGCACGATCAGGGTTATGTCACGATTACGCAGAAGGATATCCTCGACTACTATCGTCAGGAGAAACCGTTGCCGCCGCGCTCCCTCTATCTGATGTTCGAGGACGGGCGGCGGGATACGGCGATATTCGCGCAGGAGATCATGGAGGATCTGAACTTCAAGGCGACGATGATGACCTATCCGGAGAAGTTCGTACATAAGGACCCGAAATTTCTCACGCCGAAGGATCTGCACGAGATGGAGGAATCCTCGTTCTGGGAGATGGGAACGAACGGATACCGTCTGGAATACATCAATGTGTTCGATCGCTACAATAACTTTATCGGAGAAATCGACCCGTTGCGGTTTGACATGGTACGACCTTACCTCGGTCGCCGCTATAATCACTACCTGATGGATTACATTCGCGACAAAGATGATATCCCCATCGAGAGTGAACGTCACATGAAGGAACGCGTCAGCTATGACTACATGCGGCTGCGTGATATCTATGAGAATGAACTCGGCTATGTGCCGCAGACACATGTCCTGATGCATGCGAATACAGGACGCTTCGGCAATCATCCGCTGGTCAGCACGGTCAATGAGCGTTGGATTCGCGATCTCTTTCCGATGAATTTCAATCGTGAGGGCTTTGTGCTCAACGAGCGGGGAAGCAGCCTCTACGATCTCACACGGATGCAGCCGCAGCCGTATTGGCCGATCAATCATCTGCTCATGCGGATCAAATACGATACGAATGACGATCTTGTGTTTGTGGAGGGGGAGCAGGAGACCCGCAAGGCGTGGGAGCTGCTGGAAGGCGCGCTGGAAGCCCATGATGAGTCCCTGATCCTCACGACGATGCCGGAAGGAAACGCACGTGCACGTCTGCGGGAGGGAATGGAGCCGCGTGATCTGCGCTTTGAGGCAGATGTCGAGGGCAATGCCTTTGGTGCGCAGCAGGTCTATCTGCGCAGCACACCGGACTGCAGCAATGCGCTCCGCGTGCAGCTGGTCAACAATCAGCTTGTGGTCGAGGAGATCATCGGCGGCACGGAGCGTGTGCTCTATCGAGAGAAGCTGCCCGTCATTCTCGAGGAGACGATTCCATCCGTCGAGGAGGATCGGCGCGACGCGATGGTGCGCGCAAACGAGGCATTTGCACGCTATGCACCGTCGCCCATTGCCGCGCGGGAATACCTCGGACGCGCCGAGGCATTGCGTGATACGCCTGTTGCGACAGTCGCGGATGGTGCGGAACCGTACGAGGGCACGCAGAGCTTTCATCGGCGCAGCAAACACAGGATGGTGATTCTCCTGCGCGATGATCTCCTGTCCGTCGAGATCGACGGTCATATGGGACCACAGGAGCTGCCCGTGCGCCTCACGGAGCGGGGCAGTATCTTCCTCGGTGCTTCATGGCAGGGAGCTGCGTGGAGTCAGCGCAATCTCGCGGATGATGTATATGACGGTATCTTTCATAAAGTCCGGCTTCTTGCACATACGGGGCGTGACGCCGGCGAGGAGCGTGTGCTCTATACGAGCGAGTATACAGGTTGGGAAAAGACGAAGAAGAATATGAAAGAGCGGTGGGATGCGATCATCGCTTGGTTCTTGGAGTATTTGTAAGGAGAAGACCCTATGCGATCCGGCATGATCTGTCTGCTGTTTGCCGCGAGTGTGCTGCTCGGCGGATGCGTGGAAGCGGAGCCTCTCAGGAGCGGAACACATCCGCCGGTATATCTGACTGCGTGGCAAACCTATTGGGATATGGAGGGGGGCAGAAACGACTATGCCGCACTCCGCAAAAAGACGGATGCGATTTCCTGCTTCGCCGTCTCCTATGATGAGAACGATACCCTCTATGTGCCGGAAGAGGTTCGGGCGATGGTGGAGGAGTATAAGGGAAAAAAGCTCGACACATACCTGAGTTTTACGAATGATATCATTGGAAAACGCCGCTCGGAAAAGGACAGGGAGCTCCTATGGCGTCTGCTCGGTGATGATGCCGCGATGGATCGCACGGTAGAGGGGATCGCTGCGCTTGCAGCATCGTTTGGCGTACACGGCGTGGAGCTGGACTATGAGAACTTTGCAAAGGACGAGAAGCTGCTGCAGCGTTATCTGGTTTTTACATATCGCCTTTCGGCGGCGTGTGTGCATCAGGGCTTAAAGCTGCGCATCGTCCTCGAGCCGTCTGTACCCTTTGATGCAGGCTTTGCAAAAGGGCCTGAGTACGTCGTCATGCTCTACAATCTCTATGGCAAGCACAGCGGCCCCGGGGCGAAGGCGGACGGTGCGTTCATCGAAAAGACACTGACTAAGATGGAGGCTCTGCCCGAAAAACGTGCCGTTGCCTTTGCAACGGGGGGGTGTCTCTGGCAGGACTACGGGCTCTTTGGCCTAAAGAGTGGGGAGCGGCGTTTTATCACGGCGCGTGAGGCAGTTGACCTTGCACAGAAGCACAACCTCACTCCTGAACGGGACGAAGCAAGTGCCGCGCTGCACTTTCGCTTCGAGGCAGACGGACATGAGACAGAGGTCTGGTATGCGGACAGCGAGACGCTGAATGCCTGGATCACGCTCGCTGCCAATCGCGGCATCTCATCGGTGAGCATATGGAGGCTTGGCGGAAATGTGGAACTTGGACAGGTGCGCAACAAATAAAAAATTTTTCGATGAAAAGGAGGGTGATGATGCGGCATAAGAATGTGTTTTGTATTCTCATCGGCATATTCTGTCTCCTTGGGCTGTGCGCCAATATGCGTGCGGCAGCTGCGGCAGACTATACGGCTCTGCGCGTGGCGAACGGCGGTCGGATTGCACACGCGCAGCGGTTCATTACCTCGGTAAAGCCTGCCGTCATTTTTACCTTTGGCGGCTTGTCAAAGCAGGAGGCACTGGATGATATCCTGCATGAGATGAAAGCGCAGGAGATGCGTGGGACGTTCTTTGTCACGGAGCGCGAACTTCAACGCAATGGTGACAATATCGCCCGCATTGTCGCTGCGGGGCAGGATCTCGGCATAGGACTGCGCCCCGTGGAGGGGGCGGATTTTGCGGACTACTGTGCACAGATCGAGCGCATTCAAACGGCAATTCAGACGTATTACGGTGTGGCGACGAATGTTGTGCGCCAGATGTCGGGGACGGAAGAGGATGTGATAGGCGAGGCTGTTTCTGCGATGGGATGCGTTCTCGTCGGGCAGAGCGTCAATATTGTCCAGTCCAAGCATAAGGACGCACAGAGCGCAGAGGAGGTGATGCCGCAGCTGTTCGGGCGTTGGACGACATCATTGAATCGCGGTGCGATTGTCTATCTGCGCACCGACTTTTACACGCGCCCTGCACTTGCGGCAGAGATGCTGCATGCGGTAGTGGCGGCAAAGGTGGATAACATCGCCTACACGGGATTTGGTTCTACGAGCGCACAGGCGATGCACGAGCGGGAGGCATCGCGCTATGCGATGATCTCGGTTGCAGATGGACTGCGTGATACGGCAGCATGTTATACATATCCCATAGATTTGAGCACACTGCCAGAGGAGATGCGTCCCTACACGCGCTCCCCCTTGCTGGAGGGAAGAGCATTCTCGAAGGAGTTTTTCAAACGATACATTGGTGCGCCCGAGGTTGGAGAGAATGACCGTATGCTCGGCTTTTCGCGCAGTGAGATTGCACAGGCGGATCAGACGGGCATTGTCAAAACAGTTGCGGACAATACGGTCTTTCTGACGTTTGACGACTGGGGCAGCGACGACACCATCAATCATCTGCTCTACGTTCTGCGTAAACATGCAGTGCATGGGACATTCTTCGTCATTACATGGAATATCCACAACAACCCGAACCTCCTGCGTGCGATTGCAGCGGAGGGCAATGAGATCGGCAGCCATACGGATGGACATAAGCCGATGACGATTCAGGACGAAAAGGGGCGGCAGATTCCCGTGCAGAATCCGGAGGAGTACAATGAGGACGTGCGCTCCTCCTATGAGAAGCTGGCGGCGACTGTCGGCGATATGAAGCTGCCGTCGGGACGATACGTGCTCACGCGTCTCCTGCGGCCGCCGACGCTTGCCGTCAGCCGTATGGGCGTTGCGGCGATTCTGAACAATGGATTTACCTATGTGGTCAACGGCAGCGGCAGCACGGAGGACTACGATGCTGTTACAATGGAATCCCTCGTCGGCATCATGCACCGTCTGACGCATGAAACAGACGGTTCGGTGAAGCGCGGTGCCATCCTCGTTATGCATATGAGCTCCACGGCGACACGAACGGCAGTTGCGCTCGATATGCTGCTCACGGCGAATGACGCACTCCCCGAAGGACATCCCGGCAAATTTAAGGTCGGACTTCTCGGCGACTATCTCACAGGTGACTACGATCAGTCGATGAAGCAGGTGAAGCCCGCAGCAGGTTATCATTTGCACTAAAAAGGCTGTTGTACGAAGTCGTTTTGACTCGTGCAACAGCCTTTTGTTTGTATTGTCCGGACGCTCAAAGCGCCCCTTCCACCGCTTACGCGGTCCCCCTCCCCCGTACCGACGGGGGGGGCTTTCCATTACGGCATATCGAGAGCAGCCCTTTTTTACTTAGCCGCGGTTGCGGCGTGCGAGGATGCGGATGACCTTTGCGCCCGTGCTCTTGATCTTGCGGATCGGCGCGACGCGCGTTGTGGTCTTGGGGCGGATCTCGGAGGGCGAGCGGAAGTCTCCGCGCCGTAGATGGGTCGTCTTGGTCTTTTCGGGCTGGAATGTCTTGCGCATCGTACGCGCAATCGGGTCGAGCGCGGCATCCTCCGTACAGAGGTAGATGTCAAGCGAGACATGGCGCAACTCGGGGTGGACGTGCAGAGCGAGATGTCCGTCGGGCAGGAGTGCCATCAGGGAGATGTGACCGCTCTCCTGCACGTCGCTGATGATCTGCAGAGGCACGAGATCAAGCTCTCTGAGTGCATTGGAGACCTTCATGCGGAGCGCTTCTTCATCGGTGCATCTTTCGGCTTTGCAATTATAAAAATCCACTGTCAGCAACCTTGATTGAATGTCCATTCGATTCAGTCTCCTTAACACAGTGCAAATTCTTAATATCATTATAGAGGAAAGCTGCGCCGCCGTCAAGGAATCTGGTTAAATTGTCCTAAATGGGGTGAAAGAAGTCTAGGGGGATGGTCTTCCCATCGTTTTCCTCATAAAATCTCATGGAAAAATAAACGCGCTTATGCTATACTGATTCTGCACGTTTCAAGGACTGTGCATATGGAATTATAGAACGTATACATCTCAGATGATGGAAGGAGACTCCACTTACAATGTTTGGTCTTTTTGGCGGACACGATATGGGGATTGACCTCGGTACGGCGAATACACTGGTGCATGTGAAGGGGCGCGGCATTGTCCTGCGCGAGCCGTCCGTTGTTGCGATAAAGAGTGATTCGGGTGATGTGCTCGCGGTGGGTGAGGAAGCCAAGCAGATGATCGGGCGCACGCCCGGCAACATCGTCGCGATCCGTCCGATGAAGGATGGTGTGATTGCGGATTTCGACGTGACACAGGCGATGCTGAAGTATTTCATTCGCAAGGCGATGCGCTCGAAATCGTTCGTACGTCCGCGCGTCGTGGTCGGCGTTCCATCGGGCGTGACGGAGGTTGAAAAGCGTGCGGTCATCGATGCGGCACAGCAGGCAGGTGCGCGTGAGGCGTATCTGATCGAGGAGCCGATGGCAGCGGCGATTGGTGCGGGGCTTCCTGTGGAGGAGGCAACGGGAAGCATGGTCGTCGACATTGGCGGCGGCACGACGGAGATTGCGGTCATCTCGCTCGGCGGCATCGTGACGAGCCGTTCCATCCGCATCGGCGGCG
>ERZ772957.1934-NODE-1934-length-12544-cov-13.057090_pt1 | contig 12544 bp, 15 predicted proteins | sample MGYA00580682_ERZ772957 | MGnify/ENA primary metagenome ERZ772957 (study PRJEB29015, sample SAMEA2737921) | human oral metagenome | biome: human oral; feature: human-associated habitat; material: dental | place: China | collected 2025 ...
TCACGTACGAGCCGGAGCGTCTGCGTGCGAACGCCCAGCTGCGCCGCGTGGAGGACTATATGCGCACCCATGCGAGGAGGAAGGCATCATGAACTATGTTTCAGGGCTGATGCTCGGCGCGTCACTGGTGAATATGCTGCGGCAGTCGATGGGCGGGACGGGGGAGACGTACCCCTCCGCCAACGGAACGGGGGGCGGACGTGGTCGTGCACAGGGCGGCGGAGCGTCCGGATTTTCCTCTGCCGCCGGCGGGCTTGCTCTCGGGGGTGCAGCACTCACGGGGCTGCTTGGCGGCGGACGCATGGGGGGCGGTGCATCCTTTCTGCCGACGAGTCTCCTCGGCGGTGGCCGTGCAGGCAGTGCGTCCCCGCTGACAAGCCTTCTTGGCATGGCCGGGCGCGGAGGGAGTACACAGCTTCCGTCGGGCTTCTTTGGCGGCGGACGCAAGGGGGGAGCCTCCTCTGCGGGTATGGCGCAGGAGTCTGCGCCCGCGCCGACACAGATGAAGGTGTCGGCGGAACCGCCCTTTGTCTGCGTGCACGCATCGTGCGGGCGGCGGCGCTATCGGACGCCGTATCTGACACCGGAGTTCGCAAAGGTTCTTGAGGCGCGGCTGGCACGTCTGCCGTTTGTGGCGGAGGTGCGTGCCAACGCGCTCGCGGGAAGTATCCTGCTCGTCTATGCGCCGGAGGATGAGGCGCATATTCTCATCCTTGCAGAGGGGCTGGAGGCGATCTTTGCGGAGGGACGCACGGCTCCGCCGCCCGCCACACTCGCGCAGAGTGTGCGCCGTTCGGTGCACGATTTCAGCGGATGGATTCAGCGGAATACGGGCGGCGCACTCGATCTGAGTTCTGTGGTTGCGGGCGTATTCGTCCTGCGCGGCATTCGTCAGCTCGTGCTCACGAACAATACGCCGTCGGGCTCGCAGATGCTCTGGTGGGCGCTGACGCTGATGAGAGGGTGGAAGGTATGAAGCTCATACATACGCGCATTCGTCTGCGCACGGCGCTCCCGCGTGAGGATGCGCTGCGTCTGGCGGTGCGGATGCGCCGCTTCCCTGCGGTAACTGCGGCCTCTGTACGCGACTCTCATGTCGATGTCTGGCATGAGGGGGCGATTCCTGCCGCTCGTATGCTGGCGGCGGCGGAGCGTGCCGTGCGCGAGGCGGCGGAGAAGTCGGTGACCCCGACGGAGCAGATGGCGGAGTTTCGGCGTGATGCCGTGATCTCGCTGGCGAGCTTTGCGGCGATGGAGCTCCTGAAGCGCGGTGCGCCCGAGCTCTTTGCCTCGATGACCGTGCTGCGCTCCCTGCTCGTCCTCGGAATCTCACGCAACTTCATCAAGACGGGAATCGGCGGACTGATCAAGGATCGACAGCCGAATGCGGACACGCTGACGACAACGGCGGTCGTTGCCTCCGTGCTGGCGGGCAAGCCGGAGTCGAGCCTCATGCTCCTCGCACTCAGCAACGGTGCGGAGATGCTGACGAGCTACGCAGCGGAGAAGGCGCGCACACATATCTCGGGACTGCTCTCACTCGGGCAGCGCGATGTGTGGCTTGTTGAGGAGACGCCGGACGGCGAGGTCGAGCGCAAGGTGTCTGTCGACGAGGTGTGCCCCGGCGATATCATCGCCGTCCACGCGGGTGAGAAGATTGTGATCGACGGGCGCGTCCTGCGCGGCGATGCGGCGGTGACGCAGGCCTCCATCACGGGCGAGTCCGCGCCTGCGATGAAGCATGAGGGCACGCCGGTCTACGCCGGCAGCGTGGTCGAGGCGGGGGAGCTCGTCATTGCAGTGGAGAAGGTGGGCGGCGATACGTCTCTCGCACATATTGTCCACCTCGTCGAGGAGGCGCAGACGCGCCGTGCGCCTGTGCAGAATTTCGCCGACCAGATGGCGAACTATCTCGTGCCCGTGTCCTTCCTCGGTGCGGCGATTGTCTACGGGGCGACGCGCGACTGGGGGCGGGTGCTGAACCTGCTCTTTATCGACTTCTCCTGCGGACTGAAGCTTTCCACGGCGACGGCGATGTCGGCCTCCATTGCGGCGGCGGCAAAGCGCGGTATTCTCGTGAAGGGCGGCAACTATGTGGAGGCGCTCGCGCGTACGGATACGGTGGTGCTCGACAAGACGGGGACACTGACGGTCGGCGTGCCCGAGATCACGTCCATTCATACGACAGAGGGCGTGGAGGAAAAAGAGGTCATCCTGCTCGCAGCGTCGGCGGAGGAGCACTCTGTTCACCCGCTCGCGGTGGCGATTCAGAAATATGTGGAGGAGCAGGCGTGGAAAGCCCCGCAGCATCGCTCCTCCAAGACGATTGTCGCGCGCGGCATGCTCGCCGAGGTGCCGGATTTCGAGGGCTTTGCGGGCGGAACGATCCGCGTCGGCAGCCGTCGCTTTTTGCAGGAAAACGGCGTTGTGGACGAGGAGAATCTCATTGCGTCGGTGACGGGGAAGAATCTTCTCTATGTGGCGCGTGACACGAAGCTCATCGGCATTATCGGCATCGATGATCCGATCCGTCCGAAGATGAAAAAGACGCTGAACCAGCTGCGCCGCTGCGGTGTGGACGAGATTGTCATGCTGACAGGGGATGCGAAGGCGGTTGCTGCGGATGTGGCACGCGAGATGGATGTGGACTCCTATCACGCAGAGATTCTGCCCGAGGACAAGTCGCGCTACGTCAACCAGCTGCGTCAGCGCGGTACGGTCATGATGGTCGGCGACGGCATCAACGATGCGCCTGCACTCGCGTTTGCAGACGTGGGCGTTTCGCTCGGCGGGCGGCAGACGGACATCGCGGCGGAGTCCTCGGCGGTGACGATCCATTCGGAGGATCCGACGCGTCTCGTGGAGGCTCTGCGCATCGGTCAGCGGACAATGCACCTCGTGCATCAGAACTTCAAGGCAACGCTGCTCGTCAACTCGTCGGCGATGCTGCTCGGTGCACTCGGCACGATCAGCCCGCTCGCGGCGGCGGCGATTCACAATACGGCGACACTCGCGGTGGTGCTGAACAGCTGCCGCATCCTGACACCGGAGGGCGGGATCTTTGCGCGACGCACGCTTCGTTGACGGGATGAAATATGCTCCTATGCTGAAGTATTGATTTTTCCTGCATCCTGTTGTAAAATACGAGAGAAAACAGAGTCGGATCATCGACATGCCCGATCCGCGCTATTCGAGAGGAGAGATTTGTCAATGGCAGGAAAGATGAAGAACTGCTCAAGCTGCGGGAAGGTATTCGTTTCGATTAACAACGCCCGTATCTGTATGGATTGCCGTGAGAAAGAGGAGAAGTGGGAGCGCGAGATCGTCGAGTATGTGCGCGACCATCCGAAGAGCACGATCGCCGAGATCGTCGAGGCGACGGGCGTACAGGAGCCTGTGATCCGCCGCATGATCCGCGAGGGGCGCTTCGTCTCCACGGGGATCGAACTCTACTATCCGTGCGAGAAATGCGGCTCGCCCATCGATAAGGGGCAGTACTGCGAGAAGTGTCAGAAGGAGATGCGCGATGAGCTGACCGCTGCAATCGCCAAGAAGAGCAGCGCAGGCGGCAAGGGCGACGGCTCTGCAAATCGCCGCGGCTATGTGACGCTCAACGATAAATAAGATATTCTTTCACTGCACAGGGGATGCATACTTAGGAAATTATTCTTAAGTATGCATCCTTTTTTTTCGATAAAGAATGTGAAAGGACTCCGACCCATTTTCGGAGGAATACAGTAGGTGGTGAAGAATATGTTGATCAGCAATCATGCAATCTCGGCTGTAAGCCGCCTCTATGCGGGCAGTGCACCCGCAGGATCACGCCGTGTGGATGCGGCGGGCAGCGTGCAGCGCCCCGATGCGCTCGAACTCTCGGGCGAGGCACAGAGCTTCGGCGATATTCTGCAAAAGCTGCGCGGCATCGACGATGTCCGCACGGAGCGCGTGGAAGCGCTTGCAGCGCGCACGCAGAACCCTGCCTCCACGGACATCGCGGCAAAGATGCTCGCGATGCGCTACTAAAGAGGCATATATATGTGGAACAGGTTCACGGCAACGCTGGAGCAGCTCCATGCGCAGTATGAGAAAATCCGCACGCTTCAGGAGAAGAAGCGCGGATTTCTTGTCACGCTTGATATGGCAGGGCTTGAAAAGCTGACCGCTGAGGAGGATTTTCTCGCAAAGGCGGTGCAGACACTCGAAAAAGAGCGTCTCACGCAGCTCGCCCGGATCGCGCAGGAGACTCCGGGCGTGACCTCCGAGACAACGATGGAAGAACTGGCTCTGCTCGCCCCGACCGATGAGGTTCATCGCTCCGTCTTGGGGGCAAGCCGAAAGCTCAGCCGCCTTGTCAGAGAGGTGCAGGAACGCAGCGAGGCGAATGCCTTCCTCATGGAGGGGCTGCTCATCGCGGTGAATCGGCAGCTCGGCAAGATCGGCGGCGCGGTGGTCGACCCCGTGTATGGGAGCGGCGGCGATGAGCAGGTGCGGCACCTTAAGAAGAATCTGGACTATAAGGCGTGAGCGGCGATGACGAATGAGACGCGCGAGGCACTCATGCTCCTCAAGGAACAGCTGAGTGCCTCTGAGGAGGCAACGCATCGCTTTGCCATGTTGCGTGATGCCCTCTCGCGGAGTGCATCGGGCGGCGGTGTCGCAGAGCCGACGGCAGCCGCAGAGCGCAGCCTCGCCGAGGTGCGTGCACTCGCGCGCAGACAGACGGAACTGCTGGCAGCGGCGGAGGCACACAGCCTCGCCGATCTGCTTGCGCGTGAGCCGAATCTGCGCGAACGGATGGCGGTGGAGCGCGTTCTGCGCGCCGTTGCCGCACGGCAGGTGGAGCTGCAGGAATTCGTGCGGCGCTGTGGCGGCCTCTTGCAGGCGAGCGCCGATTTTGTCAGCTATCAGCTGAACGTCATCTCCGGCACGGTTGCAGACGATACCTACGGCAGGTCACAGCCCGTGGCGGGACCCGCTCCGGGCGTGAATCGTGCGGTTGCAATGTTTGATGCGGATGTATAAATGAACGGACAGACAGGGAAAGAGTGAGGGATCATATGCGGTCAACATTTGCCGGACTCAATACGATGGTGCGGGGCATCCAGAACAATCAGCTCTCGCTCGATACGACGGGTCACAATATTACGAATGCCTCAACGGAAGGATATTCACGCCAGCGCGTCGACTCGGCGGCGACGAACTATCAGGAACGCCCGTCCCTCTACGGCGGGGTCTATGTCGGCGGCGGCGTGGACGTCGTCGCGCTGAACCGTGCGCGCAACATCTACGCGGACAAGCAGTACTGGTCGGAGAACTCGGCGCAGAACCTCTACAAGACGTACAAGACGAACTATGACAAGGTGCAGACGATCTTCAACGACGCAAAGAAGAGCGGTGTTCTGAACGCCATGCAGCAGTTCTACTCATCCTGGGTCAACCTTTCAGACCATGCGAGCGACGCCGCCTCACGCACGGCAGTCATTACGAAGGGAAACAATCTCGTCGACCGCATCAAGACGTGCGCCAAGCAGCTGCAATCCCAGATCGCGGCACAGTATGACGAGATCGGCATCCAGTTGGGTAAGCTCAATAATCTCACGAAGGAGATCGCAGAGCTCAACAAGAACATCATGCTCGCGGAGACGAACGGCGGCAAGGCAAACGACCTGCGCGACCAGCGCGATCTCCTTGTCGACAAGCTCTCCGAGATCACGAATGTCAACGTATACGAGGAGGCGAACGGGCAGTACACGGTCGTCTCGAACGGCATGTCGCTCGTTCAGCGCGAGAGTTCGCTGACGCTTGAACTGAGTCCGCCGATCAACAATGAACAGTATGGCATCTCCGACTTCTCCATCCGCGTCGTGGAGGCGGGCGGCATCGGCTACGTCCCGCAGAGCGGCATTCTCAAGGCACTCTCCGACACCATCGTGCAGGACAAGGGGCATATTGACCAGCTTGCGGACATCTCCGCAACCCTCCTCACGACGTTCAACGACGTGCACAAGCAAGGTGTTGGCATTGACAAAGAGCAGACGGGGTGGCTGAACTTCTTCGGACAGAATAAGTTCAAGTCCCTGACGGGTACGACCTACGACCAGATGCAGTACACATGGCACGTCGATCCGCTGACGGATGAGCGCTATATGGAGGCGGCGGGTGCGAGCCGCACCGTCACAAAGACCCCGGGGCCACCCGCTCAGACGACCGTTGCGACGTCGGTCACGGGAAGCCCGGACAGACTGAAGTCCATGCAGATCATCAACGCCCTCAAGGTCAGCGACGAGCTGACGGCACCGGGCGGACAGAATCTCGTTGCTGCGCGGCAGGTCGTGAACAAGAATACCGGTGCACGGGTCGTGCCGACACTGAGCGGTACGTCTTCAAACTTTACATACAACGACGATTGGGTCAACGGTACGGCGGATGGCACGATTGCGGTGGAGCTGAGCAAACTCTTCAATGTCGATCAGGCGACTGCGGCGAACCCAAAGGGGTCGATGAATCCGCGCAATACGGATCGCGCCATCAGCACCGTCTCGATCAATCAGTACTACAACGGGATGATGAGTAAGCTCGGCGCAGATGCAGAGAACATCGACCGCACACTCAAGCAGCAGGATGACCTCATGACACAGATTACCCAGTGGCGGCAGTCCACATCGGGGGTCGACTGGAACGAGGAGCTGACGAATATGCTCAAGTTCCAGACGGGCTACGGGGCGTGCTCGCGCGTGCTTACATCAATGGATGAGATGCTCGACAAGCTGATCAACGGCACGGGCATGGTCGGAAGGTAAGAGGTGACATATGATCCGTATTAGCAGCAACTACATGGTGCAGCGTTACCAGAGAGATCTGAACGCGATCAACTACGAAAAGTCGAAACTCATGGAGCAGAGTGACGGCAGCAAGCTGCACCGCCCGTCCGATGACTCTGTCGGTTACTCGCGCTTCCTGCGCTACGATGTCGCCGATGGTGAGAATGACCGCTATCAGGACAGCGTCAAGGCGGGGATCTCGTGGATGAAAACGACGGAAACGGCACTCTCCAGCATGGAGGACATCCAAAAGACGTTCAAGGCAAAGACGATTCAGGCGGCGAACGACGATAAGGATGAGAAGGGGGGCGACTGGCCGGCAATCGCGCGCGAGATGAAGGCGTGCGTTGAGCAGATTGTCTCCCTCGCCAACACACAGCTTGGCGACCGCTATGTCTTTGCGGGACAGGCGGATCTGCGTCAGCCGTTCCAGATGTCCAGCCCCGCCGATCTCAAGCATCGCGGCGTGACAAAGACGCTGGACGACCGTCAGTCGGCATTCTTTTCGAATGTGGGCGATAACGACAGCGCGGACTTCCTGCATCAGATGCTCTCCCTCAACGGCGACGACGGCAATACCTATTACCTTAACACCCTGACGGGCAAGGTCTATACGAAGGAATTCGTGCAGGACGGCTATAAGGACATGATTGCGAAGGGATATAAGACCGAGGCAGAGGCGAATGCCGCAGGTGTGACGACCTCCGTCGGCAGCATTCCTGCGGCGATCAAGGGCTCGACCTTTATCAAGGACAATTTCAAGAACACGGGCGAGGTCACGACGGCAGGCTCCGGATGGTCGGCTGCGGTGAACGGCGTGAACATGAAGTTCTCCACCGTGCGGCAGCAGATCGTCACCTACAGCGGCGACCTGCGCTACATCTCGATGGTCAAGCAGAATGGTTCGACCGAGCCGACATCGGATACCGTCAACAAGACGGGTACGGATGTCTTCGGACGCGACCTCTTTGACGATATCAACTCGAAGAACGATCCGCCCTCGGGCACGGCAATGCTCAACAATATGCTGACCGTTCACGCCAAGACGAATGCGTGCGACTCGCACTGGCTGAGCTCCGACGGCGTGACGCTCGCCGATGTCGCAAACCAAGTCACACTGCAGGCACATACGGAGACAGGCGCGCGCCTGAACCTCTACACGGATTCGAAGGATGTTCTCACGAATCACAAGGAGAACATCACGCGCGACATCACGGATGTCAGCGGCACCGATGTGGCGGAACTCGCAACGAAGCTGATGCAGCAGCAGACGATCATGAGCATGTCGCTCTCGATGGGCTCGCGCATCCTGCCGCTCTCACTTGTCGATTATCTGCGGTAATTTTCAACAGCATTTCATAACGGGAAAGGATGCCCTTTATGCCCATGCTCTATCTCAACACACGGCACACCCTCCCCGTGATCGGGCTACGGGTGCAGCACAACACTGTCGATACCCCCATCACACAGCCGCGCTACGAGCAGGAAACGCAGCAGGCACGCGCGGGGCGCGGATTTACCCAGCCGAAGATCACGATCGATAGCTATCCGAGCCGCCACAGCTACGGTTATACCAACAATACAGACTTCGCGCGTGAGAACCTTGAGCGCGGCATGAGCGAGGTGCAAAAGGGCACGTCGAAGCACACGCAGATGGCATGGGCGCTCGCCGAGGATGGACCCAAGGCGGGGCGGCAGGTCGGCATCGAGTTCGCAAAGCGCGACATGGAGCAGCGCGTCACGCGGCAGAGAACCCTCGTGGCGGCAGCGATTCCCGACCCTGTGATCCAAGTAGACCCGGGGCAGACGCACGGCGCACCGATCCCCGCCAAGACAACCCCCATCTGGCACACGGAGGGCAAGGCACAGATCACATACCACCGTGGCAGCTTCGAGACGTATTTGCAGCAGAAGGGCGATATTCACAGCTGGACCAGCGAAGGAAAATACGACATATATGCGTAACAGGAGTCATAGATGAAGAAGATTATGACGAGCCGCTTCGGCGAGATCGAGGCGGCGGAAGAATCCATCATCCATTTTGCGGCGGGCATTCCCGCCTTTGAGGAGGAGCGGGAGTTCATCATTATCCCGTATGAGGAGGACAGCCCGTATGTGTTCCTGCAGTCAGTCAGGACGCCGGATCTCGCCTTCCTCATGACGATGCCGCTCGCGTTTTTCCCGGACTACGAGTTCACCATCGACGATGATGTCGAGAGGGAGCTCGGCTTCACCTCGCCCGAGGAGGTGCTGATCTATGCGATCCTCACACTCTCCGGCAAGGAGATCCGCGACCTGACGGCAAACCTCATGGCACCCATCGTCATCAATGCTGTGACGCGCCGCGCCAAACAGATTGTGCTTGACCGCAGTCCCTATACGACGAAGCACCGCCTCTTCCCTGCAGAGAAGGAGGCACGGTAATGCTCGTACTCACACGTAAACCCAGACAGCAGATCATGATCGGCGACAATGTCGTCGTCAACATCGTGGAGGTTCAGGGCGACAACGTACGCATCGCCATTGATGCGCCCCGCAGCGTCAAAATCTACCGCGGGGAGATCTATCGGGCGATTCAGGAGGAGAACAAGCGCGCGGCGGCGCCTGTGCAGTTCGACCTCCGTGTACTGCCCAAAGGTTGAAACATCAAGGAAGAACGGAGCGCCAGATGCGTTCCCTATGACACATGGAGGGGTGCCTTATGGCCGTAAGAAATGTTCAGGATGTCATGCTGGCGGCATTCGCCGTCAGCGGTATGAAGAGCACGGATGCTGCGGAGACAAACGCGGGCGAATCCGCCGCAGCGGAAGTGAACTTCGCACGGCAGAAGCCGATGTCTGCCACTGCCTCTTTGCAGGACAAAGACAAGGAGCAGGATCTCCAAGGGAAGCAGGATTCGCACGATCCGCTCAACGAGGAGCAGACCGCGTTCATCACGGAACAGCTCAACGAGATCATGCGGAACATCAATGTCGATCTCCAATTCCAGTATCACAAGGAGGTCAACTTCATGTCCGTGCGCATGCTCGACAAGAAGACCGGCGAGGTGCTGCGCGAAGTCCCGCCCGAGGCGATGGTGGAGCACATGATCAAGGTACACGACTGGATCGGCGCGTTCCTGGACAAAACGGCTTAAGCGGGAAGAGGAGGATATTATGGCAGGAGCAAAAGGAATTTACGGACTTTCCGGCTCGGGACTCGATGTCGAGTCGTTGGTTCGTGTCGGAATGATTTCCGAGCAGAAGAAGTACGACCGCATTTACAAAAAGGAAGTCGAAACCGAGTGGCGCAAAGAGGCATATGCGAACGTCTATGACAAGGTCAATACGTTCAAGAGCCGCATGTCGGACTACCGTCTGAGCGCGACGACGAAGCCGATGACGACGACCAGTTCGAATGCCGATGCGGTCACGGCGACGGCGAATGCGAACGCGGGTGTGATGAGTCATAACGTCGAGGTCGTGCAGGCGGCATCGAACGCCTACCTCATGACGGCGGCGGGACAAAAGATCCACCGTACGAACACCGGCGCACCGACGGGCAGCATCAAGCTCAAGGATGTCGCGTATGCGGGCGGCACGCGTCCCCCCGGCATGGCGGACGGGGATGCGGCACTCAAGTTCAAGGTCTCGAACGGAACGGGCACGACCGAGGTGACATTTACGGCGGAGGAGGTCTTTACGAAGGGGCTCACGCTCAATGACCTCGCCCAACGCATCAACAGTGCGCGCTACACCGGATCGGACGGCAAGAAGACCCAGCTCGACATCCGCGCGAATTACGACTCGGTCTCCGACGGGTTCTCCCTCGTCAACAGCAAGACGGGCGATGCCAACAAGATCAAGCTCTCCGTGGATACATCGACGGGTGCTGCGGGAACGGCGACACGCAATCTCCTTTCGAATCTGAAGCTTGGTGCCGTCTCGAACGGCACGATCGGTGCCCCCCTCACGTTCTCAACGAGCGGCACGATCGACTCCCTCGAAGCCACAGGCACGAATGCAAAGGTCAAGGTCGATGGGCGCACCTACGATAACCTGCAGGACAACAAACTCGAAGTGAACGGTGTCACCTACACGTTCAAGAAGACGACCCCTGCGGGCACGCCGGCGACGGTCAATGTCGCGCAGGATCAGGACAAGCTCGTCGAGAACGTCAAGAAGTTCGTCGATGAGTACAACGCTCTGCTCGATGAACTCGTCAAGCTGTACGGCGAGAAGAGCAACAAGGACTACGGCGTGCTCACGAAGTCGCAGGAAGAGGGCATGACGAAGGAGCAGATCGAGAAGTGGAATGCGAAGGCGAAGGCGGGACTTCTCTTCCGCGATGAGCATCTCCGCTCCATCATCGGCGATCTGCGTGATGCAGTCATCAACCGCGTGCAGTCCGTCCCCGGCCGCTACAGCACGATGTCGTCCATTGGCATCACGGCGAAGGATCAGACGGGACATCTGAAGCTCGACGAGACAAAGCTGAAGTCCGCCATCGCGGCAGAGCCGGACGCTGTGCACCGCCTCATCTCCTTCGATGATGAGAAAAACGACTACGGCAACAGCGGTGTCGCCACCCGTATCTACAACAAACTCAGCGGACGTCTTCGGAGGATGGAGGCATACTCCGGCGTGTCGGCGAACAAGTCGGACGTGAGCGAGCTGGGCAAGCTGATTCAGAACTACGAAAAGCAGATGAGCGACTTCAAGAAACTCATGTCGTCCTTTGAGAGCAAACTCTACAAGAAGTACAACGCAATGGAGGTTGCGATCTCGCGTCTCTCGACGCAGTTCAATTTCTTCCACGGACAATGATGCAGGGGGGATTCCCATATGGTAAACAATGCCGCAGAGGCATATAAGAAGCAGCAGATCATGACGGCGACGCCCGAGACGCTGACCCTCATGCTCTACAACGGCTGCCTCAAGTTTATCAAGGAGGGCGTCGAGCTGCTTGCGGAGAAGAACTACGAAGCATCGAACATCTCGCTCCAGAAGGCACAGAACATCATCTCAGAGTTCCGCATCACACTCAATATGGACTATGAGATCTCCCATCAGCTGATGCCTCTTTACAACTACGCCTATGACCGCCTCGTCGAGGGCAATATGAAGAGCGATCCTGCGATCATCCAAGAGGCGACCGACATCATGACCGAGCTGCGCGATGCATGGGCACAGGCGATGAAGAAGGCGCGTGAGGAGAAGGGGGCGCAGGGCATGGAAGGGAGCGGCGTCTATGCCGGATGAGTCCTACGCGGCGGCACGCGAACTCTGGGAGAAGTACCGCGTGCTTACGCACGAGATGATGAAGTTCGTGGATGCCGATGAGATCGACACATTCATCGAACTCGTCGACCAGCGCGAGCAGGTTGTCACGCTTCTGCAGGCACTCCCTGCCGATCCCTATCGGGGCGGCGCGGAATGGGCGGCATTGGAGGCGGAACTGACGCCGCTCGAGATGCAGCTCCAGTACAAGGCGCGCGCGTGGCTGAACCGCTCACGCCGTCAGAATGCCGCCGTCCACAGCTATGATCTCACGGGTGCGAGTCCCCTCGGCTCCAATCTCAACCGTCGTTACTGAGGCTTGACTCTTTCGTGGAACTCGTCTCGACACTTGACAAATGAGGATAAAAAAAGTAAAATATTTACAGCCATTTACTTAAGTATGTCGTCCTCATGACGATATACTTTATGTAAGGCGATAATAAGCAAGCGGGGCGGCTGCCATGG
>ERZ772957.1937-NODE-1937-length-12538-cov-6.127774_pt1 | contig 12538 bp, 8 predicted proteins | sample MGYA00580682_ERZ772957 | MGnify/ENA primary metagenome ERZ772957 (study PRJEB29015, sample SAMEA2737921) | human oral metagenome | biome: human oral; feature: human-associated habitat; material: dental | place: China | collected 2025 ...
CGGTCGACCGACCCACAGTAGGTTTTTTCGACGACCTACCGTAGGTCGTTTTTTGACCCCTCCCAAGAGCCCATTCTATGCGGGCTGAGGAAGCCCCTCTCCTCCGCCCAGGATCTCCGCTCAGGACAAACCAAAAGCATCGACCCTCATCTACCCGATAATACACCACATACCTAAGAGCTTCACGTATGGTAGTCATATACAGAGAAGAGCACACTATAGATAACTAATCACCCCGAAGCCGTACTCTTAATGACCGCAAATTAGTCCTGCATTCGACAACTCCATATGGCACAGTCATAGAGAAAAGCCGATATAGAGGCTCAGGCTTTTACATCTCCAAAAATATATTTATATTTGGATGCAGGTAGGCTCAGCCTAGGATCATAATCTCACGCTTTCATTAGCAAATAAAATAAGATTGACTCAATTAGATTTAAGTCAATCATGAGGGAGGGGAGTTCAATCCTGGGCTGACTTCACTTGGCAACTCTCCCTTGAGATCAAAGGCAACCCCTCCCCGTGCAAGGATACCCTTGAACCGACAACAAAACAAATAACACCGTATCTCTAATGAGCAATCCAAGTGACCAAACCAATACGCTTGCAGGCAAAGCGTATGATGATGCTATTCATCCCTCGGCAAAAACTACAGGTGAAATACTGAACTTCATCCCTAGATCTATAAAAGTCTTACTACAAGGCTGGGAAAAGTGGATCATCAACGGAGAAGAGTCTATAAGATTAACCTCAGAGGCTATAAAACAGAAGATAGAAGCAATTCCTGAAGATAGGCTAACAGAACCCGAAGCTTATATTGTTGTTCCTGCAATACAGCAACTAGGATATTCGTATAGTAGCGAAGAGCTACGGGAACTATATGCAAACCTCATTGTCTCTTCAATGGATACTGAGAAGAAAGGACAGGTTCATCCAGCATTCGTTGATATACTCAAGAAGTTAACTCCCGATGAAGCGAAAATCATTCAATATCTCAAAGGTATAGACACCTTAGAGTACGTAGATCTCAAAGGAGAAAGCAAAGAAAATGACGGAGGATTTAAATACATAAAAAGACACATAACACTACTAAGAAGCAACGTGTCATTTTCTAGACCTGAAAATGAACTTGCATACTTAGAGAACCTTGTCTGCCTAGGCATTTTAACGGATTGTGACACACTCTATGCTGTAGAAGAAGGCAACTACAAACGCATCGAGGAGAATTCAGGTCTAGAGCAACTTCGAAGCATGTATATACCCGAAACCTATCGTGCTATTAGTGTACATAGATCTATTTATCAAGTAACCAAATTCGGCCAGAATTTCATTAAGGCTGTCGTAGCATAGCAAATTCTCCGTACTACGATTACGGAAGAATAGCTAAATCCAATTAATTCACTTACTAAAACAGTAGTCACTGAGGATGTGAGGGCTGGATTAGTCTGTGCTTGAAGGTTATGATCCTCAACAAGAGGGTAAAGTAAACCTCAATTAATTAGCGACTACTGGTCTAAGATAAGTAGCTCGCCCGTGGACTCCACTCAAGGAATCCACGGGCGAGCTGTCTATGTGTTATCTCTGGGAGAGCGGGGGAATTAGTCGGGGAGGACGAGGCGCTCGAAGCCGGGCGACATCAGGGTGCGGAAGCCGTCCTTGCCGTCGCCGAGGATCAGCATGTACTCGACGCCGGGGAAGTGCTTCACGAGGGCGGGGACTTCTTCGGCACGGCGGGTCATGCAGGCCGTGGCAAGGCCGTCCGCTAGCATACAGCTAGGGGCAAGGATCGTGACGCTGAGGATGTCCGTCTGAATGGGATAGCCGGTGCGGGGATCGATCGTATGGGCGACCTTCCTGCCGTCCACAAGCTTGAAGTTGCGGTAGTTGCCCGAGGTAGCTACGCCCCCTGCCGTCGTGGGAAGCTGGATGCGCACCTGGAACTGCTCTTCGCTTACTGAAGCACCTTCGACGGGCTTATCGATGCCGATGACCCAAGGCTTCCCCTGAGGATTGACGCCTTGGTAGGCGATCTCCCCGCCGAGCTCGACGAGGTAGTTCTCAGCGCCCTTCCCAAGGAGCATGCGGGCAACGAGGTCAGAGCAATAGCCCTTAGATATGGAGGAGAAGTCCATCTTCATCCGTGGATCGGCCTTGATCATGCGGAGGCCGTCGAAGGTGACCTTCTCGTAGCCCACGAAGGCACGGATGCTGTCGATGGTGTGCTGACTGACGCTATCCTTCTTCTCGAAGCCAAAACCCCAAAGGTTGATGAAGGGCGAGCAAGTCACGTCGTAGCTACCGCCCGTCTGGCGGGAGATCTCCACCGACTGGAGGAAGACTTCACGGAGCATCGAGTCGGCTTGCTGGGACTCGTTGCGGTTGATCGCCGAGATGAGGCTCGTCGAATCGAACGGGTTAAGCGAATGGCTGAAGGCATGGAAGGTCGAGTCGACCGCCAGCGAATAGTCCGTAGGCAGGTCGTACTGGATGGAGAAAGTCGTCGTGAAGACTTCGCCCGAGAGGCGGGTATAGTCATTCGTAGTCTTGCCCGAGGAGCAAGCAAAAAGCACCCCAGTAGCGACGGCTACTAAGGCGCATAGCTTCCCCGCCCGAAGGAGGGAAGAGAGGGAGGCATGAAGGTGCATATTCTTGGAGAATGAGAAGGGGAGAGCCCTTAGAGCTCCTCCTCGATCTTGTAGTCGTTGCGGTCCTGTGACTGGCGGGCAAGGAGCTCAGCGAGGAAGCCCACGAGGAAGAGCTGGGTGCCGAGGATCATCCCCGTCAAGGCGATGAAGAAATACGGGCGGTCCGTCACCAGCGGAGCGGGCGTATTCGTCCAGATATGGAAGAGCTTCGTGATGAGCACCACCGCTAGAGCTAGGAAGCCGACGATGAACATCAGGCTCCCGCCCAGACCGAAGAAGTGCATCGGCTTGCGCCCGAAGGTCGAAGTGAACCACAGCGTGATGAGGTCGAGGTAGCCGTTGACGAAGCGACTGAGTCCGAACTTACTTTCCCCGTACTTACGAGCCTGATGATGGACGACCTTCTCCCCGATGCGAGAGAAGCCAGCCACCTTAGCCATGTAGGGGATGTAGCGGTGCATATCGTTGTAGATCTCGATACTCTTGACCACTTCGGAGCGGTAAGCCTTGAGCCCGCAGTTGAAGTCGTGCAGGTTGTCGATACCCGAGAGCTTGCGTGCCGTAGCATTGAAGAGCTTCGAGGGAAGGTTCTTGCTGAAGACGGGATCGTAGCGCTTCTGCTTCCACCCGCTCACCAGATCATAGCCCTCTTCCTTGACCATACGATAGAGTTCGGGGATCTCGTCGGGGCTGTCCTGCAGGTCTGCGTCCATCGTGATGACGACCTCGCCTTGGGTGCGGGCAAAGCCACACTGCAGGCCGGGGGACTTCCCATAGTTGCGACGGAACTTCACCCCCCTGACGTGAGGGTTCTTCGCTTGTAGCTCACGGATCACCTGCCACGACTGGTCGGTGCTACCGTCATTGATGAAGATGATCTCGTAGGAGAAGCCGTGCTCCTCCATGACACGCCGGATCCACGCCTCCAGTTCGGGCAGGGATTCGGCTTCATTATATAAGGGGATGACGAGAGAGATATCCATAGATCGAAGTTAGTTCCGACGGAGGGCAAGTCCGACGATGAGCCCCCAGACGGCGCCCATGATGATGGTGAGCATGTAGTCGGTCCACAGCCACTGCCACGTGGAGATCATCCGAAGGTCGGTGATCATCCGCTCGGCGTCGGCTTGATTGACCAGCGGAGAAGCCTTGAGCATCTCGCCCCAGGCCTCGAGGGTCGAAGGCACAGCGTACTTGAAGTAGAAGTACTGCGGGACGAAGGCCAGGATACCGCCGAAGGCATGCAGGAGCACGACGTAGCCGAAGCCTTGGCCCACACGGAAGGCGCCCCCCGCATAGTAGAAGTCTCGGTAGGTGCGTGCCGCTCGGTAGGCCAGGAAAGGCACGGCCAAGACCCCGATGAAGTAGATCACCTGCAGCAGGGGTACACTGAAGCTCAAGAAGCGAGCCGTATAAATCAAGGCCAGCACCAGCCCGAAGGTCAAGCCTGCACGAGCCGCTGCTGGGAAGAGTGGAGATGGATGGGGAGCTACTGCCATAAGTCTATTTTTACGGGCGCAAAGGTACGACTATTCGCCCAATAAGCCACCCCAACTACCGCTATCGACAGCTCCAGTGCATCACCTCGTTAGCCTCTGTAAATTAGCCCAATTTAGAAGGCGCTTCTACAGGCACTCGGACAAAAGGAAAAACGCTACGACATACCAACCCATTCCTTGGTAGAAACCCCAGGATCAAGAGACCTCCTACGAAGCCCTACAGCGAAGGCGCTCGGAGTGCCCCAAAAGAAACCTACTGTAGGTCGCCTTGACGACCCACAGTAGGTCGATCGAACGACCTACAGTAGGTTTTTTCAGCGACCTACCGTGGATCGCTTTTCCTCCCCTCCCCGAGCCTCAGCCATCCGCCCTGTCGGTGGCAAGATCTTAGCGCCCTACCTCCGATGGTATCAGACTTGGGGCGTAAGGATAAAAAGACTCTACCTCTCACCTCTTTACCAAGCCCGTACTCCCTAGCTTAGAGATAAGGTATCGCTAGATAAATATCTAACCCTATACTCCTTCCTCCTCGATGTAGCATTGAATATATCCGTATGCTTCATTCTCCCCAAAATTGCTATCTTTCGAGTCCGAATACACACCTTTTTCAACCAAAGACTATATATAATCGAGATCTATTTAATCAAGGAATTATGCCAACAGAGACACCGGTAGAACAAGTTAAGTACAGGAGAAATACCAGAGTAAGGAAAGACGAGCAGGAACGCTTTGTATTACTACTCGACATCATGGGCTTTAGTGCATTTATCCAAAACACACCTTTCGATGAAGCTAAAGAGAAGTTTGAGACCTTTAGAGAAAAGTTAGATACTCGATCTGAGAATCTTCTACAAAGAGAGCATATACACATTGCCTTCTTCTCAGACTCGATCCTTGTTACCACGCAGAGCAACAAAGCTCAAGATCTAAATCTAATCTCCAAGGCTGCAGCAGTCCTTATGCAAGTATCTTTTGAGTGTGGATTTGCCCTCAAAGGGTGCCTCGCTCATGGGAAGTTCTATTATCATCCCAAAAAGAGGATCTTCTTTGGCCTACCTCTTGTTAATGCTTACCAGCTCGGTGATCAAGAAATTAAATACTACGGCATCATCGTCCACCATACAGCTGAAAGAAAAATCCGAGACCTTAATAAACCATTTACGAAGCTCGTTGGAGAGAAAGACAAAACACAAGGGAATAACCCTTACGTCTACAGTGAGGTCCCTCTCAAATCCTCTGGATGGAGCTGCCATTGCCATTTAGCATGGAACTTATACGACAATAAACTAGAGTCCCCCATAGACAACTGGAGCACGTGTGAGAAATATTTGCAGCAGATAGAACTCACTGTCTCTGGTGCTCCTCGCATCTACATAGACAATACCCGCAGGGTTATGCTGAAAGATTTAGCGCTATACGAGGCTGAGAAGAAAAAGGCTGAGACAAATAATCAACCTGTAATATTCCCGATAAGAGAAGAGCTGACTACAACTAGATAATCTAAAGTACGACGATAGCCTCATGGAGCACGAGCTCCATGGGGCTATCGTCTCTGAGCGAGCACGGCAAAAAGCAAAAACACCCCGCATCCTGTTTGGGATGCGGGGTGTTTTATGTTCCTACCCTATTAGTGAAGTGTGACTACTTGCCCCATTAGGGCATACACTTCACGTAGGTAAGCCTCCGATTAGGAGAGCTTTTCCTTGAGGGCAGCCAGTGCGTCGAGGTCACCGAGGGTAGCCTTCTCCGTAGCAGCGTTGGTAGCGGCGACGGCAGCAGCGGCATCCTGGTTGCGAGCCTGACGATCGGCACGCTCAGCGCGTTCGCTAGCACGAGCTTCAGCCTTAGCTTCGTCTTCGAAAGTACGGCTGTGCGAGACGATGATGCGACGAGCATCCTTATTGAATTCGATCACCTTGAAGGGGAGGGTCTCACCCTTGACTGCCTGCGTACCATCGGCCTTGACCAGGTGCTTAGGCGTAGCGAAGGCTTCTACACCTTCGGGGAGGGAGACGACAGCGCCCTTTTCGACGAACTCACGGATGGTACCTTCGTGGATGGTGCCTACCTTGAAGTCAGCTTCGAAGGCGTTCCATGGGTTCTCCTCGAGCTGCTTGTGGCCGAGGGAGAGGCGACGGTTTTCCTTGTCGATCTCCAGGACGACGATCTCCAGAGGAGCGCCGACTTCGGTGAACTCGTTGGGGTGCTTGATCTTCTTCGTCCAGGAGAGGTCGGAGATGTGCACGAGGCCGTCGATACCTTCTTCGATCTCTACGAAGACACCGAAGTTGGTGAAGTTGCGGACCTTAGCCGTGTGGCGAGAGCCGATGGGGAAGCGCTTGTCGATGTTTTCCCATGGATCCTCCTTGAGCTGCTTGAGACCAAGGCTCATCTTGCGCTCTTCGCGGTCAAGAGAGAGGATGACAGCTTCGACTTCGTCACCTACCTTGAGCAGTTCCTGAGCCGAGCGGACGTGCTGGGTCCAAGACATCTCAGAGATGTGGACGAGGCCTTCTACGCCTGGAGCCACTTCGATGAATGCACCGTAGTCAGCCAGGACGACGACCTTACCCTTGATCTTGTCGCCGACCTTGAGGTTAGCGTCGAGGCTATCCCATGGATGTGGCTGGAGCTGCTTGAGACCAAGAGCGATGCGCTTCTTAGCTTCGTCGAACTCGAGGATGACGACATTGAGCTTCTGGTCGAGGCTAACCACTTCGCTGGGGTGCGATACACGGCCCCAAGAGAGGTCGGTGATGTGGACGAGACCATCGATACCACCGAGGTCGATGAAGGCCCCGTAGGAAGTGATGTTCTTGACGACCCCTTCGAGTACCTGACCCTTCTCGAGCTTGCTGATGATCTCTGCCTTCTGAGCTTCGAGTTCAGCTTCGATGAGGACCTTATGCGATACGACGACGTTCTTGAAGTCCTGGTTGATCTTGACGATCTTGAACTCCATGGTCTTGTCGACATAAGCATCGTAGTCGCGGATAGGACGTACGTCGATCTGCGAACCAGGGAGGAAGGCTTCGATACCGAAGATATCGACGATCATACCGCCCTTGGTACGGCACTTGACATATCCACGTACCACTTCGTCCTTCTCGAGGGCTTCGTTGATACGATCCCAGGAGCGTGCTACACGTGCCTGGCGGTGCGAGAGGACGAGCTGTCCCTTCTTATCTTCCTGTGATTCGATGAAGACTTCGACCTTGTCGCCTACCTGAAGCTCAGGATTGTAGCGGAACTCAGCAGCGTTGATGCTACCTTCGCTCTTGAAGCCGATGTCTACGAGTACTTCACGCTTACCGATCTTGGTAACCGTACCGATGACAACCTCCTGATCCTTTACGCTGTTCAGGGTGCTGTCATAAGCTGCTTCTTGCTCCTTGCGGGAAGCAGAGCAAGCTACCTCTCCCTGCTCAAACTCATCCCAGTTGAAGTCCGCGATGGGCTTGATCTCTTTCAAATTTTCCATTTGTTAAACTTACTATGAATTACACACGAGCACTCCTATAGTGGAGCACATGGCTTGTTGACTCAGTTAAAGTGGACATCAAGCGATGTACTCCCCCACAAAAGTCGGGGACAAATATACGAAAAAAGCGTGTACCAGCATCTTACGTCGAGACGATCCGCCGTAGAAGGGAGCGAAACTCCAGACGAAGGGCTAAGGCTCTGTGCCTCAAGTGGCGTTTTCCCTTCCCCGCCGAATCTACTGCTCCTCCACGAGGGGAAAAAGTCGAAGCTTTCGGTCGAACGTGAAGGGGCGAATTCGCCCCGCTTAGAATGCGGGCTGGGGAGGGGTAAAAAACGATCCACGGTAGGTCGCCGAAAAAACCTACTGTGGGTCGTGATGACGACCTACCGTGGGTCGCATCGACGACCTACCGTAGGTCGTTTTTGAGGGGTGCCTGAGGGTACGCTTGAGCGGATCAAAAGGAGAGGAGAAAAAAGCAGAGAGCACCCCATAGAAACCCTGCGAAGAAGAAGCTGGTCTTCTTCCGCTGGGCTCCTACGGGATGCTCTTCAGAAAATGGGGCGAATGTTCGGAGGATCGGAACTAGCCGAACTGGTACTTCTCAGCGCCTCTGGGCTGGTCGCAGTCCTTAGTCGAGATAGAGGTCTTCGGGGTAGCCTACCTGTTCGAGGTAGAGCGCATGTGCTGGGGCAGACGAACCCGCTTGCCCCCGGTCCTTAGCCTCGATGACCGCACAGAAGTCTTCGACGGAGAGCCGTCCCTTCCCGACCTGGAAGAGCGTACCGACGACGGCACGCACCATATTCCTCAGGAAGCGATCCGCAGTGATGGTGAAGATCCATTGCCCTTCCTCAGCCCCCGCCTGCCAGTAGGCTTCCGTGACCCGACAATTGTTCGTCTTGACGTCGGTGTGGAGCTTGCTGAAGCTGGTGAAGTCGGTGAAGTCCTTCAGTCGCTCAGCAGCCTCATTCATCCGATCGAAGTCTAGTGGGAAGTAGAGACGAAGCATGCGAGCCTCTTGGAACGGATCCTTCCTCAGAGTGACATAGTAGCGGTAGGTGCGGGACGTAGCGCTGAAGCGAGCATGAGCCTCCTCCCTCACGGGACGAATATCATACAGGGCAATATCGTGGGGCAGATAGCGGTCCGTCCGATAGATAAGCTGGCGAGCTTCGTCGGGCGACATCGGGAGGTCGACATGGGCGACCATCCCACGGGCATGTACCCCAGCATCCGTGCGTCCAGCCCCCAAGATAGCGATGGGCTCAGGAGAGCGAGCTACCAGCGTCAGAGCCTGCTCGATGGTCTCCTGCACGGTCGTAGCATCAGGCTGTGTCTGCCAGCCACTATAGTTCGTGCCGTCGTAGCTCAGCGTGATGAAGTAGCGCATCCCCTAGCTCTTAGCCTTCCGTGTGCGGGTAGTGGTCTTGCCCGTAGAGGCAGTCTTTCGCCCTCCACCCTTGCGAGCGGTCTTGGCTGGAGTCTCGGCGATGATCTTCATGCACGCCTCGTAGGTCAGCCCTGCAGGGTCTTCGCCCTTGGGGAGCTTATAGTTGTCACCCTTGTACTTGAGGTACGGGCCGAAGCGCCCGGAACGGATCGATAGTTCGGGATCTTCATCGAAGGTCTTCAGCAGGCTCTTCTCCTCGCTCTGACGCTTCTCCTCTATGATCTTGATCGCTTCGTCTGCAGTGCACGACAGGGGATCGACGTCCTTAGGTAGGCTGTAGAACTTCCCCGCATGGCGGACATAGGGGCCAAAGCGACCGACAGCGACCGTCATCGTCTGTCCTTCGTACTCGCCGAGGTTCTTCGGCAGGTCAAAGAGCGACAGCGCTTCCTCTAGAGTAATTGTCTCGATCGACTGCCCGGGCTGGAGGGAAGCGAAGCGAGGCTTCTCCTCTGCATCCGTAGCACCTAGCTGAGCCATTGGCCCGTAGCGCCCGATGCTCACCGAGACAGGTAGCCCCGTCTCAGGCTGCACCCCTAGGATGCGCTGACCGACACGCTGGGCAGTGCGCTCGTTCGTCGCACGCTCGACTCCGGGGTGGAAGTCCGAATAGAAGTCTCCAATAGTATCTGTCCACGGCGCCTTCCCCTCGGCGATGGTGTCGAACTCTTCCTCCACACGAGCGGTGAAGTTGTAGTCCACGATGCTGGGGAACTGCTCCACGAGGAAGTCATTGACGACGATCCCGACATCCGTGGGGAAGAGCTTGCTACGCTCTGCTCCGTAGATCTCCTGGCGTGTCTCCTCGGTGACCTGCCCATCCTCCAGGGTGAGCACGGTATAGCTACGGGGCTGACCTTCACGGTCAGCACGCTCGACGTAGCCACGATTCTGGATCGTCTGGATCGTGGGGGCGTAGGTAGAAGGACGGCCGATACCGAGCTCCTCCATCTTGCTGACCATCGAAGCTTCCGTATAGCGTGCGGGGCGCTGGGTGAAGCGCTCATCGCCCTGAAGAGCCGAGAGTGTCAGCCCTTCTCCTTCCTTGACGGCAGGTAGGAGCTTCGTGGTCTCCCCTACTCCCTCTTCGCTCGAGCCTTCCATATAGACATCGAGGAAGCCTCGGAAGGTAATGACCTCTCCCTGGGCGACGAATGCATATTCGGTACTGGGCACTGGGATGGAGACCGTCGTACGCTCCAGTCGTGCGTCGGCCATCTGTGAGGCAAGTGTGCGCTTGCGGATCAGGTCATAGAGACGCTGTTCCTGGGGCGTGCCGTCGATGACCTCACGGGCGACATAGGTAGGACGGATCGCTTCGTGCGCCTCCTGAGCCCCCTTGCTCTTGGTCTGATACTTACGGGGCTGATGATATTCCTTCCCTGGGTGACGCTCGATCTGAGCTGCGATAGCTCCCAGAGCTTGGTTGGAGAGGTTGACCGAGTCGGTACGCATGTAGGTGATATGCCCCGACTCGTAGAGGGACTGCGCTAGGCGCATCGTCTGCGAGACCGAATAGCCGAGCTTCTGAGCTGCCTCCTGCTGTAGCGTGGAGGTCGTGAAGGGCGCAGCGGGCGAGCGACGAGTAGCCTTGCGGGTGATCCCGCCTATAGCGAAAGAGGACGAAGCGCAGCGCTTCATCAGCTGGGCAGCTTTCTCAGCGGTGGAGAAGCGATGATTGAGCTCCGTGGCAAGCTTCTCCCCTGAAGGCAGGAGGAAGGTGGCCTGAAGGCGGTAAGAAGACTGGGGGACGAAGGCATTGATCTCACGCTCACGGTCGACGATGAGGCGCACGGCTACCGACTGCACACGCCCTGCAGAGAGCGAGGGGCGGATACGCTTCCAGAGCACCGGAGAGAGCTCGAAGCCCACGATACGGTCGAGGATACGGCGTGCCTGCTGGGCATCGACCAGATCCATGTTCACCTCCCGAGGATGCTCTAGCGCTTCTAGGAAGGCTTCGGCCGTGATCTCATGGAAGACGATACGGCGAGTCTTCTCGGGCTTCAATCCTAGAGCCTCGCTTAGATGCCAAGCGATAGCTTCCCCTTCACGGTCTTCATCGGAAGCGAGGTAGACGACGTCCGCCTTCTTCGCTTCAGCCTTGAGTTCCCGCACCAGATTCTTCTTATCGTCATTGATGACATACTCGGGACGGAAGTGATCCTCGACATTCACACTGAAGGAATGTTGCTTGAGATCACGCACATGACCAGCGCTGGCCATGACCTTGTAATCGTTCAGGTGATGCTTCTTGAGGAAGCCTGAGATGAGCTCAGCCTTCTTCGGGGACTCTACGATGACTAACTTCATTTATCGTGGGGTAAAGTGGCCGCCTTCGACCGCTAAGTTGATTTTATGCCGACAAAGGTAGCAAAATCTCCCCTGTAGGTACGACTACCAGCGCTCCACCGCAAGGCAAGGCTCAAGAATCAGCACCCTTCCTCCCCAAGCCAGCCCCTCCCGGGTGGAGCTCTCCCTCCGCCCACACTTCCACCTACTCTCCGGGATAAGGCTCTCCGACGAGCAAGGGCAAGTATAGCTAACGAGCAAGGCCTTGCGTCCCGTCGTCCCCACCCTAAGAGAAGAGAAGCCTCCGCCCGCCCAGAAGGAAATCCGCTCCGTCGATCACAGCGATTCCTCAGCCCTTCTCGAAGCCCAACTTTTGCCCTCCCAATTACGTCCTCACACCCCTTTCAGAATGCCCCCTCGGGAGCCCCCCAAAACCGACCTACGGTAGATCGCCGAAAAAACCTACTGTAGGTCGTCTCACCGATCCACAGTAGGTCGCTCGGGCGACCTACCGTAGGTTTCTTTTGTCCCTCCCTTTAGCACCCGATCTTCTCCCTCCACCCCAACACAAAATAACTAGGGGTATCCACCCATAAAACCTGCCACCGCTCCAGCCCCGCCTTCCCTGCTGTTCGCTCCTCCTTCCTCCCCCAGAAAAGCAGGCAAATTATCTAGCTCTTTTCCTCTCCTCCAGCATCCCCTAAGAAGGCTACTCCTTCCCCCTCCCTGAGCGACTCCAGATACCTACCTGTGAGGGAAGCGGAAGGGAAAGGACTTCCTTAGCACCCAGCTATTCCCAAGGAGCTCCAAGCCTTCTCTAAAGGCAATATGAGTCACTCAGAAAGGCTCAAAGCAACTAAAACAAAGAAATCCACCCCGTGCACGCCTTAGGCACAGGATGGAGCAAGGAAACTGAGAAGATCCGAGGGACGGGGAAACAAAAAATCGGTTGACCAAGTAGCCTTGATCAACCGATTATTTAGTGGAGAATAACGGATTCGAACCGTTGACCCCCTGCGTGCAAAGCAGGTGCTCTAGCCAACTGAGCTAATCCCCCAAGGGATAGAGAAAGTATCAAAGGACTTTAAGTCTGTCACACATGGCTTAGCGCCAATGTGTAGTCCCAGGCAGACTTGAACTGCCGACCTCCACATTATCAGTGTGGCGC
>ERZ772957.1938-NODE-1938-length-12535-cov-3.732692_pt1 | contig 12535 bp, 12 predicted proteins | sample MGYA00580682_ERZ772957 | MGnify/ENA primary metagenome ERZ772957 (study PRJEB29015, sample SAMEA2737921) | human oral metagenome | biome: human oral; feature: human-associated habitat; material: dental | place: China | collected 2025 ...
GTCATATTATCAAATACAAGATAAATTTCCAAATTTAATTTATTGCTCCACCATTGCATAAGTGCTATTAAGTATTGATAGCTAATCCCCCTATCTATTTCACTCATAATTAATTTTGAATTATCGTAAATTATTACAACATTTGCTTCTTTGTCTCCAAATAATTTTTTTACTATATGTTCAGATTCCATAGCAGCATCTCTAAAAGAATACCAATCATACCCGTATAAATGTTTATAATCATATATAATATCAATTTCATCCATTATTGCTATACAAAAATCATTTATATTTTTTATTTTTTCACTATCTAATTCTATAACCCATTTACCTTCTAAATTTTTATACAATTTTTTTTGTTGTTCCTGATTTATTATGGTTAAACTACTCCCCATTATTGCTACCCTTCTTTCTTTGTTACTTAGTATTTATTTGTTCAGGTTTAATTTCTTTAAAAGTCTTATAATGATCATCTGTATAATATGTATTATCTCACAACATTTGTCCAAGATTTTGGGTACACTCCAATATCCTATTGTCGCTCCGGTATTTATTCCCATACTTGAACTATTTGAGCTATAATTATTATGCAATTCTACAGTTTCTGAAGTAGCAACTTATTGAAAAATTTTAAATAAAGCTGCTACTTTACTAAATATTTTTTTACTTCATAAATGGAAATTTTGAGACTTTATTATCATTTTTTTATTACTGAAATTGTATTCAAAATCGCCGCTTTTATATCCAAATTATCCTCCCCTTTTAATTGCTCTTCCAAATCAGGCAACGCTTCAAAAAGCCCTTTTATTCCCAAAAATCTAATTAAATTTGCTTTATCATATATATTATTCGTCAATTTTATATATTTTAAAATAATAGGCACTATTATTCTATCTTTTTCCGTCATATGAATTAATTCATAAACTGTTTTTAAATTATAATTTACATTTTTCAATTCTTCCAACATTTGATCTTCAAATTCCATTTCGGTATCATAATTTCTTTTAGCAGAAATTTTTTTACCATTTATTACTACAAGATCTAATTTTTGTTCCACAATTTCTCTTCTCTCAAACATTATTTCTATAAATTTTAAAACTTCTTCTTCAAAAAGTTTCTTTGAGATATAATAAACACCTTTTCTGTTTTTAAATTCTTTATCACTTTCCCATGTAATTTCAATTTTGTTTCCTGTTACAGAAAAAAAAACTCTTGGATATATTTCTCCACTCGCTTGAGGTAATTGATGATTGTATGCCCACTCGTACAAAAGCCAAAATTCCGTGCTATCTAAATTAAACGCTACATCTTTATAAAGTTCATTAGCTTTCTTTACTAATTCGATTGCAGTATCTTTTCTGTCCTTTTTTATTTTCAATTCTTTATCTGGAAAAGGCTCATTTAAGATTTTATCCAGTTTATCTTTAAGTAAATATGCTGTGAAATATATATCTCCCAATTTATCATATTTATATTTTTCATTTTTTAATTCACATAAATCTTTCCCATCTACATAAAATTTCAAAATATAACTTTCATACGAAATCTCTGGGAAGTATTCAAAATCAAAATAAAATTTTATATTTTTCATTTTTAAACTCTCCTTTAATGCCATTTATTATATTGTGCTTTTGTTATAACACGATCTTTTAGCATTTGTTTTAATACATCTGGTGGAACTTGTTGACTTTTTATTTGTTTATCCGTTAGTTCATACGCGTGCCATTCATTACTAGTGCCAGTTGGTTGAAATTTTATCATTTTCCCTTTATATATAGCAAACCTCTGTTTTTTGGTCGCCGAATTATAAGAATGATTTTTTAATAAATCATTACCTGTTTTAATATCAGGAATTGAATCGGGACTTGCATTTGGAGGCATTTTAGGTCCTTTATGTTTTGGGGATGGTTTATATTCTCCATTAAAGTGCCCTCTTCTTACAATCATTTCTGTTGAAGGTTTAGAAGAATTCCCTTTATTTTTAATTTTAGCTTCTTTAGCCTGTTTTTCAAATTTAGTAACTTCATCTGACTTCAATGCTATTTTTGAACCATCTGATAATACTAGTTCTGCCTTTGCCTTTTTTGAACTTTTAACTATTTTTATAATTGTTTTTGCACCTCTATAGGCAGGTTTTACAAATGGAAGAGCACCTAATACTCTTGATAAAAGATTGACTTCTTCTCCTGTTAACATGTCTTTTCCAGTTACAGCTTCTATTCCACCTTTCAATGTTCCAGCTGGGGAAAAATCTACTGCAAAACTAACAACTTTAGGAACAACTTGACTTACTTTATTTATAAAATTCATAAATCCAGGATTTCCCAATGCTGCTCTACTTATGTGTCCTTTTTCTTTCATACAACCATTAATAATAGTTATACATGCATCTCCAACATTAGTCCCCAACTTGCTAGTATCAATCTTCCCGTCAGACCTGTACGTCATATTCTGGTTGCTTCCCTTGTACTCTTCCTTGAAGTAAGCATTTGCAGCCCTTCCTGTACTCTCAAGTCCTTTTTCTTCAGTTCCAGTCGCTATCTGTCTTCCTGCCACTCCATTTACAATATGGCTTGCCTCTTCTGCAAGTGTTCCGATTAATCCTGCCTTGTCTTTCATTTCAGGAGTATCTTCGCCAGTTGTATATTTTACATCAAGGTTGTATCCTAAATCCTTGTAGGCATCTTTCCAGGCTGCAACAACATCTTCTGCCTTGTCAGCTTCATTAAGCCTTTTACCTGCTATGTTATTTACAGTTTCACTAAGCCTTACCTCCCTAAGCTGTTCAAAGAAGTTTCTGTTGTCATCCCCTCTGTCATTGATTGACTCCTTGATGGCTTTTTTCACATCAGATATTTCTTTTTTGGCTTTCCCAATATCCTCCTTTAGTTTACCAGGATTAGTGGCATACTCAATAGTCTGACTCTCTACATTGATATTAGTGCTGCTGTGAGTGTCCTTTGTTATTTCATTAGCTTTTCCTAAGTCCCTGTTTATTGGGCTTCCCTCAGCTCCTGCTATCTCAACATCTCCAATTACAGTGTTTCTTGTGATTCCTTGCTTGTCCCTGCTGTCCTGATTAAATCCAACGTTTGTAATTCTAGGCTTTTCTGTTGAAATTCCAAGTGATCCGCCTGTTGTCTTCATCGTGTCGTGATTCTGAATATCTTTTCCAACATAATTATTAATCTTGAATGTGGAGTTTCCTTGCTTGCCAACTACAGCTCCTGTATTTTCAAGCGTTCCAACGTGAAGACTGCTTCCCTCTCCGACAATGAATGTGCTTTGGTTGTCTACGAATGCTCTATCTCCATTAGTTCTGCTTCCATTTATGTTTACAGAGCTTGGCACTCCGTTTGCACTTATTCCAAGACTCATTCCACTTGAGCTTCCAGTTGTGGTGCTTGTATTCTGTCTTGAAATAACTTCAACTTTTCCAATGTTTCCAGTTAATTTTCCACCTTCCTGGTTAAAGCCATTTAATACCATTGAGCCTGTGTTGTTATGAACTTCATTTACATTCTTAAAGTTTCCGTTTGCATATACAGTTTCAACTGTATTCTGGTTGCTTTGGCTAGCTGAAATGCTTCCGCCATTTCCAGTAGTCTGTATTTTATGTCCATAGCCAATTGTAGCTCCTGCATTTATTCCTCTGCTCGAACTGCTTAAAGATTACTATTCTAAATAACTGTATAGTTAGCCTTATGAAACCTACAAATTTATTAAAAAGATCAGAAGTCGCAAAAGACGACAAATGGGACTTATCCTCTCTTTTTGAGAGTGATGAGAAATGGGAAGAATCTCTTTCAAAGTTTATCAAAATGGGAGCCGAAACAGAGAAATATAAGGAAGCCTTTGAAAAACCTGAAAGTGTTACTGCTAACGTGCTACTCGAAGCATTGAATAAGTCTTCGGATGCTCAACGTTTGGGCGAGAGGCTTTATAGCTATGCAATGCTCAATAAGTCTTCAGACGAAGGAGATAGCAAAAATCTTGATCGCATTGGACGCATCATAATGGCTTTTACAGACCTTTCTGCAAAAACCAGCTGGTTCATTCCAAGCATTATGCAGATTCCAGAAGAGAATTTGCGTAAATGGATCGATCCAAAAGGGGAGACGGGCGAATCTTTTAAAGATCATCGAGTGTATATCGAAAAAATGCTTTATGAAAAGCCTTTTATTCTTTCAGACAGAGCCGCTTTTTTCTTTTCTTTTTAAACGGTTAGATGTTCACTTATGCCTCAATTTATGCTACTATCTGCGGATGGAGTACCAAGTAACTGCAACACGGCGCAGACCTCAGCGATTTGAAGACTTATTGGGGCAGGATTTTGTTGCTGCAACGCTGCAAAAATCCATTGAAGCGGGAAAAATAGCCCATGCGTATCTTTTTTCGGGGCCGCGCGGATGCGGTAAAACCAGTTCGGCGCGTATTTTAGCCAAGGCACTCAACTGTGAAACGGGAACGGTCGCTACTCCCTGCGGGGTGTGTACCTCTTGCCGCGAAATTACGGCCGGTTCAAGTATCGATGTTATCGAAATAGACGGCGCATCGAATACGAGCGTCAACGATGTGCGGCAAATCAAGGACGAAATCCTCTTTCCGCCCAATACCAGCCGGTATAAGATCTACATTATCGACGAAGTGCATATGCTTTCTACGAGCGCTTTCAATGCGTTGCTGAAAACGATTGAAGAGCCGCCGCCTTACGTCATCTTCATTTTTGCAACAACCGAATTACACAAGGTTCCGGCAACCATCAAAAGCCGCTGCCAGCACTTCAATTTTAAACTGGTCGATGTCGAGGTGCTGAAACAGGCCTTAGCGGAGGCGGCGGCGGAGCTGCATATCGAGGCTGACGACGAGGCATTGTATTGGATTGCGCGTGAGGCTACCGGAAGCGTGCGCGATTGCTACACCTTGTTCGATCAGGTAGCGGCTTTCTCGGACGGGCATATTACCTTTGAAAAAATACAGAGTACGCTCGGTTTAACGGGTACCGATTCGATCGGCACGTTGTTGACTGCTTGTGTTCAAAAGGATGCCGCCGCCGCGCTGCTCACTCTTGATACAATTCTGCAAAACGGGGTTTCCACCGAGCAATTTACGGTAGACTGCACCAACTATCTCCGCAGTCTTCTATTAATACAACAAGGTATTACAAAAGAAGCTTTAATCGGGCAGCGCGCGGAGCGGTTCCCGCAGGAGATACTGACAGGCTGGAATGCGCAGCAGCTTGAGCGCGCGCTGTATCTGTTTTTGCAGCTTTTCAGAGATCTTCGCTTTTCGCTTAATCCGCGTTATGAACTGGAATTAACGGTTTCCCGCCTTGCGTGGCTTTCCGACTATGTTTCTCCAAAGGAACTGAAAGAAGCCTTTGATGCGGCTCAAGCGCTGCTCGCTGGCGTACCTACGGCGGTTCAATCGGTAACTAGAGCACTGCCCAGCAATGGGGCGCCGCAAAAAGGCGGGGCTGACTCCCCTTTTTTAAGACCGGCGGCTTCTCTTCGCTGAGGGCTGCCGGTGCTTACGGAAACACCGCATCGGGCGGGATACCTGTTTCGGATGGAATAGCCGGTACATCGCAGACAGGGATATCGGTCAATGCTTCGGTAGGTTCTACTCAGCATTCTCCGGCGGAGAACCCGCCGCAGCTCCATATACAAAGCCTCGACGAACTCAAAGAAGCACTCGTTCAGCATCTGCTGATAGAACATACGATGCTGTCGGCGGCGGTCGGTAAAACGCTGAACTGGAGCGAACGGGACGGCGTGCTGTATATGTGCGTTCATACGCCTTTTGAAGTGCAGCAGCTGCAGCGGGAAAAAAATATCTTAACCCGAAAGACGGCGGAGCTCTACGGCAAAGAATTGAAAATACAGATAACGCTCGCTCAAGAAGAGACGGTGCAAAAAGTATCCGTACCCGCGCGGGTAGAGATGGTACTGCGCAATATAAAGGGCAGCATCGTTGACATACAAAAAAAAGCAGTTGAAGAGGAATCGGAGGACGAAGAATGAACATAAATCCCTTTGAATTGATGAAAAATGCAAAAGACTTACAGACTCATTTCGGGAAAATGCAAGAAGAACTGGCAGCGCTCCGCGTGCAAGGCGTTTCGGGCGGCGGCTTGGTGAAGGTAACGCTCAGCGGTACCTTCGATATGGTAAAAGTCGAATTGGATCCTATTGCCGTCGATAACCGTGATATTCCGATGTTGCAAGACCTTATCCGCTCTGCGCATACCGATGCGATAGAAAAAATTAAAGACACTTTGAAGGAAAAAATGGGTCCGCTCGCCGCGCTTACGGGAGGAATGCCGTCATAATGAACGCGCTCGAAGACCTTATCGATAATTTATGCCGCTTGCCGGGTATCGGAAAAAAGAGCGCTGCCCGGCTCGCATATCATATCCTCAAGCAGGAGCCACCCTATGCCCACCGACTGGCAGACAGCCTCTACAAGCTTCACGATAGTATTAAGCCGTGTCCCGTATGCGGCGCTTTTACCGATCAGGACGTGTGTGCCGTTTGCAGCGATCCGGGACGGGACGGCTCCTGTATCTGTGTAGTGGAGCAGCCGCAGGATGTCTATACCTTGATGAGCATGGGCGAATACCGCGGGCTTTTTCATGTGCTCGGCGGTGTTATCGCGCCGCTTGAAGGCATCGGGCCGGAACAGCTTCGCATCGCAAGCCTCGTTAAGCGTATCGGCAGCGGTACGGCGGTAAAAGAAGTGATCCTTGCAACCAATCCGACAATCGAAGGGGATACCACCGCCCTTTATATCCAAAAGGTGCTGCGTGATCTTCCCGTCGAAGTTACCCGCCTCGCGTCGGGACTGCCGGTAGGCGGAGATTTGGAATATACCGACAAACTGACGCTGATGCGCAGTTTTAAAGGCCGGATAAAGATCTAGGGTATCTGTAAAAAACTCGGTTAGCTTTTAAAGATGCCCGATGGGATTAACCTAAACCTGCTACCGTAAATCGACACCCGTTCGGGTGTTGTTCTCATAATGACTCGGCACCGCTTGACATTAAGCCGTGCTGTTTTTATGCTTTTGCTATGCCCGCAAAAGAGGATAAAGTAAAAACAAATAAAAAAACAATGCCGAAAAAGACGGTAAGAAAGAGTCAATCAAAAACGAAAAGCCGCATGGATGCTGCCGCTGCAAAGAAAAAAACGCACAGCTCCGCTGCCCGTAAAAAGCGCTCTCGAGGAAATATTATTGCCGCATTGGTGATATTGTGCGTTCTGCTTTTGGGTTTTAATCTCGTTTTAGTATTGAAATTAGTGCCTAATCTTAAAGAAAGCGTGCAACCAAATACTACGGAAAAAGAAGATATACCGCCGAATACAGCACCTCAGGTTTCCGCGCAAATACCGAAATCAGGTGTACAGCAGACAGAGCGCATCGCAGCTAAGTCCGAAGCAGCAGAAAACAAACATCTGAAGCAAGCGCCGTCCGTACGGAAAGACACGGTGCAGAAAGAAAAATCGGCAGTCCGTCCGGCTCCGCAAAAGAATACCGTACCGGAGAAATCCGTTGCACCTGATAAAAAAAATACCATGCCGGAAAAAAACACCGTACCTGCCGTACCCGATAAGAAAAAAAACACACAACCGGTGCAGTCGGCGCAGCCCGCTGCAAAACCGGAAAAGCCGCGCAAGCCTGCCCCTCATGCCGGGAACCTTACCTTTGTGTTTGACGATGCGGGGCATAATCTCGATCAGCTCGAGCACTTTTTACGGCTCCCGTTTCCCTGTACTATTGCAGTTTTACCCGGATTGCGCTACTCTAGCGAGTCGGCGCGGCGGATACGCAAGGCCGGAAAACAGGTCATTTTGCACCAGCCGATGCAGTCGGTCGACTTGCATATTAATCCGGGACCGGGCGCCGTTACACCGGGACTTTCTGCGGAGCAAATCAAAAACATCGTCAGAAAAAATCTCGAAGAAATTTGGCCGGTAGCCGGGATGAATAATCACGAAGGCTCACTGATGACGGCGGACGAGGCAGCGATGAGCGCGGTTTTGGATGTCGTAGCGGAAAAACATATATTCTTTTTGGATTCGCGGACAACCGCTCGGTCAGTCGTTGCGAAAATTGCAAAGGAGAAAAACATGACTGTCTGGGAACGGGCAATTTTTATTGATAACGATAAAAGCCGTGCTGCGATGGAGACGCAAATAAAAAAAGGGTTGAGCATTGCGAGACAGAAAGGCTCTGCCATCATGATCGGCCATGTCTTTACGGTTGAGCTTGCCCAGCTTTTAATCGAAATGTATCCCACGCTTATCGAAGAAGGATTTTCGCTTTCGGCAATTGCTCAAGCTGCACAAAAAGATCACTGAAATAGTGATGTATCGTTAACCGTAAAAAGGATATAAAAAATGAAGATACTGGGAATTGAAAGCTCCTGTGATGAAACGGCAGCCGCTGTCGTAGAAGACGGACATAAAATCATCAGTTCCGTGGTGGCGACTCAGATCCCCTTTCACGAAGCGTATAAGGGGGTCGTACCCGAGATTGCAAGCCGCAAGCATACCGAATGGATATTACCGGTTGTTAAAACCGCTTTAGAGGAAGCGGGGGAAACGCTGCAATCGATAGACGGCATCGCCGTTACTAACCGGCCGGGACTGATGGGTTCGCTGCTGGTAGGACTTACCTTCGCGAAAACCCTCGCATGGGCATGCAACAAGCCTTTTATTGCCGTGAACCATATGCTCGGGCATTTGTACGCGGCGCATCTTGAGCAGGACATTCCCTATCCGTATCTCGGACTTTTAGTGTCGGGCGGACATTCGCTGATCTGTAAAGTATACGATTTTGATTCAATCGAAGTGCTCGGCAGCACTATCGACGATGCGCCGGGCGAAGCTTTCGATAAGGTTGCGAAGTTCTACGATTTCGGGTATCCGGGCGGGGTGATCATCGACAAATTGGCAAAAAACGGCGATCCCAAGGCTGCAAACTTTCCGATGCCGGTACTGCATGAATCCGGCCGCCGGTATGACGTGTCCTATTCAGGCTTAAAAACCGCGGTTATCAATCAAATCGATCAATTCTGGAATCCCGGATACGAAAAAACACCTGAAAATATCGCGGCGGCCTTTCAATCCAGAGCCGTTAAGATATTGCTGCGCTCCCTGCTGAGGGCGGTTGAGGATACGGGGCTGCACACGATTGTCGCAGGCGGCGGTGTCGCTGCAAATTCGCTGCTCCGTGAAAAACTTGCCGAACAAAAAGACTTGACGTGTGTCTTTCCGCCGCTCAAACTCTGCACGGATAATGCCGCCATGATTGCCGGAGTAGGCTACCGCTATTTGGCGCGCGGCGACAGGAGCCCTCTCGATTGCCCTGCAAGCGCCCGTGTCGAAGGATTTAAACGCCGGAAAATATAATCAGCAATGTACAATCAGTTATCCGTGCATGAAAATATACAGTCTCTCATCTACTCATTCAACAGTGAATACAACCGATACCTCTTCATCGCCGCAGCGGACGATAAGCCGGTGTTCTCCTTTTTCCAGCGGAAGGCTGCCTGAAAACGGGCGGTTTAGGGTAATCGGAGCGCGGCCGTCGTAGCTAATGTATACGGTATCCTCTTCGCCGCCGGTAATTTCGATTGGAACACCGATGCCTTGGTAACGAGCATTGCTGACAAAACGGCTGCCGTCTGCCGGCCGGATGACCGTTAGCGTATTGCTCGGCTGTCCGATTGTACCGTGCCGTGTGATGTTCGCAAACCAGCGCCGATATTCTTCAGGGTATACGGTAACTGAGCGTCCGTTTTGTATTTGATGCCAGCTGCATTCACCGCTTGCTTGGTCATATTCGCCGGTTTCCCGTTTATGTGTGCCGTGCCAGTTGGATGTACCGAATCTCCCGTATCCGCTCTGTCTATTGTACCTGTTGTGCTCGCTGAAAGCGGCGAATGCGGACGGCAGATATTCCTGTACGGTATTGTGGCATGCGGGACCGGCGGGCATTCCCGAAAGGACGCAAACGGATTCGCGTCGCCAGTGCTCCGGTTCTGCAAAGCTTTTTGCCGGTACCGTAAGACCGTCCGCAAAGGGCTGGTTGTGCAGCCGGATGAGTAAGTTCCGAGCAATCGAAGCGGGGGCGGAGCTTCCTGTTTTCCCGATGACGGTATTGCCTGCAAAATTCCCCATCCAGATGCCGACGGTAAAGGCTGATGATGATGCGAGGGCGATAAGGCTTTGAAATTGATTCGCCGTGCCTGTTTTAAAGATGGAAGGGAAGGGGGTGTTCAGGGGTGAAGAGAAACCGAACCCCTTTGCCCTCGCTGCGGAATCTGAAAGGATTGAACAGATGAGCCGCGCGGTGTCTGCACTGAAAACCTGTTTCGGTGCGGAAAAGCCGTCGGCAGTGCTCCCATCTGTAAATGAGCGCAACGGAAGGAGTACTCCGTCGCGGGGAAAAACGCTGAACGCGCGTACCAGTTCGTAGAGGGGAACCGGTACGCTGCCGAGTGCAAGCGACAGTTTTACATCCGAGCCTTCCGTATCGATAGTCTGAAAGCCGAGTTCCTCTAACGTGTGCAGATAGGTTTCGATGCCGAGTTCGTTGAGGAGATAGACGGCGGGGATGTTGAGGCTGGAGGCAAGTGCAATCCGTAAGCGGACGGGACCGTTAAACCGGTTATTAAAGTTGCGCGGGATATACGCCTCTTCCTTTCCGAACCGTATCGGAATATCCGGCAAGACATCCGACGGCTTCCATCCTTGTTCCAATGCGAGCGCATATAAAAACGGTTTGGAACTGCTTCCGCTCTGATTTAACGCAGTAACGCCATCGATTTTTCCGTTGCTTTCATCGTCAAAATATGAGTTTGAGCCTACCCACGCAAGGATATTTCCGGTTGCGTTTTCGATAACGAGAATAGCGCCGTTGTGTACGCGCGCTTGAGGATTGCTTTTCAACTGAGCGCGGAGGAGCAGCTCAGCCTGAGCGGACAAGGCGCTGTCTGCGGTTAAATACCAGTCGGGCGGCAATGCTTGAGGTGCTGCTTTGGGGGATGCCGATACGGACAGGTGCACAGTCTGTAGCTGACTGTTCTTCTGCGGGGGACTGCTGTCCTGCGCAATTTTCGGGCTGTCGTCCGGTTGCGGCTGAGTACCACCTTGCGGAACTTCCGGTTGTCGATGAAAATCGCCTGCTTTATACCGCCGCACAAGGTATTCGATGTAATGAGGCATCCCGAAGGGGTATTCAAAGCGGCGTGCAGTGCGGGCAGCCTGCAGCAGCCGGTCTGTAAGCGGGGTGTCTTGCTGTCCGTCCTGCCCTTCGCTTTCTTGCATAAAGACGGAGCGGTAGAGCGCAGCCGCTTTTTCGGCACAGGCTTCCGGGTGTTCAAGGGGATTGTAACCGGTAGGACGGCGGGGAATAACCGCGAGGCAGCAGAGCTGTTCCGTAGTCAGTTCCGAAAGCGGCAGGGCAAAAAAATTCCTTGCTGCCGAGGTAAGGCCTTCGGTTTGGAAGCCAAACGGAAGGCTGTTAAGATAGAGTTCAAGAATAGTCTGTTTTGAAAGGCGCCGCTCAATCCGGAGCGCGTTTCGAGCTTCGCGGAGCTTTGCAAAAAACGTGCGCCTTTTTGCCGGAACAACGAGGCGGGCTAACTGCATCGTAACGGTAGACGCCCCGCTTACCCGTTTTCCGCTGCTGATATTCTGATAAGCCGCCCGTGCAATGGCGGCAATATCGATTCCGCGGTGGGTAAAGAAATCCTTATCCTCCGCTGCAAGGAAGATGCGGACGGCATCGGGCGGTATCGCTTCATACGCTGTAAACTCACGCCGTATACCGTCCTCAAGCGCAAGGATTTGAATAAGGTTACCGCCTCGGTCATAGATGCGGGTGCTCCAATCCCGCTGCATAAAAGCGTCCAGTTCTGGGAACGGCAAAAAGAGTGAAATCCAGCTGCTAATACAGAGTACAAGGCATATTGCCCCTACACTGCATAGCAGCTGTCTTTTTGATAATATGTGCGCGTTACTATGTTTATTGCTTAACAACCGGTAGTTCATTAATAAAGCGGAGACGTACTTGTTTTACGTTGAGCATTTATTCGTGCGCAGCAACGCCGTAGACGGCGTGCATATTTTCAAAAGATTGTTGGTTGATCCCCATATTCATCGTCTCCGTTATCGTTCTTTAGAGATGCCCGTTATACCGTTTAACCTTCTTGGTTGTGGTCATTTCGAGCGGTTTATCCAAAAGCGTGGTTTTTGTTATCCGCTGATAGGGTAGCAGTTCCTTGTTCACGATTTCGACAATCGCTTCTATTCTTTTATAAACAGCACTGTCGCCTGCAGGGGTTCCCCTGTCAAGATTCAATGTTTTATACAGCTCATCGGTGGGATATACCAATACTTCAATTTCCTCGCTTGTCAAATCGTCTGCAGGGTGGTATCCCATTACGGTGATTTGCTCGATATCGTTGTAATACATCTGGAAAGCATTTTCTATTTCTTCGGGGTATACATTCTTACCGCCGGAGGTA
>ERZ772957.1941-NODE-1941-length-12526-cov-8.852618_pt1 | contig 12526 bp, 9 predicted proteins | sample MGYA00580682_ERZ772957 | MGnify/ENA primary metagenome ERZ772957 (study PRJEB29015, sample SAMEA2737921) | human oral metagenome | biome: human oral; feature: human-associated habitat; material: dental | place: China | collected 2025 ...
AGAGGAACACCTGCGGCGCGACGAACGCCTCCTCGTGAATCTGCGGCGTAATGCCGTGAAAGGCATGGAATCCGTCTCCTTTGAATGTAAACATAGCAGCTCCTTTCAAACAGATGCGCACAATTTATTTTATCGCATTTCGGACAAAAAGAAAAGCTGGTGATCCTCACCAGCCTGTATTTCCTGCCATTTGGTCGTCGATGCACGACGCGCTCGTGCGCGTCTCCCCCGTGCAGACACTAATCATCCCGCCAAGTCTCAAGGTATCCCTCGCCAAGGCCAGCTAATTCTTCCAAATGTGCCGTATGCCGTTCCCCCATTCCCTTTCGAATGCTGGCACACGTATAAGAAATACGAGTGATAATTTACCATATCCGCCGTGCTATTGCAACAGTTCTGCACCCTCCGGGAAAATTTAATAGAACACAGCATTACGAAAAGACAGACGATTATTTCTTCAAAGTGCAGGCCAAAAATCGCGCTGAATTTATCCGTGATCTCCACATCTCCGCTTGACTTCATCGCGCTTCTGCGCTATAATCAACGTATGAATAACTGTTCATATAAAAGCAGAAAGCGGTGATCCATCATGGATTCAGCAGCACAGTCTCATGAATGCGGGTGCGGATGCACGCATGCGCAGGCGGAACGGAGCGCGTACCTGTCCATGCGCACGCGCATCGCGGCAGCAGTGCTGCTCTTTCTCCTCGGCATGCTCTGCGGCGAGGGGACGGCGGGCACTATTCTCTTTCTCGCGGCATATCTCCTCGTCGGCGCTGATGTTCTCTGCCGTGCCGCTGTGCATCTGCATCGGGGGCATATCTTTGGCGAGCACTTTCTCATGAGCACCGCCACGATCGGCGCACTCGCACTCGGCGACTATGCCGAGGCCGTCGCTGTTATGCTTCTCTATCAGCTCGGCGAGTTCCTGCAGGATCGTGCCGTTCAGCGTGCACGCCGCTCCATCACAGCGCTCATGGACATCCGCCCCGACACGGCACGCGTCCTCATGGACGGGCGCGAGGAGATCGTACATCCCGCGGCGGTTGCCCTTGGCAGCACGATCCGCATCTATCCGGGCGAGCGCGTGCCGCTCGACGGGACGGTGACCGCAGGCGAGAGCACGCTTGACACTGCCGCGCTCACGGGCGAGTCCCTGCCGCGCACCGTGCGTATGGGAGATACGCTGCTCAGCGGCTGCGTCAACATCACGGGTGCGCTCACCGTACGCGTCACAGCCGCCTACGCACAGTCCGCTGCGGCGCGCATTCTGGAGCTCGTGGAAGAGGCCGCCGAGAAGAAGTCGCGCACGGAGGCATTCATCACACGCTTTGCGCGCATCTATACGCCCGTCGTCGTATGCGCCGCTCTCGGCATCGCCGTCCTGCCGCCGCTCGTCATGGGAGAGCCCTTCGCTCCGTGGGTCTATCGTGCACTGACCTTCCTCGTCATCTCCTGCCCCTGCGCCCTCGTCATCTCTGTCCCGCTCACCTTCTTTGCAGGACTCGGGGCAGCATCCCGTGCGGGTCTCCTCGTCAAGGGCAGTTCCTATCTCGACGCGCTCGCCCGTACGGACACCATCGTCTTTGACAAGACGGGCACGCTCACCGAGGGCAGCCTCCGCGTGACGCGCATTCTCCCCGCCGCAGGCGGTACGGAACAGGAGGTGCTCGCCCTCGCCGCTGCAGCAGAACAGCACTCGTCCCATCCGACGGCGCGGGCCGTCATGCGCGCTTTCGCGGAATGCGGCGGCACCCCTGCGGCTGTCCATGACATCGAGGAGCGGGCGGGACGCGGCATCACCGCACGCAGCGAAAAGCGCGTCATCTGCATCGGCACACACGCATACCTCAGCGAGAGCGGTGTCGCCGATCTCCCGCTTGCCGCACCTGCGGGTGCGATCTGGCTCGCCGTGGATGGAGCGTATGCGGGCATGATCTGCGTCGCCGACACCGTCAGGGCAGGTGCTGCGGACGCCGTCCGCGCGCTGAGGGAGCACGGCATCCGCGAGACCGTCATGCTCACGGGCGATGCCCGCCCCGCCGCACAAGACGTCGCTGCGGCAGTCGGCATCGACACAGTATACGCCGAACTCCTGCCGCAGGACAAGGCGGCGCATCTTGAGCGTCTGCTCGCCGCCGAGCGCGCGGGCAGGACACTCGCCTACATCGGCGACGGCATCAACGACGCGCCCGTCCTTGCACGTGCCGACATCGGCATCGCCATGGGCGGCATCGGTGCGGACGCCGCCATCGAGGCGGCGGATGTCGTACTCATGACCGACGAACCGCGCAGGCTCGTCTCCCTCCTCGCCCTCGCACGCCGCACCGTCCGCATCGCACGGGAGAACATCGCCCTCGCCGTCGGCATCAAGGCGGCCGTCCTCCTCCTCGGTGCACTCGGCTGGGCAAGCCTCTGGGCGGCGATCTTCGCCGACGTGGGCGTCACCCTCCTCGCCGTCCTCAACGCCATGCGTGCCATGCGGGCGCAGAAGGACTTCATCCATATTTAAGGAAACACTGATAAATTCAGCACAACCATCTTGACGCATCTTTTTCGCCCGCTTTTCGTTAGCAAATCCTCCACATAGCCCTCGCTATGCGTCCGGTTTGCTGCCTCAATCGGACAAAAAATCTACGCCAATCTGGCAGACCTCATTTTATCAGTGCTTCCTTAAGCAATCTCCCCTCCATACGATATGATAGATAAAGAGATAACGCTCTGCGGAGGTGCTGATCATGCAAACACAGCGTATCGATGAAAAACTTTCCTTTCTGCACACGGACAATCATCCCGCACGTCAGGCCACGGGACAGGCAGCAGGGCAAAACACAAAAGCTGCACCGACCATCCTCTCCCGTGCCGCCGAGGTCTATATCAGTGCGAAAGGCCGCGAACTGAGTGCAATGGATGCCCCCGATGACCGCCTGACCCCTGCCGAGGCAGCACTCGCCGCCGAGCAGAACGAGCTGGATGAGAAACGCGCGAAAAAGGACGAAGCCGCCGCCATCGAGCAGCGCATCGCGACCGACGAGAAGCTCACAGACGACGATAAGGCGCTCCTGCAGAAGGAAGCGGACAAGCTGAAGCGGGCGGGAATGACCGATGAGGATTGGCTCAGCGCATTCTACAAGAAGGGGCGCGAATTAGAACGGCAATACAATGCCGAAGGGCTCACAGGAGAGGATAAGCGACTCATCGGCACACAGATAAGTGAGAACGCAAAAAACATCGGTGAGTTTCAAAATATCATCAAGGAAAAAGCAGAGCATACCGACGCCCTGCGGCGTCAGTCCATGCAGGAGCGCGCCGACCTCGACGCCGCTGCGGCAAAGGAAAAGGAAAACGCTGCCCCCAAGGAGGACAATGCGACGGCGAACGCCGTCACCTCCCTCACTGCCGCACTGACAAAGAAGGCACTCGAGGATGCGGAGAGCAAAGACAAGGACGATGCAGGGCACAAGGATGCAGCCCGCAGCGAATAAATCTTGCACGTTACGCGGCTCTCTGATATAATAGAGACATAAAAGAGAACCGCTCGATAGAGCGGCTGCCTCCATCACGGATATGGATTTAACCGCACCGTTTCTCAGGCAGGGCGGTTATTTCTTTAAAACACACAAAAGCCCCCGACCATCGTCGGGGGCTTTTCATCCCTTTATGCCTCACCGCGGCGTCCGTGGTAGAGACACCACGGCTCCTCCGCCATGAAATCACCGCCGTGGTAGTACGCGGCACGCGCACGGCAGCCGCCGCACGCCTTCTTATAGCTGCATGAGCCGCAGCCGCCGCCGTAGTCGAGCGTGCGCAGCTCCTTGAACACCTCGTTCTTCGCCCAGATCTCATCGAACGGCGTCTCGCGCACATCGCCGAGCTCGCGGTTCAGATACGCGCATGGCTGCACCTTGCCGCGCGGACTGATGATGCAGTACGTCAGCCCCGCGAGACAGCCGCGCGAAAAGCGCGTATTCACGCCGAGCTGGTCGGCGATGCGCAGGAACTGCGGCGCACAGGTCGGCTTCAGCTCGATGTCCACCGTCTCCTGCTTCTTCATGATGCGTGTGAGCACATCCTCGTACGCCTCCGCACGCAGCGACTCCTCCTCGATCGTCTCCGCACGTCCCGTCGGCACGAGGAAGAAGAAGTGATGCGCCTTCGCTCCGATCTCCACGGCGAAATCCGTCATCGCCTCAAGCTCGTGCGCGTTCCAGTCCATCACCGTCGTGTGGATCTGGAACGGCAGCCCGACGGCACGGCAGTTCTCCATGCCGCGTACTGCACCGTCCCAGCCGCCCGGAAACGAGCGGAATGTGTCGTGCTTCTTCTTATCGAGTGAGTCGAGCGAAATGCCCATCCCGCACGCGCCCGCATCCTTCAGTGCCTTTGCCGTCGGCAGGTCGATCAGCGTGCCGTTCGTGCCGAACACGGGGATCAGGCCCAGTCCGCGCGCATAGGCGACCAGCTCGATGATATCAGGGCGCGACAGCGGCTCGCCGCCCGAGAAGATCATGATGCGGAAGCCCGCCTTTGCGATCTCGCGCAGGAGCTTCTTGCCCTCCTCGGTCGAGAGTTCCTCGTCCGCGCGGCAGCCCGCATCGCGGTAACAGTGCGCACAGTACATATTGCAGGCATTCGTCACGTTCCACGAGATGATCTTTACCCCGCCGCCCGCAACGCCCTTCGGATGCCCCTTCGGCATCCCCGCAGGGTGCCCTCCGGGATGACCCATCCCGTGCGGGTGCCCAATGCCATGCGGATGCCCTGCCGGGGCGCCCTGCGCGGCGTGCGCCGCTTCCATCGGCGCGCTCACAGTGCCGCTCCCGCAACGCCGATCTCCTCATCCGTCAGATAGCAGGACGGATCGGATGCCCAGAAGTCCCCCGTCCGTGCCTCGGCACGCGTGCGGAAATTCCCATTGCACCAGTCTAGATACTGACAGCGCGCACAGCGTCCCTTGAGGAGCGGCTTGCGATCCTTCAGCCCCGCCATGATCGGATTCGTCACATCCTGCCAGATATCGCCGAACTTACGCTCGCGCACATTGCCGAACGTGTGATGCTGCGTAAACTGATCGGGGTGCACATAGCCCATCGGATCCACCTCGCCGAACGCAATCCCGGAGCGGTTGCCGCCGTTCGCGCCGATCAGCTTTTTGATCTGCTCTGCCCCCGCGTCGTTGCCCTCGGCGAGCGCCTTCAGATACATATAGACCCCGTCGCAGTGGTTGTCCACCGTCAGGATCTCCTTCTTGAGACCGCGCGCCTCAAAGTCCTTCGTCCGCGCGATGATCGTATCCATCGCGTGACGTGCCTGCGCGGGCGTCACATCCTCATCCATCATCTGCCCGCCGCGTCCCGAGTAGACGAGATGATAGAAGCAGACGCGGTTGATCCCCTTTTCCTCGATAAAGTCGAAGATCTTGTCCAGCTCCATGATGTTGTGGTGGTTGATCGTAAAGCGCAGGCCCACGCGCTGACCGACGGCGACGCAGTTCTCGATGCCCTCCATCGCCCGCTGGTACGCGCCGTCCACGCCGCGGAACATATCGTTCACATCTGCCAGACCGTCGAGCGAGATGCCGACATAGCCCACACCGAGATCCTTGATGCGCTGTGCCGCGTCGCGCGTGATGAGCGTCCCGTTCGTCGAAAGCGTCGGACGCACGCCGCGCTTTGCCGCGTGCTCCGCAAGCTCGAAAAAGTCGGGGCGAATCAGCGGCTCGCCGCCCGAAAAGAGCAGCACGGGCACACGGAACTCCGCGAGATCGTCAATGAAGCGCTTTGCCTCCTCCGTCGTCAGCTCCCCGTCGTACGTCTGCCCGTCCGACTCCATATAGCAGTGGCGGCAGCGCAGATTGCACGTACGCGTCGAGTTCCAGACCACGACGGGGCCGATGCCCTCCGCCGCACCGCTCTTCATCCGATGCGCGTTGTGTGAGTAACGCAGCGCATCGCCATAGTACTCATCCATAAAAAGAAGTTTTGTTACACTGATCATTGGTACTCCTAAAATACACAGTTGGTTCGGGAAACTGTCTCCTCAGCCTGCCGGCTCCTCATTCTGCCTGCGGATGCCGTCGAGGAGCAGGCGCGTCTTGAGCGCAATATTTTCCTGAAAACTCAGATCCAGCTGACTGAACGCCGCCGCCTGATACAGTGAGTGGAACATCTCCGCGATCAGATCGACGGGAACGTCACCGCGAATCTCCCCCGCCTTCTGTCCCTCGCGGATAATCTCGGTAAAGACCCGCTTTACCTGCGGCGCCATGCGGCTCGGATGCGGCTTATCCTCGGCCCCCTCCTGCGGCTTATGGTGTGACACCGAGAGAAAGAGCGGCATCACAAAGCGGTTCTCATCGAGGAACTTTGCCGTCACGCGCGCACCGACCTCAAGCAGCTCCAGCGAATTGCGCTCCGCCGACCGCGCTTCGGCAAGCGCCATGCGTATCGTCTCGCCCAGTCGTCCAAGCAGGGAGAACAGCAGCTCCTCCTTCGAGGCGAAATAGTTGTAGAACGTGCCGATGCCGAGATCCGCCGCCGTCATGATGTCCGCAACCGACGTCTCCTTGTAGCCCTTCTTCGAGAACTCGCTGATCGCGGCTTCGAGAATCATCTTGCGCGACTGCAGTTTCTTTCGTTCACGGCGTCCCATCATCTCTTCCAAAAGGATCGCACCCTCTCTCTCATTATTCATAACCATTATAACGAAAAAAAAGCCATTTGAAAAGCAAAATATGAACCTCGTTCATATTTTCATTCTCAATGACAAAAACATCATCCATGTACAAAAAAACGCCGATCTTCATCGGCGTCTGCGTTCAAAATGGTGACCCAGGAGGGATTCGAACCCCCGACCCTTTGATTCGTAGTCAAATACTCTAATCCAGCTGAGCTACTGAGTCACGTGTCTTGCGACGGTGATTATAATAACATCTTTGAGGCAGACTGTCAAGGGGGATTTTCCGGAAGTTGCAGGATTGCCATAGATATGCTGCACAAGCAAATAAAAGGAAGCACCGCATTGTGCTCTGTGCAGCCTCCTAGACGCGCTCGCCCCACACGCCGTCGCGGCAGAGACGCACGAGACGCATGGGGACGAGCTCGCCGCGCGGGACGGCGGCATCTGTATAGACGCGGATGTATGTCCCTGTCAGCCCGTCCGCCACGCCGTCCTGCTCCGTCTCAAAGAGGACCTCATCCACCGTGCCGAGCGCCGCGCGATGATACGCCTCCGCCATCTCCTCAGCGAGTGCCTGCATCCGCGCTGCACGCTCCCTGCGCACCGGCGGGGCGATCTGATCCGTGCGCCGTGCCGCCGGCGTACCGCGCCGCGCCGAGTACGGGAAGACGTGCATCCGCGCAAATCCCATCGCGCGCACAAAGTCAAGACCTGCCGTGAAGTCCTCCTCCGTCTCCCCCGGAAATCCGACAATGATGTCCGTCGAGATCGCCGCGCCCGGCACGGCGCGGCGCACATCGGCGAGGAGCTGCGCAAACGCCGCCGTATCGTAGCGGCGGTTCATCGCACGCAGGACGTTGTCGCTCCCCGCCTGCAGCGGCAGGTGCAGATGCGGCGCAAAGCGCGGCTCTGTCCGTACGAGCGAGAGGAGATCCTCCGACAGCTCCACCGATTCCAGTGAGCCCAGCCGCAGCCGCCGCACCTCCTTCGTGCGCAGCGCTGTGCGGCACGCATCGGCGAGCGTTGGACGCTGCGGGAGGTCGATGCCGTACGCGCCGAGATGGATCCCCGTCAGCACCACCTCGCGAAAGCCCGCCGCCGCGAGTTTCTCCATCTCGCGTGCCACCGCCGCGAGCGGACGCGACTTCACCGGACCGCGCGCATAGGGGATGATGCAGAACGAGCAGAAATTCTGACAGCCATCCTCGATCTTGAGAAAGGCACGTGTGCGGTGCGGTACGCCGTGCAGGGGGATATCCTCAAAGGCATGCGCCTGCATCACATCCGTGATCTCCTCCACCACACCGTCCGCGCGCAGGGCCTCTTCCACATAGTCCACAATGCGCGCGCGCTCCTCCGTCCCGATCACGACACGCACCCCTTCGAGGCCGCGCACCTCCTCGGGTGATACCTGTGCGTAGCAGCCCGCCACAGCGATGCACGCCGTCGGATTCATGCGCGCGGCACGGCGGATAATCTGGCGGGACTTGCGGTCACTCAGATGCGTCACCGAGCACGTATTGATGACGTAGACATCCGCCCGCTCCTCGAACGGCACGATCTCATAGCCGCGCGCACGGAACAGCCCCTCCATCGTCTCCGTCTCGAACTGATTCACCTTGCAGCCGAGCGTCATAAATGCTGCGCGCACCGCACACCTCCTGTTTTCATACAGCGTTCCGACAATAAAAAAGAAATAACCGCCCCTTGCTCCCAACGCGCGGCGGTTAATTCCGTTTCCTTGTGAAGAGACAGACGCCTTGTCGAGGTCTCTTCTCTGTATCTCTATCCTAACAGATTTCGCCCATCTTGGCAAGGCACACACGGCATGCCCGCAGTCATAAATTTTTCTCTCCAAACTAATGACATTGACGAAAAAAACGATATAATAGGTGTAGGATTTTTTTCCTATACCATTCACCAGGGAAGGAGGACACAGATATGGCAACCATTACACAGATGACCGGCGCAGCAAGCAGCATCTACCGCTCGCTCTACGCAGGCAGCTCCCGCACGGATGCAGCGCGCGCACTCTTTGGCACACCGGCGCAGCGTCAGGGAAACAGCAGTCTCTACTCCGCCTACTACAACGCGAAGGACTCAAGCGCACAGGAACTCAGCTCCATCCTTTCGATTGCGAATCAGGCAGCGAAGCTCCGCAAGACCTACGCTGAGACCAGCGCCAAATTCTACAAAGAGTACGACGGCAATATGAAGGATCTGCGCAAGGCGGCACGTGCCGTCGAGAACACGGACTTCAAGTTCAGCAGCAGCGACATCACGACAAACGCCGACGGCTCGCGCAGCTACAGTGACCGTCTGAAAGGCGCGATCTCGGACGTGAAGAATCTCGTCAGCAAATACAACGAGACGAGCGACTTCCTGCGCGGAAACAAAGAGCTCGGCAAGGGCGTACAGGCCCTCGCGGGCGAGTTCTCCGACACTACATATATGGCGGGGTCGTACGCAAAGATGGGCATCTCCGTCGACGGCGCAACGGGCAAGCTGCGCGTCAACGAGAACCTGCTCGCCGACGCCCTTGTTGACTCCCCCGCACGCTCCGAGGCGATCCTCGGCAGGGATGGACTCGCGGGACGCGCCGACCGCCATGCGGAGGCGGCACAATTCTCGCGCCGCAGCGTCATCCCGACGATGGAGCAGGCGATCGGCGGACAGCTCAGCTACGCGTCAAACATCCTCAATGGACGTGCCCTGCCCACCATGTCACGCTACTCGAATATGCTGAACCTCTTCAGCATCTATGTATAATGGGGGAATGCAGAATGGATATTGCACAGCTTTCCGTCAGCATGGCGGCACAGCAGACCGCGCAGAGTCTCGGCATCGCCGCCGCCAAGATGGCGATGGACGCGAGCGGCGAGGCGCTCGAGATGATCGAGCAGAGCACCGCGAGCCTCGACCCGAGCCTCGGCGGCAGCATCGACGTATCGGCATAACAGGAACGGGGGTGTGCGCTGCACACCCCCGTTTTCCTATACCAACATAAACACACAAAAATCCCCCTCCCGCAGGAGGGGGATTTTTCATGCGGCGGTCTGCCGCTGCGCGTTCTGTCGATCAGAAGAAGAACTCGACCGAGCCGTAGACCTTCTGAACCTTGTCGCCCACTGCATGCTCAATCAAGCGCCCCTTGTAGTACTTGGCCGTGAGAACGACATTCTTGAAGGGTGCATAAGTCGCACCAACCTCAACGCCCTTCGTATGGAAGAGTGCGCCGTCCTCCGTCGGTGCAATGGATGCATTGCCGAGGTAGCGATACGAAAGATATGCGCCCCAGGAACCCTTGTCCTCCGGATCAGCTCCCTTATATGCATAGGTAGCCTGATAGGATTTCTTCAGTTTGCTGTGCGTTGCATCAACCGCATTGTTGCGCGCGTATGCAGCAGACAAGACGTTGTTCTTGTCGAAGCGGTAACCGAGGTTGGTCCCCCAGATCCCCATGCGGTTTTTGTTTGCTTTCAGATTGAAGGGACCGGAACCGGCAGCGGCGCTGAAGAGATCCTGCGAACCGAAGTTGTAGTAGCCAAGGCCCGCCACGAGTTTGTCATTATCATACTGGACAGCGTAGCTCTGGAAATTCGCCCTATCCGTAAATTCATCCTCAGCAGGCAGCGAGTGGGGCCAAGCCAGGTTTGCATGATCCTTTACGCGGCCGGCCTGGATAATCGCCTTGAGATCCTTGCCATAGCTAACCTGTGCGCCCGAGAAGTCACCATCATAGATGACCGCGCCCGGCGCCTGGTAGTCGCCCTCCGGGGAAAGAAGCTCAATCTTGCCGAGACGAACCTGGAACTTGTCATAGTCGCCCTGTACATAGGCACGTTTCAGCGTGAGGCGATCCTCATCATGGTCGTTGCCTGCACCGCGGTCGTCCTGCATATTGATTGAGGCGTCGAGACGGGCAACGGCATGCCAGTGATTGTTGATCTCTGCCGTCGGCTCGAGACGGAGCTTGAGATTGTTGTCGTTGTCCTTCGGCACGCTCTCCCAACGCTCACTCGTATACTCGTACTGAACCTTGCCGTTCCACTTCACCATGTCAGCGTTGCGCTCGAGGTTCGAGACACGGACGCCGAGATTGTTGAGCTCGTCAGCAAACTCTGCGGCAAGGCGGTCAACGAGCGCACGGTCCGAGGCGGACATATCGCCCTTTGCCATCGCCTTTGCCACCATCTGCGCCATCTCATAACGCGTGATGTTGCGGTCGCCGCGGTACGTGCCGTCGCCGTAGCCCTCAACAACACCGTCGGCAGCGAGCTGCGAGACAGCGTCATACGCCCAGTGGTCACGGGGCACATCAGAGAACGGGTTCGCCGCTGCGAACGTCGTGGATGCTGCGCCGACAACAATGGCCGTCGCCAGTGCAGACACGAGAGTCTTCTTCATAAGAAACTCCTCCTTCGGTAAATAGTTTTACGCTCTTCCGTCAGAGGAATGCATGCGAAAGTGTCCATGTTTCCTCATTGCTCTGCATTCTCCTATACGGAACACGGTCATTTTAACATTATTGAGAGAAAATTACAATAGGACAAATGAATTATATTTTCAATCCCATGTGCGCTGCACAAAAGAATCCCTCTCCCGCAGGGGAGAGGGATTCTTTCATTCATGCAGCACAGCCGCACAATGCGTTCATCTTAGAACAGGAACTCAACACGTCCGAACACATGGCTGACACGCTTGTGATCATACGTTGCGTTCGCGGGGATAATCGACCGACCCTTGAAGTACTTCGCGGAAAGGACGATGTTCTTTGCCACGGCATAGTTTGCGCCGACCTCAATGCCCTTCGTGCGGAGGAGTGCACCATCCTCTGTCGGAGCGACCGATGCATTGCCGAGGTAACGGTAGGAGAGATATGCGCCCCACGAACCCTTGTCCGCAGGATTTGCTCCCTTGTAGCCATACGTAACCTGATAGGACTTGTTCAGGCGCTTATGCGTAGCAAGGATGTTCGAAGCATGCGCATACGCACCGGAGAGAACGCTGTTCTTGTCGAAGCGATAGCCGAGGTTGCCGCTCCAGATGCTCATGGTCTTCTGACCCGCGCGGAGGTTGAAATCAGCCGTCGCATCATCGGAATTGAAGCGGTAGTAGCCAAGGCCTGCTGCGAGGCTGTTCTTGTCATACTGCGCTGCAATGCCGTAGAAGTTCGCCGTATCATCGAAGTCCGTATTCAGTGTCGTACCAGGTGCCGTGTCAAGACGGTTCGTTGCAGCATGATCGCGGACACGTCCTGCCTGGAGAATCCCCTTGAGATCCTTACCAAAGCTGACCTGTGCGCCCGAGAAGTTGCCATCATAGACGATCGCGCCCGGTGCCTGATAGTTGCCCTCCGGCGTGAGGAGATCCATTTTGCCGAGCTTCACCTGGAAGTTCGTGTAGTCGCCCTGTGCATAGGCACGCTTCAGCGTGACCTTGTCCTTGTCATGGTTTGTGCCTGTGCCGCGGTCATCTCTCAGGCTGGTCGTTGCATCGAGACGTGCCTTGACATGCCAATGATCATTGACCTCAGCCGTCGGATCGAGACGGAAGAGAACAACGCCATTATCGCGATCACGATGCAGGTTCTCGCGGCGAATGTTCTCATAGGTGTAACGGAGTTTGCCGTTCCACTTCACCATGTCAGCGTTGCGCTCGAGGTTCGAGACGCGAACGCCGAGGTTGTTGAGCTCGTCAGCGAACTCTGCGGCAAGGCGGTCAACGAGCGCACGGTCCGATGCGGACATATCGCCCTTTGCCATTGCCTTGGCAACCATCTGCGCCATCTCGTAGCGCGTGATGTTGCGGTCGCCGCGGAACGTGCCGTCGCCGTAGCCCTCGACAA
>ERZ772957.1942-NODE-1942-length-12525-cov-7.480273_pt1 | contig 12525 bp, 9 predicted proteins | sample MGYA00580682_ERZ772957 | MGnify/ENA primary metagenome ERZ772957 (study PRJEB29015, sample SAMEA2737921) | human oral metagenome | biome: human oral; feature: human-associated habitat; material: dental | place: China | collected 2025 ...
CATGCTCCGGCAGCCCCGTCATGAGCATCTGAACCCACGAGGACACCCCGCCCACGACGTAGGGATAGCACCCCTCCGCGAGGAGACAAATCCGCATTACTCCGCCTCCTTCCAGTAGATATGCGCCTCCGTGGCACTCGTGCGGATGAGATAGACGCCGTCATCCGCAACCTCCGCCGTGCAGTCCTCGGTACGGTCGATCTCATGCGCCGTCCGCAGGAGGAAGCGCAGCTCACCGCTGCAGCCCCATGTATAGAGGGTCATCCCCTCATCCGTCCGCCGTACGCGGTAGTCCATATCGAAGTAGTCCGAGTAGTACGGAATACTCTCCGAGGCGGTTGTCGCCGTCAGCCACGGGAAGCGCCTGTTCACATCGTGCATGAAGTTTTTCAGCCCGTTTTCCATCTCCGACCAGCTGCTGTCCTTGCTCTCCTCGTAGAAAATTTCATCGGGATGGACAAAGTGCGCAAACGTACCATTGTAGTTCAGTACGCCGATTTCCTGCCAATACATCAGACCGCTTGCGGCGTGCCCCGAGCTGATACGCGGAATCTCGTAGACACCGTTCGGCTGACGCTCGAACTCCTGATAATACGCCTTTTTATCCGCAGGGCCGTCAAAGAGCGAGGCGAATACCTTCACCTCGGGAAAGACATTCTCCACCGCCTGCTTGCCCTCGGGGCTGAGAATATCCGACGGCGGCACATACGAGCGAAAGATATAGTTCGGATAGACGGACGTAATATAGTTGCGCAGCTCCCGCAGCGACTCCTCCATATCCGCCTGACTTGCCCACGGCACATAGTCCAGCTCGCCCTGCCCGTAGCCATCCGGCGCGAGCGACTGGTGATTGTAGCCGTGCAGACCGAGCTCGCCGCCCATATTGAGGAGCTCGCGCCCGTAGATGATGAGCCCGTCGCGCGCAGCTCTCCCACCGAGCGGATGGAACGGTCCCTTGACCTGCGCCCCGTACGTCTCGATGATGACGCCCGTATAGCGGATGTCCTCATCCTTTGCGAGATGCTGCATGAACGGCCACCAGATCTTGCGGTAGAACGTCTCTGTATCCACGCCCAGCTCATCGTAGATCTTGTAAAAATAGCCCTCCGGAATGGGCGCGGGGAAATCGTCGATAAAAAAGATCTTCACCCCGACCACGGGATAGATCGTATCCTGACCACAATGCGCAATCATCGAGGTCAGAATACCGACGTTTGTCTTGTCGTCGCGCTCCACCCCATTATAGGCATAGATTCGTCCCGCGCCAAGCGGCTTTTCCCAGAGAAGCGGCGTCCCATCGATACTGGCGATATGCACCTGTGTGTCCGCCGTCAGCGTGACCGTATTCGCGTGCGTTGTATAGACCGTTCCCTCGCCGAAGCGGAAATCCTTGCCGCCGACGAGAAAATTCGTCAGGAGATGAATCCCCCGCACATCCTTGGTCGCGCCCATCTGCGCGACGCCGAACGTCTGCAGTACATCGGCGGAGATCGGGAAATCCTCCTCCTGCTCGAATTTTTGCAGGAGGAGCAGCGTGCCGCCCGCGCGCGCATAGTCGAGCACGGCGGGCAGACTCGCTGCTGCGCCGAGCCGCCCCGTCGCGAGGATTACGCCCCGATAGGACGCATCCACGGCAAGGCTCTCCGTCAGCGGATGGCTCTCGAACGCCTTGCGCTTTTCCGTGAGGATCTTCTCCATATTGTGCCGCGCATACATACTCGGCACATCCTCCGGATCGTAGATGATGAGGAATTTCTCACGCGGCATCTGCTCCGTCGGCGCAACGCGCAGAACCCCGCCCATCGGCAGTGCATTGTCCGCCACGCCCAGATGAAGGAAGCCGTCCATGCGGCTGTACTGGAAGAACAGACCTAGCGCGAATGCGATACAGAGGAGAATGCAGAGACTGCGCTTATTCACGAGCCCCACCTCCGTCCCAGTAGCGGATTGCCTGCATTGCCTCATTGCTGAGGCGCACCGGCAGCTTCTTCATCGCGTCGATCGACTCCTGCATGAGCGTCATATCGTGCGCCGCCTGTGCAAGGTGAAGCATGAGCAGCAGAGGGAGCTCCTCCCCGGGATGCTGTGCGCGGAATTCCGCACAGCGCTCCTTTGCCTCTGCGAGCCGCCCGCTGCGAATGAGCTCGCGAATCCCCTCCGCATAGTAGGCGGGGTGATCGGGATGACGCTCCGCAAGAATCCGCAGCATCTCCATATAGCGCTCACGCTGCTGCTCCCGCGTCACCGTATCGCCATACTGACGCAGGAGGAACTCACGCACCTTGTCCACGTATTCGTTCAGCAGATCGTCATCATCCGCACCGTGCTTCATTGCCTCCTCGAGTGCATAGATCTCCTCGCTCAGCTGCTCCATATGCGCCGTCATCATCGACACCGCATAGTAGGCAATCTCGCGGTCACTGTCATGCACCGCCTCGCTGAGAATCGCCTGACGCTCCACAACATCCTGCTTGATTGCATCTGTGAAAAACTTGCGTTTGAGCTTCGGGTCGTCCACGAGGAACACATCGCGCAGCGGCACAATATCCCCGCTGTATGCGTGCTCACCGAAGGACATGCTCAGATCCTCCTCCTCCTCCTTCGGGCCCGTGCGCTTCATCAGCCCGAGCGCGTGTCCAAGGATTTCGTAAAGAACGAGGATGAGGAGCCCCGCGACAGGCATTGTAAGCACAACGCCGCCCTTTGCCACAGCCGAGATACGCCCCCGATACCGCCGCTCATAGAGCACATAGAGGAGTGTGAGCATGAGATAGGAGATGACAAGGATCTTATCAAAATAACCGTCCCACATCATAGCGCCTGACTCTCCCCTGTTGCGACCCCCACTTTCATGAGGCGTTCGCGCACCATGTCGAGCGTCTTGCCGGCGACATCGGGTAGGAGGAGAGAGACACCCGTCGCTGTCGCGCCGATGAAGTCCTCGGCGCGAATGCTGTTCGCAATCCGGTGATCCAACTCACTGTAGCTGCGCCCTTGCACGTCGATGGAGAGCAGAGTGACGGGGTAGTCCGGTTGCATACGGCGGCGCTCACGAAACTCCTCGATGACCTTCTCAAACTCCTCCGTACGCAGAATGCGCGTCCCGTCGAGATACTTGCGCCCCGCCGTCTCCTTTTCCCACTCGTACGCACGTCCAAGCGAACTTGAGACGAGACGCGCCGTGATCGAGAGGAGATTCTGCTGGTAGATACTCCACTGCTCGAAATCCAGATGATAGATTTGGAGCACAGCAATGACGCGCCCCTCGTATGAGATCGGCGCGGCGAGGTCGGGCAGCCCCTTGATGAGATCGCGGTTGACGAAGATTTTCTTCTCATTCAGCATCTGCACGAGATAGGGATTGTCCTCCACGCGCACAGAGCGTGGCAGCTCATGCGTATGACTGCCCAGACGCACTTTCTGGCGCAGATACCAGCCACCCTCGCCCACGATGTAGACGACGACATCCTTGACGCTCAAAATATCCGCCGTCACAGTCGCTGTCTGCGTATACAGATTCTCCCTCTCGACCGAGTCCAGACGCGAGACAATGCGGTAGAGACGCCCAATACTGTCGTCCGAGTTCACAATCTGACGGTAGAGGCGATCCTTCACCGCGAGATTTTCCTTGAAGATCTTCTCGAGGAAGGAATAGCGGTATTGGAGACGCCGCTTGATGCGGCTGTCCGAGAGCTGCTGATAGCTCGCGCGGTCGGCAAAGTACCCCGTCAGCACGGCGGCGAAGAAATACGAGACGAAATGCAGGAACTCACGCGGGTTGTAGAGCATGGCGACGAGATCACCGCCCGCCCCAAGCAGGTTGTGAATGAGCAGGATCAAGGAAAACAGCGCTGCAATGAGTGCCTGCTGCTTGCCGTAGAGCAGCCCCATACAGCCGATGTAGATGAAGGCGAAGTCAAACGCCGTCATGCTGTTGACGGACGAGCCGCCCTGTAGATATGCGATGCCCGCCGTCACGAGTGCACCCGCCACGTTTTCCGCATAGGGAATGATTTTTATAAAAATGCGCCCGAGCCATGCGCGGCGTGAGAATGCGCGGATGTCGCTCACATAGGCATCGCGAGACGCCTCCATCGCCTCGTACGTCTCCTTCAGCCCCAGGGCAAGCGGACGGCGCGGTCGCCAGCCGAGCTGCTCCTCGACGATCACACTCCGCATGACGGCACGCCCGTTCGGTTCGCGTGGCGCCGTTTTCTCATTCATGCACGGGAAAAACCCCGCGCAGATCTGATACAGCTCCGCCATCGTCGTCCCGTGCGGCGCAGCAATGTGAAGATGCGCCTCCGAAAAGTCACGCGCGGCCGCCTGATAGAGGGCAAAGACCGCATCGCGCGCGTCGAGAAGTCCGCAGGAGACAGCCTCCGCGTTCGGATAGTGCGGGAGCGGACGCCGCATCAAAGGCGCACCAAAAAGACGCCCGATGAATCCATCGTCGGACGTCTGTCCCGGTGCGTAGAGTTCCGGAAAGCGAAGAATGGAGACGGGCGCGCCCTGTGCGCGATAGCTCAGCCCGATGCTCTCAAGACGTGCGAGGAGACGCCCCGTCTCCGTCTGCGGTGCGGGCGCATCCGTCTCCACGGGCTGCGTGCCCGGCGCAAATACCTCATCGTTCGACAGGAGAAAGATGCGCCGCACCTGAGCCCCTGCCGCGAGGCGCAGAAGCGCGTCGAGGCGGGAGGCAGCACACGCGGGGTCACGCTCCAACCGATAGACGAGGAGATCGAGATTCTGCACGGCAAAGACCGTCTTTGCCTCCTCGCTGTCAACTGCACAGTCGTACGTCTGAATCCCCTGCGGCGCGTTCTCCTCTCCTGACGCCATGCGCGAGACTTCCCACGCCTCCTTGCGGAAACACGCTGCAAGAAGCTGTTCAAAATAGCGTGGGAGTCCCACGAACATTACTTTTTTTGTCCATGTACCCATATGCCAGTCCCATTGTCCCAATCCTCATGCGATACAGATGTGCGGTCGTCTTCTATGATGTTTGAAGTCAAGCCATCTTTTCCTGTATGCAATCACCCATATTGTATTTAGTATATATGGTTGGGTACATTGTCGCAAGGCTTTTATACAGGTTTTATTATAAATATTATTTTTCTAAATCTTTGTTTATTCTTTTTTGTTGCGCTATTCTGTTTTTAAAGAAGCAGATACCCAGCCCCCTATCGATCAGCAAAAAGATCTGTGGAGAGATAGCGGTCGCCGCCATCGGGCAGCAGTACAACAATCGTCTTGCCCGCGAAATCCGGGCGGCGCGCCAGCTCCACTGCCGCTGCAAGAGCAGCACCCGAGGAGATACCGACGAGCGCCCCCTCGCGGCGTGCGAACTCCCTGCCGTAGGCAAAGGCGTCCTCATTCTTCACCTGGATGACCTCATCGTAGACCTGCGTGTCGAGCGTCGCAGGGACAAAGCCCGCACCGATGCCCTGAATCTTGTGCGGGCCCGGCTTTCCGCCCGAGAGGACGGGAGAGTCCGCAGGCTCCACGGCGACAACGTGCACGGCAGGCTTCTTGCTCTTGAGATAGCGCCCGATGCCCGACACCGTCCCCCCTGTGCCGACCCCCGCAACGAATGCGTCTATATTTCCATCCGTATCCGCCCAGATCTCAGGTCCCGTCGTGCGCTCATGCACTGCGGGATTTGCGGGATTCTCGAACTGCGACGGGATGAACGAGTTCGGGATCTCCCTCTGCAGCTCGACGGCACGCGCAATCGCGCCCTTCATCCCCTGCGAACCGTCCGTGAGTACGATCTCCGCACCGTATGCCTTGAGCAGGTTGCGGCGCTCCACGCTCATCGTCTCCGGCATCGTGAGGATTGCATGATAGCCGTGTGCGGCTGCAACCGCTGCAATGCCAATGCCCGTATTGCCGCTCGTCGGCTCGATCAGCGTCGCCCCCGGCGCAATCTTGCCGTCACGCTCCGCCTGCTCGATCATCGCAATCGCAATGCGATCCTTCACAGAACCTGCGGGGTTGAAATACTCCAACTTGACCACAATATTTGCCGGAACATCATACGCGCGTGCAAAAGATTTTGCCGCAAGCAGCGGTGTGCGCCCGATCAGCTCCGTCACCGACTGATAGATATTTGCCATGATGGATTCTCCTTTAATTTTTAGTAAAAGTAAACATAGTGAAAAAGTAGGTATATATTACTGCTTTTTTTAGCAGATGTCAATAGGAAATATAAAAAGCTGCCGCATGAGAATGTTTCATGCGACAGCTCTGAAGACAATCAGAATGTCTAGGAAGCGACTCCACTCGCCAAATCCTCTACATTGAGATCACCCATATGCAGACTTGCAATGCCCTCATGTGCCATGCGCTTGATCTCCGTCATGAGATCGCGTATTGCAAGCGATCCGTTGAGCTTGCGTCGTGCAGCCAGGAGTCCAATGAGCAGCGGCAGATTCACCCCTGTGACAATACCGTAACGCTCATCCGTAGCAACCAAACGGCTCGCTTCATTAAATGGTGTTCCGCCAAAGAGATCACAGAGGAAGAGCACGCCGTCCTCGCAGTCCAGCTCCTCAATTGCCGCCTCATACCTCTGTCGAACGAGATCCGGCGTCTCCCACATTTGGAAAGAAACGGCTGACATGTTCTTCTGCGTGCCGCAGATCATTTCGGCAGCACGTACAAATTCCTGGGGCAAGCTGCCATGACCACAAACAATAACTCCTACCATAATGCCCTCCTATAGCTCATCTTATTCCAGTATGTTTTTATTGTACAGAATAATTCCATTTTTAGCAAGTATTTTCAACCGAGTTCATCTGAGATTTTTTTCAAATCAAAAGTATCGAACAAAAACAATACAGTATATGAAGTGCAACAGAAAAAGAGGGCGCATTGTCCCTCTTTTTTTGAACACAGGAGGTTATCCCATTTTATGTCGGCGTGAAATAGACCTTGATGTGCGTTCCCTGCTCCACAATGTCGTTGACGCTGAGGCTCTGGGAGACGGCAGCGCCCGTGCCCTCGCTCTCGAAGAAGAGGCCGCGCTGCTCGGCGAGACGCGCCGCCTCACGCAGGGAGAGCCCCGTGAAATCGGGCACGAGCGCCTTGCCCTCGGGCGGTGTTGCAGCCGCCTCCATGCGCTTCTCCTTGTCGCCTCTGTCCTGCGGCTGCTCCTCGACCTCCTCCGTCCGGGTAAAGGGATTGCTCGACGGCTCGACATGGGCATAGCGCAGGAGCTGCGCAAAGATGCGCGAGGCGACAGGCGCGGCGATCTGACCGCCGTAGAAATTGCCGCCGCTTGGGTCGTCAATCATGACAAGCACAGTGAAGATCGGATCCTCCACGGGAGCAAAGCCACAGAACGAGGCGATGTAGCGCCCCTCCATATAGCCCGAGGAATCGAGGCGGATCTTCTGCGCCGTGCCGGTCTTGCCCGCGATGCGATACCCCTTGACCCCCGCCTTTGCACCGCCGCCCGTTGCAACGACCTGCTCGAGGAGGCCGATGAGTGTGCGGTTCACCGTGCGCTGCAGCGTCTCACGAATTGGCTGCGGTGAGCGCTCCTCATAGACGGAGCCATCGGGGTTCTTAATCGTGCGCACAATATGTGGGCGCATGAGCGTGCCGCCATTTGCAATCGCAGACATCGCTGTCACGAGCTGCAAGGGGGTCACGGCAATGCTCTGCCCGATGGCGGTGGTCGCAATATCCGAGTCACGCATATCCTCCGGTTTGAAGAGCAGCCCCTCCTCCTCACCCGGCAGATCGATGCCCGTGATCTCACCAAATCCGAAAAGACGCGTATAGTGCATGAGTTTTTCCGCGCCAAGCGAGAGCCCGACCTGCGCAAAGCCCGTATTGAGCGAGTTCTTCACAATGTCGGTGAAGGTGACGGCGCCATAGCTCTCGTTGCTCCAGTTCTGGATGCGCCGACCCGAGACCATGACGTAGCCGGGGTCGAAGAAGACCTGATTCGGCGTGACGATGCCCTCCTGCAGCGCCGCACCCGCGACAATCGCCTTGAACGTCGAACCCGGCTCGTAGATAAAGGAGACGGCACGGTTCTTCCAGTTGTCCTGCGGATAGTCCCAGAAGCGGTTCGGGTTGTACGAGGGGCGCGATGCCATCGCGAGGATCTCACCCGTCTTCGGATCCATGACAATCGCCGTAATGGAAGCGGGGTTGTTCTCCGCCATCGCGCGGTCAAGCTCCTGCTCCACCATGAACTGAATCGTGCTGTCGAGCGTCAGCACCACCGTCTTGCAGTAGTCGCCAAGATAGGTGCGCCGCCCGAAGAAGATGGAGTCGAGAATCGGGCGCCGCTGTCCGTCAACCGTCAGGCGCTCCTCGCGCACCTCGCCCTTGAGCAGCGGATCGAGCGCCTGCTCCACACCGTCGAGTCCCCTGTCCTCCGTACCGACGAAGCCGAGCACATTCGCGGCGAGTGCATCGTTCGGATAGTAGCGCTTCGCCTCGTTCTGAAAGCCGAGGCAGTCGCTATACCCCTTCTCGCGGATGACTGTGCGCACCGCCTCGTACTCCTCGTGCTCGAGCTGCCGCTTGACCCAGACAAAGCCGCCGCCGACGGCGATGTCGTCGAGGATCTCCTGCTCCGTGAGCCCAATGACGGGCGCAATATCCGCCGCAATCGCCGCAGGATCGTGCGACTCGTAGACGTGGTTCGGATCGATAAAGAGCGATTTCGTCATGTTGCTGACGGCAAGCTCTTTGCCATTGCGGTCGAGGATCGCACCGCGCAGAGACTGGATGCGGAACTCATAGCCGCTCTGGTCGCGCATCCGCTGTGCGAGTGCATCGCCCTGAATGACCTGCAGATAGGCATAGCGAATGGTCAGTATGACGAGGACTGCAAACATAATGAGGGCAACATACCCTATGCGCCCCTGTACCGTCGCCCGAACATTCTTCATCATGTGCCTCCCGCTCATCAAATCATTTCCCGTGTCATCATACCATAAACGGGCATGAAAAAAAAGCCGCTGCAATGCGATCTGCATTGCAGCGGCTTTGATATTCAACGAGACGGCTCAGTGATGATCTTCTTTCTCCGCCTGCTCGATCTCCTCGCGCGTCACAACGCCCTGTGCGATGAGTTCGTTCACCCATGCGCCGTGGTGATGTGCGGCATAGGACGCCTTGATCGTGCCGTCCACCATGCCGTGGAGGGAGTCGGGATTGACGCCCGCCGCGAGGTAGATGTGCCCGAGCGCTGCGGCAAAGCAGACCGCCGCGCAGATGCTGTGAACAGGGATGGCATACGCCGTGATCGCTGCGGGCAGGATGCTGTCGCCCATCCAGAGGATGAGGCCGGAGACAACGATGACAACCGAGAGGGCAAGCTGCAGGGCGATGTTCATCTTCTCACCGCCGTTGTAGAAGCCCTGCGGGGGCATGTGGGGATCCTTGCCCATCAGCTCGATCGGGAATTTCTGCATGAATTCCATATCCTTCGGGCCAAAGCTGAAGATCTCCTTAATCATGATGATATAGCCCTTGCGCGCGATGATGAAGCCGACGATCGGGGTCAAGATGAACATGACGCCGAATACGCGGTGCGCGTACATGAGTGTCTTATCACCAAAGATGTCGTACATGAAGCGGAAGGTGTCCGCATAGAGCGGCAGAGCCGTGACGAACAGCATGAAGAACGCAAATGCATTGAGCCAGTGACAGACAGCGAATGCCTTCTCGTGGCGCGGAACATATTTCTTGTTGATCAGCATCGTGCTCACCCCTTCTCCTGATCCTTCGCCGCGCTCTTGGCGCTCGATTTCATCATCTTCGTGAGCACCATGGCACCGACGATACCGGCAGCTGCGCCGCCGATGGCGAGTTTCGTAAAGGCACGGCCTGCCTTCCAGAGATCAATGGACAGCGGCGTCGAGGGGTTCGCCGGCAGTCCGAATACCTCGGGTTTCTCGGGCAGGACGTAGATCATGTGCGTACCGCCGACCCCCTCGGGACAGTAGATGTTCGCGTTCGGATGGTTCGGTTGGATCATCGCGAGGCGCTCCGCCGCGAGCTGCTTCATCTCCTCGATCGTGCCGAACTCAAGTGCGTGTGCCGTACAGGTCTTGGCGCACGAGGGCTTCAGAATCTCTCCCGTCGTCTCGTAGCCGTGCGCGATGCGGTCGTAGCAGAGATCGCATTTTGTGGACTTATGACGAATCTCGTCAATCTTGGGGATGTGCCATGGGCAGTTGTGCTCACAGTAATGACAGCCGACGCATTTCTCTTCGTTGATGACAACGGTGCCATTCGGGTTGCGATCGATGGCGTTCTCGGGGCACCCCTTTGCGCAGGCGGGATCGCCGCAGTGGAAACAGTTCTTCTTGAAGAAGTCCCAGTGGAACTTCCCCTTGTCGTCAACGCGCTCCTTCATCTGGATGAGCGTATAGACGCGTGAGCTGAGATCCTTGTGCGACTGATACTGCCCTTCAAACGGTGTGTCCATATCGGGCGGCAGGTCGTGCCACTGTTTGCACGCCACCATGCAGCCGCGGCACGCAGTGCAGCGCGACATATCATGCAGCATTGCAATTTCCTGTGTCATGACGCTTACTCCTCTCCTTATGTGCATTGAAATGTTCTATTCTAATATTGGGTTTCCCTTTTTATGAAGGCCCTTCTCCTCGGCAAGGAGATCGAGATGAACGCTCGCCCAGTCCTGCCGGTAGATAGCATCCTCCGGACTGCCGTCTACGGGGCCGCGATAGGTCTTGATATAGCTGTCGCAGACATCGCAGATATCCAGCCGCATCGCGCTGTCATGTTCCGGCTCAAGGGTGTGCATCTTCTCCAGATTCGTATTGCCGCAGTAGACACAGCCAACACGCGCATAGAGCCAACGCGTACCGCAGCCGCCGCACACAAGATGACGGATTCGTCCCTCACGGTGTTTGCGAAGATCTGCGATCACCGGCCGCCGTCCACAGACGGGACAAAAGTTCTCGCGGAACTCCGGTCGGTCTGCGTCAGGGGCCCACGTCTCCGGCTCTTTGAGCGCGGGCGGCGTGAGATGTGCGATGATACGCCAGATCGTACTGCGGATAAAGCCCTCGTTCAGCGCATGTGCTTCGCAGGTTGCGGCAAATGCGGCCTTGTCCTGCGTGAGAACTTCCGTGATGAGCTGTTCCTTCTCTCCCTTGCGCATGGATTTCAGCGCGGCGAGATACTCGCGTGCCGATTCCTGCATGAGTGGCGGAACATCCGCCTCCGCGATGTTGGTGAACACTGCCTCCTGCATAAGGTAGACCGCACGCACCATGCGGCGGTGATAGGTCTCCTGCTGCAGGATGGGTAGCTTCTCCGTCATCGTCTTATGGACGGCGCGTTCGGGCAGCTGGATGGTCTCCGGCGTGCCGATCGCCTCATCAACGAAATGATAGATCCGCTCGCTTTCCTTCAGAAACGGATACTTCTTAAGGAAGCTCTTCATCGGATCAATTTTCTTAGCTTTCATAAAAGGGGTCTCCCCGTCTTTTCAGACGTTACTCTTTCATTGATGTATTCATGCGGTCATGCTCCATGCGGTACACGCCCGCAGGGAAAGTCAGACCCTTTCGACGTTCGCAAGGCAGGCCTTGAACTCCTGCTCCTGCACGTTCGGATCGAGCGCGTCGATGGTAAGATAGTTCGTCGAAGGACCCTTTGAAAGACCCTTGAATCCCCAGTTATAGGGCATCCAGATCATATGCGTCAGCTTGCCGTTGACCGTGAGCGGCTGCGCACGCTTCGTCACCATCGCCTTGACCTCAATTGCACCGCGCGCCGTGCTGACACGGACGAGGTCGCCGTTGCGGACACCGAGTTTCACCGCCAACTGCTCGGACATCTCGACGAACGGTTCCTTGACCAGCTCGTTGAGATATGGGATGTGACGCGTGATTGTGCCCGAGCACCAGTGCTCCGTCAGACTCGAGGAGCAGAGGACGTACGGATACTCGTCCGGCGTACCGATCTTCTGGTACTTCGGCACACGCGGATAGATGACGCAGGGGTTGAACTCGGTCTTCTGTCCCTCGTTCATCACGTTCTTCGTCGGGCTTTCGACCGGCTCATAGAACTCGGGCATGGGACCGTCTACAGGAACATAGGAGTGATCGCGCGTCTCTCCGTTCTCTACATCGCTGTATTCGGCGGCAAAGAGACGGGCAATGCCCTCGGCATTCATGCGGAATGGCTTCTGACCGCCGGGCGTGTTCGGCCCCTGCGTACGGTCGGCAACGTCGGGAACGTCGTAGCCGTCCCACATCCCCTTTGCTTCATCCCACCAGACGAGGGCCTGACCGGGACGAACCGGCTTTCCGTTCTCGTCGCAGGAGGCACGGTTGTAAAGCATATGGATGTTGTCCGGCCAGACCCATGCAAAGTTCGGGTAGATACCCATGTCGCCATGGTCTTCCTGCCCGCGGCGCTTCGCCATGTGCACGCCGTCGCCGTAAACGCCCGTGAAGATCCACATGCCAGCCATCGTCGTGCCGTCGTCGCGGATCTCGCGGATGCCGCGCAGGAGATGCC
>ERZ772957.1943-NODE-1943-length-12523-cov-18.265239_pt1 | contig 12523 bp, 9 predicted proteins | sample MGYA00580682_ERZ772957 | MGnify/ENA primary metagenome ERZ772957 (study PRJEB29015, sample SAMEA2737921) | human oral metagenome | biome: human oral; feature: human-associated habitat; material: dental | place: China | collected 2025 ...
AGCACATCGCGCAGGCGCATGCCGTTCGCCGAGGGCGGCATGGCGGTCGTCTCGATGATCGTGCCCTTCATCGCTGCCTGGATCTTCTTGTAGACGCGCTGCCCGCGCACGCCGAGAATCTGCGGGAAGATGAAGACGCGTCCCGCGCCGTCTTCGGCGGCGAGCCGGCGGCTGACGAGAGTCGAGCCGTCGCCTTCGAGCCAGCGCGCCGCGTCGAGGATCGAGAGGTCGCGTTCATGGCTCGCGCCGGGGTCGAGCTCGACTGTCCGGATGCGCGCGCCCTCGCCGAGGGTGTCGGCGAGGTTAGCCGCGAGCATTTCGGGGTAGAAGTCCTTGAGCCCTCGGACGCCGACGATGACGATGTCCTTGCCCGCAAGATCGGGCGTCCGCATGGACGCGGGCACGAGGCACGACGGCTTCAGGGTGCCGACGGGCGTCACGGCGAACTGCTGCTCCGAGAGTGAGCCGTAGTAGGGGAAGCCCTCCTCTTCCATGAACTTGAGGAAGAAGTCGGCAGCCTCCTCGATCGACTTTTTGCCAATCCTGTGGTACGGATGCTCGGCGGGCAGGCTCTCGATCGCCGCGAGCGGATCCTTGACGAGAGTGCGCGCCTCGTCGTAGCCGAGGATGTCGATGAGGCCGCTGTTCAAGGGGAAAGCGCCCGAGCCGTAGAGAAATACGGTCACCTTTTTATTGTTCTTGGCGCAAACGACCGCCGCGAAGAGCCCCGCGAAGCCGCCGCCAATGATTGCTACATCCCGTTCTTTCATGCTTTCTTGCCTCCGTTGACATTAAAGGAGAGCTCGTAGAGAGCCCGCGTCATCTCCGTCTCGCGGATGTTGCGTCCCATGAGGACGGGGCGCACGCCCTTCCAGCGTCCCTGCAAAAAGCCCTTGAGCTGCCCGAGCGAATCTTTCGCACCCTCCTGGCTGCCGACGCGCTGGAAGATGCCGGCGGCGCGCAGGCTGCAGAAGTTGCCCTGGCACGTTCCCATGCCGAGGCGCGTGCGGCGGCGGATGTCGTTGATGATGTGGCTGTCCGTGCTCTGAGAAATCTCCTCGATCTCCGCGAGCGTGATGTTCTCGCACTCGCAGATCAGCGTGCGGGAAGCCGGCTCCTCTTCGAGTCTCTTGGCGACGCGCTCGAAGGCTTCGGGGCCGAGGCGCGTCGCCGCGAGGTTCGTGCCGAAGGACGGGAAGAACTTCGCCGCCTTATTCTTCGCCTCCTCGCTGACCTCGGGCACGAGCGGCTCCTCCGCTGTGCGGCACGGCGTCTTGACGTTGAGCTTCTCGGCGATCTGGTCACTGATGCGCTCCGCCATCAGGCGGTACGTCGTGAACTTGCCGCCGACGATCGTCATCATGCCCTTGAGCCCGTCCTTTTCGTGGTCGAGAATCACGAAGCCGCGCGAAGCGCCGCGCCCCGAGGCGCCCGGCTGCTTGTAGAGCGGGCGCGAGCCGGCGAAGGCGCGCAGGATGCGATAGTGACGCAAGTCCTCGAAGGTCTGCTCGCCGATCTTCATCAGCGCTTCGATTTCCTCGTAGGAAGAGCTCGTGTCCTCGGGATCATCAATGCTCATCGACGTCGTGCCGAGGATCGTGATTGAGCCGTGCGGCACGAAGATATCGCCGTCCGACGGCTTGTGCAGGCGGTTGACGACGTGGTTGGCGAGGCGCTGATTGAAGGCGATCAAAGTGCCCTTGTCCGGCTGCACGGGGACATTGAGCCCCGCGAGCACGGCGACCTTCTCGCACCAGCCGCCCGCCGCGTTGACGAGGATATCGCAGGCGATCACGTACTCCTCGCCCGAGAAGCGATTGCGCACGCGCACGCCTTCGAGCTCGCCGTTCTTTTGCAAGATGCCGACGACCTCGGCATACGTCTTGTAGCGCCCGCCGTAGCGTACAGCGGAAGCGACGTTCTGGCACGACATGCGGAAACCGTCGATCGCCGCGTCGGGCACGGCGTAGGCGGAAACGATGCGGTGCGACAGGCGCGGCTCCATGCGGAACGCTTCGTCGAGCGTCAGGGGACGCGCCTCGATGCCGCTCGCCCGACAGCCCTCGACCCAGCTCGCCTCGAAGTCCGCATCGTCCGAGTCGAGACGCACGAACATGCCGCCGATCGGCTCGACGCACGACTTGCCGATCTTTCGGAGAATCGTGTTCTCCTCGATGCACTCCTTTGCAGCCTCCTGATCCTTGACGGCGTAGCGTCCGCCGCTGTGCAGAAGACCGTGGTAGCGCGAACTTGCGCCGTTGACGAGATCCTCCTTTTCGAGGAGCAGTACGTCGATGCCGCGCATGGCGAGATCGCGCAGGATGCCGACGCCCGTGGCTCCTCCTCCGATGACGACGACCGTTGCCTTCTCCATAAGTTTCTCCTTTCCGCTTCTGCCAAAGCGCGCCGCGCACACCCTCGTGCCGCAGAAATCTCGCACTTGGCAGGAACCGCCTTTTGCGTGAAACGAAATTTTATGCCCATCACGACGGATAGCACGATTTTTCGTTTCCAAAAGGCAGAAAACCTTTTTTTCCGATTATCCTCATACTAACATAAATTTTCAGATTTATCAATACAGAATCAAACGATATTTGCAGGAAATACTGCAGACGCAGTATATTTGCACGAGTTTGTATGTGGTATAATAAAGGAAACGCTGATAAAATGAAGTCGCCCAGATTTACGCAGATACGCTGTATCTATCGAGGAGACGAACCGGAGGCGTAGCGGTGCTACGTCGAGGATTTGTCGACGACGAGAGGACAGCGTAGATGCGTGAAGATGGGTGGCTGAATTTATCAGTGGTTCCTAAAGAAGTAATATAAGGTTCTGCTGAAAAATGGGAGGGAATGGATATGGTATCTAAGGAAGAAATGCGGAAAAGTGTGGATTCTGCAATCAAGGTGCATGCGTTGGAGGGATTCAAATTCACGCAGGAAGAATTGGCGGTTTTCGATCGCATTGCGAATCTCGAGATCACGACGGAGGAGGCAAGAGCGATGTTTCGTGAGAAACTGGCGGCGAAAAAAGAGGCGGAAATCGTTTGAGTGCGCGCCGAACTTCTGACGTCGAAAGTTCTCTGCTGGATAAATGGCTGAAAAAATGGTATAATGTTGCTTGTGGAATGTACATCTAGTCGTAGAGGAGCGATGGATATGAAAATTCTTGTGGCAGACGGTGTATCTCAGAAAGCGGTGGACATCCTTTCGCCGAAGTTCGAGGTCGTCGAGAAGCCGAAGCTCTCGCATGAAGAGCTTCTGGACATCATCGGCGATTTCGAGGCCATTATCGTGCGCTCGGCATCGAAGGTGACGAAGGATGTCATCGACAGGGCGGCGAAGCTCAAGATCATCGGCCGCGCGGGTGTCGGCGTCGACAACATCGACGTGCCGGCGGCGACGGCGCGCGGCATCATCGTCATCAATTCGCCGGGCGGCAACACGATTGCGGCGACGGAGCACACGATGGCGATGATGCTCGCGATGAGCCGCAACATCCCCATCGCCAACGAGACGATGCAGAAGGGCGAGTGGAACCGCAAGAAGTATGTCGGCGTCGAGCTGCGCGGCAAGACGCTCGGCGTCATCGGCATGGGTCGCATCGGCTCGGGCGTCGCCAAGCGCGCGCTTTCCTTCGACATGAATGTCATCGGTTACGATCCGTACATCAACGAGGAGCGTGCCAAGGCGATGGGCGTCGCGGTCGGCACGCTCGACGATGTGATCGAGAAGTCGGATTTCATCACGGTGCACATGCCGCTGAATCCGGATACGAAGGACATGCTCGACAAGAAGGCGATCGCCCGCATGAAGAAGGGCGTGCGCCTCGTCAACTGTGCGCGCGGCGGCATCATCAACGAGCAGGATCTCGCCGATGCCGTGAAGTCGGGGCACGTCGCGGGCGCGGCGATTGACGTCTTCACGAGCGAGCCGCTCGAAGCGGGCAATCCGCTCGTCGGCGTCGACGGCATCATCCTCACGCCGCACCTCGGCGCATCGACGGTCGAGGCGCAGATCGGCGTCGCCCTCGATGTGGCGGAAGGCATCCGCGCAGCGCTCTCGGGCGAGCCCGTCATGACGGCGGTCAACATGGCGCCCGTGTCGGCGGACGTCATGCACGTCATCCGTCCCTACATCGACCTCGCCGAGCGTCTTGGCTGTACGGTATGCTCGCTCGCGGACGGTGCGATCACGGAGCTTGCTGTCGAGTACAGCGGCGACATCACTGAGGTCAACACGCAAATGCTCACGACGGGCGTCATCAAGGGCATGCTCAACCCCGTCCTGGAGTTCAACGTCAACTACGTCAACGCGCCGAGCCTTGCGAAAGAGCGCAGCATCAAGGTGCGCGAGATCAAGCACAAGGAATCGCAGGACTTCCAGAACCTCATCTCCGTCTGCGTCAGGACGGCAAAGGGAGAAACCGTTGTCAAGGGAACGCTCTTCGGCACGGAAGGCCGCATCGTCTCGATCAACGGCTATCGCGTCGACGTCGATCCGCACGATCGCATCCTGATCTGCCCGCATATCAACCGTCCCGGCGTCATCGGCACGGTCGGTACGCTGATGGGCGAGCACGGCATCAACATTTCGAGCATGCAGGTCGGCAGGACGGACAAGGAAGGCACGAACGTCATGGTGCTGACCGTCGACCACGACATCCCCGAAGATCTGCTGCAGCAGATCACCGCCATCGACGGCATCTTTGGCGCGCGACTCGTGAACTTCCATGCCATCTGAGAGGCAGATTTGCTTCGATACCCTGCGGCCTGCCTGTGTGACAGAGTTTCGGTGCGACGGCAACATCTGCGGCTCGAAGTGCTGTCATGGCTGGAGTGTTCCTGTAGATGAAGAGCATCATTCGCTCTATCAGAAAATCTCGAACACAAAAATTCGGCGGCGTGTTCTCGCCGCTGTCGAACGAAGCGAGAATGGCAAATATGTCATGAAACTGCGCGATGAAGAGGGAGAAGCCTGCGCACTGCTTGAGGCCGATGGGCTTTGTTTCCTGCAAAAAAATCTGGGGGAGGAATATCTGTCGACGACCTGCGCGCTTTATCCGCGCGTGACGTATTTGCTTGACAATATGGCGTCAGGCTCTTTGACGCTTACCTGCCCGATCGCGAGGAAACTTCTTTTGCTCGGCAAGACGCCTATGCGCCTGGAGCGCGTGCAGGCGCCTCTTTTACGCGATGCTTGCGGGGCGGTGCAGCCGAAGATGGACGCGGGAGCTTTTCGCATCGTGCAGGAGACGGCGCTTGCTCTCCTGCAGCAGCGCCGCTATGCGCTGGACGAACGTTTGGCTCTCTTGGGTTTCTTTATTGACCGTGTGGACGAGTCGCTCGGCGCGGGGACGGAGGAGCGCGAGTTGTCGGGCATCGCCGAGTTTTATCTGACGCCCTCTGCCGCAGAGCTTTTGACGTATGTGCCGTTTGACAGTGCGGCGTACATGCGCTGGCTCTTCGGCTGGATGGATGAGGTCAAGAGACGAGACTGGGATGCGCTCTTTTGGGGTCGCCGCGCAGGTATGGAGGAAGCCTCCTTCAATCAAGTGGCAGAGGTCTACGAACTGCAGGGAGAGAACAGCCTCGCACGATTGGAGGCGCTTTATGCAGAATATCGGGCGCTTTATCGTGAGAAATTCTTGCCTGCACATGGCCATGTTTTAGAGAACTACCTTGTCAATGAAATTTTCCTCATGGCGTTTCCGTGTAAATACGAGGGATCGCTTCTTGTCGACTGGCGGCTTCTCGTTGCGCGTTGGAAACTCTTGGAGTTTTTCCTCATCGCCTGGGTGAAGCGCTACGAGGGGGATGTTGGCGAGGAGGAGGTTTTGAGTCTCATTGAATGTGCAGAGCACAGCACGATGCACTTCCCACGCTATACAGAGGCATGGAATGCCTATATTCAAGCGGGCGAACAGGAGCTTCTTCCCTGGATGCGGCAGATGCTGGTCTGCGGCGAGCGCTGATGAAGGCTGCAGGCGTGATGAAAAACACGGTGGAGAGAAGTTTCCTCAAAAAGGGGCGGCATGGGCAGGCCGCCCCTTTTCTTGTTCCATCATGTAGGTTATAATGGAGGAGGAAAGAGAGAGGAGGCCATCATGAATTTGAGAAAAGCAATGCTGACCGGCGCTGTCTTGCTGACTGTCCTGGCTGCTGCGGCGTACAGTCTGCAAGGTTCCTTTGCCGGCTTCGGCTTTGGCGGACATAAGGTGCTTGTCGCGTATTTCTCCCGCGCGGGTGAGAATTATGCCGTCGGCCGCACCGAGAAGGGCAATACGGCGGCACTGGCGGAGATCATCGCCGAGGAGACGGGTGGCGATCTTTTTGAAATCAAGACGAAGGATCCGTATCCTGAAAATCTCAAGGAGACGCTTGAGATCGCACGCCGGGAGCAGAAGGAAAACGCGCGTCCTAAGCTCGCAGAAAACGTGAAGAATCTCTCGGATTACGATGTGATTTTTCTCGGCTACCCGATCTGGTGCAGCGATATGCCGATGGCCGTCTACACGTTTCTTGAGTCGAACGATTTCGAAGGAAAGACGATCATCCCGTTTGCCACTTCGCTTTCGGATAGCCTGACGGGCAATGAAAAGAATATCCCGCAGTATGCAAAGGGCGTGACCGTGCTCGACGGGCTTGGTCTTGAGGGAAAGTTCGTGCACGATACGCCGCGCCTCGTAGGGCCGCTGATCAAGGAGTGGCTGGGAAACATCGACTGGAAAGCGGCAGTGAAAAAGTAATAAAGAATAAGAACGACGCAGCGAAGAGGTTCCTTCCGAGAGTGGAAGGAGCCTCTTCGCTGCGTCGTTTATATGTAGTATTCCGTCTTGTCAGCGGGCTTCAGGGAGAATTCGCGGAAGATATGGTCGCGAATGCGGAGGAAGTCGGGGCTCGTGCGGTCGCGCCTGCCGTGCAGGTCGACTTCGATGATGCTCTTGACCTTGCCGGGGTTCGGCGTCATGACGACGACGCGGTCGGAGAGGACGACGGCTTCGTCGATGTCGTGCGTGACGAAGATGATTGTCTTGCCCTGCTTGCGGCAGATGGCGGAGATCTCGTCCTGCAGGCTCATGCGCGTGATGGCGTCGAGGGCGGCGAACGGTTCGTCCATGAAGATGATGTCGGGATCGACGGCGAGGGCGCGCGCGATGGCGACGCGCTGCTGCATGCCGCCCGAGAGTTCCGCGGGATGGTGCGAGGCGAAGCGCTCCAAGCCGACGAGAGCGAGGTAGCGGCGTGCAATCTCGGTGCGCTCTTCGGGCGCTGTGCCGAGGCTTTCGAGCCCCAGTTCGACGTTCTTTTCTACTGTGCGCCACGGCAGGAGGCCGTAGTTCTGGAAGATGGTGACGTTCTTGATGCTCGGCGAGGTGACCTCCTCGCCCGCGATGCGCACGCTGCCGCTCGATACGCGGTCGAAGCCCGCGAGCGCTGCGAGGAGCGTGCTCTTGCCGCAGCCCGAGGGGCCGAGGAGGCAGATGAATTCGCCGCGCTCGATGGCTAGGTCGACGTGGGAGAGCGCCGTGAAGCGTGCGCCCTTCTGCTCGTAGTGGCGGCAGACGTCTCGTATTTCGATGTAGCTCATGATTTCCCTCCTCGTATGCCCCAGGCGCGGTAAAGCTGCCTCTCGGCGAGGCTCATGGCGCTGTCCAAGAGAAGTCCGAGAAGTCCGATCGTGAGGATTGCTGCCATCAGGAGGTCGGCTCTGAGGTTGTTTCGTGCATCGATGATGAGGAAGCCAAGCCCCGACTGGGCGCCGACCATCTCGCCGGCGACGAGGAAGACCCAGGCCGTGCCGAGGGCGAGATGAAGCCCCGTGGCAATCTGCGGGAAGATGGCGGGCAGGATGATCTTCGTGAAGACGGCAGGCTCTTTGATGCCGAAGTTTTGCGCGACCTTCAGATAGACGGGGTCGAGCTTCTGTACGGCGGCGACAGTCGCGAGCAGCACGGGGAAGAACGCTGCGAGGAAGATGATGACGATGGCAGGCGCTTCGCCGATGCCGAAGAAGAGCACGATGAAGGGCAGCCAGGCGACGGGTGAAACGGGGCGAAGCACCTGCGCGATGGGGTTGAGGTACGCCCATACCTTGGAGTACCAGCCGAGAATGAGACCTGCAGCGAGCGCGAGGAGGACGGAGGCGAGGTAGCCAACGGCGAAGCGCACGAGGCTCGCCGCGACGTCCTCGAAGAGCACACCGTCCTTGATGAGCTCGACAAATCCCAGGAAGGCGGCGAGAGGTGAGGGGAAAAGCGCCTCGTGCCAGCCGCCGAACGCACAGATCGCCTGCCAAAAGAGGAGAGTGACGGCGGCCGCGCCGATAAGATGCCGGACGTTTTTCATAAATCACAAACCTTTCAGGGGAGAAGGCTTCGGTCGACGAAGTCTTCGTAAGGCGGCGCTTTCTGCAGCAGCCCCGCCGCTTTCATGCGTGCGGTCAATGCATTGTAGGCTTCTTCGCTGATGGCGAGATCGTCGTAGGAGATCCAGCCGAAGGATTTTTCCAGTACGGCGGGCTTCGTCTTGAGAAAATGGCCGGCGATCTCCGTCCGGTTTTCGGGATGTTCGCTCAGATGCTCGCTCGCCTCCATGTATGCCTTGACCGTCGCGCGTGCAAGCTCCTCGTTTTCGCGCACGAAGCCGCCGTTGAAAACGAGGGCGCAGCACGGGCTTTCGTTCCAGAGTTCGTCATCACGCGCGAAGAGCTTGCCCGCGCCGAGAGCGATGGCCTGCGAGCCGAAAGGCTCGGCAACGCAGTAGCCGGCGATTTGTTTCTGTGCGAGTGCGGCGGGCATTTCGGGCGGCGTCATCTCGACGACTTTCAGATCGCGCTCCGTCATGCCGTGGGCGGCGAGAAGCTCGTCTAGGAGCAGCTTGTGCGTCGATTGCTTGTGCGGGATGGCGAAGGCTTTGCCCTTGAGGTCTTCGACGCGTTCGATCTCGGGCAGGGTGACGATGATGTTGCCGTCCTTGTGCCCGAGGGTCGCCGCCTTGAGATCGATGCCCTGTTCGCGCGCTTTGACGGCAAGCTCGATGAGCACCGAGGCGCCGTCGACGCACCCTGTGTTGAGCGCGTCCATAAGCTCGGGCCATGAACCGTACTTGATCAGCTCGATCCGGACGGGACCGTCGGGCGATTCCATTTCCTTTTGGGCAAAGAGCGGCAGGGCATGGGTGGTCGGCAGGTAGGCGAGGCGCACGGTGCGCACGTCTCGCGGCTCGGCTTCGCTTCGGTAGCTGCCGAAGGCGGCGAGTGCGCCGATGACGGCAAGGAGCGAAGCGAGGACGAGGAGGCGCTTTCTTGCTGCTTGTTTCATGCGTTTGCCGCCTTCGCTGCCGGTATGGAAGCCGTCTCGCCGCTCGCTTCCGAGGCGGAAAGCTGCAGCGGTGCGCATGCCTTCCAGCCGAGCGCCCGACGCGCTTCGTCGATGTCTTCGAGCATTTTCTTTGCGAGCGCCTTGGGATCGGTGATGACCGTCATGACGGCGCCGAGCGTTTCCTGCGTGTCCTTCTTGAGGAAGTTCTCGACGTTCGTCGAGCCCTGTACGGGCGGTTCGACGCAGTGGTAGGAGTTGATGCCGAAGAGGCGGAAGGCGAGCGAGGCGTCAAGCCCCTTCTCGTTCGCCCACTCGGGACTCGCAAACGCGAACGGCATGTCCTTGATGTCCTTGCCTGCCGCTGCTGCCGTGCCGCCGAGGATCGTCGAGGCGCGCGTGTTGTCGACGCACTCGCCCATGTGCCATACGGGCGGCTGGTCTTCGCCGAGGAATTCGCGCAGATTCCTGCCCGTCTTGGCGAGCGCCGAGAGGCTGCAGTAGCCGAGCTTCAAGAGCGGGAACGAGGCGCAGCCGTTGGTGAAGATGAGGACGTCGTTCTTTATCAGCTCCTCAGCGATGTCGATGATGGCGCGCTCGTAGACGACGCGCGGATTGTTGCAGCCGACCATGTTGACGATGCCGCGGATCTTGCCGCTCTCCAGCGCTTCTGCAATCGCGCCGAATCCCTTGTAGCGCTCGCTGACGGATTCGGCACTGAAGCCGATCTCCGCCGTGACCTCGTAGGCGGGGATGAAGACGGGCACGTCGCGCCGCGCGGCGAAGCTCTCGATGGCGCGCGTGACGATCTTGCGTGCGATCTTCTCCGTGTCGGCGACGTTCGAGTGATGGTGGTCGTAGGCGTAGTGCTCCGCGCCGGGCAGACGCGCCGCATCGCTCGTCGTGACGACGGTCGTCTTGAAGCAGCGCGCCACGTCCATGATGGAGGGGAAGACGTCCTGCACGTCGGCGACCCAGAGGTCGAGCGCCCCCGTGCCGAGCACGAGTTCTGCGCCGACGGCGTTCGAGAGCGGGATGACGCCTTCGTAGCGGTACATGGCGGCGAGGCACGAACAGCAGATGCCGTAGAACTGGATGCCCTCTGCGCCGTGCTTCTTCGCGAGGTCGATGAATTCCTGCGTGCGGCCGATGCGCACGATCTCGCTGACGAGCGTCGGCAGGTGGCCGTGCACGGCAATGTTGACCCAGCCTTTCTTGAGTGCTCCGACGTTGACCTTCGAGGTCGCGCGATGACCGACGCCGAAGAGCGCGTCGGTCGCGATGTTGGCGGCGACGACACCCGTGTAGCAGAAGGCGAGGCCGCAGCGCAGGAATTGCTTCATGACGCTCTGCCAATCGCCGTCCGTGCCGCAGCCCGTGCGGTGGAAGGCGTCGAAGACCTCGTTGTAGGCGCTGATCGGCAGAATGTCGAGCTTCTGCCAGACCTCTTTTCGTTCGGCGGGGGCGAGTGCAGCGATGGAGCGATACTCTTCGGGCAGGGCGCGGGAGAGATCGGCGAGCAGCACGTCGGCAAGGCGGCTCGCGAGGCGGCGCGTGCTCTGACCGCGCGTATTGATGCCGAAGGCACGGCAGACCTCGCGGATGCGCTTTTCTCCGAGAAGAGGCAGTTTGAGCTTGCCTTCGGCGGCGAACTTCAGCGACAGTAGCACTTCGCGCGCGTGTGCGCCGTGTTGGGCGACGCCGCCCGCAGCGCTCCGAAGGAGGTTGCGCGAGACGATGAGGTCGGCATCGGCGCCGCAGACGCCGCGCGGGCTCTTCGCCGTGATCTTGCACGGCCCCATGTTGCAGTTCTTGCAGCAGACGCCGGCGAGGCCGAAGGAACACTGCGGCTTCTGCTGATCGAAGCGGTCGAACGCCGTATCGCAGCCGATCTGTTCCATGTGCAGCAGCATCTCGCGCACGGCGGGATCGGGCGTCTTGTCGAGCACATCCTGCTTCGAGGCGAACGTCTTGCGGTAGGCGGAAACCGCCTGCATGTAGTCGTTGACGCCGCCGTGCGTGTGCGGGTGCGCCGCGTCGTGCGTGTGCGGCTGCCAGGCAGGGTGCGCGTGGTCGTGATCATGATCCTGTGTGTGTACATGATCATGCGTGTGGACATGTTCGTGGTCGTGACTATGGTCGTGGCTGTCAATCGTCTTCTTCATGGCGGCGCTCCTTTTTTATGAAAGGTATTATTCATACATGTTTAGTATACAATAAAGATAATATAACATACTGGATTACATGTCAATGGGGGCGAAAAAATTCTTTTTGCTGCACATTCCTTCTAATCTATTGACAATGATTCTTGCGCGGGGTAAGATAAACATGGAGTTATGAAACCGATTTCATAGAAAGGGGAATGGGAATGGCGGAATTATTGTTGGAAAGCCCCTTGGAGGGCGAGCTCATCGCCCTCAAGGAGGTCAACGATCCTGCGTTCGCCGGCGAGCTCATGGGGCGCGGTGCTGCGGTCAAGAATCCGCAGGGCAAGGTTCGCGCGCCGTTCGACGGCGAGGTCACGGTGCTCTTTCCGACGAAGCACGCGATCGGCCTTCATTCGACGGCGGGCGTTGACCTGCTCGTTCACGTCGGACTCGATACGGTGAACCTTGAGGGAAAGCACTTCATGGCGCATGTGGAGCAGGGGATGCAGATCAAGAAGGGCGATCTCCTCATCGAGTTTGACGAGGCGGCGATCCGCGCGGCCGGTTACGATACGACGACGCCCGTCGTCGTGACGAATGCGGCGGACTACGGCACGATTACGCTCTCTTTGGGCGCACAGAAGGTCTCCTCGCCGGGCGAAGGCGAGGAAGAGGCAAGCGAGGCGGCAGCGCCTGCGGCGGTGGAAACACCTGCGGCGGCTGCAGCACCGGCAGGGCCGAATCCCGCCTATGCCTCGATGCCTGCCGAGGAGCGCGTGGCGCGTGAGATCCTCGACCACATCGGCGGCATGGCGAACATCCGCTCCGCCGAGCATTGCGCGACGCGCCTGCGGCTGATCTTGAACGACAAGGATAAGATCGAGGACAAGGCGGTCGAGAACATCGACGGCGTCAAGGGACAGTTCTTCGCGGCGGCGCAGTACCAGATCATCCTCGGCACGGGCTTCGTCAACAAGGTCTACGATGTGCTCGTCGGCATGAATCCCGCGCTCGCGGGCGGCTCCAACAAGGAAGCTGCATACGAGCAGATGACGACG
>ERZ772957.1945-NODE-1945-length-12516-cov-11.585346_pt1 | contig 12516 bp, 9 predicted proteins | sample MGYA00580682_ERZ772957 | MGnify/ENA primary metagenome ERZ772957 (study PRJEB29015, sample SAMEA2737921) | human oral metagenome | biome: human oral; feature: human-associated habitat; material: dental | place: China | collected 2025 ...
GCCAGCACTTGCCATCCTCGACCTGCTCGTTCGCAAGCACCGTGCCGCAGGTATCACACCAGTTGACGGACGCAGCCTTTTTGTACGCAAGCCCCTTTTTATAGAACAGCTCGAACAGCCACTGCGTCCAGCGGTAGTAGTCCTCGCGGCAGGTGATGACCTCTCGCGACCAGTCGTACGCAAGCCCGAGTGCCTTCTGCTGACGCTCCATGTTCTCGATGTTTGCGTACGTCCACTGTGCGGGGTGAACCTTGTTCTTGATCGCTGCATTCTCTGCGGGCATACCAAAGGAATCGAACCCCATCGGGTGCAGGACATTGTAGCCCTCCATCGTCCGAAAACGTGCGACCACATCGCCGATCGAGTAGTTGCGGACATGCCCCATGTGGAGTTTTCCCGACGGATAGGGGAACATCTCAAGCACATAATACTTCGGCTTCGTGTCATCCATCTCCGTGTGGCAGCTGTGCTCCGTCTCCCAGATGTTCTGCCATCTTGCTTCAATCTCCTGCGGGCAATATCTCTCCACGATACTCCTGCTCCTCCCGATAAATAATGTCAACATATCTATAGTACCGATATATTATACATGATACCGGATGAATGCGTCAATCTCTATTCATCGTTTGTGGGACGTACGGCAGGGATGCCTCGCCGCAGGGCAAAACATATAGGCATAAAAAAGCGGTGTGAACGGATGTCGTTTCACACCGCCGCTTCTTCCAAAAGGTGTCACCGTATGGACCGCAGCACCGCTTCCAGCTCATCGAAGCGGCTGCTCAAACGTGTGCTGAGCTCAGTTACACGCTCGATGGAAGCACGAGAGTCATGGATGGCACGCAGCCCGCCGTCCAAATTCCGCTGCATCTGTGCGATGCGCCCGTCAAATCCATGCTCGAAGCTCTCCACCTGATCCTCAAATGCCTGATTCGTCGCGAGCATATTGTCGATCTCCTGCACGTCGCGCAGCAGCGCACCAATCGCCTCGTCGGAGGCTTCGAGACGCTCGCGTGTATTCTCCGAGAGCTTGCGCACCTCACCTGCGACAACGGCAAAACCACGCCCCTGTTCTCCCGCACGCGCCGCTTCGATGGCGGCATTGAGCGCGAGCAGGTTGATCTGTGCCGAGATCTCGGTAATCATGTTCATGACCTGCTCGATCTTCTTCGTACTCTCGGTAAGGCGTTCAAGTTTCGGTGTAATCTCCACATTGCGCTCAAGGAGCTGCTTCGTCATGTCTCCCTGTCCGGCGAGTCCGCTGCTCAGACTGCCCACGAGGGAGGAAACGCTCTCGGCACTTTCTCCGACACGTGCCATCGCCTTGGACATGCCCGCCATGTGACTGCGATACTCGGCGAATTCCTGCATGATGCCGTCTTTGAGCTTGTCGATGATCTGCAATCGGCTGATCTCATGTTCGAGGAAGGATTTCTGGCAAAGTGCATAGACGGAAGGAAAACGGTTCATATAGCCGTCATAGAACGATCCACCGGAGATCTGATAGAAGAAGATCGCCGTCAGCGTCTCATTGATGTGCATCCCCGCAATTTCACCGAGCGCGGAGTACCCCACAACAGGAATGTCCTCAAAGAGATCCGCCCCCGCAAGCTCCCCCGCAAACTTCAGTCGACGCAGGAGGCAGTCGTTCATCACGACGCCGATGGGCGCAGGTTTTCCCTTGGCAAAGCCCGCATAGTCCGCCTTCAGAATCTCGCAGAACTTCGTGCGGCGCACGAGACAGACTTCCTCACCGGCGGAAATGTCACAGAAAAAATGCATCCGCTTCGTCGCAGGGTCAATCGTCCGCAGGGAGCGAATGTAGAGCTGATTGCCAACGCGGGTCGCAAAGGTAAAGTCGTCAAGAATCTTCATCAACGCAGGAATATCCGCAGCGTTCATCTTCTTCATCAGCACATCCGCGAACAATACCGGCCGCCCGTCGCTGTCAGCGACGGTATCCACCGTACGGAACGTCGCATCTGATCCAATGACCGTCCACTTATCCCCCGTCTCCTCCGCCGCCTGCGTCTTGAACACGGAGTAGCGGTAGTCGGCTGCGAGTTTCACCACAAGGATGACCGCATGGTTTTCGAGCACGTTCTTTCCATTGTAAATGTACGTGTGAGAGAAATCAAGCGCACCGCCGGCACTGCCGCCGACGTAGGGACAGGGCAGACTCTCGGCATCGTACATCGCCTTCAGCACGAACGACTCACACGCACTCACGCCGTCCACATAGACAAAGGCAAAGGTATCGTCAAACCGTACAGGAAATGGAATCTTCTCCGCGCGGATATCCGTCGTGAGCTTCGCCACACGCTCGGCAGGTGTCATGGTCACCTCTCCACGCTTCATATCCTCATTGTGCAGCGGGATCGTCATCATATGCGCCCCGGCAATCATGCGCTTGCTGAACACCTGCAGGAGCACCTTCGCACGTCCGTCCCCCGCAGGCATATAGTAGGAGCGTGTGCCGGGCGTATGCGTCAGCTCGCCGCAGGTCGTCATCATCAGGATCTTGACATCGGGCGGCGAGGCAGACTGTACAGCGCGTGCCACATCGTCCATACGAAGATCCGCAGAGACAAACCCGAGGACGACGGCGGGACCGCCCGGTACGTCATAGACCTCCCGCAGACGCTCTGCTGTCAGTTCGCTGTGCGAAAGATAGGCACACTTCATATCGCTGCCGCCCACGCTGCCGAGCCCTGCAAACGGCACACGTGCTTTTGTTCCATCCTCAAGCTGCGACGGATCTACCGCAATCGGTTTCGCTTTGATACGATCCGAAAGTGAAACTTCTTCCTTCTTTTTACTTCCAAACAGTCCAAACATATTGTCCTCCCTATCGGAAAAGTTAATTCAATTATAACACGTCGCTATTTGTGCCGCAAGAACCTGTAAAGAATCATGGGGACAACCAGCATAGGAATCCCCAGATAGAGAGCAGAGCGCAGCTCCGGGACAAAGAACATAAAGGCAAGACAGCAGACCTGCGCCCAAATGCCAAAGAGTGTCACATAGGGAAAGAAGGGCATACGATAGCGAAGCAGGGACACCTGCCCCTCCGCTTCAAGTTTACGTCGCCGCCGATACTGACTCCAACAGATCGAGATCCACGCCACCGCACCCGAAAACCCGGAAAGTGCAAGCAAATAGGTGTAGAGGGCTGCGTCCGGGTTCACCGCATAAATTCCGATAACGCCCCAGCAGAACAGAATGGACGCATAGATCGCGCGCGACGGTACCCCCTGACTGCTGAGTCCATCAAGCACGCGCGGAGCCATGCCCATCGTCGCAAGCGCATGAACGGCGCGTGCCGCACCATAGAGCCCCGAGTTCGAACAGGAAATCGCCGCTGTGAGAACAACGAGTGAGAACAGTGCCGCCAGCTCCGTAAAGCCATGTTCCGCAAGTGCCGCTGCAAAGACGCTCTCCGAAAGAGAGGCATGATCCCACGGTAAAATAGAGATCAGCAGTGTAATGGGAATGATGTATAGTGCGATGATGCGCCATGTGATGTTGCGTACCGCCGTTGGAATGCTGCGTGCAGGATCGGCGGTCTCCCCTGCCGCAAGCCCGATGATCTCCGTCCCCTGAAAGTTCACGAGAATAATCACCATCGTGAGTGCGATGCTCCAGTACCCGTGCGGCGCAAAGCCACCGCTGCCGAGCAGGACGTTCGTCCCAATATAGCCCCCATCCCCAATGAGACCGAGGCAGATGAGCAGAGCCACCACACTGAACGCGACAAGCGCAGTCACCTTGATGAGCGATAGCCAAAATTCACTCTCTCCGAATTTATCGACACGAAACAGATTGATCATGGTGACAACGAGCCCAAAGAACACCGCCCACCAAATCGTCCCGATCTCCGGGAAGAACCCATTCATGATGATACCGGCGGCGATCATCTCGGAGGGCACATAGGAAACCCACGTCACCCAATACGACCAGCCAACGCCGCACGCCCACGTCGGAGAGATGTTTTCGCGCGCATAGACGACGAACGACCCCGAAAGAGGTTTTTCCACAGCCAGCTCCGCGAGACAAAGCATGACTGAGAGAACAATCAATCCGCCGAGGAGATAGGAGATCATGGCAGCAGGCCCCGCGTGTTCGAGCACATAACCCGTTCCTAGGAAGTATCCGCTCCCGATCACACCGCCGAGAGAGATGAACTGAAGATGCCTGTTCTTCAGCTTCCGTTTCATTGTCGATTCGCCCATGGGCTTCTTAACACAACCTTTCTTCCGAAACTTATCATACGAAAATTTGCGTTCCCATCATACTACAAGAGCGCACGAATTACTACGATTTATTTGACAAAGCCGTAAATTTTTATTATCATCGTAGAAGCTGTATAAAGGAGGAGCTTTATTATGAAATTCAGATCCTTGCTGCTCGCTCTCGCCCTTGTCATGCCTCTCTCCGGCACAGTGGGCGCGACCGTTACCGAGCATCGGGAGTCGACGACGAATCTCTCCATCGCCTACCCCGTCCTTGCCTTGGAAGATACTGCCACCGCAGATCTCATCAACACCGACATCGAGAAACTTGCCGCCGATATGCGTACGGCCTATGAGAACGGTACTTTTTACCGCGGGGAGCTGGGCTATCGAGTACACCTGGACGATGACAATTTTCTCTCCGTAACGTTCACGGATCTGCGCTACGAGCTGCGCGCCAATCAACCCGTCCGTCATGACTACGGCTGCGTCTATTACAAAAAGACCGGGCAGCGCATTCCGCTCTCGTTTTTCGTGCACCTCACCCCGTCCGACCTCGATGGTGAGGCGGTCAACGGCCATCTCTACAATGAGCAGGGTCGCAACACACCGATTCAGCCCGAAAAATCCGTCCGCGAAATTCCGACGAACTACTTCCTCGGCGGTAGCGGCTATGTATGCCCCATCTTTCAGGCGGGTGAACTGACGGCGAGCACAGGACCGACCTACATTCTGCTCGATGCCTCCATCATCGACTACTTTAACCGTAAGAACAAATGACGATGGAAATTTATACAACCATCACAGGGGAGATACCGAACGGCGGTGTCTCCCCTGTTTTATACGAGATTCAGCGGTCACGCTTCCTTGCCTATGCAGTCCACGCAGAGGGCGAGGACGAAGTGCGTGCATGGCTGCAGGCGGTAAAGAAGGAACACTATGAGGCGCGCCACGTTCCCTACGCAATGATACTGGGGGAACGCGCGGACCGTCAGCGTTCGAGCGACGACGGCGAGCCGGGCGGCACGGCAGGCAGCCCCGTCCTTGAAGCGATCAAGGCGCGTGGCATCACGAATGCTGCCGTCGCTGTCGTGCGCTACTTCGGAGGGATCAAGCTCGGCGCGGGCGGGCTCATCCGTGCCTATGCGCATGCGGCAGGGCTCGGACTCGACGCAGCGGCAAAGGTACGTATGACACCGCTGCAAACAATGTACGTTCAGATCGACTACGACCTTCTTACCCCCGTGGAACGCTATATCCGAACTGAAGGACTTTTGACAGAGGAAGCTGCGTATGCGGACAAGGTCACACTGCCCATCCTCGTGTCAACGAGCACTGACGAAATGCATCGGGACGCACTCACCAACCTCACGGCAGGACGCGCACAGTATCGGCTCGGCGAAAAAAAATACGTTGCAGTCCCCCTTACATAGAAAAAGCGCCTCATAGAGGCGCTTTTTCTATTCGATATTGCAGATCTCCCTGCCACAGTTCTCACAGTGAATCTCTGCTTTCAGATACTCCATATCTTTGATGAGAATGAGATGACCACGCATCTCGATCACATGCTGCTTCTTGAGATCGGCAAGCATACGGTTGAGGCTTTCGCGCGCCGATGCCGAGTAGTTCGCAAGCTCCTGATTCGTGAGCGGAACAGAGATCAGAGTCCCCTCATCTGTCTCCATCCCATAGCTGTTCGCAAGGCGGATCAGCGTCGAGTAGAGCGCCCCCTTCTTCCCGTAGAGCACGAGGTCTCGAAATTTCAGATGCTGCTTTCGCATATGCATCCCGATCAGTTTCAGCAGGGCAATCGAGAGATGCGGATGTTTTTCCAGATATGCCTGCAATACCGGAAACTCAATGGCATAGACCTCAGAGGCACTGCGTGCAACCGCACTGAAGATATAGATCGGCTTCTCCTCATAGATCGGCAGTTCGCCGATGAGACTGCCCTTTGTCGCAAGACGTAACGCAAGCACGCGCCCCGATGCGCCATACTTCACAATGAAGATATGCCCTGACCGCACGATGTAGAAATAATGTGCCGGCGTTCCCTCACGAAAGAGAAATGCTCCGTCATGCAATGAAATTATCTTGCCCGGAATCGACTCCATCTCCCGAATAAGTGCTTCTTGATCCACAGGCTTTGCCCCCGATCTCACCTTAATTTATACGTTATTTTAATATTATCAAAAAAAGCGAGAAAAATCCTGTGATATCCGTCACATCCAAAGCAATTTTTTTTCACTATAATGCATTTATTAAAAACTATCTATTTATCACTTAGGGAGAGATGTAAATGGCAAGTCAGGATACTCTCGCCGCACTCGGCGAGAACCCGTCACGGCGCGACATCCTTGCGCATTGGGATCCGGAGAATGAGACGTTCTGGAAAAAATACGGCGAGCGCATCGCCAAACAGAACCTCTACACCTCAACATGGGCGCTGACCCTTTCCTTCATTGCATGGACAATGTGGGCAACCATCGCGGCACAGCTCAATCAGATTGGCTTTCACTTCTCGGACAACGAGATCTTCACGCTCGCGGCGCTGCCGGGACTCGTCGGCGCAACGGGGCGTCTCGTCTACACCTACCTCCCCGCCATGGTCGGCGGACGCAACTGGACATTCATCTCGACGGCGCTGCTTCTCATCCCGCTCTTGGGACTCGGCGGTGCACTGAAGGACACATCAACCACCTATGATACTTTTGTCCTGCTTGTCGCCGGCATCGGCATCGCGGGCGCAAACTTCTCGTCCTCGATGGCAAACATCGGCTTCTTCTTTCCGAAGTCGCAAAAGGGGCTTGCACTTGGCATCAACGCCGGCATCGGCAACCTCGGCGTGTCAATCATCTATTTGACCGCCCCCATGCTCCTCGGTGCGAGCTTCGGCGGCCTCTTCGGCGATCCGCTCATCAATGCGGCAGGCAAGGAGGTCTACATCCAGAACGTCTGCTACTTCTGGGCAATCCCCACGGCTCTTACCCTCGTGCTTGTCTGGATGTTCATGGATAATCTGCCCATCCCGAAGCAGAGCCCGCGCAGCATGATGTCGATCTTCGGCAACAAGCACACATGGCTCATCACCGTCATCTATACCTGCGGATTCGGATCGTTCATCGGCTACTCCGCAGCACTCGCCCTTCTCGTCAACCGTGAGTTCCCCGAGGTCTCGTTTGCCTATGCAGCGTTCCTCGGCCCCTTCATCGGCGCGGGTGTACGCCCCATCGGCGGCTGGGTCTCGGACAAGGTCAACAGCGGCTCGAAGGTCACGTTCTACTCGCTGCTCCTCATGCTCGTTGCCTGTGTCGTCACCATGCTCGGCATTCAGGCGCACAACTTCGCCCTCTTCTTCGGCTCGTTCCTCGTCCTCTTCTTCTCGACAGGCTTCATCAATGCGGCATCGTTCCGCATGATCCCGTTCGTCTTTGACAGCCCCGTGCACGCCTCGCTCGTCACGGGATTCACGGCGGCGATCGCGGCCTACGGCGCGTTCCTCATCCCAAAGATCTTTGGTTGGGCGTACAGCACGCAGGGCAGTGTCATCCCCGCGTTCTACATCCTCATCGCCTTCACCGTCATCACCATTATCATAACCTATGTCTTCTACGCACGCAAGGGGTCCGGCATAAAGTGCTGAGTCCCGCGTGAGCAAAGAGGCTGCTCTTGAAAGGGCAGCCTCTTTTATTGGGAAAATTTATGTACCCTTCACATTCCTCCATTTCACCCAAACAGAGGGCTGTGGTGTAATGGGTGGAGAATAGGGAGGTCATAGGGGGAATCATGGAAATCGAAGCAATTAAAAATGCATCGCAGGACAGCAACAAGATGCTGAACCACAAGATGAAGGTTCTGCTCGACATCGGACAGACCCTCATGGAGAATGGGGCGGACTGTGCACGCATCGTGCGCGATATGCGTCGCGCTGCGGTACATCTGAGGATTCCCGCCGATCAAATTCAGTCGCACGTCACCTACACAACGCTCATGCTCTGCGTCAGCGACGGGGAGCGCGCCTTCACACAGTTCCGCAAATGTCTGAAGCACGGAGTCAACCTCGCTGTCCTCGCCGCCGTCAGCAAGCTCACATGGCGCGTCCTGCGCGGCAATACGCCGCTTGCGCCGATCGAAAATGCGATCAGCCGCATCCGCGAGCGGCCTCTCTGCTACCCCGACTGGATGATCGCACTCGGTGCCGCCGTCGGATCGGGCGGCTCGTGCAAGCTCTTCGGCGGCAGCTGGCTGGAGGCACTCGTCGCCACCATTGCGGCACTCATGGGCTTTATCGCCCACCGCACGAGCACAAAATATGCGTTTAATCCTTACGCCTGCGCCATGATTACAGGCTTTGTCGCCACGATCTGCGCATGGATCATCCCTGCCGCCCTCGGACTGCCGACCATGTGGTACGCACTCGTCGCCTGTACGATCTTCCTGATGCCCGGATTCCCATCCATCAATGCCGCGAGCGATCTGCTGAACCGCTTCACCACATCGGGCATGACGCGTGCCATGGACACCATGCTCATCATCGGCGGCATGACCTTCGGCATTGCGTTTGCCATTCTCGTTGCGGGTGTACACAACATCTCTGATGTACACATACAACCGACAGACACCTACCTCAATCAGGCTCTCGCCGCCATCCTCGCAGCGGGTGGTTTTTCCGTCATGTTCAATACACCGAAGAAGCTGCTTGCCATCGTTGCCATCGAGGGCATCGTCACCATGCTGATCCGCAATGTCCTCATGCTTGAGTTCGGACTGCCGCAGTCCATCGGCTCCTTCGCCGCCGCTGCCGTCGTCGGCATCGCCGCGCTCAAGGTCATCCACATCGTCCATACGCCGAACACCCTGCTCATCATCCCGCCCGTCATCCCGCTCATCCCCTGCGTCCTCCTCTACCGCCTCCTCTTCGCAGTCCTCCACATTCAGACCATCTCCGTCGAGGAACTGCTTGAGGCTCTGCGCTTCGGGGTCAACGGCGTTACAATCATCCTCGCCGTCGTCGTCGGCGTCTCCATTCCGAACATCTTCATCCAGAAGCGCATGGAGGCACAGCAGCAGCGCGAGATCGACACCATCATTGCAACACGGGGGGACGTATAGTCCTCACGCAATTTCACCCGTACGGCATCTTTTTAGCAGACGTTTCTCTCCATTTCTTTGCGTTTATATTTATGTTATAATAACGCAGACTTATAGTTTAGTGGAGAGAAAGGCGGTCTGTATACACATGACTCGGGCACAATTCAAGAGCGCATCGGAGGATGACAACCGAACGCTCAACCACAAAATGAAAATCCTGCTCGACATCGGGCAGTCTCTGATGGAGAGCGGTGCAGACTGCGCACGCATCATACGGGACATGAGGCGTGCCGCAGCCCATCTGCGCATCCCCTCCGACCAGATCCAATCCCATGTCACCTATACCACGCTCATGCTGAACGTCACGGACGGCGAACGATCCTTTACCCAGTTCCGAAAGTGTACGAAGCACGGTGTCAACCTCGCTGTAATCGCAGCCATCAGCAAACTGACATGGCGTATCCTGCGCGGAAATACCCCCATAAACGCGATCGAAAACGCCGTTACCCGTGTCCGACAGCGCCCACGCAGCTATCCGGTATGGGCGGCGGCTCTTGGTGCTGCGATTGCCTCAGGGGCTTCGTGCTCACTGTTCGGCGGCAGTCTGCCGGAGTCGTCGGTCGCAACCGCTGCAGCCCTGATCGGGTTCATCGCCCACCGTCTCAGCATCCGAAATGAATTCAATCCCTACGCCTGCTCCATGATTGCCGCGTTTGCCGCCACCATCGTCGCATGGCTCATTCCGTTCGTTCTCGCTCTGCCGACCATGTGGTACGCGCTTGTTTCCTGTACCATTTTCCTCATCCCCGGATTCCCGATCATCAACGCTGCAAGCGATGTCATCAACCGCTTTATCTCCTCCGGCATGACGCGTGCGATAGACACCATGCTCATCGTCGGAGGCATGACCTTCGGCATCGCCTTCGCTATCCTGTCCACCGGCATTGCGAACATCTCCGATGTCCACATCCTCCTGACAGATGCCTACATCAGTCAGGCATTTGCCGCAGCACTTGCGGCGGGCGGCTTTTCCATCATCTTCAACACACCGAAAAAACTGCTCGCCATTGTCGCATTCGAAGGAATTGTGACCATGCTGATCCGCAACATCCTCATGAATGAAATCGGTTTATCGCAGGCGGTCGGCTCTTTCGTCGCTGCGGCTGTGGTCGGTATTTCCGCACTCAAAGTCATTCATATCGTCCATACACCAAACACACTGCTCATCATCCCGCCCATCATTCCGCTCGTTCCCGGCGTCCTGCTCTATCGGCTGCTCTTCGCCGTTCTCTACATTCAGACCATCTCCGCAGAAGAATTTTTGGAGGCACTCCGCTTCGGCATCAGCGGCATTACCATCATCCTTGCCATTGTCGTCGGTGTCTCCATCCCGAACATCTTCATCCAGAAGCGCATGGAGGCACAGCAGCAGTGCGAGATCGACACCATTATTGCACAGCGTATGGCAGAGAAATAAGGGGCTGTCGTCTGCGTAAGGAATCCTTACACAGACGACAGCCCCTCAACACTTCTACCGTATCACTTCATGCTCATCACGGTGACTGATCACACAACGACCGCGTCCCGCTCTTTTCGCCTCATACAGCGCTTCGTCGGCTCTCTGCAAAAGCGAGTCGAACGAGCCGTGGCCGATTTTCCCCTCGGCAACGCCTGCGCTGACCGACAGGACTTCGAGTCGTTTATCCTTTTTGAACGATGTAAAGAAATCATCCATGAACTCCTGCATCCGCTTCGGGATATTCGTATTCACCTCGCCATCCGTGAATATGATGAGAAATTCATCACCGCCGAGACGAATATTGAGCGTATCGGGGAAATGTTTTTTGATGAGATCGGCAGTCCGTACAAGCGCTGCATCACCGGCTAAATGACCGTATGTGTCGTTCACCTCTTTAAAATGATCCAAGTCGAGACATGCGACAACCATTTCATTCGTCTCTAAATGCGCCAAAAACTCATCCAGCTGACGGCGGTTCGCAAGCCCTGTGAGCTGGTCGTGCAGAGCCATGTAAATAATATTCTGCTGATATTCGTATTCCTTCGTTACATCACGGGCAATGCCTACCGTGCCGATAATCGTATCGCCGTCAAAAATCGGAGTTTTGTAGGTCTTGAGCTTGCTGAGATTGCCGTCCGCCTTCATGACCTCTTCATCGAACAGGCAGGTTTTTCGCGCGGCGATGACATCATCCTCGGTCTCGACGCAGACATAATCGCTCGCCTCGTAGACCTCCTTCGGAATATCCCAGATATCGTAATGATCTCGTCCCCTGATATCTTCCTTTTCCTTCGCGACCACCGTACAAAAAGCATCATTGACATCCAGGTGTATGCCCTGCATATCCTTGAACCAAATCATATCGGGGAGCGTATTGATCGTCGTCTGCAGCCATGTTTCCATCAGCCAAGCGTGCTTGCGCTCAGCAATATGCGTCAGGACATTGGCAAAGTGATACTGCGCCAGCGCGGGACCATGATTCAGCCAGATATCATCTGCCGCATCATAGTCCTCGCCCTCCAACAGATCTGGATTATCCGCACACAGAATCAGCAGGCTGTCGTGCACCGGCATCATTTGACGAACCATACGCGGTGACAGGAAACTTCCTTGCCCCATGATAACGAGCAGCTGCTCCTCATCCGCCAGTTCCCGAATCATATCTTTTTCCTGCTGAATCGTGTAAAAGCTGTGACTGAACCGCTCTTTGGGGGCAATCCCTTTCCAGAGCTCCACCTGATCCTCGGCAATGCCGAGGAAGGCAATCTTTAGCCGCACACTATACAAGAGCATTCCTCCTTCGCAAGCAAACGCGTCAAAACACGTTTTATATTTCGTATATGATAAGACATTTGTGAAAAAAAGAAAAGTAATTTCGCAACTTTTTCTGATTTGTTTCGGTGATGCCTCGTGTATACAAATACACAATGAAAAAGAATCGTCTGTCTAAAAATGCGGAAATTTCTTTTGTGGCTACCGTATGCAAACGCGCATCTTTACTTGTTTTCTTCGGAATTCTATAACCTAATATGCCTATCGGGTCTAAAAAAAATTACTTTTACTACTTGACAAAAGTGTCTGAATTATATTAAAATCCCAAATAGGGTATACCTTTAGAAATTCCCCTAGCCGTTTCAAACCTTCTGTATTTTTATCTATCTGTAGTAGGAGGAAAAA
>ERZ772957.1946-NODE-1946-length-12510-cov-4.719791_pt1 | contig 12510 bp, 8 predicted proteins | sample MGYA00580682_ERZ772957 | MGnify/ENA primary metagenome ERZ772957 (study PRJEB29015, sample SAMEA2737921) | human oral metagenome | biome: human oral; feature: human-associated habitat; material: dental | place: China | collected 2025 ...
GAAAAAGAGGTAGAGGCGCAGCAAATAAAACACCAGTATTTCTATTTCGCTACGCTCGTAGCTGTAAACAGACGGAATGCTAAAGCGTGACGGTAAGGTCTATACCCAAGTAGTTAAGAACTGTTCTGCAAATGAACTGATACTGATATTATCGGAGTTTCTCAAAGAGAGTGCAAGCACAAGAGTGAATTAGACGAGAGTGTGATTTATTCTGATTGCTGGAAAGCTTATGACGGATTGGTTGATTACGGAGCTAAAGCTCATTATAGAGTAAAGCATTCTAAAAATGAATTCGCTAACGGTAAAAATCATATAAACGGTATAGAAAACTTCTGGGGATATGCTAAACATAGACTAGCTAAATTTAAAGGGATAAAGAAAGGAAATTTCTTGCTTCATCTAAAGGAATGTGAATTTAGATATAATACTAAAACTACACAGGAAAACCTATATCAGAAACTATTGAAACTGATAAGAGATAATCCGTTTAAGTTCTGTTGTGCCTTATTTTTTTGCTAGTTTGGCGATAGCCTTTTTGCATCACAGTCTTATTCGTCATATGCAATGCCGGCATATAGATGGACCAATTGGTATTCTTTAAAATTGAAATTGAAACGTGAATATTCAAACATACGAATAAAAGCGAGACTATAGTATCTTTTTATATGTTTTAAATCTATTTTATGGCAAAATACATTCTAAATTTCCAGGATAAACAGATGAATCAAGCAGCACATAATAAATTAGTTAGTTTTATATGGTCGATCGCCGATGATTGTTTAAGAGATGTCTATGTGCGCGGCAAATATAGAGACGTAATACTACCTATGGTTGTTTTAAGAAGGCTTGACGCACTTTTAGAGCCGACAAAAGAAGCCGTACTAAACGAGATAGATTTTCAAATAAACACGGTCGGGCTTAAAGAGCTAGTTGATAGCGGCTTAAGAGATGCGAGCGGCTATGTGTTTTACAACACAAGCAAATGGACGCTTCAAAAGCTCTACGACACGGCAATAAACTCATCGGCTATTCTTGAGGCAAATTTTACCGAGTATTTAAACGGATTTAGCCAAAACGTTACCGAGATAATCGACAAATTTAAATTAAAAGCGCAGATAAAACACATGGCAAGCAAAGACGTATTGCTAGATGTTTTGGAAAAATTTACATCGCGCTATATAAATCTAACCGACAAAGAGGTGCTTGATCCAGATGGAAAAAAGTTGCCTCCGCTTACAAATCTTGGCATGGGGTACGTTTTTGAAGAGCTAATAAGAAAATTTAACGAGGACAATAACGAAGAAGCAGGAGAGCACTTTACGCCAAGAGAAGTTATAAATTTGATGACACATATCGTCTTTAACCCCATCAAAAATACTCTTCCGCCCATTATCACCATCTACGATCCCGCATGCGGAAGCGGCGGAATGTTAACCGAGTCTCAAAATTTTATCAAAGACAAAAGCGGCGAGATAAGAGCCAAAAGCGACATATATCTATACGGCAAAGAGATAAACGACGAAACCTATGCCATATGCAAATCCGATATGATGATAAAAGGCAATGACCCCATAAACATCAAAAACGGCTCCACACTCTCACTTAATGAATTTGTCGACATGAAATTTGACTTTATGCTATCAAATCCCCCTTACGGCAAATCGTGGTCGAGTGAACAAAGATACATAAAATACGACAAAAACATAATAGACCATAGATTTATCGTGAGCCTTAGCGACTACTGGGGAAATTTCAGCGAGTGCGACGCCACGCCAAGGAGCAGCGACGGACAGCTCTTGTTTTTGATGGAAATGGTGGACAAGATAAAGCCAAAGCCAACATCTGCAAATAAATTAGGCAGTCGCATAGCCTCAGTTCATAACGGCAGTTCGCTTTTTACCGGCGATGCAGGTGGCGGAGAGAGCAATATCAGGCGATATATCATAGAAAATGATCTACTAGATGCGATCATTCAGCTTCCAAACAATCTTTTCTACAATACCGGCATAACTACATACATCTGGATACTCTCAAACAACAAGCCCGCCCACAGACAGGGCAAAACTCAGCTCATCAACGCTAGCGAGCTATACTCAAAGCTAAGGAAAAATTTAGGCGATAAAAACTGCGAGTTAGAGCCAAAACACATCGCCAAAATAATGCAAATTTACGAAAATTTCAAAACTTGCGACGAATTTGTAGATGATAAAAAAATCTCATCTAAAATTTTCTCAAACAGTGACTTTGGATACTACAAAGTAAATATCGAACGCCCAAAGAGATTAAAAGCACAGTTTAAAGATGAACTCATAGAGACTTTGAAATTTGATAAAAGCTTAGAAGGGCCGATGAAATGGTGCTTGGATGAATTTAAAGACGAGTGTTTTGAGGGGCTCAATAATCACAAAAAAAAGATAGAAAAATACCTAGAAGCCGAGGAACTAGAGCTAAACGCAAAGCAAAAAAACGGCCTTATCTCAAAAGAGCTTTGGCAAAAGCACCAAATTTTATTTTCTAGCGCAAACATGTTAAAACAAGAGATCGGTACGGATGAATATAGCGATTTTAATACCTTTAAAGAGCTAGTTTCAAAAGCACTAAAAAAACTAGATATCAAGCTATCCGCCACGCAGATAAATACTATCTTAAACGCCGTCTCGTGGCAAGATGAAAGTGCTGTAAAAGTGATAAAAAAGATAAGCAAAATAAACAAAGAAAAGCTAGAAAATTTACTAACTCATCTAAAATGCAACGCCGAGGAGGTTGAAAATTTTGGCTATTTTAAAGGTGAGAGAAAAAACGAATACATCGAGTATGAAAGCGATAGCAAGCTAAGAGATAGCGAAAATATTTCGTTAAAAGATAATATTTTGAGCTATTTTTTAAAAGAGGTAAAACCGCACGTAAATGACGCGTGGATAAATATAGATAGCGTTAAAATCGGCTACGAGATAAGCTTTAATAGATATTTTTACACTCACAAACCATTGCGAAGCGTAGACGAGGTGGCAAATGAGATTTTGGAGATTGAACGCCAAAGCGACGGGCTTATAAAAGAAATTTTAGACGAATAATATGACTAAATTTCAAAGATATGATTCATATAAAAATAGCGGCGTAGAGTGGCTCGGAGAAATTCCTAGCCATTGGGAGATTTTAAAGCTTAAATTTATTGGTAAAATTTTTGCAGGACTTAGCGATAAAAAAGGCGATGATTTTAGTAAAGATTTTACCAATGATAAAAAACCTTTTGTACCTTTTACAAATGTTTGCAATAATTTAAAAATAGACAAAAATCAAATGCAATATGTAAAAATTAATCCATACGAAATGCAAAATAAGGTGCGCGAAAAAGATATTATTTTTTTGATGAGTAGTGAAACGTTAGATGATATTGGCAAATGTTCTATCTATCTTGAAAAAGAGCAAATTTATTTAAATTCTTTTTGCAAGGGATTTAGACCAAATTTATCTAGAATTAACGCTGAATTTTTAAATTACTTACTTCAAAGTAAAACATATAGAAATTATTTTAATCTTGCTGGACGTGGTTTTACTAGAATTAATATCAAACAAGAGTATATTGCAAATTCATGTGCTGTTTTACCGCCAAAAGATGAGCAGGAAAAAATCGCTTCATATCTTGATGAGAAAATAGCTAAAATAGACGCAGCCATAAGCGGGAAAGAGAAATTTATCGAGCTATTAAAAAGAGCAAAAACAGATAATTATAAACGACGCCACAACCAAAGGACTTAACAAAAACGCCAAATTTAAAAACAGCGGCGTAGAGTGGCTCGGGGAAATTCCTAGCCATTGGAAAAATATAAAAACTACTCATATTTTTAACAGAATAGGAAGCGGAACTACGCCAACCTCTACAAATACTAAATATTACGATGGTGAAATCAATTGGTTACAAACCGGCGATTTAGCAGATGATATAATTTATAAAACAAGTAAAAAAATAACACATAAAGCCTTAAAAGATTTTTCAACATTAAAGATCTATCCCAAAAATAGTTTGGTAATTGCAATGTATGGAGCGACGATAGGTAAAGTTGGTATTTTGGATATTGAAACAACCACAAATCAAGCATGCTGTGTATTATCTGATACGAAACAAATTTTGGAAAAATATGCTTTTTATTGGTTTTTGGCATCCAAAAACAACATTATATCTTTGGGGTATGGCGGAGGACAACCAAATATTAGTCAAGATCTAATTAAATCTTTAAGAATAACACTTCCACCAAAATCCGAGCAGGAAAAAATAGTAGAATACATAGAAACCAAAACAGCAAAAATCGACAAATTAGCAAATTTGGAGCAAGAGTATATAAAAAGTCTAAAAGAGTATAAAGCGTCGCTAATCGATAGCGTAGTAACTGGCAAAGTGAGGATCGTATGATGAGCGAAATTTTAATCAATAATTCTACAAAAACATTTAAACCTATAATTTATCAATTCCTAATTGCATTAGAAAAGTGTTTTGAAATGCAAGATGACGAATCGATTTGGATTGAAAAATATGGTGATGTCACGAGTTCAAGTGGGGTACAAATCGAGGTTAAAGATTATCAAAAGAATTTAACAGATTTAGATCACAACGTTTGGAAAACTTTGAAAAATTGGCTAGATGATAATTTTGATGCAACTAGGTACAAAAATTTGATTTTATTAACAACACAAACAATTAGCAAATCTTCAAAATTTATCAATTGGAATACTAAAAATAAAGACGAAAAATATCAGATACTAAATTTAATAGCAGAAGAATTTAATAAAGAAAAAGGAAAATCTACCTTTACGCAAAAGCTATTAAATAATGTTTTAAGGTCTGATAAAAGTCATAAATTATTAGAAATTTTAGATAAATTTACGATTCAAGGCGAGGCTGATAATGATGAAGTTTTGTATAAAAAGATAAAAGAAACTAGAACGGATGGAATTTTAGAAGAAAAAAAGGATGAATATTTGGATTCTATTATTGGCTATATAATTAATCCTGCAATGACATCTAGCGGATGGGAGATAAAAAACAAAGACTTCAGACACAAAACTAAATCCTTAATAGAAACATATACTTCAACAACTAAAATTTTTCCAAAAATAGAAACTCCTTCAATAACAGATGATATTATAAAAGAGCATCAGTCTTATTTATTTGTGCAAAAAATAGAAGATATTGATTATTGCGAAGTTAAAAGTGATGCGATAAGTGATTTTATATATTCTAGGACAATACTCAGCGAGGAGTTAAAAAATTATGAAATATCACAAAAAGAGTATAAGCATTATGAAGATGAACTTCTTAAAAGTTTTCAAGCAAAACGTAGGAATGCTTTGCTTGATGTGAATTCTAGCAATCGTATCAATAAGTCCAAAAAACTTTATAATAATACAATAGGCGAAGTGGCGCCTAATTTTTATAATTTTAACGATACGCCTAAATCGTACCGAAATGGTATTTTGCATGAGCTAGCAAACGACAGCGAAAATCCAAACAATATCATCTGGAAACTAGAGGTGAGCGATGAGTAAATATGTAGATAGTGTTTATAAAATCAACAATAATATATTTGTTTTTACGCCACTTTTTGTAGCTTTTTATCAAAATTTAAAGCCAAATCATAAAAATTTATTATTATCATATTTGGTTTTACCATTGGTTTTACACAAAACTAGCCAGAAGAAAATTAAAAAATCGAGAACAACAAGTAGCATTTTTACTTTTTTAGATAGCAAAGATAAAGGCAAAAGAGAAAATGTTTATGGATTGCCCAAAAGAGTTCAAGAATACAAAGAGATTACGAATCAATGTATTTTATATGCCATTAAAAATAAATGGTTGGAATTAAACGATGATTTATCGGTGGTTTTTTTAAAAGAGCAAAAAAATAGCATAGCAAGTCTAGATAGTGCCTTTAAAGCGTCTTCTAAACTTTGCAATATTTTTCAAGATTTGGATGTGGTTTCTATTTATAAACAATTGGGGGTTAAAGAGCTGTGAAAAGTTACGTCAAATACATTGGGCTAATTGATAAGAAAGATAAAATACATAGTGTTCAATTTACCACAGGTGTAAATATAATTACTGGCAAATCTTCAACCGGTAAAAGCGCAATTATTGAGATATTTGATTATTGTATGGGGAGTAGCGAATTTAATATTCCATCTGGAGTTATTACGGATAATGCGGATATATATTTTGTAATTATATCGATCAAAGAAACATTCTTGGTTTTGGCTAGAAAAGAAAATGATAAAAAAATATTTTTAAAAGAAGAATCAAATTTGCCAGATATAAAAGTGCTTAACAAGGACTATTTTGATAATAAATTTTTTATATCAAATAGTGATTTTAAGGTAAATTTAGGACATTATTTTGGACTTGATATAAATGATATAGAAGAAGATAAAAGCGTATCGCAATACACAGGACAAAAGAAGGGTCGACCATCTGTAAGAAATATTATTCCTTACCTAATTCAACACCAAAACTTAATAGTAAATAAGCATTCGTTATTTTATAGATTTGATGAAAATGAAAAGAGAGAACAAACTATCGATCAGTTTAAAATTTTTGCAGGATTTGTTACTCAAGAATATTATATATTAAAACAAAATTTAGCCAATAGCAAGAAGCAATTAAAAAAAATGAAATTAGAAGAAAAAGCTATAAAAATCCAAAGAGAATTTAATAGCAAAAAGTTTGATGGTCTATTACAAGAGTATGAAGCAATTAGCGGAAATAAACTTTTTGAAGAAGCTTCAAATATTATTCTTTCGAATCCAGCTAATTATATAGATAAACTTATCGCTAAAGGCATATCCATTAATGAAAATAATGATGAGTCTGTTGAAAAAATATTATCTTTAGAAAAAGAATACAATAAACTGTTATCACAAAAAAGAGAGTTAAATTATAAATATAAAAATATTAATTCTTCAATAGACTATGCTAAAAAATATAAAGAAGAATTATCAAATAATCAAGCTATAGCTGAAGCTAGTATCAATGTCGCAACATGCCCATTTTGCACACAAGAGACAAATATTATTGCTAATGAAGCAAATCAATTAGAAGAAGCTATAAAATGGCTAAATATTGAACTTAGAAAATCCCCATATTTATTAGACTCATTTGAAAGCGACAAAAATAATATCAAAGAAAAAATATTAATTAGAGATGAAGAAATTGAAAGCATTAAAAATGAAATTGAACAATTAAATAATATCACAAAAGCATTAGAAAACAACAGGAGCTTAAACGAACAGGCTTTAAAAGTAAAATTAAAAATAGAAAATCTTCTTGAAAGTCTTATGGATAGAAAAGATAACAATATCGAAGAAAAAATCAAAGCGACACAACAAGATATTTCGGAGTATGAAAAATTATTGAAAGATAAATTTAATTTAGATAAACAACTTGAAGAAGCAGAAAAATATATCAATTACAAAATGAAAGAAATTGGAAATAAGCTTGATTTTGAAAGTTCATACAAGCCAATAAATTTAAAATTTTCGCTAACTAATTTTGATTTGTGGTATGAAAAAGAAAACGAAGATAAAGTTTATTTAAGATCTATGGGAAGTGGCGCTAATTGGCTATATAGTCACATAACTTTATTTTTAGCACTACACAACTTCTTTTGTTCTTTAGGCAATAAATCCATAGTACCGTCTATTTTATTCTTAGATCAACCTAGTCAAGTTTATTTTCCAACCTCAATAAAAGATGAGAATGATGAATTTAATATTGATCATATCGAAGAGAAAAAAGGAACTAAAACAAAAGATGAAGATTTGAAAGCTGTTACAAATTTATTTAATCAATTGGTTTCTTTTTGCAAAACTACCCTAAAAGAAACTGGAATAGAGCCACAAATTATTATCACAGATCATGCTGATAAACTGGAGTTAGATAGCGTGGATTTTGAAAATCTTGTAAATGGCAGAAGATGGAGAACTATGGGTTTTATAAATAGTAAATGAAACACTAAATTTATAATATTAAAGAAAAACATAACAAGGAAAAGCGATGTTTAGCAAGACAAACGAAGAAGCATTTGAAAGCAGTATAGAAAAGTATCTCTTGCAAAATCACGGATATGTCAAAGGGTATAGCAAAGATTTTAACAAAGAGTATGCTATAGATGAGACTAGGCTCTTTGACTTTTTGGAAATTTCGCAAAAAGATGAGCTTGATAAGCTAAAAAGAGATAGCAATTATAAACAAAAGATACTCTATCAGCTAAGCAAGATGATAAGCGAATACGGCGTGCTTAAAATTTTAAAAAAGGGCCTTAGCGTGGCTGACGCAAATTTTACGCTATTTTACCCTGCGCCGATAGCTTCAAGCGGCGATGAGACTAGAAAGAAATTTAGCCAAAATCAGTTTAGCGTCACAAGGCAACTGGCCTATTCAAAGCAAAATCCAAACCTTGAAATAGATATGGTGATCTTTATAAACGGGCTTCCTATAAGCACCATAGAGCTTAAAAATAGCGCGATGAGCGGGTACGGGCAGACGGCTAAATATCACGGTATAAATCAATACAAAAAAGATAGAAACCCAAAAGATACGCTTTTAAATTTTGCTAGATGTTTGGTACATTTTACTTTTGATACCGATGAAGCATATATGACTACAAGGCTAGATAAAGACAAGACTTTCTTTTTGCCGTTTAACAAAGGGGATAAAAACTCCGCAGGCAATCCACCAAATCCGAACGGATACAAAACCGCCTACATTTGGGAGGAAATTTTTTCTAAAACGTCTTTGGCGGATATCTTGCAACATTTCGTTAGGCTTGACGGAAAAGATAAGGACAAGCTAGAGAGTAGAAATTTATTTTTCCCAAGATATCATCAACTAGACGTAGTAAGAAAAATAATAGACGATATAAGCAACAACGGAGTCGGTAAAACATATCTCATGCAACACAGTGCAGGAAGCGGAAAGTCAAATTCTATAACCTGGTGCGCATATGGGCTCATAGAAACATATCCCGCAAAAGAGGGAGTAAGCGATAAAGGCATGGAGTATCCGCTATTTGATAGCGTCGTAGTGGTAACGGACCGAAAGATACTAGATAAACAACTAAGGGAAAATATAGCTAGTTTTAGCGAGGTAAAAAATATCGTCGCTCCGGCATTTAGCTCGGCTGAGCTAAAATCAAATTTGGAAAGCGGTAAAAAAATAATCATAACAACCATTCAAAAATTTCCTTTTATAGTAGACGGCATAAGCGATCTTAGCGATAAGAAATTTGCCGTCATAATCGACGAGGCACACTCGTCTCAAAGCGGAATGGCGCATCATAAGATGAATGAGGCGATGGGTAAAAAAGATTTTGACGATGATATGGACGTGCAAGATATGGTGCTTGAAGTAATGCAAAGTAGAAAAATGAAAAATAATGCTTCGTATTTTGCATTTACAGCCACGCCTAAAAACTCAACGCTTGAAAAATTTGGAACAAAGCAAGATGACGGCAGTTTTGTTCCGTTTCATCTATACTCGATGAAACAGGCGATTGAAGAGGGCTACTAGATGTTTTATCAAACTATACGACATATAAAAGCTATTATGAGATAGTAAAATCCATAGACGATAATCCCTATTTTAAGACGGATAAAGCGCAAAAAAGGCTTAGGAGCTTTGTCGAGAAAAACCCATCTACTATAGCTACAAAAACGGAGATAATCTTAGATCACTTCATAAACAATATAGTAAAAACAAACAAACTAAAAGGCAAAGCAAAAGGCATGGTGGTAACGGCCGATATACAAACGGCTATTCTTTATCACAAGGCTATTATTAAAAAGCTCCATGCAATCGGCGATCCATTTGGGGCTATCGTCGCGTTTTCCGGTAAAAAAGAGCTTGATGGTATAGAATACACAGAAGATAGCATAAATGGATTTGATTCAAAAGATATAGCTGATAAATTTGATAGTGATCACTATAGAGTGCTAGTCGTGGCGAATAAATTTTTAACAGGATTTGATCAGCCAAAGCTTTGCGCGATGTATGTGGATAAAAAGCTAGATGGGGTCCTTGCCGTGCAAGCTCTCTCACGCTTAAACCGAGCCGCACCAAAATACTCTAAAAAAACAGAAGATCTATTTGTGCTTGATTTTTTCAATAAAATCGAAGACATAAAGGCCTCTTTTGATCCGTTTTATACATCTACGTCGCTAAAAGAAGAGACGGATATAAATGTTTTACACGAGCTAAAAGCGGTGCTTGATGATAGCGGAATTTATGAGCGAAGCGAAGTGGATGAGTTTTTTGAGAGCTATTTTAAAGGCGAAGAGGCGGGAAAATTATCAGCCATGATAGACGTGGTGGCGGATAGATTCAACAATGAACTTTGCCTTGAAGATGACGATAAAGCCGACTACAAGATAAAAGCAAAGCAGTTTGTAAAAATTTACGCGCAAATGGCGTCCATAATGCCTTATGAAATAGTGGAGTGGGAGAAGCTGTTTTGGTTTTTGAAATTTCTAATACCTAAAATAGTCGTAAAAGATAAGGATAAAGATAGACTAGACGAGCTTTTAAATGCAGTCGATCTATCTACTTATGGACTAGAAAGGGTGAGACTTGGCGCAAAAATAGAGCTAGATCCAAGCGAGGCGGAGCTAGAGCCGCAAAATCCAAATTTAAGAGGCGCTCACGCAGATGATGAGAAAAAAGATCCGCTAGATGAGATAATAAGAAATTTTAACGAGAAGTGGTTTAAGGGCTGGGACGCTACACCTGATGAGCAAAGGGCTAAATTTATACACATTATGGGTAAAGTAAAAGCGCATAAAGATTTTGAGGAGAATTACGAGAAAAATACAGATGAAATCAACAGAAGGCTCGCTATCGCAAAAATAATAGACGAAGTGATAAATAAAGAGAGAAAAAAGGAGCTTGAGCTTTATAAGCTTTTTGCGACAAATGACGAATTTAAATTAGGGCTAATGGAAAACATTGAAAGAGCTTTGAGAGCTGGCGTTTAAAATATAACATATTTGGAATATGTTTAAAAAATAGGCTCTCTTTAACTTAATGCTTTTTATGTTTGTATTAAGTTCCGTTAGACCATTTATTTAAAACCAATCCTTTGGAGGTTTTGCAAGATGAGCTAAGTAAAAGATATCTGAGTGAGCTTCGAAATGCCGTTAAAAATAAAGAATGCCGAAATATCAAGTATAAATATATCGGTGAAATGGAGAATTTAATCGACGCAAAATGCCTAAAAATAGTTTTTACCGATAGCAATTGGTATTTGGCTATCGAGGATGCCGAGGGAAATTTTAGACTTTTAAGAGTGGCTTTTATCGTATCGCTTAGCAAAAGCTCAAAAAAATACGAAGAAAAGATCTCGAAGGAATACGAAACGTATTTTAATAAGATACAAAACGCTATGAGCTTGCCCTCCGAGCCATTGCGAAGGGCGCTATTAAAAGCCTCCCCGAAAGTGGCTATATATTTTAAGGAGGGTATGAAGCTGTTTTTCCCAACTCAAAAATTTAAAAAGAAGCTAGATGATGGCAGCATTATTTTTAGCATAGATTTTACTCAAGATATGGAGATATTGCCATTTATAAAAAAAGTGGCTTCCAGATATCGAGATACTAGAACCAAAAGATCTGAGAGAAACCTTTAAAGAGCAATTAAAAGCGGCTCTTGATATATTAAGTGAGTAGAAAAGACACGCATTGTCACGCTAATAGCGAAACGAAATTTACCCCGAGTCTATTCACGCGCTACGAAGCGGTAAAATTTTAGAGGGTTTGATGAAATTTAGGACTTAGGACACACAAAGCATCGTCGCAATCTCATATAAAGATCGTGCGCCGTAAGCGGCAGTGGCAAGAGCATAATGCTATATATAGCGGATTTGCACGAGCATAAATTTATAGATGAGTGATAAAATCTAATTAAAATTTAACGCAAAATCTCATAAAATTCTGCTCGGCGGATTTTTGCAAATAACGTACCATCATTAATGCTGTAGTATTGTCTAAGATTGTCTTGGACGAAAGCGGAGCCGAAAAGCTTCTAGGCGCAGGCGATATGCTGGTAAAACTAAGTGGTTCGCAGCCGCAGCATATATTTGCACCGTATTTAAGCAAAGGCGATATTAAACGGCTTTTAGAGCTAAAATAGATCGCTGATTTTGTCACAATATGCTAGGCAAAAATAGCTAAAAGCTCTAAATCCTATGTCGTAAAATTTGCATCGCTACAAAAATTTTATAAATTTCATGGTTTAAATGCCCTTGAAATTTCAAATAGAATTTTATCGCAGCTGTTACGGCGTAGTAGCGCATAAATTTAAAGCAAAATTTCAAAATTTTGCGGCGGCGCAAAGCCTCCGTATTTGCGGATTTAAGGTCAAATTTAAAATTTAATCTTGCCAGATATTTTCGTTTAGTTTCAGGCTTTTTACGATGGAGAGAAAGAATAGAAGCTCGTGCTTGATAGACGCCGCAGGACCTGCGCTAA
>ERZ772957.1951-NODE-1951-length-12488-cov-12.952385_pt1 | contig 12488 bp, 14 predicted proteins | sample MGYA00580682_ERZ772957 | MGnify/ENA primary metagenome ERZ772957 (study PRJEB29015, sample SAMEA2737921) | human oral metagenome | biome: human oral; feature: human-associated habitat; material: dental | place: China | collected 2025 ...
TTGACACGCTTTGTCTGGCGCGAGCGTTGGAAAATGAATGTTTGATAATCTATGCTAATGGCGCCGGAAAAGCTAAGTATTACGTGGATGGCGAGATATATTCAGAAAACCAAGTCGGACATTCGCAGATTTGCGCGCCGTTTTATGGCACGGTTGCAAAAATCAGCAGCAATAAGGAAGGTTATGTAGTTTACGCTTACGACCGCAATATCGCTGAACGCGCCGAAGTGGTCAACCAGCTTCGTGCTGATATTTCGCGGATGTAAGTGAGAGAGTTGTCTTTAGTCTCGCCGCAAAATATCCAAAACACCAAACGTTCCAGTTAGCACGGCTTGGTCGATGATGTGCGATGTGAGGGCAGCGATGAGCCCTTTTGGTTTAGTGTCGCTTGGTAAATCTAACGTCGTGTCCAGCGCGTACACGTAAAATTGATAGCGGTGCGTACCAAATGGCGGCTGCGGCCCGCCCCAGCCAGGTCGACCCCAGCTGGTAACACCTTCGACGGCGCCCGTGGGTAGCGATTCGCCAGTGATTTCAGTGGTTTTGCTCGGCAAATTCCAAACCGTCCAATGGTAGAATCCACCGCGCCCAGGCGCATCGGGGTCGTGGCAGATGATTGCCAGGCTTTTGGTGTCTGCTGGCACATCGTTAATCGCGAGTGGCGGGCGTTGGTTGCCGCCGAGCTTGGAGTAAACTTTTGGTATTTTAGCGTTTTCGGCGAACGCAGGGCTAGATATCTTCATAATTTAATTTTACCATGCCAGTGTCGTCAGGTGTGAGACGCGGTAAAATACGAAACCTTAAACACAGTAGCTTGCTGAAGCAAAACAGTTTCGATCGGATTTTATCAATAGCTGGTTTACCGAACAACCTCTGGAGAGCTACTGGGCTGTATGCTAAAATAAACATGTGAGATATGCTTTTGTTTTCGTGAGTATAGTGGCGATTTGGCTGGCTATGCTGCTGTTGGTAAATACGAGCATTGATCCATTATTTTTGTATATTTGCGTGTTAGTTTTGACGCTGGTGTTGTACTTCATTGGGTTCCGGAGGGCTAGGTAAGTGCGCTTATTATTTGTGGTTCGGGCGTTGTTTCGGGTGTGGCGAGCTTGGCGCAGCGATCAAATATGGCTCAAAGTTTTATCAGACGAGTGTCAAAGATTAGGTGGCGTGTATGTCAAGTTTTTACAGCATTTGGCATCGACTGAACTGATGGCTCAGGTGTATGCCGCGTCTGGATATCGGCTGGATGCTTTTGATGATGTGGCAGTTGAGCCAATTGACGTTGCCGAGGTTTTACGGCAAGAGTTGGGTAGCAAAGCCAGTCAAATAGTCGTCGAGGAAAACCAGCCGTTTGCTACGGGTTCATTTGCTCAGGTTTATCGCTGCCGCGTAGCTGACCGTCCAGGTAGCCGGTATATTATCAAGATCCTTCGCCCCAGCGTGGTGCGTTATCTGAATTTTGACTTTGTGGCGCTGCGTTTTTGCTGTTGGGCGGGGCAGTTTATGATAAAGAATGATATTTTTCCGTTGGTTGAAATTGCTGATGAATTTATCAAAACCACTAAGCGCGAAACCGATTATCAGCGCGAGCTAATTACAGCCCAGGCTATTCGTGAATACTTTACTAAACGCACCGACAGAGTTGTGGTGCCAGAGACGCTGGCTGACTATTCAACGCGGCGGATATTGGTTCAGGACTATATAGAAGGGTTGCCGCTAACTGAGGTGGTAGAACGGGCGCAAGCGGGGAGGGATACCTACCAGTTTGTCAAAGACCAACTTGGCTCTGACATGCAGCAGCAATTGGTGACGGTCGGCAGTGAGTTTTTAATCGCAATTTTACAAGCAGATATCATCATGGCTGATCCGCACCCAGGCAATATTTATTTGCTGAGAGACAACAAAGTTGCGTTGATCGACTTTGGTTTGGCGGTAGCAGCGCCGCGGCATCGCGCCTCGTTTTACCACATGATCGTGCAGTATCGCGCGTTATATGAAGATCGAGCTGACATGGGTTTATTGGCGCTGGCGATGTTAGCGTTTTATGACCATACGTTGTATCAAGCGCTAGATGTAATCGCCAAGGATCGCAGCTTGGCTCGCGGTATTTACGAATACGCTCATACGCTGATTCAATCGACGACCAGTACGTTCGCCGCTAATCGGCAAATAACCCAATTGTTTCTCAATGAGATTAACGCCGGCAATCGTTTTGCTGTCAGGTTAGACAGCGTTGATATCATGTTGCAGCGCGGTTTGTATCATTATCTAGCAGCAGCGAGGTTGGCGTGCGGCGATGAATATCGAAGGACGCGTTATTGGCGGATCGTTCATGATGCATTGGAATTGGCTGAGGTTCATGCCAATAGTCATGGCGTCAGCGAGGCGGTGCGTTCGTCGCCGATGAGCATTGAGCTGGCGCAAGAAATAGTAATGGACTGGATGAGCAAAGTTGCGGAGCGCGACAGAGTAGCCTACGCCATGTTGTTACAAAAAGGAGAATTATCATGAAACAATTACAACAATGGGTGATGCAAGTTCGCTATCCGTATGCCGCGGGAATCATCGCCGTGATGTGGATTGGCACGGCAATTTTTGCCTATCTTAAGCCAGATGTGCCGCTTGAGTTTTTGGTGGGATGTCTCGCCGTCAGTACCATCATCATTGCCATTACTGGACTGTCGGAGGCTCGTTAAAGTTCATAATGATCACCGACCAACTCCTCGCCAAATATTCCATCATTTCCGAGCAAGTTGATGCCAAAGAACTCGGCGTCTTGCTGCGAGAATTGGAAAAGGTGCTGCGAAGCGGCGTGACTGGCAACATTGTGGAATTTGGCTGTTATGTCGGCACGACGAGTTTGTTTATTCGACGGCTGCTGGACGCCTATAAATTTACCGGTGAATTTCATGTTTACGATTCGTTTATGGGCTTGCCAGAAAAGACTCAGCTAGACGCCAGCGCTGCGGGCGAGCAGTTCAAGGCGGGCAAATTGCTGGCGCCGCGCAAAACCTTCATTCAGAATTTCAAAAAGGCTGGCTTGAAACTGCCGATTATTCACAAAGGCTGGTTTGCTGATTTCACCCCTGACGATGTACCTGCAGATATTATATTTGCATTTTTTGACGGCGATTTTTATGAGTCAATTGCCGATTCATTCCGCGTGTGCGGCGGCAAATTCCATGAAAAGGCGATCGTCATCGTCGATGACTATGCTAATGAAGCTTTGCCAGGCGCGGCGCGAGCGGTCGATAAGTGGCTGGCGAACAATCGGCAATATACGTCGAGAACCGAGTCTAGCCTGGCAATTATTCACATCCTTTAGTACTGTTTTTCTTAAAATAGCTTGACTTTTTATAGTACCTTGTATAACATAGTACTATGTATAATGAAAATACAAGGAGCATAGCATGAGAAGAGTTGATATCATCAAGCGGGCGGGGCGGAATCTTTGCCAGTCGAAAGGCCGGACGATTTTGACGGCATTGGCGATTTCCGTCGGGGCGTTTACGATTGGCTTGGCACTGATGGCTGGCGAGGGCGGTCGGTTATATACCAATAGTATGGTTGATGCGGCTGGCGACAAAAAAGTGATTATGGTAAATAAAAAGGCTGAATCTAGCAAGAAGGATGAACTGCCGGAATACGGCGCATCAAAAGAGTCAGAAGAAGGCCAAGCGAAAAAAGAGGAGGCGGCATGGCGCAGCAAATATTCAATGAGCGACGCCGACCTTGCTAAACTGCGAAAAATTTCACACGTTCAAACGGTGACTCCGGCGTATTCAACCGACGGTGTGGCGTACGCTCAGAGTTCAGGCAATGGTAAGAAATTTGCCTTGGAAATAGCAGTAAAGGCTGATAAAACTCGGGCGGAATTGGCGGCTGGTAAGCTGGATAATTTTATGCCAAAGTCAGGCGAGATTATCATTCCAAATGCTTATGTACAGCAGTTGGGGTTCAAAGACGCACAGTCGGCGATTGGCCAGACGATTACATTGGGCGTGCGCAGTGCAGCGCAAGGTAACGAGGTTGCCAAAGAGATGGCGCTAAAAATCGCGGCAGTTGATAAAGAATCGGATACGATTTTGTATTATCAGCCAACACTGAGGATTTCGACAGCTGACGCTAAAGAGATTTACGAATTTAGTCATGACAAAAGCCAGCCAAATGAATATTCAACGGCGATTGTGACGGTTGATGACGAGAAAAATATTGATGTCGTGAAAGACGAAATTGGTAAAGATTACAGCGCCTACTCAATTCAGGATATTCGAAAAACGTTGCTAACCATGGTTAATGCAGCACAGATGGCGCTGGCAGGATTTGGCGGCTTGGCATTGCTGGCGAGCGTGTTCGGGATTATTAACACTATGTATATTTCGGTGTTGGAGCGTACCAGTCAAATTGGTCTAATGAAGGCGCTGGGGATGCGTGGCCGCGATATTGGCAAACTATTTCGTTACGAAGCGGCGTGGGTTGGCCTACTGGGCGGATTGATTGGCGTGGGTTTGGCGAGCTTGGTGACGCTGCTGAATCCAGTGATTGCCAGCGCGCTGAAGTTAAGCGCAGGGACGAACTTGCTGGTGATTAATCCGCTGCACATTGGTTTGCTGGTGATTGGTCTGGTGGCGATGGCGGTAATTTCTGGCTGGCTGCCGAGCCGCAAAGCAACAAAGCTAGATCCAATTGAGGCATTAAGGACGGAATAGGAGAAATATCATGATTGAACTAAAAAATGTTATGAAAATTTACGGCAAAAAGAAAAACCAATTTACCGCGCTGAAAAATGTCAGCTTGAACATCCCGACGGGCGCGAGCGTGGCGATCCTCGGCAAATCTGGTTCTGGAAAATCGACGCTGATGCACGCGATCTCTGGGCTGGACAGGCCACAGCATGGTCAGGTGATCATCGACGGGCAAGACATCTTGCAGCTAAAGCCGAAGCGTGTCGATGAGTTTCGCGCCAAGAAAATCGGCTTTATCTTTCAGAGCTTTTTTGTCCAAGGCAATGAGAGCGTGGTTGACAACGTCAGTTTGCCGCTGGAAATTGCGCGGCTGCCGCGCAAAAAGCGGGCGCACAAAATCAACGCGGCGCTTAAAGCGGTGGATTTGTACGATAAGCGTAAAAACCGTGCCAAAGATTTGTCGGGCGGGCAAAAGCAGCGTTTGGCGATTGCTCGGGCAATTGTCGGTGATCCGCAAATCCTTTTTGCTGATGAGCCGACTGGTAACTTGGATAGTGAAACAGGCGCGAAAGTGGAAGAATTGTTGTTTGATTATAATAAGCAAAAAGGTGTGACGCTGATTGTGGTGACACACGACGCTGATTTGGCGAAAAAATGCGATCATCAAATCATCATTAAAGACGGTCGGATTGAAAAGTCAACCGTGCCAGGAGGGATAAAGCATGGACGTTAGTGCCTACGCTGAGAGCTTGGCGATTCAGCTGCGCAAAGGTTTTCTGGTGTACTGCGTGCTGCTGGTGTGCGCTAAGCAGCCGCAATATACTGGTGATATTGTCAAGCAAATGAGCGAGTCAGACCTGATGGTAGTGGAGGGTACGATTTACCCGCTGCTCAGCCGCTTGCAGAAATATGGCTATCTCAAGCATGAATGGCAAGAGAGCGAGCAGGGGCCGCCACGCAAATATTATTCGCTTACCGACACTGGCGCGCAGCTGGTGGATGAACTAAAAGATCGTATTAAAATGTTGAACACTTCGCTAAAAAATCTCGAGAAAGGAGCAAAGCGATGAAAGAAATAACCAGAATCCATTTGGCAAAAACGCCGTTTAGTGTGGAAGTTGATGCCAAAAAATCATTGGAAAAATACCTGAATTTAATCCAGAAAAACATGCACGCCGAGCCAGAAGCTATGCGAGAAATCGAAGCGCGAATGGTGGAGCTTTTGGCGGAGCGCGGCGTGTCGAAGGACGGCGTGATCAGTCACGATGATGTTTTGGCGGTGCAGAAACAAATGGGCGAGCCGCGCGATTTTTCGGATGATGACGAGGCGGTTGACGAAGCGCATGACAACAATGTCAACGACAGGCCAGTCAAGCAACTAATGCGCGACACCGAGCATGGTTTGATTGGCGGGGTGTGCGCTGGCATTGCGGCTTATTTTGGTATCAATCCGTTATGGGTGCGGCTGATTGCGATTATCTCGCCATTTATGTCTTTTGGTACGGCGGTACTGGTGTATGTTGTGCTGTGGCTATCAATTCCAGAAGCGCGAACGGCGTCGGATAAATTGCGAATGCGCGGCGAGCCGATAACTTTAGATTCGCTGAAACAGTTAACGATTGACGATAATACTAAGATACAAGCGACGAATGTGGCAGCTAAAATTTTTCGAGTTTTGTTTGGTGCGATGTTAGCTTGCGTAGCGTTTGGATTACTGGTTGCAGTGTTGGTTGGCGGCGTATTTGGTTTTAGCGTGGTAGAATCTATGGGCGGCTTCGTAGCGCAGAGTTGGGCGTGGGGATTATTAATTTGTTTGATCTTTGGTGGTGTAGCGCTGTTGTCGCTGACGTTATTGGCGACATGGTGCGTGTTTGCTTGGCGAGTTCGGCGGCCAATGGCGATAGCAATGATCGCTTTGTTATTGTTTGGTGCAGTTAGCTTATCGGGCGTGGCGATTTTTAGCGCCAATACTTACTCTAACTTATCTCGAGATTATGAAAGATTGGTAAAAGTAAAAACGATTGATTTAACGAATATTGCGGCTGGTGCAAAATCAATCGTTTTTGATGGTCATGGCGAGTATGTGGCGGCTGAATATGGCGGTTATTCTGACAAGGTCCGGTTGGAGGTAAGATATTACGATACAAAGTATGCTAATATGCCTGAAATTAAGGTATCGCGTGTTGGTGATAAGCTAATTGTAAACGTTCAACATCAAGCTTTTGATCAGTGTAGTAAGGTTTTTGTACCAGATTTTCGTTGTCGACATACATTTGGACCGGAGCTAATAAAAGTTTATGGACCGACAAATTTGCTAGCGCAAGAATATGCTAACGATTAGTTCTTCGCGGTAATTTTAAGCAACTTTTCATAGCGCTGTCATACAGTGGCGCCTATGAAAGCAATTACAATTACACAATCCTTAGGGCTGGCGGCGGCTACTGGCGATAGCCAACAGTTTCGTCCGCTTAATCCGCAAACGCTGACGATCGATATTGTTCTTCCGGTATTGAATGAAGCGCATATTATTGAAGCGTCTATCAGTAAGCTTCATAAATATTTGACAGATAATTTGCCTTATCGTTGGCAAATTATCATTGCTGATAATGGCAGTAGTGATGGTACTTATCAGATAGCACAACAGCTGACTAAGCGCTGGTCGAGGGTAAAGTTGGTACACTTGAACGAGCGAGGGCGCGGCTTGGCTCTCAAAACAGTATGGCAGAAAAGCAAGGCGGATATTTTGGCTTATATGGACATTGATTTATCAACTAATCTCGATAGTTTCATGCCAATGATATCGCCGCTGATTACCGGAGAAGCTGGATTAGCGACTGGTTCTCGTTTGATGAAAGAATCGCGGACAACCCGTGGTTTTAAGCGCGAGATTATCTCCCGCTGTTATAATCGAATCATCAGGACCACTATGAAGACCAAGTTTGTCGATGCGCAGTGCGGCTTCAAAGCAATTCGCCGCGATGTAGCGCAAAAGTTATTGCCGCATATTCAAGACAAAGCTTGGTTTTTTGATACCGAGCTGCTGGTTAAAGCTGAATACGAAGGCTACAAAATTCATGAAGAACCTGTCAAATGGATAGAAGATACTGATTCGCGAGTGCATATTGTTAAAACAGCAACAGATGATATCAAGGGCTTATCGCGCGTTCGCAAGGAATATGGTAGATCAAGTTTCGGCGAGATAGCAGCCTTTGGCAGCTTGTTAATTTTTACGGCTATATTTTATCTGTGGAGCTTAACTGTTAACGGCATGGCGAATAGCTACTATGCCGCGGCAGCGCAAGCAGCTAGTACTAATTGGACAGCTTGGTTGTTTGGCAGTCTGGATGCTGCGAACTTTGTTAGCGTTGATAAACCGCCTATTAGCATGATGATCATGGGGTTGTTTGGTAGAGTATTTGGATTTTCATCATGGAGTATGTTGCTGCCGCATGCGTTAGCGGGAATCGCGACGGTGGCGCTAGTTTATCTGGCGGTTAGACGTTGGTACGGTGCTCGTGCTGGATTAATCGCTGGGTCGGTAATGGCGTTGACGCCAGCTGCCGCGCTAATGTTTCGTTTTAACAATCCAGATAGTTTCTTGACGTTATTTTTAACGGCCAGTGTTTATAGTTTTTTGCGGGCTTTCGAAGGAAATAAGCCAGCGTTGTGGTTGAGCCTGGCTGGTTTATTTACGGGGTTTGCTTTTAATACTAAAATGTTACAAGGTTTGCTTTTGTTACCGATAATGACAATCATTTACATTAGCTTCGCACGCCCAAAATTCACTGCCAGACTGTGGCGTCTCGGCGTGGCTGGCATAGTGACAATCGTATCGACATTTTGGTGGAGTGTTTTGGTGTGGCTAACGCCGGCGGCAAATCGACCTTGGGTTGGCAGTACGAATGATAATAGTATATGGAATCTAATATTTGGCTATAATGGCTTCGGAAGGTTGCTGGGCCGCGGCGGCGGTCCTGGCGGCGGGATGCAGGCTGGACAGGCTGTATCGCAACCAATGCCAGCAATGACGCCGCCGACTGGCATGGCGGCTGGCGGTTTTGGTGCGGGCGGCCCAGGCGGTCCTGGCGGTGTTGGTTTTGGCGGCGAAGCTGGCGTACTGCGTATATTCAACGAGAGTTTTGGGCCGAATATTGCTTGGCTAATTCCGGTAGCCTTGATTAGCGCTGGGCTAGTAATCTGGTTGTTGCGCCGAGCACCGCGACATAATAAGGAGCGCATCGGTATATTATTATGGCTGGGTTGGCTGCTGATGCATGTAGTAATTTTCAGCATGACAAGCGGCACCATTCATCCGTATTACGTTGTAGCTATGGCGCCGGCAGTAGCAGCGCTGGTTGGTATCGGGGCGCCATACATATGGCAAGCTTACACGCGTCGCACCAAAGTAGCCTGGATACTGCCGTTGAGTATCGCGCTAACGACAATTCTTAGCATTATTATGCTCGGCTATAGCAACTATTGGTCTTGGCTGATGTGGCTAGTGATGATTGCTGGTGGTGTAGCAACTATTTTTACGCTGCTGCCGTTATCGCAGACGAGACGGCTTAAACAGATTATTCTTGGCTTAGCAATTACTGCTAGTATGGCGGCACCGATTGTCTTTAGTGTTAGCACGGTAGCTACAGCGCATAGCGGCAGTATTCCAACGGCTGGTCCAGGCGCTTCAGCGATGAGCAATACGAATAATGAGTCGGCGCGAGCTGAATCGACGCTCGTCTCGTTTTTGCTAGAAAACCGTCATGGCACGACATGGTTGGCGACAGTTAATAGCGCTAACGAATCGGCACCGATTCAATTATCAAGCGGTCAGCCAGTTATGGCCATCGGCGGCTTCAATGGTAGTGACTCGACGTTGACGCTATCGTAACTCAAACAGCTTGTTAAACAAGGTAAAGTTCGCTATTACGTAGTAAACAGCAGACAAGGGAAATCTGGCGGCCCCAGCGGTATGGGTGGACCAGGTGGTAACTCCGAAATCTTATTATGGGTGAAAAGTACTGGTAGTAAAGTCGATTACGGTGGTACACAATATACAGTTTATGATCTTGCGGCGGCTGCTTAAGGATACTTTAAGCTCAACCGCGCATACTGTCATTACAAACCTAAGCAAAGGAGTGAATATGACCAAGAATTTGAATTTGACAACTGATGAAGCGCTTGTCTTGCAGCAGATTAGCGAGAGTGGCGAGGAAGACCTGACAGGGCTAACCGAAAGCTTGCAAATGAGCCGTCCGAAATTGATGACACAGCTGAGTCGCCTCAAAAATAAAGGTTTAATCAAAATTAAAACGACCGCTGGCGATTGGTGGATTTCGATGAGCCGCCGCGGCAAGCAGACGACTCACTACTTGTGGCCAGAAATGTCCTTAAATTACTAAACCATTAAACAAAAGAAAGGTTATAATAAAATTATGAAGATTTTGGTTGTTGACGACGAGAAGAGAATTGCCAAGTCGATCAAGCAAGGGCTCGAAATGGACGGCTACGCGGTTGATATCGAGTATGATGGCGAGGATGGCTACAATGCAGCGCGGGCTGATGATTACGATCTCATCATTCTCGACGTGATGATGCCAATCATGAATGGCTTTGAAGTCGCCAAAAAGCTGCGCGCTGACGGTAATAAAACGCCAATCTTGATGTTGACAGCCAAAGATCAGAATAAAGATATTGTGGAAGGCTTGGATAGCGGCGCCGATGACTATTTGTCGAAGCCGTTTAGCTTCGAGGTTCTCGGCGCTCGCGTTCGGGCGTTGCTGAGACGGCCGCAGGATGTACTTGATAACATTTTGACAGTGCGCGACCTTGAACTTGATATCGCTAATCACACTGCTAAACGGGCTGGTAAAGATATCAAGCTATCTAACAAAGAATTTGCCATTCTTGAATATCTGCTGCGTAACAAGAACCAAATTCTTAGTAAGCAAAATATCATGACGCACGTTTGGGACTTTGATGCCGATATTTTGCCGAATAATGTTGAGGTTTTTATTAACTATTTACGCAATAAAATTGATAAGCCTTTTCCAGGCGCTGATCCGATTATCCAAACGGTACGAGGGTTTGGATATATCGTTAAGGACGAGATTAGAAAAGCATGAAAAATGTTGGTCAACGTGCCGTTGTTCGCTTAGCGGGGACCTATTTGGCGATCATCATGTCTATGTCGATCGCCTTTAGTTTGATAATTTATGGACTATCAAGCCAAGAATTTCATCGCCGGCCGCCAAATGATCAGCAAGCAACTTCTACGATTCGTTCCGCCGAGCCAGGTACGGTTATTTCAATTCATAGCTATCTTGATACGCGTGAAGATGAAGCGATGGCGGCGATTCGTCTAAACTTGCTGTTGGCAAATTTAACAGTGTTTTTGATAGGCGGACTAGTCAGCTATCTACTGGCTCAGCATACGCTACAGCCAATCGAGGATAACATGGCGGCGCAATCGCGTTTTGTCAGCGATGCTAGCCACGAATTACGCACGCCGTTGACCGCACTACTGGCAGCTAATGAGGTGGCATCAATGAATCCGAAATTGACTCTCAAACAGGCTAAGCAAGTTATCACCGACAATGTTGATGATGTTAAACGTTTACAAAAATTAACCAACTCAATGTTAGGGTTGCTCAAAGAAGACAAGCTGGAAATTCAGAAAGGTAAGGTCGGTTTGCAGCCAGTAATTGCTCGGGCGATGAGTCTAGTAGTAAATCAGGCGCTGGCAAAAGATATCGCTATCGATGATAAAACTAAAAATCTTTTGCTGCTTGGCGATCGACAAAGTTTAGAACAGCTTTTCACGATTTTGCTAGACAATGCTATTAAATATAGCAACAAAGGCGGTACCATTACTATTTCTAGCAGCAAAAAGGGTAAGCATGTCAGCGTTGCTGTAGCGGACGCTGGTATTGGCATGAGCGACGAAGTAAAGTCGCAGATTTTTACGCGATTTTATAGAGCTGAAGAGTCGCGTACTACTGCTGGATATGGCTTAGGCTTGTCAATTGCCGAGCGGATTATTAAGGCGCATGGCGGACGAATTAACGTCGATAGCGAACAGAATGTTGGTTCGACTTTTACGGTCATTCTTCCTGCATACAACAAGAAAAAGTAGTTTTTAAGGCGTCTTTAATAGCTCCTAGTTATATTTTAATCAATATTAATTAACAAAAGGAGATGAATAAATGTCAACTAAAATTGAAGATGGTTTTGAAATGCCTTCTGGCGGTACGCCGTCAATACGGCCAGTAGCGCAATGCTCGTCTATGACGCCAACTATGATTTTGGCCGTCATAGCAATTGTGTTGTTCGCTGGCGGGTTAGGTTTTGTCGGCGGCATGCAAATCAATAAATCGCCGCAGAGTAATGCAGTGAGCGGTGTGCCTAGCGGGCCAGTGCAACAACAAACTAATCCTAGTATAAATAATACCGCCACGCCGCAAGGAATGCCTAGCTCATCAAACAAAAATCAACAAGCAGGTTCACAAACTAACGCAGGTACGCCAAATACCAATATGAATAACAGCTAGTAGCTGATTCCAGCAGATTTAATTGCCGGCTGGATAACAAACTTTTCAAAATTATCAGCATTAGCCCAGACATAACTAGCATTAGTATCGGTGTTTGTGCCGCTAACTAGCTTACCGTTAAGGACTTTTTGGCTGCCGACATCTTTGCCGTTAATGTACATAGCTGGTGTGCCGCCAACGTTGTCCTTTTTGCCAAGTGCCATGTCGTAATCAATTTTTTTACGGATATTTGGATTTTCGAGATCAGCCTTGA
>ERZ772957.1953-NODE-1953-length-12475-cov-63.054911_pt1 | contig 12475 bp, 6 predicted proteins | sample MGYA00580682_ERZ772957 | MGnify/ENA primary metagenome ERZ772957 (study PRJEB29015, sample SAMEA2737921) | human oral metagenome | biome: human oral; feature: human-associated habitat; material: dental | place: China | collected 2025 ...
CATCGCCTTTATTGGATTCCGATTCGACACGCTGTACCTCTTGAGATACATGTTGCACGGAATTTTCTACATTCTGAACTTTAGTGTTTACTTGTTGTATAGACTTTTCAATAGTGCTGATGGAAGTATTGAGTTGTTGACTTGTGCTTTTACCAAGGGCATCAATCATTTGATGAACGCCGTGGAGCTGAGAGCCGTTGATCGCATCTGTAGAGGTAGCGCTCACGCGACCTGCAGCGAGATTAGTGATGGTTCGTTCTTTGTCTTTAGCCCCAACCGATACCGTTGATACAGGAGACGTGCCGGCATAGTTGACTGTAGTACCATTTTCAAATGTATGGCTTGCGGTGCCGACTACATCGCCGTCTGCGGAATTATTGCCGAGGACAACACCGTTTTTTAGAGAGGTGGTTACGTTATTACCGAGGACAAAGGTATTTTCTTCTGAAATGTGATTGTAATTACCTACACTGTATGAATTGGCCGCATCAATAGCCGTTTTACCATATTTGTCCTGGCCGAATACACCGGATGCGGTCGCTTTTTCAGATAGTGTATTATAAGAGCCTACGGCCAAACCTTTAGCGGCTTTTACGTTCACATAATGCCCCACGGCAAGGTCAAACTGACCGTTTACCGTCGAATTCGAGCCGATGGCTACGGAATTACTGGCTTTACTGTTGGCACCCTGAAAGTTCCCAATCCACACGTTTTTATCACCTGTGGATTTTTCGCCCGATTGCGTCCCCATGACGATGGAGTTCGTCAATTGGCTCGCATTACCTGCGGCAAAACCAACGGTTATGTTTAAATCGCCGGTACTGTCTCGGAAGGACTTCGCCCCGATGTTGATATTGCCGCCACCTGTTGAGCCCGCTCCAGCAACTGTACCCAAGGCTATATTGTTGCCTTGGGCATTGATACCCTTGCCCTTGCCGTTCGTCGCGCCGGCACCGTTGCCGAGGGTAATGTTGCCTCCTGTTCCGGCGGTGAAAGTTTGGCCTTCCTTGCCGATGTTACCGTTGTCATCAACGATATTGATCGGGGTCGCATAAACCGAAGCGGATAAAGCCACCATTACAACACTTGCTAATACAAAACGTTTTTTACTCATCGTATATACTCCTTTGTGTAAAAACAAAATTTCACAAAACTTTCATAAAAGACTTACATGGCTACTATAATACCAAGTGAGTGTGTTGTAGATAGAACATTCACATATTATTGATAAATATACAATATATTCTATAGGGGTTTATAATTGGTAAGAAATCTATGTGACATAATTGAGACATAATTTTAAAGTTTGAATAGTTATATATGGCTAATATTGTATCTTATTTGCATTGACAATTATCTATATATTTATATAAAATAGAAATGATTTCATGTTTTGTTCATGATGTGAGAATGAACAATTAACGTATATTATTATGTACGTAATCAGATGTGATTGTAAGTAAGAGTGTGTAATGAAATATATAATAGTGTTGTTGGCGGTTGCTTTTGGCATATCTGTCATGCCTGTGGAGGGTGAGCAGGTACATAAGACGGCGCAGTCTATGCAGACGACCACTGTAAAACAAGTTCATAGTTCTATAAAATTAGATGATATATTCCGCATTAATTCGTCTCATACACCGAATCATGTCATCGGGCAGGGCGGATTAGAAATGCCGGAATCCACGGACAAAAAGACGACCCGTTATTCCGACACGGATGCGGTTAACTCTGCGTTACAGGCGGTGGTTATGACTGGTGTTCATTCTGCGATGCATGGGTCGAAGGCGAAGCCGTGGATGCAGCGAACCGTTTTGTCATTGCGCTTTCAGAAAAATTGGAAGCCCTTGTACGGTGTAGAAACCTTGCAGCCATTAGGTCATTATGATGAGAAGTCTCGCCATGTATGGTTTACGCAGGAGCGTTTAGCGAATGCGGCGGATACGGGGACGACGGCGAATGTAGGTGTTGGCTATCGTCGAATTGCGGCGAACGATGACCACTATTACGGCGGCAATCTGTTTTATGACCATCGGTTTAGAGGTAATCACGGTCGTATGAGCGTCGGGTTGGAGTATGTATCGGGCATCGGTGCATTCCGTGTGAACTGGTATCGGGGTGTATCTGGCGAGCGTTCCCTTGATGGTGCGACGCATCTGGAAAATGTGTCTAATGGGTATACTGCGGAATATGGTACTACCTTCAAGAATGCTCGTTGGGCTCGCGTGTACATGGAGGCTTATCGTTGGCAGTTGCGACGCGGTGTGGATAAGCACGGTTTGCGGATTGGTACGGAGTTGCAGCTCACACCGAGGATTTCCGTTGATATGGGCTATAATAAACTGGAGCATAAGCACGGTAGCCCTTACGGTAAGGTTATGTTCCGTCTAGCAGGCGTCGATACAGCGTGGTTCGGTGGTAACCATCGGTTGGATGCAAAAGCATCGGTTCGTGCGAATATGTTGGAAAATGTGCGCCGTCACCATACGGTGCACGTTGATTGATAGATTAGTATATATATATTTATTATTTTGATAAAAGCCGCATAAGAATCTATATTTATTTTTAGATAAAAGCAATAGCTTAATTGTAGAATGAAATTGAACACATAAAAAGTCCATAGTGAATCTTGTGTCATGATTTAAGTGACCAAACATAATCTAACCGAGGTAATCACTATGGACTATACTAATCATAACACGACATTACGTACAAACAAACACTTAAACCTTGAAGAACGCTTTTATGTAGAAAAGAGAATCGCTGCAGGTGATTCTGTTACCACTATTGCAACCGTATTAGGACGCTCTAGAACCACTATTTATACAGAACTAAAACGTGGTTCAGTTGTCCAAATTCGACAAGGTAAAGCCTGTATTGTATATGTAGCAGATTCAGGGCAATTAACATATGAACAACAACGTCTTGGCTCATTTAATACAATGAAGTTAGGTTCCATAGAGTCCTTCATACTTTGGGTTGAAGAAAAAGTATTTAAAGAACATTGGTCTTTTGATGCTGCTGTCGGATATGCTAAACGTCAGTGTATATTTGCACGTAATGAAATGGTTTGTACAAAAACTTTATATAACTATCTTCATCAAGGTTTACTTGGGGTAAAAGCCATTGATCTGCCTTTGGTAGTACGTCGTTCTATGAGAAAATCCATTGTTACGTTGTCCGTCAGCACGTGCCTGTGATATAAAAGAGACATTAGAAGCGTGGTTAACTACCTTTAGGAAGAATGTTGAATTAGGCACAATATGTAAGACAATAACCGCTGATAATGGATTAGAATTTGCGGACATATCTGAACTTGAAGATGAAATACTATCTATCTATTTTGCGCATCCCTATTCGGCTTGGGAACGAGGTTCTAATGAACGGCATAATGGTCTATTTCGCCGCTTTATTCCAAAAGGGCAGCGAATAGAAAATGTCTCAGACGATACACTCCAACAAGCCCTTCACTGGTGTAATAATTTGCCACGAAAAATATTACATTACAAAACACCAAAAGAGGCCTTTTTAGAAGAAGTTAATAAAATAGTGGATTTAAGTACTGTTCAATTTCATATTGCAATTTAAGAGAGAAAAAGGTTGTTAAATCTGTTCCAAAAAGCAAGTGGAAACCAGATCTAGTAACATATCCAGGAGAAAAGGTTCAGATTGATATAAAATACGTACCTCGTGAGAGTTTAGATTTTTCAACACAAGGAAAATCTTACTATCAACTTACAGCTATTGATGAGTTTTCTAGAAAGAGAATTCTAAAAATTATAGATGAAAAAAGTGTTACTAATACAAGTCGGTTCTTATTAAATTTAGAAGGCAAAATGGGATTTCCTATTCATACAATACAAACAGATAATGGTCGTGAATTTACAAACTATGGAGTAAAAGATCGAGAGTGTTTATTTGATATTGTATTAAAAAGATTAGGAATAGAGCATAAGACGACAAGGCCATTTTCTCCGTGGCAGAATGGAAAAGTAGAGCGCAGTAATCGAATTGATGGTGAAAGATTCTATTCTCGTAAGTTTAATAGTATGGAGAGTTTTCTAAAAGCACATAGTCGATATGCTAATAGATATAACAACATTGCACAGAAAGTCTTAAACTTTAAATCACCGAACCAAGTTGTAACAGAGTACTTTATGAATCAAAAGGCATAGGTATTTGTCACAAATGTTTGATTACTCTAAATTAATTGTGAAAACAAGATGAAAAAGTATTGATTTCGATAAAAAATAATGGTAATATGAACCTGATTATTATTAGTGTATGTTATAAATGTATAATTAAAAGTTTTTAGTGTGTTTAAAATTATTATGTTGTTAAAATAGGAGTGATGTAATGAATCGAGTCTATAAGGTCGTGTATAATCGCACAAAAGGTCAATATGAAGTAGTGTCAGAATTAGCAAAAAATGGGGGTAAGGCGAATGGCAACCCTCTATTAAAGTCTATTTCGACTTCAGCTAAAGGCTTAAGCAGAGCGTTGTTGGTAGGTATGTTCCTCATGGGAGGAATCTGCGGTGTTCAGGCGGAAACGATTAATGACGGTGATAAAATTGTTGCCGGTCCTAACATTTCTGTAACTAAGGATGCAACAACTAATACGATTACCGTTGCTACGACAGGTGTTGCTACCGCTGCTGAAATGACAACAGCTACAACAAATATTACCCAAAATAAGACAGATATTGGAACTAATAAAGCAGCAATAGAAACAAATAAGACCACTATTGTTGCAAATAAAACTGCGACTGAAACTAATAAGACAGAAATCGGTAAAAACAAGGCAGTGATAGATGCAAATAAAACTGCAATTGGAACTAATAAGACAGAAATCGCTAAAAACAAGGCGGCTATAGATACTAATAAAAATGCCATTGCAGCTAATACTGGTTCTATTAATACTAATAAGACCAATATTCAAGCAAATACTAATGATATCAATACAAATAAGACTGCAATTGGAACCAATAAGACAAATATCGATAAAAATAAAGGCGCCATTGATAAATTGGAAGACCTCAATACTAAATTGGGGTTAGATCCAACTAAACCGGGCATGAAATATTTCAGAGCCAAATCTACAGGTGATGATGCACAGGCACTAGGTGATGATGCAATTGCTGTAGGTGTTAAGTCTTATGCGGGTGCTCAGGATTCATTAGCTATCGGTAATGATGCTCGAGCTTCCGGTACTGCTAGCAGAAGTGTTGCTATAGGTAATAATGCAACTAGCGGGTCCTTTGCGGGCATGACAGCTGATGGCAACAGCTCCGTTGTCGTTCTTGGCGGTGGGCAGTCCAGCGTATCCATTGGTGATAAAGCTAATGCACGTGGCAATGCTTCTATCGCTATGGGTAAAAGGGCCACAGTTTACAATGATGGTGCTAATACTCAACTTGTGAGCAATAGCATGGCAATCGGTACCGATGCTAAAACTATTGCATCAAACAATGCCATAGCTATCGGTAACACTACTACTGTTGAAAAGAACAGCAATAGTGCGATTGCTATCGGTGATGGGACAAAAGTTAAAAGTGAAGCCGGTGTTGCTATCGGTAAGGAGACCGTTGCGTCCGGACAAGACAGCTTATCTCTCGGTACGGAAGCGAAAGCTGGCGGTGTAGGCGCAGTTGCGATGGGTAAAAAAGCTTCGGCAGGTCAAGCAGATTCCGTTGCCATTGGTACTGAAGTACTAGCTAATGCAGTTGCAGGTATCGCTATTGGTAATAAGGCTGAATCTAACGCTATAGGCTCTGTTGTTGTCGGTAATAATGCCGGTAAAGGTATGGTTGGTGACTTGTTGGGGGCTAAAGGTTCTCATGTTGTCATCGGTGACAATGCCGGTCATGATATAGATGGTCAACAAAATATCGCTATCGGTTATAAAACCGGCAAAGCCGTTAAAAGTGATCATAATGTGGCTATTGGTTCCGAAGCCGGTACAAATATAGGTTCTACCGGTAATACATCAGAAGGCAAAAACGTATCCATCGGTTATCATGCTAATAAAAATGATGCCGTTGTTGCTAGAATTCAATCTACTGCTATCGGTAGTGAAACTATAGCGGCTGATGATGCAGTAGCTATCGGCTATCAAGCCAGTGCTAATGATAATGGCGCTACCGCAATCGGTTTTAACGCAAGAGCAACAGGTGCTGCCAGTGTTGCAATCGGTCAAGGTGCTCGCTCTGAAGATGGTAATATCGCTCTTGGGAATAGTTCAGTAGCGACCGCTGCTATGAATACGGGTACCGGATATTTAACCGGTCAAGCAAAACCAAGAAACGTGGTTTCCGTAGGTGACACCGGTGCATTGCGTCGTATCGTAAATGTAGCGGATGGTTCTGCGGATCAAGATGCAGTTACAGTAGCACAATTGAAAAGATCCATTGATGATACAGTGGCTCGTGTAACGAATGCCGGAGCTGGTGGTGCCGGCAATACCGGGATATTCTACGATACCGTAACGACAGGTTCTGCTGACAATAGCATCACACTTCGAAACACGAGTGGTAAAGGTACTATTATCCGTAATGTGGCGGCTGGTGTATTAGATACCGATGTTACTAACGTGAAACAAGTTAAAGAGTTGGTAGATACTTCAAAAACGCATTACTATTCCGTAAAATCATCAAATAATAATAACTTTAATAATGACTTGGCATCTGGTGTAGATTCCATGGCTGCTGGTGTGAGTGCTAAGGCATTAGGCGAACGAAGCGTTGCTATTGGTAATAACAATGAAGCTCAAAGTACGGGCAGTATCACTCTTGGTGTAGGCTATTCTGACGGCAATGCTGCAACTGGTCTAAAACAAACACTTGCCATTACCGGTTATGAATATAACATGGCTATTGGTGCCGGTGCTCAATCCGCAGGTAATAGTTCTATTGCTATGGGTACACTGGCTACATCATCCATTAAAAATCATGGTGATGCGGTAGATAAAGCGATTGCCATCGGTTATTCCGCAGGCGTATCCGACAACAAGGCGATTGCTATCGGTAGCGATGCTAAAAGTAACAGTAAGAGTGCGAGTGCATTAGGTGATACAGCACAAGCTTTAGCTAATGATGCTCTTGCTATCGGTACACAAGCACAAGCATCCGGAAGTGCATCCGCTGCAATTGGTGCAAGAAGTGCCGTATCCGGTGCCAATACATATGTGGTAGGTAGTGATAACAGTAACAATCCGGCAGGGACTGGAGCTACTATTGCAGCTACTGATTCCGGTGTATTCGGTAATCAAAATCGTTTAGAAGGTAATAAGAATAGACTTGTCGGTAATAGCAATACTGTTAAATTGGAATCCATGGCGTTATTGACAACACCTAAGAAAATCGAAGATGTGATGATTACCGGTAATGATAATACTGTTTCCGGTGATCCTGATGCGTCTACTCAAGGCGATGCAGGCAATATCCTCGGTATTTCTGTAACAGGTTCCAAGAATACTATTCAAGCCAAAAACAGTGGCAACAAAGATCTTAAAAATATCGGTATTGTAGGTAATAACAATACCATCGACACATCCAATACAGCACGTAATCTCTCCGATACTCAGATATTGGGTAGCGATGTGACGGCAACATTGGGTAATTCCGTATACTTAGGTAGTAAATCCGCTTATGTAGCTGCCGGTGCCAGTACAAAAGGCGTGGATGCATACACAGGTAACGGTACCTATAACTATGCAGGCGGTATACCTGCAGGCGTAGTTACTGTCGGCTCCGTAGGCAAGGAAAGACGAATCCAAAACGTAGCAGCTGGTTTGGTAAGTACCACAAGTACAGATGCTATCAATGGTAGCCAATTGTATAACCATACATTACCATTGCGCTTTGGTTCCGACAATTCTACAATCGGTGCTACCGCGGCGGCTGACAACAATGTGATACACCGTGGTTCCAATCAAGCCATGTCTATCCTTGGTGGTGCGGACGGAAATAATTTAACTGATAATAATATCGGTGTCGTTACAGAAGCCACAAATAATAAGATGACCGTAAAATTGGCGAAGGATCTTAATGGTCTTAATACCGTGAATGCTAATACGGTTAAAACCGGCGATACTACGATGACAACGGATGGTGTGACTATTAACAACGGTCCTAAGATCGTTAAGACCGGCATCGACGCAGGCGGTAAGAAGATTACTAATGTAGCTAATGGTACTGATAACAGTGATGCAGTTAACTTCGGTCAATTAAAATCTCAAAGCGATGCATTGACTACCAAAGGTTTCGGTATCAAAGCGGAAGACGGCAACAAGGTTCATAAAGCTCTTGGTGAAGATGTTGACGTAATCGGCGATGGCAAAAATATCTCTACAAAGGTAGACGGCACATCCGTTCGTGTCGCTATGAAAGACGATATTACCGTGACTAGCGTAACAGCTCAAGATGGCAATGGTAACAAAACCGTTACTAATGCAAACGGTGTAACGACTGAAGATAATGCTGGAAACAAGACCGTTGTTAATAAAGACGGTATTACCATCAATAAGGTAGACCCAACAGGTAATAAGACCGTATCTTTAACAGGTGATGGCCTAAATAATGGCGGTAACCAAATTAAGAATGTAGCTAAGGGTACAGATTTAACAGATGCTGTCAACCTTGCTCAATTACGTGACGAAATCGGTTCCAATGCGACTAAACTTGTGGACGGTAAAAACACAACCGTTGAAGGCGACGGTTCTGCTAATAATCCGTATAAAGTCAATGTAAGCGACGACTTAGTGCTTGGTAAGAAGGGTGCTGACGGCAAAAACGGCTCTATCGGCGTTAACGGTAAAGACGGCTCCGCTGTAGTAATCAACGGCAAAGACGGCTCCATCGGATTGAATGGCAAGGACGGTGCTAACGGTATCTCCATCAAGGGTGGCGAGGGCAAAGCTGGCGTTGACGGCACTAGCATCACACGCCTCGTTGTGGAAGAAAAGAATGGTACTAAACATGACGTAGCTACATTGGATGACGGCATGAAGTACGGTGGTGACACAGGAAATGTCATCAATAAGAAACTTAATGAACAAGTAAACGTAGTTGGTGGCATTACGGATGAAGGTAAATTGACTACCGATGATAATATCGGTGTTGTATCTGACGGTACTAATAATCTGAAAGTACGGTTAGCTAAAAAACTTACCGGCTTAGAATCCGTTACGACCGGCAATACGACTATAGATACCAATGGTATTACCATCAATAAAGCAGACCCAACAGGTAATAAGACCGTATCCTTAACAGGAGATGGCTTAAATAATGGGGGCAATAAGATTACCAACGTTGCTGACGGTGTTGATGATAATGATGCAGTCAATGTAAATCAGTTGAAAAAAGCGACTGCATCCGGGACTACTACCGTAAGTGCGGGCAATAATATTACTGTTACAAAAACTACGAATCAAAATGGTTCCGCGAATTATGAAGTTGCGCTTAAAGATCAAGTGACATTGGGTTCAGACCCTACGAAACAAATCGCACTTGATGGGACTACTGGTACAATCAAGGCCGGAGATAAGGTTACAATCGATGGCAACAAAGGTAATATTACCGCAGGTAAAGTGGCAATCGATGGTGAAAACGGTATCATCAAGGCCGGAGATAAGGTAACAATTGACGGTAAAGACGGTAAGATTGATGCAGGTAAAATCGCTGTGAACGGTAAAGACGGCTATGTTACAGGTCTAGAAAATAAAACATTTGATCCTGCTAATATCGTTAGCGGTCGAGCTGCCACAGAAGATCAATTAAAAGCATCTCATGACTCTTTAAATCAAAAGATTACCAATATGGGTGATGAAATCACGAAGAAAGGCATGGATTTTGCAGGTAATACAGGCGAGTTCCACCGTGATTTAGGTCAAAAGGTTACTATTAAAGGCGAAGGTACCGAAGCGGATGATAAATATTCCGGTGAAAATATTAAAACCGTAGCTGATCAAGCGGGTAACATCACCATCAAGATGGCGAAGAACATCAAAACCGATAGCGTAACTACTGATAAGGTGAAGGTCGGTAAAGATGGTCAAGACGGTGTTTCCATTACAGGTCCTAACGGTGCTGACGGTACAGACGGCAAGGTAGGCATTTCCGGTAAAGACGGTAAAGATGCTGTATCTATGTCCGGTAAAAACGGCATTGGTCATATCGGATTAAACGGTAAAGATGGACGCAGTGCTGATATTACCGTTGAAAAAGGCGATCCTAACCTTGATGACAAAGAAATCACTCGCATCAAGTATAAAGATGAAGATGGTACGACTCACCAAGTAGCAACCAAAGACGACGGCATGAAATACGGTGGTGACAGCGGTAACGTTATCAAGAAGAAGCTTAACACGCAAGTCAATGTTAAGGGTGGCATTTCCGATGAAAGTAAATTGACGAATGAAGCTAATATCGGTGTTGTTTCCGATGGCACAGATACCTTGAAATTGCGCTTGGCGAAAGACTTGCAAGGTCTTAACACTGTAAATGCTAATACAGTTAATGCTACAACAGTAAAAACAGGTGACAGCAGCTTAACTAACAATGGTTTGACTATCGAAAACGGTACAGCCGGTAAGACTGTTTCTGTTACTAAAGACGGTTTAGACAACGGTGGCAATAAGATTGTAAACGTAGCACCTGGCGAAGTTTCCGCAAACAGCACAGATGCTGTAAACGGTAGCCAATTATATGGTTTAAGTGGTCGCGTTTCTAAATTAGGTACACAAATTAACCGTGTAGGCGCTAGTGCCGCTGCGTTAGCCGGCTTACATCCGCTAGACTTTGATCCTGATGATAAATGGGATTTCGCGGCTTCCTATGGTAACTATAAAGGCACAAATGCCGTTGCTATTGGTGCATACTATCGTCCTAATGAAGACACTATGGTCAGCGTAGGCGGTTCTTTCAGTGGCGGTGAAAACATGCTTAACGTAGGGGTAAGCTGGAAATTTAGTCAAAATAATACGGTATCTCGTTCACGCGTTTCCGTAGCAAAAGACGTGTTGGGCTTGAAACAACAAGTAGAAATGTTGACTAAGAAATTAGAAGCTTACGAATCCGGTCAAGTTCCGGTACCTGGAAACGGTTCTCGTCATGCCATGGTATTCCCTGATGTTCCTGAAAATCACTGGGCATATCAATATGTTAAGACATTGGGAGAACGTGGATACTTAGAAGGTTATCCTGATGGAGAATTCAAAGGCGATCGTACGTTAACACGTTATGAATATGCAGCCATCATCTATAGAGCATTACAGAATGGTGCTCCTGCAGATGGAAACATGGCTCGTTCTGTTGATGAATTCGGTTCCGAACTTGAATCTATCAGAAATATCGATAGATTCCGTGTGGATCGTGTGTCCGGCGGCGATAATGATCGCAATAAGGTAGAACGCGTTCGTATCAATGATAAAGACGATGTTGACCAAAACGATTACAGAGATAGCTATGGATCTCGCATTGGAAAAACAAAATAATCGATGTATCATAGCATATCATTAGGGAAATGAAATACCATTTCTCAATAAGAAAGAGGTGGCTGATTAATGAAGATTGGCCATCTCTTTTTTGCTCAACAGTAGAATACGTACTCTAAATCTACCAAAGTGGCGAAGTCCATAGCTTATTCGTTTTAAGGTTCTATAATAAAGAGGCATATCTCACATACAAGAACGTATGTAAGATATGCCTCTTTTGTTATGCGGATTACTTACTTTTTTAACGCCGTTTTTGTACTGCTAAATACGGCATAGTAAATGATGACGCCACCGATGAACAATGTCACTTGCATTTGTGGAGTGTATTGATCGACGCGCCACAATGCAAAGGCATAGAAGAACATGGTAATGAGCATAATTAAGAAAGCCACGATGCGACGCACATTTGTGTGTACTACATCGGATGTGGTGATGCGGTTTCTGTTGAAAGCCACATAGGTGAGCGATACTAAGATATCGATTACATATACACCTAAAATCCAGTTGATAGGCATATCGTTAAATACGAATAGACCGAGGACGATAAAACTGATGAGGAAAAATAATTTCATCACAGTGCTTGCCGTTTGAGACTCTTTAGGTTGTTGTATACGTTCTTTGTGTTGTTTCTTCGCCATAGTGTACTCCTATATGTGTATAGTATTAGTCTGTTTGTATATATATATTATCAGTCTGTTGATACGATATATAACTTATTTATACATTACTATTATAATAATAAATTACAAATCAATCTATATACAAATACAATGCCAAAATAAAATGCCGAAAGAGAAATACAATGTCGGATAGAAATAATATGTCGAAGTGTATATGAGGTATGGAATTATCAGTATAATTTCAACTTAATTACATAAAAGACGAACATTAAAAAAAATAATATATATATTATTCGGGAAATTGCATAAGATTTATTGAACCAAGCTTTTACATATGGTACAATTATTATATAAAAAATCTA
>ERZ772957.1955-NODE-1955-length-12471-cov-3.610905_pt1 | contig 12471 bp, 9 predicted proteins | sample MGYA00580682_ERZ772957 | MGnify/ENA primary metagenome ERZ772957 (study PRJEB29015, sample SAMEA2737921) | human oral metagenome | biome: human oral; feature: human-associated habitat; material: dental | place: China | collected 2025 ...
GCTGCAGCTGGAGTAACTGGATGGCCCACTCCACATCCGACAAGCCACCAGAACCAAGTTTGAGGTGACGTTCCTTGTCCGTGCCGCGGGGAATACGTTCGTTTTCCATCCGCGATTTCAACCGGCGAATCTCTGCAACCTGCGCAGCGGTAAGACCTCCATCCGGGTACCGCAATCCCTCTACCCCCTCAAGCACCGCAGAGGCCAGTTCCTGCTCCCCTGCCGCAGGGCGAGCCCGCAGCAGCGCCTGCGCCTCCCAGACGGCTCCTCGGGGCAGGCGCCCCTGGCCATCACCATCGGGCCCGCCCGCTTCGCCGGATCGGGCCTGACCGAGGCGGGCCTTCGCGGCGCCCCCCATATCGGCGCCGACGCCATGGAGCAGCGCGCTGGGCGCGCCGCCGAGGCCCTGCGGCGCGGCGTCCCGCTCGTCTACCTCTACGTGGGGGAGCTCGATCATGCTGGGCATGCCCACGGGTGGCGCTCGGAGAAGTGGTTGGCCCAGTTGGAGCGCCTGGACGCCCTCGTGGCGGGCACCTGCCGGGCAGACACGCTCCTCGTGGCCTTTTGGCCGGATGGTTTGGCTGACATGGATCCTCCTCACGTCGTGTTGTCGATGGGCGCACCCTATTATGACGCTTGGTGCTGTGCACATGGCCTTTGTGCGAAGTTTTGCCGCATCCATCGCGATGGGACGGGCGCCTACGTGCGCGGAGTGTCGCTTGACGTAATTGCTGTTCCGTGCAGGCCCACCTACCATTGCGCTACTCTGCTGAGGTGTGAGGGACGCATGCGAGGGGGCGGAGATGACAGACGAGAGAAACCTTGGCGCTCAGGGGTCGCCGTTCACGGATGCGCGGCCAAGACTAGAGGGGGCGGGAGAGGCCGGACAGGGGGCCATCCCTACCAGCGGGCAGAGTCTGCGAGAGCGTGCTGCTGAGCTCAACCGCGTTTTGGAGCACGCCGCCTATGCCTACTACGCGCTCGACGAGCCCGAGATGAGCGACGCTGAGTTCGATTGCAGGTTGCAGGAGCTCATCGCCCTCGAGGCGGAACACCCCGAGCTTGTGAGCCCTGACAGCTACACCCAGCGCATCGGTGGCTACGTCTCGAGGCAGTTCGAGCCGGTGCTCCATGCCCGTCGCATGTACTCCATCGATGACGCGATGGGTCTTGCGGAGCTCGACGAGTGGCTTGCCCGCACAGACGAGGCGCTCGGTGCCACGGCTGCACAACCCGTTGCCTATACCTGCGAGCTCAAGATAGACGGTCTCGGCATCGCCCTCACCTACACGAACGGGCAGCTTCTCAGGGCGGCGACGCGCGGTGACGGCACCACGGGCGAGAACGTCACGGCCAACGCGCTCACGATCAAGGACATCCCGAGGGCACTCAAGCCTGCGGGTCTCGCGCGCGTCGTGGGCGGCGGGCTGGGCCAGAGCGTGGAGGTGCGCGGCGAGGTCTATATGCCCAAGGCGAGCTTCGTGCGGCTGAACGAGGAGAGCGACGCTGCCGGTCGCGCGCCCTTCGCAAATCCACGCAATGCCGCTGCAGGGAGTCTGCGCCAGAAGAACGCCAAGATCACCCGCTCCCGTGACCTCAGGACCTTCATCTACGCCGTTGCGGACGAGGGGCCGCTTCAGGTGAGCACCCAGCATGACTTTCTTACCTGGCTTTCTGACTGCGGCTTCTCGGTGAACCCGCACGCCCGCCTCGTACAGAGCTCGGCCGAGGTCCACGCCTACTGCCAGGATGCCCTTACGCATCGCGAGGAGCTTGACTACGACATCGATGGCGTCGTCGTGAAGGTTGACTCGTTCGCCAGCCAAGGTGCCTTGGGCTTCACGGCGCGCGCGCCGCGCTGGTCGGTCGCCCTCAAGTTTCCTCCGGAGGAGAGGCGCACCATCTTGCGTGCAATCCGCGTGCAGGTGGGGCGCACCGGCGTCCTCACGCCGGTCGCGGAATTTGACCCCGTGGTGGTGGCGGGCTCCACCATCGCCCGGGCGACCTTGCACAACATCGACGAGCTGCGACGCAAGGACGTGCGCGAGGGCGACACGATCGTGGTCCACAAGGCGGGCGATGTCATCCCCGAGGTCGTTGGCCCCGTGACCGAGGGTGACCTAGCGGTCGAGCACGAGGCGCGACCGCTCTGGCAGATGCCCGAGCGCTGCCCCGCCTGCGGGAGCCCCGTCGTGCGCGAGGAGGGAGAGGTTGCCTACCGTTGTCTTTCCCTCGACTGTCCCGCGCAGGCTACCGAGCGCCTCATCCACTGGGGCAGCCGCGCTGCCATGGACATCGATGGTTTGGGAGACGAGCTCGTGGGCCGGATGGTCGAGCAGAGCCTGCTCGCTGACGTCGCGGACTACTACGACAGGCTCAGTGTGGACGTGCTTGCGGCCGTGGACAGCGGTCGCAGGTATGAGACGAGTGCGCGGGATCATCGCAAGGGGGACCCCATCGTCCTTGGTGCGACTATCGCGACCAAGGTCATGGGGCAGGTCGAGGCCTCCAAGCAAGCCGGTCTCGCACGCGTCCTCTTTGGTTTGGGCATCCGTCATGTGGGCGCCAACGTGGCGTCTCTGCTCGCGACCCACTTTGGGAGCATGCAGGCGCTGACGCTCGCCTCCGAAGAGGACATCGCCGCGATCGATGGCATCGGTCCCAAGATTGCGGAGGCGGTCAGGGAGTTCCTCTCGATTCCCAGAAACCTGGCCGTGATAGAGCGCCTGCGCAAGGCTGGGGTATCTCTCGAGCAGGAGGGCTTTGGCCAGCTGCCCCAAAGACCCCAGAGCCTCTCTGGTCTTAGCTTTGTGCTCACAGGCACGCTTGAGGGACACAGCCGCAGCGAGGCCACAGCTCGTCTCAAGGAGCTGGGTGCTAAGGTCTCGGGTTCCGTCTCCAAGAGGACGAGCTTCGTGGTCGCGGGTGCCGCTGCGGGCTCCAAGCTCACGAAGGCACAGGACCTGGGCGTGCCCGTACTCGATGAGGCGGCGCTCGACAGGATTCTCGAGACGGGCGAGCCGCCCGCAGGCGGGCGTCCGGGCGAGTAGCGCTCCTTTGCCCCTCGTCTGGCACCTTGCCTCCCGGCGCAGGTGCCGAAGCAGAGAGGTTGCCCAGCGTTTGGAGGTTGCCTTGCCTCCCGGCGCAGGCGAGGGGCTGTCTGTGCGACTGACGTACGGTGCGTACTGTCTTTGGTGCCTAGTGCACGATTCGAAAGTCCTGCTCTTGCTGGGGTGCCAGCTCCTCCCGCGTGGCGAGTGTGGCCCTCACCCAGGTCCTCTCACGTGCGCTCTCGCGCTTGATGGCGTCCAAGAGGGCGCTCACTTGGTCTGGGGTGCCTTGGGCCTCGATGAGGACGTCTCCGTCATCGAGGTTCTTGACCCAACCCGTGACCTTACACTCTCTAGCGAGACCCCTGACGGTAAAGCGGAAGCCGACGCCTTGGACTCGTCCCGTGTAGCGCAAGCGCCACCGGATTAGACCATCCAGATTACGTGGCTCTGCCGCCTCGGGTGTTGCCTTGCGGCTCCAGGGCCATGACCAGCTCATATGCGACTCGCTTTCCGTGTCTCGTCTCCTGCCGCGCCTATCAACATGATACCCGCAGGTCGCCTTTCGCGGGTCGCTGGCTGTGGGTGTCGGCTCTCTCAGTGCCCGGCGGTTGCGGTTTTCTTCGGTGGCTGTTGCCCTTGCCGGTTGAGGCCCTCTTTGACCCCATGCTCAAGGAACTGCGGGGCACGAGCCCAAAGATGATCTCCCAGTTGGCGTGCGCTGGATCGTGCACGAGAAACTGTGGGGCACTATGGGTGATAATGAGGCGTCGCCCGCGCTTGCGGGCCCAGAGGTCCCGCGCATGCGGGCAGAGCAAAGGAGAGTCACATGGAAAAGACCGCCATCGTTACCGACAAGGCACCTGCCGCGCTCGGTCCCTATTCTGCCGCTATCAAGGTCAAGGACAGCATTCACGTGTCGGGGCAGATCCCCATCGACCCTGCCACTGGCGAGCTTGTGGCTGCGGATATCAAGGGTCAGACTCGCCAGAGCCTCACCAACATCAAGAACATCCTTGAGGCTGCCGGCTCCTCCATGTGCGACATCGTCGAGACCACCGTCCTCTTGACCGACATCGACGAGTTCGGTCCCATGAATGAGGTCTACGCGGAGTTCTTCTCCAAGCCCTATCCCGCTCGCGCCGCCTTCCAGGTGGTCGCGCTGCCTAAGGGAGCGAAGGTCGAGATCAAGGCCACTGCCCGTGTCTAGCCCCCGCGTCAGGTGTGGGCGGTAGGGCGGACGTCGGGATGGGTTGCAATCGTCCGCCTTCGAAGTTCTCAATCGTACCATCACTTATCCTCTATACTGGGACTATCGGTATCTGTCAGCGCGTGCGTCATTTCCAAGGGAGATGGGGGAGCGATGGGTGGGCGGCGACCCTGAGAAGAGGGACCTCATGGTCTTCGACGACAAATCCAGGAAGGCGTGGCTCGTATGGAGGGGCGAGGAGGACCAGCTGTGGTGAGGCGCTCGCTCATCGCGGCCGCGCTCTCCCTCGCGTGCGCCCTGCTGCAGGGGGGCTGCTCCCTCCCGAGGACGGACTCCGCCATCGAGCACGAGCTGTCATCGGAGCTCCTGCGCCGCCTGAACGAGGACGACGTCGCGGGCGTGGAGGCGATGTTCTGCGAGGCGAGCCGCGCGAGGCCCGAGCTCAAAGGGGAGATAGAGCGGGGCATGGCCTTCTTCGAGGGAAGGGTGGAGACGGACAAGAGGAGGTACTACCTCTTCGGCCTCGTCTCGTCGTCGGACAACGACTGGACGGTCATCTCGGCCAGCTCGCAGTCCGTAGACCACGGCAGGGTGCTCAAGTACTACGTCAACCCGCATATCACCGGGATCGTCACCGACGCCGGGAAGAGGTACGAGATATATATCTACTACTACGAGACGTGCGTCGGCCACGAGGACTTGGAGGGTGTATCTGAGATTTATATCCGGGAGGTCCTCCAAGACGGGACGAAGGGCGAGAAGTGCGTGATCGGCCAGTACCTGGACCCGTCAAGACCGCCCGAGCCCCGCGAGGAGGACACGACGCGGCACGACTGGGGCCCAACCCAGGACACGGGCGAGCGGGAGGGCACCAGGAGCGCCGGGGGACGCCCTCGGGCGGAGGGCGTCGCCCTTGGGACGCTGGCCTGACGTTGACTTCGGTTTGCCGATGACCCTCGGCCTGCACGACCACCGCGCGGCCGACGGCATCGGCACCGTCTTCTGCTGGGCTCCGAAAAAAGAGGACAGCGGATGCCATGGCGGGCAGGGCGTAGGTGTCAGGTCTGGATCCTTAGCCTGCGGCAACGCCTGATCGCGGCTTGTAGCTCGTACGAGCGTGGCCGGGCAAGATGTCCCGGGTGGCCGGGGTGGGGCCAGAGCCAGTCGAGCCCCTTCTGGTCTATACGGCGCAGCAGCTCGTCGAGCCTGTCGGACACGCTCGCCCGATCGTCGAGCGTGTCGTTCAGACGGTCGAGGGCGCGGGCGATGGCCTGTGTCTGCTCTGCATCGACCAGCTGCGAGACTGCAGAGAGGTCTATGGTGTCGCCGCCATAGCGTATTGTCGCCCTCCCGAGTGCCTTGGCAGGTCTGTCATCCTTGGGTGGTCCAAGGGTCACGCTCGTGGGCTTTCGTGCCTGCAGTGCGTTGAACACGAGTTTCTGTGGCTGGGTTGCCTGCGTGCCAACGAGCGTGCGCGCCTGTTGCGTGACGTCGCGCGGGACGTAGCGATTGACGGCGATAACGAGGTCGGCGACACCAAAGAACGCTCCCGATCCGCCCGCAACGAGCACCGTCGACACCCCAAGCTCATCGAAGAGGGCTCGGACGCGGTCGACAAAGGGTGTGATGGGTTCCTGGTCGGCGGAGATCAGAGAACGCATGAGCTCATCTCGGATCATGAAGTTCGCGGCCGACGTGTCCTCGTCCATCAGCAGCGCCGACGCACCGGCTCCGACGGCCTCGACGAGGTTTGCGGCCTGCGAGGTGGAGCCGCTGGCGTTAGCCGTGCAAAACGCGCTCGTGTCGACGCCAGAGGGCAGGTTGGTGATGAAAGGGGAGATGTTCGCCCCCGTCACCGCGCGGCCGTCCTCCGCCCGCACGCTCACGACGTCAGGTTGGGTGATGACCCATTCGCGACCATCTGTAGCAACGTGGGGATAGACGCCGCGTTCGATCGTGCGAAGCAGGGTGGACTTTCCGTGGTACCCTCCCCCTACGATCACGGTCACGCCCTCCGGGATGCCCATGCCCGTAACCTGGCGGCCGCTGGGCAGGTCGAAGGAGATCCGAAGGTTCTGCGGGCTCACGAACGGTACGACCGAGTCTCCCTGAAGGGGAAGATCTGAGTTACCGGCGCGACGGGGCAGGATCGCTCCGTCGCCGACAAATGCGACCAGTCCTCGCCCAGCCAAGGCGCCGCGGAGATGCTCCTGGTCGCGTAGGAGCAGGACCTGATCGCGCAGGGCCTGCTGGTTGATCCTCCCAAAGAGCAGGGAGGCCTCGGCAATGCGCGGCAAAAGCTCGGCGAGGAGCGTGGCGGCCTGGCGTCCTTGGACCCTGCGGCCTCGGGCGGGAAGGCCCACATCGATGCGCGCCTCGACCAGGTCTGCGGTTATGAGGACGCTCGTGCGCTCGAGCACCTCCTGACCAGGATGCCCGATGCTCACGAGTCCACTGCCACCCGTCCCCGTAGGCTTTGGGACGAGCCTGTGTGCGACGCGATCGAAGCCGCGTGTCATAAAGTCGCTCACGGCTATCTTCCCCACTGCGTCGCAGATGAGATCGGCGGGGATGCCCGCTGTGTCCATATTGACGCCGATACGTATCCGCGAGGGCGGCGCATAGGGATCGACCTGGACGTGGTCGACAAAGAGTACGAAGGCTCCAAGACGGTAGCTGCCTTTCAGCTGTTTGTACGAGGCGTACCCCTTCCCGTCCATACGGGCGAGGATGCGCCTGAGCTCCGCTTCATCATGCATGTGCGTTCTCCTTGCTTGACTGTCCGTGCCGGGTAGGCGGGCGAGGTCGGCGTCGAGGCCTGGCGATCCTTACCCGTGGGCCTCATGCTTACGGAACATGGGATGCGGCCTTGCATCGCCGACTGGCTCCTACCTTGCGTCGCCGACTGGCTCCTATCATCTAGCTGTCGAGCAGCCCCCTCACCAGCGCCTTGACGGCAGTGTCAAGCTTGTCGGGTTGCGGAAGGTCGGTGGGACGGGTCACTGCGGTGACGGTGAACCCTTGGATCAGGGTGAGGACGAGACCAGCGGCCTCTGTGGGCGTGAGCAGTGACAGCTGTCCTGTTGAGTTTACAATGACTTCCTCGATGCGTCGGTGCCAATCATCGAGAATGCCGTTTCTTTTGGAGTGCTCGAGCGCTTGTGGCGCAACTTGCATTGTCGTCGAGGCCAACGCTCTGAACATTGTATCACCCGTCACCAGTCGCACGAAGCGTGACAGCAGCTCCTCGATGGCCTCGCGCGGGTGATTTGAGGCGTTGCCGTTGGGGTCCGCATCGAGGTCTTCAAACAGGCGCCGCCCGTAGTCGGACCAGCCCCATTGGAGTGCTGCGTCCAACAGAGTCTGCTTGTCGTGGAAGTGATGCTGCAAGCCGCCTCGCGTCACGCCGGCCCTTTCGGCGATGTGCTTGAGCGTCGCCTCCCTCCATCCCTTCTCCTCAAATGACAGCAACGCTGCCTTAAGCAGCGCAATGCGGGTCTTTGCTGCGTCCTCGGCCGTTCGTCTCATGCGCTAATCTCCTTTCCTGTGGGACTTAAGATGGTAGCGCTGCGGGACTGCAGAGATGGTAAGCATGGGCAACTATTTAAATAAACTTTAATATATATGGCCGAGATTAAATATATATGATGAAAATAAGAAGAATCGAGGTACAGCGCTTGTCAAGCTCACGGGATATCGCTGCGCTCGTGTCGTTTAGACAAGCGTGCGCAGTTCCGCACGGCTCCCCTCGAGGCCTCAGCCCCTCATCGCGCTCGGGAGTACCCCGGTCACCCCGCTGAAGGCCTCTGTGAATGCGCTTGGCTTGGCGTAAGACGTCTGTAGGAAGTGTTGAGGCTCGAATATGCGTCGAGATCCATCACCTGGAATCCTTCAAAACTAGAGGCCATACTTAGCCTCCAGTTGAAATTGGCTCCGATCGTGCGCCTTTGAGTGCCCTGAGTGACGTCCGGTGGGATGAGTAAATACTAGCCAATAGGTTCGTTCGCTGAGTCAAAGCAAGATTTGCCTTCTACCCAAACGGGGAGTCTGAGTCATGCGGGGAATTTCTCCCTCTGATCAAGCGAGCGATGACGAGGACGCCGAGTGCCACGACGCAGGCTACAAAGAGGTAGAGGACCATGCGCACCTCGGGGGTGATGAGCTGATCAAGGAGGTCTGACATGAAGCGTGGGCTCCTTCGCGATAGGGGCAGGGCTGTGTGAACTCTGTCATCCGGTTGTCTGCTGCTGGCCTACTGGCACCGCTCTGGCAATTCTAGCAAAACTACGCAAGGAGTGCGGCAAGCGCACTCGTTGGGCTTGTATAGCAGGTCGAAGAAAACCAAATGCTCTTGCATCTACGGAAACATCAAATCCTTAAAAATCTATAAGCCATAGCATGAACATCCTAAACCATCACCATAGATCCTATCATCAGCTCTCAAAGAGAAAACTGATTTGAGTGTCATTTATCGAGATAAAAACGATATACTTGTTCAAGTGATGGCATCTCCAAAACATGGAGGTTTTGAGGCCAAGCGAACCGAGATGTGTCAGTGAGGAGAACGATGAGAGCCGAAAACATCACCTGTCCAGGGTGCGGAGCACCTTGGACATTGGACATGAAAGAATGCCCTTCATGTCATCGTCCTGTCGTGATAACGACATTCAACAGCGTCTATTCTATGCCGATGCCTGAGGCGCATAAGTATGCGAATACGTACAAGAAGGTTCTTTCTGACGATGAGGACAACGGGGCGGTCAATAGCGCCATTGCCATGTGCTATCTGAAGCTAGGAATGTATGATAAGGCTCTCGCCTCCTTTGAGAAGGCCATTGAGGATGACTTCGACAATTCAGAGACCTATTTTTGGGCTGCCGTGTGTACCTTGGGTGGTAAGAAGGCGTTTCTCAATAGCCGAGATAACATAGAGCAAGCGGAGACGTACATCAATGCAGCAATGATGATCGAGCCACGGGGCATTTACCTGTACCTGCTCGCATACCTTCGTTATGACTTCTATGAGCGAAAGTACCTGAATGTCAGTCCCGATTATCGTCAGTGTCTGCAGCAGGCTTTTAACTCAGGGGTATCCGAAAACGACCTTCACATCTTGTTTGAGACGCTTGGCGTGGCCAACCCATTCTCATAGGCTATCGAGTTTCTTATTTTCGTGGAGGGAACAGCTAGATGTACTGTCCAAAATGTGGAAACGAGCTTGCCGAGGGGACAAAGTTTTGCGGGAAATGCGGAAGCTCGATTACCCAGGCTGCCATGCCGGCCTCTCAAGGCACTTCCGATCTCTATGTGCGTACTGCGGGCGATGCTGCTCAAGCTGCTAGGTCGTCGTATGGCCCGACGGCATCTGGCCAGGCAGGCGTAACACCGGGTCAAACGGGCAGGGTGGCTTTTGAGGGGTTGAGCGGCGTCGTCACGAACGCTACGACGCGGGGGGCGGCAGGCAATCTAAACTACGCGTCGAACAGGAGGTACATTAGGGATAAGAACCTCAGGGATCCGCTCGCACTCATTATCCTAGGTCTTCTTCCGCGACTGTTTACACCTCTCTTCTTTACCGAGCTGATCATTGTAGGAGTCGTTTGGCTCGCATTCCAATTTGTTGGCGTTATCAGCGACGAGGAATATGACGCCAACGTCAGGTTAGGTACCTATGGCATAAGAGAAAGAGCGCTTGGCAAGCTTGGGCTCGATGAGGAGGAGGTTCAGGAGATCGAGCCCATTACCATTGATGGCTACAAGTTTGCCGACGCTCGGTATCTCAGGAAGGGTGCAGATGGGATTTGGCGTACAAATGTGTACGAGGTCGCGACGCTGTTCTTCACGAAAAATGAGGTCCAGTGCTACAAGTATGCGTTTTCAACAATCAATGACTATCATCAGGAGTCGACCGACATCTTTTTCTATCAGGACATAGTCTCCGTCTCAACTCTTGACGTGCCCGTTCAATACAATAAAAGAGGGTTTATAGCCGAGCTAATACGGAAACTCTTTGGCTGGAGGAGGGCGAAGTGGGTCAACTATAAGGCAGTTTCGCTTTGTACGGCTGGAGGCAACTCATTTGAGGCTGTGATTCGCGACGTGGACAACGTGCAACGTTCGATCAATGCCATGCGCCAGCTTCTACGTCAGAAAAAGTCTTAAGGGTTTTGAGCTATGGCGGGGCGGCTGTTCCACTGACATCTCAGTCGTCCTGCTCTCCCATGAGCGGTTTGGTGAGCGCGTGATGGAAGCGACAGAACAGGTCTCGGCGGTCAGGCTGGCAAATGGGGAGCATGTTGCCCTTGGCTGCGTCGAGGTGAAGGCAGTGCCCCATTATAAGGTGGTCGACGATTCCGCTGAGGCCGCTGACGCTGTCATAGAGCGATGTGCTCGAGAGGACATAGACTGTCTGAGTGAGATTCACCAGCTTTACAAGTCATCGCTCTCAAAAAGTCAGCAGGGCTGCGATCTGTCCGTTGAGTTACTATGGACGACGCATCGGGTGAGTGGGCAACCCTATAGGGCTGCCATCCGCCTGTTCTTGGTGGCGAGGGCCATCTCTCGTGATGCCAGCGATGCCCGCACTCTCGTGGCCGACGCGCTGTTATGTCTACGCGCGACGCTCGGTTCCCAGAGATACGACATGGTTACCATTGACTATGGCAGTTTGTCTGAGGTCATCTCAAATATAGAGAGCGCATCCATACAGGCAGTGGTCAGAGAAGAGAGGCTCAGCAATCTACAGAACTCGATTCTTCCCGCCTGCTTGGCCTTTGATCGCATTCAACCGACGCTTGACGATCTGAGCAGGATTGTCCTTGCCCTGTCAGAGTGCCCATCGTGCGCCTTGGCCATCCACCTTATTCCAACAACATTAAGTTCAAGCGAGGCGGCGGAAATTGACTCGATGACTCAGTCGCTCGGTATGTTGGCGGGGGGCGTACAGGACCATTATGTCGGCAACGTCAGCTTTGCTTTGGCCAAGGGTACCGCTGAGACCTATGGGTACTATTCGCAGCGTAAGACAGCTCCACTATTCTTGGCAAACGTTGTCGTTTACGGTGACAGGGAGTCTGCCGCTGCCCTGACCAGCAGGATGATCGGACGGCTTTCGTCAGGTGACAACACCCCCACGAATCTGAAGCATGTCTCTTTGCCCCGATCGGCAGCTGACAAGGACACGAACTTCTATCCGCTCCCCTGGGCAATCAACGAGACGTTGCTGGGATTGGGTCGTGACCCGCAGATCTGGTCATCGAATCTCGTCGCTCCGTCACTTTACAGGCTTCCCTACATCTTCACTGCGGAGGAGTCCGCTGAGCTCTTTCGGATTCCTATCGGCAGCGATCGTGTTGCCATGGGTCTTACGGTAAACGAGGCAAGCCGACAAGGGCGCAGCTATGCCAATGACGTCGTGAACTCCGGCGACATCGTTGTTGGTAGGCTTGGCGCTTCGGGGGGTCAGAACACAATAGGCTTCTCCCTTAACGACCTATCAAGGCATATGCTTGTTGTCGGTACCCCTGGGTCCGGTAAGACCACTTTTTTGATCAGCCTGCTTGATAGGCTCTGGAAAGACCATGGGATTCCCTTCCTCGTCATAGAGCCAGCCAAGAATGAGTACCGAGCACTCGTGCAAAGCATTCCTGACCTGCAGGTGTTCACGCCGGGAAAGAGCTTTATCTCGCCGTTCGTGTTCAATCCCTTCCTTCCTCCGAGCGGCGTGAGGCTAGAGACCTACAAGTCCACCCTGAAGACGGCATTTGCCGCTGGCGTGTCGATGACCACCCCGTTGGACAAGATATTTGAGGAGGCAATAAGCAACTGCTACTCAGACTTTCGCTGGCTCGACACCTACACCGCTGCGGATAAGGGCAGGGTCTTCAACATATCCGACTTCATCAAATGCTTCCAGCAGACGTTTGAGAGCATCGGGTATACCGGTGATGCGAAAAACATCGGTCGGGCGGGTCTCGTTCGACTAAATGGTCTGGTGAACTTGTTCGACAGCTACCACTCCATCCCTGTCGAGGACATGCTCACAAAGCCGACGGTCATCGAGTTGGCGGCAATCGAAAACAGCGACGAGAAGGCCCTCATCATCGCACTTTTGCTCCTTTCGATCTTGGCATACGTGAACGCCAACTACCTCGGTGAGGGCGGGTTGAGGAACGCCATCCTGCTTGAGGAGGCACATGTCCTGCTTGATGC
>ERZ772957.1960-NODE-1960-length-12435-cov-25.058401_pt1 | contig 12435 bp, 16 predicted proteins | sample MGYA00580682_ERZ772957 | MGnify/ENA primary metagenome ERZ772957 (study PRJEB29015, sample SAMEA2737921) | human oral metagenome | biome: human oral; feature: human-associated habitat; material: dental | place: China | collected 2025 ...
GCGGGGTAGCCTGAAAACTACATGCCGGAGATTTCTTGGTGACACGGCGATCAACTGTGTCTGGTTATGATTATATGCTTTTCTTGGGCGATGTCAATAGCAACTTTTAAGATTTGATACTTCGCTCACAAATTTAGGAACCCTTACCTGACTCCAGACTTTATTACGCCCTATTCTGCTACACCCACCTTGATCAACCTCAGTGTAAATGAGACCTATCCGCTGCTATCTTGACTGCTGTCCTCGAGCATCTTGTCGGAGAACCAACATGATCACAGCAGCCATCGGCGCAATGGGCGTTATCATTGGTGCGGTGGGAGCCGCCACTATCAACTTCTTTTTGGAAGTCTACCGCCGTAAACTCGATCACCGAGCGGCACGCCGACTGGTTTGTAGCGAGTTGCTTCGCATTATCGCCATTAGTGCACCCGTCCGGCAGTCCGGACAATGGGGAACAGAACGCCGGTCGCTCTCTAGCGACGTTCTAAGAGAGCAGGCTATCATCATGGCGCGGCAACTTCCGTCTAAAAAATGGAAGATGCTTGACAATTCTATTCTTGGCATCGATCGTCTGGAGCTGATACGTAAGCAATGCGTCGATGAACAGCGGGAGCCGTCGGCAGATGAAGTAGATGACTTCAAACGTATAGGCAACTACATCATACAAACGATCGATATGCTGGATACAGAAGCATCGGCCAGCGACGAAACTGGTGAGGAAATACGTGATATTCATCAGGAGGCGGTACAGGAGGTTGGTGATGGAGAGTGAACTATCACCGTTCACGTGGCGCCGTTACTGACGGCCAGCCAGCCAGCCAGACACCATGTCTCAACGAGGTGACCAGAGCAGCCAGCCTTGAGGAGCAGGATGTCAGCGGGCGCTCAACATGGCTCACCCACTCGATGCAGCACCTCTCAGAAGGAAGCACGATAGGTCTCAACAGCTTCACGGACAGGTATGACCAGAGCAGCGCAACGCCACTGACAGAACATGTTGATAGGTCAATCATCTAGAGGTGCGGTACATATGTGACTGACGTCATGTTGTCATCGCTGATACAACCAGTTTGACGATTCTGATTGCTCTACGATACTTTATTTATCTTGCCTCTCGGTTTTGATATATTCCACAAACCGCTTCGTCCACTTTTGTAGGTAGACGAGGCCTAGTTCCGGTATCACTGAGTGACCGTTGTTGATCAATCTAGCTTGCCGTATGGTTGAATCATGTCATCAGATCCCCGTCTTGAAGACTTGCAAAACCGATACACGAATAAGATCGCTAGGGTAGCGAATGTTCTAGCCACCGACCCTCGAACAAAGAAGACTATTCGACGCGCACAACGGGAAATGAAGTGGTCGGGGCTAAACGTCAGTCTCGAAACTGCCGCTGAGCGCATGGTGGAGGAGGTGTTCAGAGATCTATCCGAGTTAGATGAACGACTAAACGGTGTGAAGATAGTTCTTGTTGAAGACGAATTTCCTGAAGCAGGGACGGTTCATGATACCAAATATTTTCCATACATCCATATTAGTACGTCTCTTTTGGGTCTGATATCTGAGCTCACACAGGTTCAGGCGGATTTGGGAAGCAACATGATGCGGCGTCGGCGGCCATTAGAAACACAGGTTGCTGCCTTACGGTACCTCGCACTTCAGTGGTCATTTCATGGATTGAGTGGCACGATCGGGCGCAAGTCGTCTCTGCGATTTGGTATGTGGAGTTCGTACATTTATGGCCTTATGTATGCCGCTACTAGTTTTATTCTAGCTCACGAGGCAGCACATATTCTTTTAGGGCACGAACATAAAGCGGTTCGCAACACGGCAGAATCGCATAAACTTGAATATGAAGCTGACGCTTATGGTCTTGAACTGCTGCATAAGATGCCGCTAATCCGGAAAAAGTCTGATGTCACCTCAGGAGCCATGCTTGTATTGGACGGGTTCGATTTCTTGGTGCGCTCGCAGTGGGTTATCCCACCACAATCTCACCCCTCCGCGGCTAAACGCATAGACAGTTTAGTCCAGAGAGGCCTGTTCCAGCCGACTGACCTTGATGAGGTAATGTCAAAGGTGGCGTGGGCATCGTCTGACACCGTAGAAGCGCTTCCTTCTGAGTTCTGGCAAGATCTCCTGAGTAGCCGCCATTGGATCACAGACTTCCATTCTGAGCAGGTATACTCAGAGATCGTCAATATTGACATGATGTGCGGCATGGACGAAGAGCTTCTTGTCAATGCACTCCAAGAGACACTCAAGGAGGCTAACCGTCAGGATATCGACGTGAATTCTGCTTTACAGCGTATCATGGCAAACTTTGACGACACTAGTTATGGATTAAGTTTGCAAGATATTGACGATGTGGTCTCGATAGATCCAGAAATTAGCACAGTAGGCAGCCCTTACCAACTCGCATGCAACTATATAACGGAGATAATGGTTCGCAACCACGTGCTTCCGAAGGACGACTAGCTAGTATGACAACATTTGCCGACTACGAAGGGCTGGCTGACGACCAACTGTTCGCCAAGATTGGTGCCGATGTCCTTGGCCAGGGACTGGGTGCTGTCGCGACCAGTCGACGTCGCCTCGTTGCAATGGGGAAAGAATGGTATCAAGAGAAGATCGTTGAGCTCCGGAAGCTTGTCTGCACTGAAGATGGAAAAACAAAGTTCGACGACGATCAAACTAAGTGGGCGATGGTTATCGGCCCAATCATCGGCGCAAATTTTCATCTTGATGCTACTGCCTACTGGGCAGTCTGTGTTCTCATCATGCGTACCGGACTTGACCAATACTGTCTAGGTGGTTGCTGAGTTCCTTCGTATAGGAAAACCCAGCGATGTATCATCGCTGGGTGGGGAGGGCGCTACTTGTCGCGGTTGCGTCGACGCTGATGGTCGACAGTAATGCACACGAGTGCAACGAGTGTTGTTGCGTAGCAAGCAACCTCCAGATTCCATAACCAGTATGTGATAGGCCCAATGGCCGCTATCACAATGAGGTTTGGATTGACTTTTCGCGCCGACGGGCGCTGAGGTGCGGACTTCATGATTCCACCTATCTCTCGTGATATATAGGCGGAAATGACCCGCCCTTTCTATCGACGATTCTTATCATCAACAGAAAGGGTGACCCACTTATCAATATAGTACGTTTCAAGAGACAAATTGTCAATAATAGTCATATAGTTTTCTGTTAAGGCTGCCGCGGATTGAGGTTCATTCCACGATACGTCGTCTGCACCTCATTTCGTCAATTGTCGTGGAGAAAATCTTCCCGGTTCACTTATCCCCGCACCGTGTCCTTACTGGCTCCCGCTCGCTATGCAGTGTGCTTGGCCGTCTCGATTTCGGCATAGGTCTGCCGTACCCGCTCCTGGAAGTCAGGGTCGGCTGGGTCAGTACGCAAGGTCTCCCCCGCCTATGCCGAGCCACGGTGGTGCGGTGGAAGGGCGAAGCATGCGGCGATCTGCATCGTCGTCTGCAGGGAAGAGCAGGAGCACGTCGCTCCGCCTCCGCTCCCCCTAGCTACCAATCACCCCCGCGCCGCCGCCAGATACTTCTTGACGGTGTCCCGTCCGAAGCCAAGCTCCAGCCCGATCTCGATGTAGGTGCGGCCCTGGGCGTGGAGCTGCTGAGCACGCCGGAGGTCGTCGTCCGTGAAGCGTCGCTTGCGGCGGGGTGGTTGCTTGGCTTGGCGGCAGACAGCCTTCACCGTGGAAGTGAATGTGCCGACCTGTCGAGCGATCGCTCGGGCGGACATGCCGGTGGGCTCAAGGCTCAGGATCTGGTGCTTCTTCGCCGCGCTGATCGGACGGCAGGTCGCGTTCCGGATGCCGCGAGCCGTCGTGGTCTCGCTGGCCGCCGCAGTAGGCGCTATGCTAGCCGTGCTCGGTTCCGGAGCCACCTCACCCGTGATGAGGCGCTTGCGGAAGGCGAGCAGGGGTAGCCAGTTGTTCGAATTGATGCTGCCCAGGTGTACCAGCAGGCTCCTACCCGAACCCACCCCAGTCGAAACCGTCTGGGATGTGGTTCCAGATGTTGAACAACGCCCACCCACCAGGGTGGGCGTTGTTCGTGTTGTCGGTCTCGTGGTTGTGCGATGGTCACCAGGACGCCGATCATGCATTTTCATGACAGACCCCACACAATCATCAATAATGTCATTGTCACTACCGCTCCAGTAAAATAGTTTAGCCATAAAAAGCGTCGCCATCCGGTTCGCGCCTCCGCCGATCGTTCGTCACGAATTTGCACAAAGGGCAGCAGATTAATGACATATAAGCCGCCCGCAGCCAACACTGGCCATGCCGCCACACCTAGGCACGCCACCAACCCGATCGCCGCCACATAAAGCAGCATCGCCAACCAGACTGTCACCCGCGCACCAAAAAAAGTGGCGATAGAGCAAATTTCTGCTTCCCGGTCTGGAACAACATCTTGCACTGCACCGAACGCCTGGCTGGCCATACCCCAGCAAAAGAACGCTGCAGCTGCTAGCCACCCCGCCTGCGTCGTGCCAACCAAAGAATATGCATAGAGTAGCGGACCGACAAAATGCAGACTCGAGGTCACCGAATCCAGCAGTGGCACTTCCTTAAATCGCAGCCCCGTAGCACTATAAGCCACCACGAAAAACAACACCACCGTTAACACCAACCCACTTTGCCAGTTGCCCATAATTACCAACGTCAGCACAAATGGCAGGCATGATAATACCGCCAGCCATACGATTACCTGGTGATATTTTCGCGGCGTCACCGCCCCTTCGACGCCACCCTTACGAGGATTGCGCATGTCTGATTCGTAATCACACACGTCATTAATACCATACATCAGCAGATTGTACGGAATGAGAAAAAACAATGTACCAATAATAAGCTGCGCATCGATCGCCCTGCCCATAACCAAATAGCCCGTCGCAAACGGATAGGCCGTGTTTACCCAAGACAGTGGTCGCGAAGTCATAAATAATACCTTAATCGTTTTCTTCACGATCCAAACCCTTCCAAATCGCTGGCACAGCTAGGCCCGCCAATAGTGGATAAAAAAAATCTTCAATTGGCGCCAACCCAACGCTCATACCCAAAATTTTATCTAAAGAATAGGCAACGATGCCGAGGTAAATCAGTAGCGAGTCAAACAAAATCGTCATCACCAGCAGCACCGCCAGCGTCAGCCACACTGCACGGCTAAATGTCAATAATCTCCGCCATGCCAGTAGACCCAGCGCCGACGCCAAAAAAAGCATATTGAGCACTACATATGTTGCCATCGCTTCACTCCCGCGCGGTGAACCACCAGGCTAAAATAACTCAAAAACAGCAGAAAGAGTAGTTCTTCTAGTGGAAACTCTGGGAAAAGGTAGACACCCGACATGTACGGGGAATGACCACTATAAAAAATGCCAAGCGAGATGCCACAAATATCCCACACAATGAACACGCTGGTCATAATTAGCACTGTCATTACTGCACGGCGAGCATCATGCCAGTAAGCCAGCCTGTGCCGCGAATCCAGCACCACCATCCCTACAAAACTAAAAATGATTCCCGCTAGATACAGCCAGTTCATACATCCTCCTTAGCGAGAGGGCCGTGGCGGTGATTTCTTGTGATGCGCTTATAGGTCAGCTGTGCACTAATCAGGCACATCGGTAGGCCAATCCCAGGCAATGTTCCCGCACCTACATAATACAGATTCGGTATTTTTTTGCTGCGATTATGCGTGCGAAATATGACACTCTGACGAAGCAAGTGAGATTCACCGCCAAAAGCGTTGTATTTCCAGGCATTAAACTGCTCGCCAAACTGCTCTGGACCATAGATGAGCTGGGAGACAATGCGCTTGGGTAAGTCTGGCTCTCTGGTCATCTCACCAAGAATTTTGATAATCTTGTCCGTACAAACCAATTCTTGTTCTGACGTCAGCGTCACGCCCGCTGGCAATGGCAGCAACACAAACAAATTCTCATGCCCTATCGGCGCCAGTTCAGGGTGGGTTTTGGATGGGTTGCAGACGTAGAGTGAGGCATGCTCTGGCACGGTACCAGTTTCATAAATCGCCGCAAAGTTTTCGTGCCAATTTTTCACAAAGTAAAGGTTATGATGGTGTAAATTCGACAGCTTTCCTTTAATGCCTAGCGAGACTAGCAGCGCGCCTGGCCCCGGCTGGCGTTTTTGCCAGTACTTTTCGGAGTAGCTTCGAGCAGCTGGCGATAATAATTTGGTTTCGGTATGATGAATATCGGCCGCCGAAATCACCAAGTCTGCCCCGATGCGCTCGCCGTTCACTAGTTCAACACCCGTGGCTTGATGACTATCCAGCACAATCTGCTTCACCGGTGAGTTATAGTGATATGCCACGCCCAAACTTCTTCCCAACCGCTCCATACTGTTCACCAATTCCAACATTCCACGCCGCGGATAATACACACCGCTACGAAAATCGAGATGACTCATCAGACTGTAGACGGCCGGGGCTTGAAACGGGCTGGAACCTAAAAATACCATATGATATTCCAGCAATTGTTTGAGCCGAAGACTCCGAAACCGGCGGCTAACATGCGCGTCCAGTGTTCGCCACACGAGTGGCAACATGGTTGGTAGTTGGCGAAGAAGCGGCCACTGCAATACATCACTAAACCGCGTGAAATTGTTATATAGCGCATGCTTCACCGCCACCTCATATATCTGGCTGCTGCGTGCCACATAGCGCTGCAATTTTTTACCCGCACCAGGCTCAATGGCTTCAAAGGTTGTCATGTCTTTATCAACATCACCCTGAATGATCAGTGGCTCATAGCCTTCGCTCCACACTTTGTAGCCTGGCGAAAATCGCACCAAATCGAGTTCTGTTTTGGCTGATCGACCAAACAATTGATAATACTGCTCAAAAATTTCTGGCATCAAATACCAAGACGGGCCAAGATCGAAGGTAAATCCGTTTTGCTTGACCACCTGAATCCGCCCACCGGCTGACGGATTTTTTTCGTATATCGCCACCTCGTGTCCCGCTTTCGCCAGCAAATTTGCCAGTGCCAACCCGCCATATCCTGCGCCAATAATCACCGCTTTCTTCTTCATAATCCCACCGCTCCTCGCGCGAATAGTACAGACTTCACACTGTTCGGCACCCGAATGCGCCGCGCTTTAAGATCGGCAACTGATGCATTCTGCAGCCGCTGAAACAGTGCTTCATAATATATTACACTGGTATGCACTGCTCGGCGGGCAGTTGACGGAAGTTGCTGCACACTTGCTTTGGCTACGGCAAAATCCGCCGCAATATCCGCTTCGATGGTCCGCTTGCTGGCATCACTAAACGATAGGTAATCAACGCCCGGAAAATACATCCGCCCCAAAACTTCGTGATCTGCCTTCATGTCACGCAAAAAGTTCACTTTTTGGTAGGCCGCACCCAAATGGCTGGCACCATCACGCAGCTGTTCATACTGAGCTGCATCGCCTTCAACGAACACCTTGAGACACATCAACCCCACCACTTCCGCCGAGCCGTAAATATAGCGTCGGTATGCCGCTTCATCATATTCCATGGTCGTAATATCCATCCGCATACTCGCAAAAAAAGGGGAAATTATCTCTCGCTCGATACCGTACTTTTGGGCCGTGAGAGCAAAAGCATGAACGATTGGATTGGTCGAATAGCCCTGCTTGCACGCCTGGTAAACCACTGCTTCAAAGTTGTCGAGCTGAGCCATCGCATCATCGCCACGGTACGTATCGACAATTTCATCCGCTAGCCGCACCATGCCATAGACTGCGTAAATATGCGGCCGAATGCGTGACGCGAACAGCCGGCTGCTCATCGAAAACGAGGTCGAATATCGCCGCGTTAATCGCTCTGCCAACTCGTAGCTTACTTGCCGATATAGTTCCATCAGTAACGCCTTCCTTGCAGGTGATCGACAAATTGCTCTAACTCGTCACGCCGAAAACCATGTTGCATCTTGGCGAGTGTAGCCCGCGCCTGAGCGAAATACTGCTGAGTAATAGCTTCGGTTTTTTGGCGCGCGCCGGACAAGTCAATATCCTGCTTTAATTGGTGAAGCGCTTGGCCCGGTGCGTCACGCACGCCGAACCACTCAGCGAAGCGAGTCGCCTGCTCGTCACTCATCATAGCTTGATGTTCGGCGATCAGCACTGTTCGCTTACCTTCGCGCACATCCGTGTCGGCCGATTTGCCTGTCGTCGCTTCATCACCAAACATTCCAATCAAATCATCCTGCAGCTGAAAAGCAATACCGCATTGCGTGCCGAATTTCTGTAGAATTCCCCGTGTCGTTTCATCAACCTCTGCGCACAATGCACCAGACGCAAGTGGACCCACCAGGCTGTAGCTAGCTGTTTTGTAGCGGTAAATAGTCATCGGATCAAACTTTTCAGTCATGATAAAACCCGATTCAACGTCAATCAATTCGCCGCCAATTGCCTCAAACACTGACTGCGACAATCGCTCCGATAACTGGCGAATTACTAATGATGAAAACGGCGCTAACTGCACCAAACGATACGATTCAGATAGCAGCGCATCACCCGCCAGTAGCGCCACACTATTGGCATAATGGGTAGTCTGCTGCGCCGGCAATAGCGAGGCATAGTCAGTTTCGTACGCGCCGTTAACGGTAGCTTGGCTGTGCCGTGACGCGTCTTGGTCAAGAATATCATCGTGCACTAACATGGCCACATGCAATAATTCTTGCGCCGCCGCAACTGGTACGATCGCTTTATCCAACTCGCCATACCCCACCACTGTCAAATACGGGCGCATTCGCTTGCCGCCTGCCTGGTAAATGCGCGCGATCTCCCGCCACAACCGCTCGTAACGCGGATGCACCACTGAAGCCTGCGCTACCCGGTCGTAAATACGATCCATGATATACGCATCAACTGCTCGTTTAGTCGCCGACAGTAGTGAGTTGACCTCCATGAGACTCATTATACTACAGAATCAATCAGAAGCTCTATTACACGAGGGACGTATTGTAATCTAGGTCGCCACCGAGCTTGGTAGCCTATTCGAGACTACTCTGGGTATGCTCTGATAAATGGTAAGATTTTTATCTTATTGTTTTGGCCGTTCATATATTCATCGCCAGATGCTTCTTGACCGTATCTTGCCCGAGGCCAAGCCTTAAGCCGATCTCGATGTAGGTACGGCCCTGGGCGTGGAGCTGCTGAGCACGACGGAGATCGTCGTCGGTGAAGCGTCGCTTGCGACGGGACGGTTGCTTGGCTTGGCGGCAGACAGCCTTCACCGTGGAGGTGGATGTGCCGACCTGACTAGCAATCGCTCGGGCGGACATGCCGGTGGGCTTCAGATCGAGTATCTGTTGCTTCTTCGCTGCGCTGATCGGACAGCAGGCCGTCTTGCGGATAGCGCGGGCCGTCGTGGTCTCGCTCGCTTCTGTCGTAGGCGCTACGCTAAATGTGCTCGACTCCGGAGCCACCTCGCCCGCGATGAGACGCTTGCGGAAGACGAGCAGGGGTAGCCAGTTGTTCGAATTGATGCTGCCCAGGTGTACAGATCTCAGTTCCCAACGCCAACGGGGGCTGCGGGCTCTTGCAGGCAGATTCGTCTCCTTGGTCGGTTCTGACGCCTGCCGCTTCCCCGACCTGATCCGAGGCATCGATGAAAGAGAACTCATTCAATCAGGACACTCCCGCTTTCGATGCCGTGCTGGCGCAGACGATCGCCAGACACTTCCGAGGCGCCACGGCCGAGGCCATCGACGGCGGCCAGACGGTCCGGTTGGGTGACGGCCTTCCCGTCATCGAGTGCTTCATCGATGAGATACAGGACCACAAGCCATATGGCGCGTTCGTCTTCCTTCAGATCAGCGGAGGCGCCTTCGGGGACAGACGGGTCCTGGTGACGGCCAGCGGCTACGGCTCCAGTCAGCTGGAGTCGGTTGTCGCAGCCGGGTGCAACTGGGCCTGCGCCTTCGGCCCCGCCCTTCTGACCGGAATCGGCCGCCCGGACCTCATCGATTCCGATAATCCCGACGTCGAGCAGTTCGAGACCACGGTGGGAGGCAGACGCTACCGGGTGACCACCGGTCATCTCGACCGCGGCATGAATATGCCGATCGAGGAGGTGACGGCTTATCGCCGGCGGCTGGGCGGGCCTCGCGCCCTGACCGACCGGGTACTCGCCAGCCCTCTGATTCCCGCCACTCGTTCCAATGAGGCAGTGGCACTGGGCTGCTACGCGGCGATCGGCCCATTCTCGACCACCGAGCTCAAGCTCGCCGGCGCCGACTGGCCGGCAGGGCTCTGCATCCTGGACGCGATCCCGCCCGAGCCCGGCGGCCACCGCATGCTCCGGGAGTGGTCGGTGCTCATGCCCTTGGAACCCGCTCCGCCCCTCACCAGGGACGGGCTCCAGCACACCCTCGACCTCATCGCGGCCACCTCGTACGATCCCGGCAGCGAAGCCGGCTGGCTCGGCAGCCGCCACCACGGCATGAAGCTGGGGCCGCCGCACCTTCCTTCAGGGCTCTCGCTTCCAGAGGATCTGCGCTGGTTCCTCAGCACCATCGCCGGCTCTGGCGCGGGCCCCGGCTACGGGTTGGACATCTTCCCGGCCGACGACGGGGGCATCCACCTCGCCGATGCCGGTTGCGGCGCCGAGTGGCGTATGAGCCCCTACGACGGCAGCGTCTGGTTGGACTCGCGGGCCTGCGACGACAGTTTCGCCCGCGTGGCCCCGAGCTTCATCTCCTGGTACGAGGCCTGGCTCGATCACGCCATCCGCGGCGGCGGGCCGTTCGCGCAGTGGTCCTACCAGGTCGATGCCGCCTACAAGATGCTTGAGCAGAGTGCCGCCGAGTACGGCGTCGAGCGACTCCCCGAGACTGTCACCCGGGTGAAGATCCAGACCCCGACCAAGGCCTTCGGCCCCTGTCACTCCTGCCAGCTCGTCTACGCCCGGTGCGGCGTACCGGAGTCGGTCTTCGTCACCGCCCCGTCCCCGGCGCCCTGAGTTACCTCAAACGCACCCAGCAGGGACGCACAGGCACGGATGGCTCGACAAGCGGGGAACACTCCCGCTGCAGCCGCCGAACGGACTAGGCACGCCCCGGTGCACTGTAGTGCTGGTGGGCCTGCTGGAGCAGGGCCAGCAAGTCCTCTTTCCCTCCTTGCAACGTGCCCGGAAGGTACACGCGCCCTTCTCTGAGGGTCCCACGATCCGCGACCTCGTTGACCTGCTGGCTCAGCTGAGGGATGGCGGAGACGTGGCTGCGCATCTGCTGCCCCAACGGCGTCAGGACGTATCCAACCACCAGTTGCGCTCGTGCACCGCCGCCGGGGCTGATCTCTTCGCCGAAGAACTCAGCGATATCTGTCCAGCGCGCCGACTCGCTAACGCTGTAGGACTGACCGGAGCGCCGTTCCAGACGTACGCCTTCAGACGTGACTATCAGCCGACTTCGACGAAGGAATTTCCTGACAATGGCTGGGATGCCGATGACTCCGAAGAATCCGATGGAAGCGATACCGGCGAGCATGTAGAGAAGCGGTGAACTCGATTGATTCGCGATCAGAATGATCACGACCCCCACTACAGTGAAGGCGACGCAGCCCAGAAGACTTCCCCATAGACGGAGGGGAGACTCCGGGATGACCAACATCCCAGTGGTACGCAGCTGCTCGTTCTGTTGGCTTACGTGATCAGCATCGATCCCCATGATTCGTCCACTCCTTTGTTACGCGAGATCATCGAAGTTCAAATTCACCCTACGATGGAGCACGCGGACGGGTACAGGGGAACAACTCCCCAATCCCGCTTACGCCTCGGTACCGGAAGAAGCCCTCCCATATACCGACCGATCTATCCTCTAAACACGAACTTCTTTAAACGACCAGTACAGAGCTCATCCACATACCCATGTCGGTCTCCCGATAGAACTATTCCTCGTGCTGGACGACCTCGAAACCGAGGACCTCCACACTCATACCACGGCGCTTATCGTCCTCGTGGCCGCCGGCGGGCCGCGCGGACTGCCAGCGCTCGTAGTCCTCACGCGTGTCCCACCGGGTCACCACGAAGTAGCGGTCCTCACCGATCACCGGACGCAGCAGCTCGAAGCTCTGGAAGCCCTGCGAGGCGTCAACCCCCCGCTTACGCGCGGCGAACCGCTTCTCAATCTCGGCCTGCGCTCCCTCGGGGAAGGTCAGTGCGGTGATGTTGACATAGGTCATGGTGTTCTCCTCGGTGACTCCGTGGGCTCCGGACCGGAACAGACGTCCCACCGAACGCTACAGCCTGAGCCCGGCCTCGGACTACAGCCGTCGGCATCCCGAGGTACCGAGCCGGCTCCGAGGCCGGGTGACTGCCGGGTAGCCTGTTCCCATGACAACTGCCCCCTTCACCCGCAAGGACGGCCGCGCCGTCGACGAGCTGC
>ERZ772957.1961-NODE-1961-length-12434-cov-5.363519_pt1 | contig 12434 bp, 8 predicted proteins | sample MGYA00580682_ERZ772957 | MGnify/ENA primary metagenome ERZ772957 (study PRJEB29015, sample SAMEA2737921) | human oral metagenome | biome: human oral; feature: human-associated habitat; material: dental | place: China | collected 2025 ...
AAGAGATAACTGTGACGGCGGTAACGGCCGACGATTCACCTGTACAGGTAGAAGGTTGCACGGTTACGGAATTCCCAAGCGGCGAAAAAACGGTACTTACGGCAACGGGAACAGAGGTTATCCTTAAAGGCGCTATTACCAAGCTGGATTGCGGAGGCAACCGGCTTACAGAGCTTAACGTACAGGGGTTAACAGCTTTACAAAAATTATTCTGCGATGACAATCTGCTTACCGCACTTTATGTGCAGGGATTGAATGCGTTACAGGAACTGAACTGTTCCGAAAATGAGCTCACCTCACTCGAAATACAGGGTTTGACTGCTTTGGAAGTACTGGATTCCGGCCGCAATGACCTTACCTCACTCGATGTACAAGGATTACCGGCTTTAACGATACTGAGCTGTACCGTCAATGAGCTTACCTCACTCAAAGTACGGGACTTACCGGCCTTGGAGAAACTGGACTGTTCCGTAAATCAACTTACCTCAATCGATATACTGGAGTTAACCGCTTTAAAGGAACTGAACTGTTCCTTAAATCAACTTACCTCAATCAATATACTGAAGTTAACCGCTTTAAAGGAACTGGACTGTTCCGCAAATCAACTTGCCTCACTAGACGTACGGAACTTAGCAGCTTTGGAGAAACTGGATTGCAGGGACAATAAACTTACCTCGCTTAATGTGCAGGGATTGAATACATTACAGAAATTGTACTGTTCCGAAAATGAGCTTACCTCACTCGAAATACAGGGCTTAAAGACTTTGCAGAAACTGAACTGTTACAAAAACAAGCTTACCTCACTCAATGTACAGGGGCTGACCGCTTTACAGTGGCTGAATTGCGGTTATAATGAACTTACAACACTTAACCTAAAAGGCTTACACGCATTGCGTGACCTGGAGTGCTTTAAGAATAATCTTCCTGAACTCGATGTACAGGACATAAACACCTTACAAAGACTGAACTGTTATCATAATAAACTTTCTACTCTTGAACTATCAACATTACACGGTTTACAGGAACTGTGCTGCTATGATAACCTTTTTAATGAAAAAAAACTTATCCGGATACTAACCGCCCTGCCCGATAGGAAACAAAAAAAAGAAGGCAGAGCTTTGATATATGGTAAAAAAAATGATCCAAGGGAAGGAACTATAACGGATTTTTCTTCTTCCGCCGAATTAAAAGCTGCTTTTGAAGCTGCAAAAGCAAAAAACTGGAGATTCTATAAACGGGATACAATTGGAAACGAGGAAGAGGATCGGCCGTTCCCGCCTCAGCCGAGTTTCGAGCGGCTTTCAAAGCTGCAAAACAAAAAAACTGGAAGCTGTACATACAAACCGAAGAAGGAAAGGATAAAGAAATCGAGTTGGCGGGGAAATAAGGGTATCACCCTGTGCAGGGCGGAAGCTGTAACAGAAAAAAACCGTATAAACGAAACATAAATGGAAACGGTACAGAAATTAAGTTGGAAGGAAAATACAAAATGAAAAAACTGTTAATCACATTGCTGCTTGCAGCGGTACTGCCGGCGATACATACGGAACGTATCAGTGCACAGACCGTTCGCATTGCGGCTTTGGCCGATAAAACCTACACGGTAAAAGGTATACGTTTTACGATGAAGCCTATAGCTGCGGTACAAGGCGCGGTACTGGGCGATAATAGCATGGAGGATAACCAAGAACACTCGGTCAGCCTGTCAGCGTATTATATAGGAGAGACGGAAATAACGCAGGAGCTGTGGAAAGCGGTGATGGGGAATAATCCGACTCTTCGTACCGATTCGCTCAAAAATCCGGTAGAGCAGGTAAGCTGGTTTGATTGTATTGCCTTTTGCAACGAACTGACGAAGAAAGTATCGAAGTTAGGTGAAAGTCAGTGCGTATATTACAGCGATGACATTTATACTGCCGTATATACTGTAACGGATGCCGGTAACAGTATGGTTCCCCATATGAAGCAGGAGGCAAAAGGCTTTCGGCTGCCGACGGAGGCTGAGTGGGAATGGGCTGCCATGGGCGGAAAGCAATACCGATGGGCGGGAACGGACAGCGAGGACGAACTTGAAAACTATGCATGGTACGCTGATAACAGCGATTATAAGGCGCATGAAGTAAAACGAAAAGAGGCGAACGGGTACGGTTTATACGACATGAGCGGGAACGTAGTGGAGTGGTGCTGGGACTGGTATGACGATAGTATCCCTGCCGATGGGCATACTGATCCGAAAGGAGTATCGTCCGGTTCTCTCCGCGTTATTCGCGGCGGCGGTTGGCTCACCGGTACTGTGTACGCCGCTCGTGCGGTTCGAGGTTCTAATCTCCCCGGTGATCGCTACGCCTCTCTCGGTTTGCGTGTGGCGTACAGCGTTGGGAAATAATGGGGTAATGGGTGATGGGGGGATGCTTAATTACGCATTACAAATTATCCATTACACATTGAATTAAACATTACAAATTATCAATTGAGATAAGGGAGGTTTATATGACTAAATTACAAAAATGGTTCGGGGTAACCGAATCGGGGGCAAAAGGAATTGTTACGGCATCAGTATGGTCGATGCTTGCGGATGTCGCATTTATTTTACCGATGTTTTTGATGATGTTCTTTTTGCAAAGCTATTTTGACGGGACGCTGCGGTCGGCAGGATTTTATGTCGGTATTATTGCTGCTCTTGCGGTTGTGATGTATGTGCTTGTGCATATCAATTACAATACGCTCTACACCGCGACGTTCAAAGAATGTAAAGAACTGCGCGTGAATATTGCCGACCGGCTCAAGGCGCTGCCGCTTGCGTATTTTTCCAAACACGATGTTTCCGACTTATCGCAAACGGTGATGACCGATGTCGCTACAATCGAGCACGCACTCAGCCACGCAATTCCGCAAACAATCGGTCTTGTGTTCTATTTGATTATAATCGGCGCAATGATGATTACCGCTCATCCGGGATTAGGCTTATGCGTATTTGTTCCGATTATTATCAGCTTTATTCTATTGATCCTGTCGAAAAAAATTCAAGTACGGGAGACAACGCGGGACTTTCATAAACAGCGTGAACGCACGGAATTTTTTCAAGAAGCGATAGAACTGCAACAGGAAATTAAAAGCTATGGTCTGACGGAAGACACGGCGGAAAAACTGAACCGCAATGTCGATGAAGCGGAAAAATTGCACTTAACTGTGGAAGCTCATCAAGCAATCCCCCTCAATATTGCACTGCTGCTTTTAAAGTTTTCTATCGGCGTTACCGTATTTTTCGGACTAAAAATGTATCTGGCAGGCACGGCTTCGCTTTTATATCTTATCGGCTATATTATTGCCGCTTCCCGTGTTGTGGATGCGGTTGCAGGTGTTGAAGCAAACCTTGCAGAGATAATGTATATTGATGCACGGGTTAAGCGCATAAACGAGCTGCGCGAAACAAAAACGCAGGAAGGTGAACCTGCTTCTTTACAGCATTACGGTATTCAATTTAAAGATGTTGAGTTTTCGTATAACGACGGACAAAAGATTATCGATGGTATTTCGTTTACGGCGGAGCAAAATAAAGTTACCGCGCTTGTCGGGCCTTCCGGCTGCGGAAAAACAACCGTACTCCGGCTTGCGTCCCGTCTTTATGATTACGGCAAGGGACAAATTCTCATCGACGGCAAAGACATTGCAACGATTGATACCGACAGCCTTTTCGATAAAATTTCGATTGTCTTTCAGGATGTCGGGCTTTTTAATACCTCTATTATGGAAAATATCCGCGTCGGAAATAAAAATGCCAGCGATGATGAGGTAAAAGAAGCTGCCCGTCTTGCCAACTGCGCCGAGTTTATCGAAGCGCTGCCGGACGGCTACAATACGGTCATCGGCGAAAACGGCAGCAGGCTTTCCGGCGGAGAGCGTCAGCGTCTTTCCATTGCGCGTGCCCTTTTGAAAAACGCACCGATTATCATCCTTGACGAAATCAGCGCCTCGCTCGATGTGGAAAACGAAATGAAAATACAGGAGAGCCTCAACACACTCATAAAAGGCAAAACGGTGATTATCATTTCGCACCGCTTAAAGTCAATCGAGAACGCCGATAAAATCATCGTAATGAATCAGGGCAAAGTTGATGCGGAAGGTACGCACGCAGAGCTGTTGCAAAAATCGGCACTGTACCGAAGTATGATTGAGAAGTCGGGACTTACCGAAAACTATACCTATTGATCTTTTGAAAATATGCACATCGTCTACGGCGTTACCGAATAAACAACAGTCTTCAACGTATCAAAACTGACAAAGAGGGCGGTGATACAAAGCGGGAGCATGTTTTTTGTAAGAAAAACGCGTCGCTGAACAATGTACATGGACGTACATTGTTCAGCAGTGTTGGAGGAAAAGAGATTAAGAGTAGGATATGTCGGGAAAAACAAAAACGGATATTAGACTTATTCGATAACTTTGTTTTCGAATAGGTCGACAAGTTCTAAATCGTACAATTTGTTTCCGATTTTGATACGTACATAGCGGAATTGGAAGATCGTGTGAGCGGGTAATTGGTAATGGGTAATTACAACTATTTTAATTACGCATTAAATATTAAATGAAAGAAGGCGGCTGTATGGAAGAGTATACAAAAGAGTTTAAAATCGATATTCCTCAAAAGCAGAAGGCATTGAAAGCTGAAATTGTTTCTTTTCTAAATAGCACTGACGGTGAAATTTATTTAGGAGTTGATGACAGCGGCAGCATACAGTACGATCTCATTAATAAAAAAAAGAAAGTGTGGGAAGAAATACTTTCTAATTGGATTGTAAACGCCTTCACTCCTGATGTAACACATTTGATTTATCTCTATCCAAATGAAACGCCCTTTAGAGTTAAGATCTTTAAAGGGAAAGAGCAGCCGTATTTTTATAAAGACGGGGAAGGCTTTAATACAAAGGGGGTATATGTCAGAGTGGGCAGTACAAAACGGCTTGCAAGTTTTGATGAAATTCAAAGAATGATACGGCAGCATAGTCAGCATGATTATGAGCGTTTGTTATGCCATCGGGAAGATTTGACCTTTAATTATATAGAAAATAGATTTAAAGAAAAAGGAGTGCTCTTTGACAAATATGCTCTATCCCTCATAGATAAGGATAATAAATACAATAATGCCGCGCTTCTATTGAGCGACCAAAATCCTACAATTAGTAAATTTGCCGTTTTTCAAGGCACTACGGTGAATGTCTTTTTGGATAAAAAAGAATTTACCGGCTCCATCTTAAAACAATTAGATGAAGTTCTCTATTTTGCCAATTTATCAAACCGAAAAAAAATAACCATTACCGGAAAACCTGACCGTGATGAATATTTGGACATTCCCGAAAGAGCGCTCAGAGAAGCTATCGTAAATTGTTATTGTCATAGAGATTGGACTTTAAGCGGTGATATAAAAATAGAATTTTATGACGATAGGGTGCAGATTTTTTCTCCTGGCAGCTTGCCTGACGGATTGACATTGGAAAACATAAAAATGGGTATGGTTGCAAAAAGAAATAAAATTATCGTGGATACTCTGGATAAAGCTGATGTTATTGAAAATTATGCTTCGGGAGTGCGCAGAATCTTTGAAGATTATGCACATTACAAAAAACAGCCCGACTATTACATTTCCGATAACGGGGTGATCGTTACCTTGTTTAATCGAAATTATGACGGTCAAAGTGGCGGTCAAAATGATGTTCAAAATGATGTTCAAAATGATGTTCAAAATGATGTTCAAAAATTGAGTGCAGAACAAAGAAAAGAAAAGATCATGGAACTGATGAAATCAAATAACAAAATCACAATTGATATGATAAAATGTATAATTAATGTATCAAAACCTACCATTGAGAGGGATATAGCTAAACTAAGAAAAGACAACAAGATTGAATATGTCGGCAGTGCAAAAGACGGCCGGTGGATTGTGAAAGCAAAGAATTAGACATTTATATATGGGGGATTTTAATAAACACTTATGAAAAAATTTTTAATGATAACGATTACAGTATGTTTATTAGCAGGCGGTGTAAATGCCTTTGCCTATGGAATCAATAGCTTTACGGTTTATGATGCACAAGATAATATTGTACACAAGATAACCGCCAAGAGCGAAGTCAATGCGTTATATCTGCTTTTTCAAGAATCTTTGCAGATAGCAGCTGACGAAGCTTTGTTTACGGAATTACCTAAAGACGCACAAGTGTTATACCGTTATGTTCTTTCATATAATTACGGTGATGATGAGCAGTATTTCAGTTTTATAGTATATAAAAATTATCCTCTTTGCCGGATTCCCCAATTACAGGAAAAGGAGGATATCCCAAAAGAATTAACATGGAAACTTTTTAAATACGCATACGAAATCGCCGGCAAGCCGGCTGAGGTGAAAAAGCTGCTTTCTTATTCTGCGAAAAATTCTTATATCCGCATATATGATGATAAGGGCTCTCTTTTACTATTTATTACAGGGGAAAAAATTCTGGATATATTTGACACATTGTTTGGAAAAGATATCGCCGAAATCGAAATCGAAGAAAGAAATTTGAAAAGCCTTTTTACCGCCGAAAGCGTTCATAATGGCCGAGAAGTCCTTGTGCATTATTCATTTATGGATGATGACAAAATTATGAAGCTGTATCTTTACAAAGACACAAAAGAAATGAATATAACAACCGATACCGGAGTTCTAAAAGTAAACCTTTCAGAAGAAGCGTATAGAATTTTAAGCAGCCCTAAAAGCTTTCAAAAAGAATTCGAAAAAAGAAGATGATAAAAAATGAAGTTTATGGATAGTTGGAAATGAATAATGTAATTATACAATACCAATTAAAGGACTAAACACTTATGAAAAAATTTTTGACGGTATTATTTTTAACAGGACTGTTGACAGCGAGTATCGCAGCAGCAGAAAATTCTGCGAAAACTGCTGGCACAGGAAAGGCTATACTCGGAATAAGCCCGCATGAAAAAGAGATAACTGTGACGGCGGTAACGGCCGACGATTCACCTGTACAGGTAGAAGGCTGCACGGTGACGGAATTACCGAGCGATGAAGAAACAATCCTCACAGCAACGGGAACAAAGGTTGTACTCAAAGGAAACATTACCGAGCTGGACTGCAGCTCCAATGAACTTACCGCGCTCGATGTTCGCGGCTTAACTGCCTTACAGACACTGTACTGTGACAATAATCTGCTTACCTCGATTGATCTTCACGGATTGACCGCTTTACAGACACTGTACTGTGACAATAACCGGCTTTCCTCCCTTGATGTACGGCAGCTTACCGCTTTACAGTGGCTGAAGTGCTACAATAATCAACTCTCCGTACTCCATGTGCAGGACTTGACTTCTTTACGGTTGCTATACTGCGATGACAATCGGCTCACTTCACTGAATCTGCACGGTTTATCCGGTTTATGGTTTCTACATTGCGATAATAATCAGCTTACCTCACTCGATCTAAAGGGGCTTACCGCTTTACGGTGGCTGAAGTGTCGCGATAATCAGCTCACCACACTCAATGTGCAGGGTTTGACTTCTTTACAGGTGCTGGAGTGCGACAGCAATCGGCTTACTTCACTGAATCTGCACGGTTTATCCGGTTTACAGGTGCTGAACTGCGATAATAATCAGCTCACCACGCTCAATGTGCAGGGCTTGGCTTCTTTATGGTTCCTGCGCTGCCATGATAATCAGCTTACCTCACTCGATCTAAAAGGGGTAACGGCTTTACGGGAACTGTACTGCCAAAACAATAAACTGACTGCACTGGATGTCCGTGGTTTAACCGGATTACATACGCTGTATTGCGGCAGTAATCGGCTTACCGCACTGGATATACGTGGGTTGACCGCTTTGCAGGAGCTGTACTGCAATGATAACGAAATCGCATCCCTCGATGCACGGGGGCTTACCGCGCTGCAGGCACTGTACTGTGACAATAACCGGCTGACATCCCTTGATGTGCAGGGGCTGACTGCTTTACAGGAGCTGGATTGCAGTTCCAATGCAATCGCTTCCATCGATGTACGGGGACTTACCGGCTTACGTATGCTGTACTGTGAAAATAACCGGCTAACCTCCCTCGATGTACAGGGGCTGACTGCTTTACAGAAGCTGGTGTGCTCGGATAATCAGCTTACCGCACTCAATGTGCAGGGCTTACCTGATTTGGAATTGCTGGACTGCAGGAACAATAATCTTACCTCACTTGACGTGCACGGCCTAACCTCCTTGAAAAACTTGGACTGTGCAGGTAATATTGAGCTTTCCGATCTTAACATACAGGGCGCCGCTGCTTTGGAGGAATTGTCCTTCGGAGGTAAGATTACTACGCTTAATGTGCAGGGCTTTACTGCTTTGCGAATACTGCGCATATCCGGCGAACTTACTACACTTGACGTACAGGGATTACTCGCTTTGCAAAGTCTGAATTGCAGCTACAGTAAACTTACTACACTTGACGTACAGGGATTACCCGCTTTGCAAAGTCTGGAGTGCAGCCACAATAAACTTACTACACTTGACGTACAAGGATTACCCGCTTTGCGATACCTGAATTGCTCGAACAATCAGCTTAATGCCGAAGCTATGCGTACATTGTTGACCGGTTTACCGCAACGCAAAGAAATCGATTTTGCCCAATGTGTTCTTTACAATGTTGACCCCGAAGAAGGCAATCACAAGGATTTTACTTCCGCAAGTGCCTATCCGGCACTCAAACAAGCTTTTGACAAAGCGAAAATCGAAAAACACTGGAAAATGTATAAACGTATAGGGAATAATAATGAGGCGATTTAACGGATCGCGCTAAAATCAGGGCAGCTGTCCAAAAACTGTTACGCAATCCGCTTTGCGGATATGACAAATCATTTCCTTACAGAAAAAGCCGATAGGCTTTCAGTTTTTGGACAGCCCCGTTTTCTCAACCATTCTTTGGCATACTGATGTATGCCGAACGGAATGTAAAGTATAGAGCATTTGGCGAAAAGAAACAACGTGTGCCGCCTATGCAGCTCCTACTTGTAAAACGGCTGTAAAACCCGTATAGTATTTGTCTGCAAGTATTCTGTAAGGAACAGATGGGGGGAGTATATGGATAAATATGTATGTGATTTATGCGGGTATGAGTATAATCCTGAAACAGGCGATCCTGAAGGTAATATCAAGCCGGGTACTCGATTTGAAGATATTCCCGATACATGGGTATGTCCGCTCTGCGGCGTTTCGAAGGACGGATTCAAAAAGGTTTAAACAAGGAACGTAAAATAAAAGCCGTACCAATAGTACGGCTTTTATTTACTCAAGTTTGCTCAAGCGCAAACTTGTATATCATAAGCACGTTCTCACTTCGTTGCGAACGTGCGTAAAAAGTCAATCGAAAGTTGATACTTTCTTCTTGACTTTTTATGGGAGTAATATATGACAAAAAATGATTTTATCAGTGCAATCGGATATGACGGCGCTGCAGCGGTGGTCGATAAAGAACGGCGCGCTAAAAACGGTAATAAGACTTTAGCGCAACTGCTTGAGGCAGGCGCTTTCCGGAGCGCAGCGGCTTTTGCAGCCTACGATGATTCTCAAGAGGAGCTGCAAACCGTTACGGACTATTATAACAAGTTAGCCCATGCGGATTATACCACGGACAATATTTTGCGGGTATTCGGAATCTCCAAAACCGACAGCAAAAAAATAATCCTTCTATAAAAGGAGTTGTATAATGCCGTATCCTTTTAGCGATATTGAAAAAAAATGGCAAAAATATTGGAAAGATCATAAAACGTTTAAAGTAACCGAGGATGAAAATTATCCGCCTGAAAGACGGGCGTATGTATTGGATATGTTTCCGTATCCGTCGGGAGCGGGCCTGCACGTCGGGCATCCTGAAGGATATACGGCAACCGATATTTATTGCCGGTATCTCCGCATGAACGGATACGCGGTGCTGCACCCGATGGGCTTTGATTCCTTCGGCTTGCCGGCCGAAAACTATGCGATTAAGACCGGCACACACCCGCGCATCACGACAAAAGAAAATATCGACACCTTCCGAAAGCAAATACAAGCGTTCGGCTTTTCCTACGACTGGGATCGCGAGCTTGCGACTTCGGATGTGGACTATTACCGCTGGACACAGTGGATATTTTTACAGCTGTATAAAAAAGGTTTAGCCTACGAAATGGAAGCACCGATTAACTGGTGCCCGAGCTGTTTGACCGGTCTTGCGAATGAGGAAGTGAAAGAAGGCTGCTGCGAACGGTGCGGCACACAGGTTGTCCGCAAGAATGTCCGGCAGTGGATGCTCAAGATAACCGCGTATGCGGAGCGGCTCCTTGAAGATTTGGATGAATTGGACTGGCCTCAATCCGTTAAGGTGATGCAGCGGAATTGGATCGGCAAAAGTACTGGAGCGGAAATAGACTTTCACCTCGCCGCTCCGTATGAAAACGAGAAGATCACCGTGTATACCACCCGGCCGGACACGATTTTCGGGGCGACCTACCTCGTGCTTGCTCCGGAGCACCCGCTCGTCATGCGCATTGCCAGCGGGGAGCAAAAAGACGCCGTACAGCGTTATATCGAGGAGACGGCAAAGAAAACCGACCTTGAGCGGACTGAACTTTCCAAGAAAAAAAGCGGCGTCTTTACCGGCGCTTATGCAGTAAACCCGCTGACAAAAGAAAATATTCCGATTTGGATCTCCGATTATATTTTGGTTTCTTACGGAACCGGCGCCATTATGGCGGTTCCGGCGCATGACGAGCGCGACTGGGAGTTTGCGCAACTCTTTTCGTTGCCGGTTATTCAGACGGTTGCCTCCGAAGCGGAATGGAAAGAAAAGGGTGCGGCGGGCGATTATCGTGCTACTCCTACGGAATGTACCGTTGCCGACGGCTATGCGGTAAATTCGGGCGAATTTACCGGATTACCGACACGGGAAGCTATAGAGCGTGTTACCGACTACGCCGCTGCCAACGGCTTCGGAAAAAAGGCCGTCAATTATAAGCTCCGCGACTGGGTTTTCAGTAGGCAGCGCTATTGGGGAGAACCCATTCCATTAGTGCATTGTCCGAAATGCGGCGTTGTCCCGTTGGAAGAAAAAGATTTACCGCTTGAGCTGCCCGAAACGGATAGCTACACCCCTTCCGACACGGGAGAAAGCCCGCTTGCCAAGATACCCGAATGGGTTAATACCATGTGTCCGCACTGCGGCAGCCCCGCCCGCCGCGAAACCAATACCATGCCTCAATGGGCGGGGTCGTGCTGGTACTATCTCCGTTACCTCGATCCCCATAATGCACACAGTTTTTGCGCCAAGGAAAAGGAAGCCTATTGGATGCCGGTTAACCTCTATATCGGCGGTGCGGAACACGCGGTGCTCCATCTCCTCTATGCCCGCTTTTGGCACAAGGTACTGTACGATTTAGGCGTGGTGCATACCAAAGAACCGTTCATGCGGCTTGTGAATCAGGGGATGATCACCTCCTTTGCGTATCAGCGCTCGAACGGTTCGCTCGTGCCGGTTGATGAGGTTGTTCAGACCGGCGATGAGTCTTTTGAGGAAAAAAGCACCGGCGAAAAACTGAAACGGGTTATTGCAAAGATGTCGAAGAGCTTAAAAAATGTTATCAACCCTGATGAGATGATCGCTCAATACGGCGCCGATTCGTGCCGTATGTATGAGATGTTCATGGGGCCGCTCGATATGTCCAAGCCGTGGAATACGCAAGGACTGATAGGAATTTTCCGCTTCTTGGAGAAACTCTGGGCTATTTCCGAAAAAGAGTTGATTTCCTGTCCGGTAAACGATATGAGTACGCCGGAACATGCGGAAATTACCAAGCTCCTCAATAAGTCCATTAAAAAGATAACCGAAGATACCGCATCGCTCAACTTCAATACGGCAATCAGCCAGATGATGATTTTTATCAACACGCTCGGAAAATATCAAACCGTACCCCGCTTTGCATGGGAGGCATTTGTCAAGCTGCTCGCGCCCTACGCACCGCACCTCGCCGAAGAGCTGTGGGAGAAGTTAGGCCATACGGAAACAATTGCATATACGCAGTGGCCGATGTTTGTCGAAAAGTTTTGCATCGATTCCGAATGTACGATTGTCGTGCAAATCAACGGGAAGGTGCGCGATAAATTTCAAGCTGCCGTCGATTTGCCGAAAGATGAGCTTGAAGCGCTCGCGTTAAAAACAGATGGCGCACAGCGCTTCCTCGGCGATAAACAGCCTAAAAAGATTATCGTTGTGCCGAATAAGTTGGTAAATATCGTCATCTAACTTTCTTTTGAAAATATGCATACCGTCTACGGCGTTGCTGAGTGAACAACAGTCCTCGACGTACAATAAGTACGCCTGCGGGTGTTGTTCACTCAGCGCCTTGTATCCGGTACCACTATTTTCAAAA
>ERZ772957.1962-NODE-1962-length-12427-cov-4.074846_pt1 | contig 12427 bp, 21 predicted proteins | sample MGYA00580682_ERZ772957 | MGnify/ENA primary metagenome ERZ772957 (study PRJEB29015, sample SAMEA2737921) | human oral metagenome | biome: human oral; feature: human-associated habitat; material: dental | place: China | collected 2025 ...
CGGCGGGGATGTTAACGTTAACAAGCGTCTCCTAAGGGTCACTCCTTGGCCTACCTGTAGACCTCTCTCCTGTGGCCGCGTGGGGGAGGTCAAGAGTTCTTCAAAAACTCCTCCGAGGATACGCCTGCCTGCCTCAAGACGCTCCTGAGCGTTCCCACGGCAAGCTCGTTGTGCATGGAGACGACACAGACAGCCCCATCCCGACGCAAGACAACATGGGAGCCCCTGCTCCGACGGAGGTCAAAGCCCATTCTCTGGAGAATCCCGACGACCGCCTGTCCCGAGAAACCCCGCAGCTCAGGCATGAGCCACAGCCTCGAACGTCGTCACCAGGGGCCGCCCTCTCGGAGTGTATGCCTCCTCCTCCAAGTAAAGCTCCGTGGCCTCCCTCAGGTTGGCGATGGCCTCCTCCAGCGTCGCCCCCTGACTGGCCGTCCCCACCTCAGGACACTCCGCAACATACCAATCGTCCTCCCGGTGAATGACCGCCGTGAAAGTATGCGTCGCCATCCCTTACCCCTCCTCCAAAATCAAAAGATCGCCGGGATACCGGCCTGTTTGCACAGGGCGTTTGCCGTGATGCGGTCGAAGGTCGTGTGGCGCTTGACCGGGACCATCTTGCCCTTGCCGTTGTTGTAGATGCTGTGATTGCGGCCCTCCCGCTGCAGGAAAAATCCGTATTGCTCCAGGTGCCTCACGTGCTCGCGCCGGTTAACCAACATGCGATGCCCCCTCCATGTCCACAGGGAGAGGCTCGAAGAGTACCTGAGCCTGAGGCGGGATTTGCCCCGTCTCCAGGTAGGCTCTCGTCATCTCCTGGGCGGCGTCCAGCAGCATGGCCCGGCACTCCTCCAAGGTGCCCCCCTCTGTGATGACCTCCGGCCATTCGAGGAGCTGCCCCATATAGCCCGCCTCTATCTTCGTGTAGCAAGCCGTGTACGTCGCCATCACCTAGCCCTCCTTTTCGCTCAAAATCTTCCCCCGGCAAGTATGTGCCTCCAGCCAGGAACGCAGACCGTTGGAATCAAGCGTCCCCTGAGCCAGTGACAGCGCCGTCTCGGTAATTTCCTTCTTGCTCGCTTGGAGCCGCAGGCCATTCTCGGAGAGGAACAGCGTCATCAGAAGAATCCCCAGACGCTTGTTGCCATCTTGGAGGGGATGTCCCTGGATGATCGAGCGTCCTATCACTGCGGCGAGGGTCAGGAGGTCGCTGTCGTAGTAGTGTGAAACTGCGGCCAAGTTGGCGATATAGCCGATGGGGTTGAGGTTGATGATCCCAATGGGGTCTCCGGCATACTGCTCCTGTAAGAGGAGCACGGCGTCAAGTATGGCCTCTTCGTCGAGCCATTCAATACTTTGCGAGCTCATCGAACGCACCTTTGTGCTCCTCGATGATTCGGGACATCAAGGTTCTCCTGCTCTCACGGCGTCGGCTTCCTTCCTCCTGTGGCTTCCCCTCGTCCTCCTGACGACAGATGACCCCGGCATTCCCTCGCTTCACCAAAACGCCTTTGACAGTCATCCCTTACCCCTCCTCCCCCTTGGCCGCTGAGATCGCAGCCTCGATTTCCTCGCGCAAGGCCGCCCGCTCCGCCTTGCGGCGCTCCCATACGGCGGCAAAGCCTTGAGGACCGGGCTCGTATGCCTCGACAGACTCCCGAGGAATAACCCACGTGTTGCCGATCTTCTGGGCTCCATTCAAACGGTTTTGATTGCACAACCTTAGAATCTGGCTTCTCCCTAGCCCCATAATCGCTGCAGCCTCTGTGACGCTGAGCAGACTCTTATCATTCAATGCAAATCCCCCTCATCATAATATTAGGGTCTATGTAACCCATAATATCATAAGCATAAATACGTAATAATACTGATTATGATAAGGCTTAATTAAGCCATAATATCCCCATCAACCAAGGCAGTAGCAAATTGACAAGGTGAGGCCCAGGCGATGGGCAGAGAGGTCGCCCCCATCGGGGAGCGGGAGTCGGGAGCGTGCGGCGCGAGGAGCGACGGGGACCGGGAGGAGGCCCTGAGGGAGGCCCACAAGTGGTTCTTCCTGGACTACCTGAACGACGGGGGACAGCGTCGAGGGAAGCGATCTGATAACAGCCCCCGAGGAGGAGGCGGGGGCGTTCCTGCTGGACTACGACGAGCTGTTGGGGTTCATCACGGCGCGGGAGGTCCGGGACCACTGCCTGGACCTGGACGAGGAGTTCGAGACGCGGCTTTGGTTTCACGAGAATCGGGGCAAGAGGAAGGCGGCCTAGGGGCGCAACCCTGGGCCACCACGCACCACAGGAAGCACGACCAACCCGAGGGCGGTTCCATTGTACCGCCTTCGGGGACCGATTCCAAGGGAGGCAATGACGATGGGACAGAACGAACTTGCGGCGGAGATAGCGGCTATCGAGGACGATATCAAGGCGGAGATGACGGCGCGAGGCGTGTCCGAGATGCTGGTGGACGTGTTCAAGGTCCGCTGGACCAAGGTCCTGAGCAGGCGGTTCGACACGACGGCGTTCAAGGCGAAGTACTCGGAGCTCTACGAGCAGCACGTGAAGGAGGTCGAGACGAGGCGGTTCAGCGTGGCGTAGGGAGATCGGGGGGCCTTCTTGGCCCCATACCGGGGAAGGGAGCCGGGGCCAAGGGGGCCAAGCCGCCCTTCCTGGGGCCAATGCGTAACGGAAAGATACGGGTGCCCCTCAGACCGTCGTAGAACGACAGAGAGGTACGTCAGAGGGTCGGGGATAAAAAGAGTACCCAAAGAACCATTGACGGCCTCACAGGGGCCTCCAGGACGCACCTGGAGGGTAAAACGAAAGGACACGGGGCCAAGAGAGCGGGGGGACCTGCCCCTTGGCCACAAAGAAAGGGGATATGACGATGGACGGCACGTTGGAGAGGTCTTTCAGGGAGTTTTGGGGCGAGCGGTCCGAGATTGCAGATTTCAAGACGGACCGCAGCCCCTCCGGGAATAAAGCGTCGCACAAGTTCCTTGTGATGTCGGAGAAGCTGCAAAGCGCCCTGGGGGCAAAAGATAAGTCCCTTTTCGATGAATTTGAGGACGCCCGAATGGACTTCATGAGCGAGGTCAGCTTGGAAAACTACCGCCTTGGGTTCCAGGACGCCTTGCGCCTCATTGCTGGGGCCTGAGCCTCTGCGGCGTTTTGCGCTGATTCGCGGCCAAGACGCCGCCCAGGGGGGAGCCGATGCGCTCCTGCGTCCAACCACGCTCCCGGATGGTCTCCTCCATCCCGGCGCGCTCCTCGGCAAGGCGGCGCTCCGCCTTCTCCTGTTCCTGCTGGATGACTTCCTGGATGGTCTCGGCCCAGCTTTGACGGGGCGTTTTTTGGGTAGCTAATTCGGCGGATTGCGGTTTAACCGTATTGTCTATATAAATTTGAGGGCGCATTTTCCTGACTAAGGTCTCGCCAACACGGCATTTGGCGGCAATCTGGCAGTTGGAGAGCTTGCTCCACTCCTCGTCCTCAAGCATGACCCGGACGGCGCTCCAGAAATTACCGGGCTCGACCGTGCCTTTTCTGGGCTAGTCTGGTGCTTGCACTGTGCTGGCTCAGTAATTACCGGAGCGGGTTGTGCCTCTGGGCTCGCTTCATAAATTCCTGAAGCGAGGGTTTTCCCGAAAGTTATGGAAAACCTCCTGGAGGTACCGTAAGAATTTCTGACGGTGCTCCCCTCGGTATGGGGGTGAAGCGGATTCACCCCCTTGGCCCTGGGTCGTTGCCTCTCCCTCATCTTCCGAAAGCACAGCCCCTTATACACACTCTGACTTACTCTGATTATTATAGCTTTTGAGCCACTTTGGCCAGGGAGACATAGAGTATCGATAGGGTATTTCTGCTCCGTGTGCCCCTGGAGATACCCCTATCCGGGGGATAAGCGTACAACGTACGTACGTCGTACGAAACGAGTACGCCTGCTGTACGTACGCCGTACGAACACGGGAGGATGGTTCCCCCTGCCCCCGCATTTCGCCGATTTGCTCCTGAGGCACGCACAGGAAGGCCTCTCAGCATCATCGGAGCTCCCGGAGGTATCAGAAGGTATCAGATTACCTCCGGGGCTCCTGACGTGCCTCTCCGTAGCTCTAAGCGGGGCTGTGGGGGGATATCGGAGAAATGCCCGAGGTATGTCCTCCGGACATGGCACGGATGCTCCACGTGACGGGCAGGGGACGCCCGCCGGATGTCCTTGAGCCCCTGCGTATACGTTACGGTAACGCGATAGTAACGGGCCGGGAACGACGTTCAGGGGTACTCCCTCCGTAACCACAGGAAGGGGGGCTGAAAAGCCCGGAGCCCCTCGACTGTTCGGCGGACGCGGGGCTTTTATAGTCCCGCCTGAATAAAATCCGATTCGCTAAAGCCCCAGGTACCGGGCCGCTGTCTGAACGAGCTCCTTCTTGCGTTGGAAGAACGTCGTCCGTCCCAGGCTCAACTCGTCCGCCGTCCTGCCCCAGGTGTTGCCGCCCAGGTAGTGCAGCTTCAGGATCGCCAGGAGCTCCCGCTTGACCGAGCCCTCCAGAACGAAAGGACTCCCCAGGTCCTCCATGAGGCGCTCTATCGGGCGTGTCCAACGCTCCAGGTGCAAGATATCCGCCTCTACTTTCTCGATGCGTTCCAGGCGAGCGGAGACGGGATCGGCGCCCCCCTCCGAGGGCGGCGCGTCGTACCGTTGCGCCCCGACCGAGGATAGGGCATCCAGAACCTTCAAGTCGGTTCTCAGTACCTCCAGCCTGGCGACGTTTGCCTTGTAGCCGTATAGATACCCCTCGGCACGCCGAAAGGCCGGATTATCCTTGAGCATCGAATCCCCTCCAATGAAGGCACTTCACTTTGATAAAGTTCGTGGCTGAAATTTCAGCCGCAAAAAGTCCAGCCCTCAAAATTGAGGAGACGGTACCACCTGACCTCAGAAACTCTGAGGTCAGGTCCCCTTGGGCCGTTCCTCACCGTGGCTACAGGGAGGAAGCCCCAGGGATGAGGTAAACAAATCTTACCCCATCCCCCGGGCGACCCGGCTCAAAAGGGGCCATGTTCCCCTTGGCCGGGGGAGGTAGAAAAAGCCGACGCCCCTCCGGCCAAGGGGCGTAAACGGATTACGACCCCGGCCAAGGAGGCAAGGGGCTACTGCAAACCGCCGCACACCGGCCAAGGAATCGGGATACCCCAGGCCCACCCCCGGGGTCTGCCCAGGGTCTGCCCAGGGTACCCCCGGGGGTCAGCCAGCGTCATGCCATAGCCACAGCTATATCAGGCTTTAACCTAGTCATTCGCTGGCTTTTTACGCCATCAACAGTCCTCTCCTCAAAGGGGGTTTTGTCCCTTTGGCTTCGAGGAAAAAATCTCAAGGGCGTTTTTGCGAGACCCTGTATGCTGAATCCTGCTCCCTACTCCCTGTCCCCTGTATTACTGTTTACTGTTTACTGGGCTCAGGGACTCTCCCAGAGACCCTCTGAGAGAGGGTGGGGGGGACCCTCCCAGGGACCCTCCCCCCTTACCGGGCTTCCTTGAAAATCTCCCGCATCGTAGTCTCCCGACCATCAATTGTGATCGCGTCGTCGAGTCGATCCGCAAAACGTTCGGTCACGAGACGCTCCCACTCGGACATAAAATCATCTCGTAGCTCGCTGTAGAAAAATGCGTTGGAGGCCCTTAAGGCCCCGATAGCTTGCGGGGGACTGTCGAAGTCCTGACGAAGTATGGCGGGGACAAAAATCATATCGTCGTCATCGGGGTATCGTTCAACCGACACGAGCTCGGTTTCTTCGAGCTCCAACAAGGCCCTCTCATATCGCTCCTTACTGAGGCCAAAGTCCTTGAGCATCCGCCGCGTCACGGGGAAAAGGCCAGACATGTTTGAGCTTCTCCCAAAATGCAGAGCCGTATACAGGTATTTTGCCTCCGCATCCAGCTTGCAAAAGTCAGGGTTATCCCAGAGCTCAACCGACAACTTGGCGTATCGAGCTTTTTTCCCCTTCGCCCGCTTTTTGTTCGTGAGAGCATTTGGAGGAGGGGACACTTCGTCAAAGGGAATGTCGCTCGGCTCTTGCTCCTGCGGAAGTTCGGGGTAAGGGGTCATAAGAAGCACCCCCTATCGCGCGCGACAGAACCCGGCCCCTTGCAGGACGCGGGAAAATGCGCTATCCTTGGCAGGAGTCGATATTTCTTTCCTGGGGCGCGGTCGAGTCTGACGACCGCGCCTTTTCTGTGCCAAAACATGGGCTTACCCTCGGACGGACTCCCTGGGGGCTCCCCCGCGAGGGAGGGACCGCTCCCAGCCCAAAAGATCCGACAACCGCCAACGGGTAGCCCGTCCCAGTTTGCACCTCGCCGGAAAACGCCCCAGCTTTTCCCAGTTATAAACCGTAGCGCGCTTGACGCCATATCTGGACAGAACTTCGCCCAAGGTCAAAAAACGCTCGTCAATCACGCCATTTTCATTCATTGCCATCTCGAAACCTCCTTGAAAAGGTCAAAAAACGTGAAACATCAGCCCACGCGCTTTATGCAAGAGAGCTCAAGGAGGGCCGAGACAGCCGTGACGGCTCCTCGGAACAGGCCGAAGATAACGGGCCATGCGACAAGTGCCGGGACGGCGACGCCGCCACGGGGCCTTTGAGTTATGGGAGTGGAGAAGGGATAGCGTTACTATGCCAAGGACTGGGAGCAGCCTTGGCCTGGGGGGGGCGGATTGGTCTGGGTCGCCTCCTCCGCCGTCATCGCCTCCACCTCTGGAGGCAACCGCTGCGGAGCGGCTGGAACGCCGGGGAGCGCGGGGACGACGGAAAGAGGGCGTGCGAGCCTTGAGGTAGGGACGGAAGATCACAGGCTTTCGCGCTTTGATGTGCATAATCAGGAGCTTTCTTTCGAGTCGCTGCTTCTCTTTAAGCATAAGTTGGTGAGCTTTGGCAAGTATTAAATCAAATTTCCTTTCAAGTTTGTTTACCTGATCCTGTTCTCCCCGAGACTGCGACATTAGGCCCCCGCAAAGTATCTGAATTGCGGCTGATTGGAGCGATTCAAAATCTTTTATTAGCTCATTATCTTCCTCTCCTGTTCTGACTTGAAGCCAGCGCAAATCTTCTTGGTACAAACCCAAAACACTGAGCGGGTCTGTATAATCTTCTGAAGGTTCCCCTAAACACAACGCTATGGCACGACGCCTTCCCTCACAGGTTAAGGCTTCGGCATCTATCTTCGCCAGAAATTCAGCCTCTTCCACTTTTTTTTGCACATATTCCCAAAGACTTCCGTCAAAAAAAATACCTGCATAGTCCCGCCACTGCCGAAAAGTCTCCTTGAGCGCTTCGTCTGTAACCTCCAAGCCCTTTAACACATGGTATCTCCGAGCAAGCTCAATGAGTTCTCTCTGTTCTTGTTCGGTGACAACATTCCTGGAAATGTTCATTTTCTCACCTCCTCTCATAAAGTAGCGTTATCGGATTCTCTCCAGAACTGACTTTTTGGGGGTACCCGTATCCACCATGATACAAACCCATCCCCCCGCAAGTCAACCCCAGCTTGGACAATCATGGACGTTTATGGATTCAGGAAAAAGGATACCTATTTTATTTCCGTATTTCTGCGGACGGTCAAGGAGGGCTATCCCCGGACGTCAGGAGACCGTCCAGCCAGTCGGCCCATTCCTGCATCATGGTCCGGCGTTCCTCCCAGTAGTCGGAGCGATTGTAGACGCCCCGGACTCCGCCCTGGATATGGGCCAAGGCTGCCTCGATCACGTCCGCACGGTAGCCCAGGGTATTGAGCGCCGTACTCCCCAGAGAGCGGAACCCGTGGGCCGTCATCTCCTCGTTGGAGAACCCCATCGACCGCAGGGCGACACGGACGGCGTTCTCCGACATGGGGCGGCCGTCGTTCCGCGCCGAGGGGAAGACGTATCGCCAGCGTCCCGTCAGGGGCCGGAGCTCCGCCAAGAGGGCGACCGCCTGACGGCTCAGGGGAATCGCATGAAGGCGGCGCTTCTTCATCTTCTCCTCGGGGATCTCCCAGACCGACCTCTCGAGGTCGATTTCGCTCCACTCCGCCCGCCGCACCTCGCCGGGTCGTCCCAGGGTGTAGAGGCTGAACCACATGGCGCAGCGCACGACGGGCGACCCCTGATAGGCGGCCATGCTCAGCAGGAGCCTCTCGATGTCCTCCACCCTGGTAAGCGCCGAAAAGTGCTGCGGCCTCTTGGGGGCCAGAGCCCCCCTGAGGGCGGAGGAGACATCGGACTCGCAGGCCCCCGTCGCGACGCCGTAGCGTGCCACCTGCCCAAAAATCTGCTTGATGCGCCGCGCCGTCTCCACGCGCCCGCTCTCCTCGACAGGCCGCAGGACGGACAGCAGCTCGGGAGCCTTGATCTCGTCAAGCGGACGCTCCCCCAGGGGCGGAAACAGGAATGCCTCCAGCCGATACCGCACCGTCTGGGCATGGCCCGCAGTCCGAACCGGCTCGACGTGCTTCCCAAACCATTCCAAGGCTACATCCGAAAACGTGGGCTTCTTGGCCGGATTGAGGGCCTCATGAGGGGCTATCCCCCTGGCCTTGGCCTCTCTCAACTCGTCGCGCTTGGCCCTCGCCTCGCTCAGGGGCACAGCGGGATACTGCCCCAAGGTCAGCTTCCGCCGCGCGCCATCCTCGGAGTGGCGTAAACGCCAGAACTTCTTGCCGGTCGGCATGACCTCCAGGAACAAACCGCCGGTATCGTAAAGCGAATAGCGCTTGTCGGTCGGCTTGGCCCGATAAAACCCCATATCGGGGTGGACTTTCATGGAGTGAAGGTAAAAGAAAAACCCGCTTGACAGCGGGCTTTTTGGACGATCTTGGACGTTCGTGAAAAATGCAATGGAGGACAGAGCCAACGAATTAAGTACGTAAATTGACTTAACGCAATAAAATATACATTTTCATTTTTTGATTGTGGGCCATTTTGTGGGCCGTTCTTCATCCGCTTGCCCCTTACTTCGACAAGGTGCAGATCATGCCGTCTCCTCAAGCAGCGTCGGGAAGAAAGCGCTCATGGATTTCGTAGTGATGGTATTGTCGGCCTTGTCCTCCGCGCCAAGCCAGGGAGTTTCGCTGTGAGTCAGGTTACGCAGCTTCGCGGCGGAATATCCCCTATAGACGGAGTAAACATCGTCAATCAAGCCTTTTTCCTCGGAGGTGAGAGCATCAACGGAACCCAGCCCCGAGCTCTCAATGGGAGTTTTCCCGCAATGCTTGAACGCCTGATAAACAACCGGCACCACAGGACCATGAATCCACGCCTCAATAACCTCGGGGAAAAGCGGACGCCCCAAGAGGGCCAAGGAGAATCCCTGACAGTAGTACAGGAGCTTTTGCAGCTTCATGTGTGTCATATCGTTCTCTGTAGTGTCTGCTTGGGACAGCAAATATTCCGCAACGTCAAAAGCACTTGCCATGACTCCACCTCCCCTCAGCTTTCTGTCCATGATTATACATAATCGCACCTTTCTCATACAAGACAGGCTATCGGGTTAGGACTAAGCAAAAAGGGCGTCCGACCTTTGGACGCCCCCGATATCGTGCTCCTACCGCCTTGCCGTTTCCCGGAGCCTATGCTCCGACCGACTTTTTCTCTTTTCTCCGATTCGCCGCCTCCATCATCAGATCGGCGAGGGTCTTGACCTTGACGCCCCCGGACACCTCCACGTCCTGCTTGTCGGTCCAGCCAAAATTTTTCAGGGCGAAGATCGGCCCGGACGGGTTGCGGGAATGCAGGGCCTTCTCGTACTCCATCTCAACCCGGAGCTTGGCCTTTTTTACCGAGTTCAGAAACTCCGGTCGCTGTGCGTACTCGTCCAACGCCGAGCGTGACGACAGCCCCAGGGCCAGGATGAGGCCGGTCAGAAGGACGGGCTCCTCCCTGGCCTCGCACTCCCGGAAGTAGGCTTCCGCCCGCTCCTCAAACTGCCTGACGCTCTTGATCTTCCTCGGCCGTCCCCCCTTGGCCATAGCCTCACCTCCCCAAGGACGATTATACCAACGCCCGGCGTGTCGATCGGCGGGGGCGTGACCACAGGAGAAAGGCCCAAGCTCCCTCAACCGTAGTCGTCTTGACTTCGGTTGCCTTGGATATAGGGGAGGCAACCATCGTCGCGATGACGAGGGTTCCCCGGCCTCCTTGGCCGGGGCGTAACGAAACGTTACGTCCCAAGGATACCAAACGGATTGAGCCTCTGAGGGGCGACAAGGGTACTCACGGAATGAGTACCCTAAGAAATTCTGAGGGTATTCCAGGTCCGTCGTGTTTCACGACGAACCTGGAGCCTTCTTGGCCGGTCCCTAAGGAAACGTGAGGCACGTCAAGGGGTGAAAGGGATTCACTCCTCGACGCCACAACCTCAGGGGGTACCGTCGGTTTTTCACAACTTCATGAAAAACCAAACCGGACCGTCCTCCTTGGCCTGCCCCTCGTGAAGTACGAGGGCCGTTCGCTTGACAAATTTATCAAGCGTTGACCCCAAGAGACGAAAAATTATCTGAATTTTGCTGAGGTACGGATTCGTACCTTTTCCCTTGGCCTACCTGTAGACCTCTCTCCTGTGGCCAACCTTCAGGACGAGGACTACAAGCTCCCCGTCCCGGAGCTCGCAGATCAACCGGTAGTCTCCCACGCGGTAGCGCCAGTGTCCGGCCCAAGCCCCGCTCATAGGCCTCCCAAGGTCTCGGGGGGAGTTCGGTGCTGCGGCAACACGGTTGTCCATGTAGTCCATAATCCGGGAGGCAACTGCCCGAGGCAGCTTCCCCAGTTGGCCTTGAGCCGTTTTGGTGTAGTTAATCGCCCAGGCCAAGGCGCGCCCTCACCTCTTCCGCCGTGTATACCTTCTCTTCCCCACGAGCCACGGCCTCGGATATTCTCACGGCGTCCTCGGCATCCTCCAGGTCCTCGAGGTACTGCTCGATGGCCATCAACATGAACTTTTCCGGCTTCTGATTGGCCGCGCCGCTTCGAGTCTCGATACGCTCCCGCAGCTCCTGCGGCAGCTCCAGCAAGAATTGAGCCATCTCCTACCCCTCCTCCCCCTTGGTTTGGGAAGCGGGATCATTGCGTCTCCGCAGCGCTTTTTGCTCTTTCTTTCTGCGAGTCTCCAACTGCTTAATGCTGTCCGAGGGAGTTGGCAAGTCTTCAGGCATTGTATTGCCAAACTCGGCTATGGTTTGCCTGATCTTCTTACCGACGGCAAAATGAATTCTGTTTGCAGCGTCCTTGTTATCGACCCCATCGCGTTTCAACTTGCTCTCTGTCTGCGTAGCTCTGAACAAGTTAGCTGCTAATTCCTCGCTCCCCATGTGGTCAAGTATATCTTGGGACTTTTTGAGCCCCTTGCGTCGGTGAATGTCCTGCTTTTTCAGCCCCCCATAAAGTCCTTGGTATCCGTAATTTTGGAAGATAGCATAGTCTATTGGCTGAACCACTCCAGCCTGTTTTGCTGCAGAAGCAAGGCTCTTGTTGTGTTCCTTGATCTCTTGGCACAGTTGGAGGCGTCGGTCATCCTCCAGTTCCTGGCGGCGCGTTTGTAGGGCAAAATAACTGTGTCCCAAGGCGACGACATCTTTTCTTGGGTCGGCACTTTGGATGATGAGGTAGCAGGCGTAACGGGAAAGATAAACCGTTTTTACTTCCCGATGCGCTCCTTTAGCGAGTTCGATCATTTCGGTGACCTCAACGAAATGATCCGGCACAGGCTGCCCGCTGTTTTTACACGCCTCTATAGCACTCTCCATAACGTTCTCAAAATTGCGGTAATCGGCATATTCCAGAGCGGCAGCAAGTTGACGGCTGCTCCAGTATTCTCGCCCATCGTCATCCAAGCGTTTGATCCGCTCAAAAATGTTGTTCATCATCCTTTGAGCTCCTCCCCCTTGGCCGCAGACACCGCAACCTCGACTTCCTCTCGCAACGCCGCCCGCTCCGCCTTCACCCGCTCAGATCGGGACTTCACCCCACGCTTGGCAGGCTGATAATTCAAAACCGATTCCCTGGGAATAATCCAGCTATTCCCCATCTTCTCAGCTCCAGGGAGGCGGCCTTCACGGCACAAAGTTCTAATCAAGCTTGTTTTGCGGTTTGCTAAATCCGCTGCTTCATCAACGGTAACGTATTTGGCTTTGAGCTCGTCCATCTTTTCCCCTCCTTAAAATCTATAATAACTTGCTGACGTTGGCGATAAATAAGTATTATTGCTTATTTATTACATGCTAAATTCAGCATATAATATCCCCATCAACCAAGGCAGCGGCACATTGACAAGGAGAGGCTCAGGCGACGGGCAGAGAGGTCGCCCCCACCGGGGAGCAGGAGTCGGGAGCGTGCGACGCGAGAAGCGACGGGGACCGGGAGGAGGCCCTGAGGGAGGCCCACAAGTGGTTCTTCCTGG
>ERZ772957.1964-NODE-1964-length-12423-cov-4.608910_pt1 | contig 12423 bp, 12 predicted proteins | sample MGYA00580682_ERZ772957 | MGnify/ENA primary metagenome ERZ772957 (study PRJEB29015, sample SAMEA2737921) | human oral metagenome | biome: human oral; feature: human-associated habitat; material: dental | place: China | collected 2025 ...
TGGAGGCGTCCATGGGACTGTCCTTCGTCGGCACCCCCGACGCCGTCGCCTCCGGCATCCGTGAGCTGGCCGCGCGCTGGGGCCTGGAGGAGGTCCTCGTGGTCACCTACGTCCACGACGCGGCTGCGCGCCGCCGCTCCTACGAGCTGCTCGCCGCCGCCTGGTGAGGCCGGGGTCGATCGGATCACGTCGGGAGACCGCCCCTTGTGAGGCGTGCGTCACACGTCATGTGTACGCCCGGTTTCGCGGTGCGGGTATCGTTTGCCGGAACCGCCGGTACCTGACACCTGGTCCTTATCCGGGCTGGGAGCGGTGCCGGTGGGGATGCCAGTACACCGGCTGGACGGTCACTCGTCGCCCGTCCGAACCCCGCCGGTATCCCAGAAGAGAAGACCGAATGCTCCCGTATCTAGCGAGACGGATCGCGAACTACGCGCTCCTGCTGTTCATCGCGACGTCCTTGGCGTACATTCTCGCCTCGGCTTCCCTGGACCCCGCGAACAACTGGAACCGCGAGGACACCACCCTCAACTGGGACGCGATCAACGCCAATCTCATCAAGTACAACATCAGTTCTGAGCTGCCCGTATGGGAGCGCTACGTCGCCTGGCTCAAGGCGGTGGTCACCTCATGGGACTGGGGGGTGACTCCCAAGGGCGAGTCGATCAACGGCCTGATCGGCACCAAGATCGCCGTGTCTGTTCGCCTCGTGTTCCTCGGCGCCGGCATCGGCATGGTCGGCGGCGTGGCGCTGGGGGCGTGGACCGCCACTCGTCAGTACCGGTTCTCGGACCGCGCCGTCTCCCTCATCGCCATGATCGTCATCTCCACCCCGGCCATGGTCATCGCGATCATGCTCCAGGTCATCGCCGTCCAGGTCAACCAGCGCACCGGCTACCGGATCTTCGAGTTCACCGGGGAGGGGGAGGGCATCGCGGGCAGGCTTCAGCACCTGCTGCTGCCGACCCTGTCGATGTCCCTGGGGGCGGTCGCCTCCTACTCCCGCTACCAGCGCAACCTCATGCTGGACACCCTGGGCGCCGACTACGTGCGCACTGCCCGGGCCAAGGGCCTCATCAAGCGCAAGGCCGTCACCCGTCACGCTCTGCGCACGGCACTGATCCCCATGGCCACCTACTTCGCCTTCGCTCTGGCGGCCCTGTTCACCGGGGCCGCGATCACCGAACGGGTCTACGGCTGGCACGGCATGGGCGAGTACTCCGTCAACTCCATCTCCCAGTACGACATCAACGGCGTGACGGCCGTCGTCGCCTTCTCCGGCCTGTGCACGCTCACCGGCGCGCTCCTGTCCGACGTCTTCGTCGCCATCGTCGACCCGCGGGTGAGGGTGAGCTGACCGTGGCCACTACTAAGAGCTCCAACGGTATGGACTCCATCGGCAAGCCCAGCACCGTCGGAGCGGCCGCGTCCCCGGCAGCCGAGCAGCTGGGCGAGTCGCCTCTGACCGGCAGCGAGGCGGGCGGGAGAACCGGGAGCAGCCCGAAGGAGTCCAAGCGCCTGACGCGCGGCCGGATCACCGTGCGCCGGTTCCTGCGCAACCGGACCGCGGTCGTGGGCGCGATCGGCTTCATCGCGGTCGCCTGCATGGCGGTCTTCGGCAACCGCATCGGCCAGTGGGGCTACACCGATGTCGACAGCACGTCCTTCCTGACCCCGCCCGGACCCAGCCACTGGTTCGGCACCACTCAGGGAGGGCGGGACGTCTTCGCCCTGGTCGTCGAGGGCACCCGTAAGTCGATGCTCATCGGTGTGTGCGTCGCCCTCCTTCAGACCGGTATCGCGGCGGTCATCGGATCCTCGGCGGCCTATTTCGGCGGCTGGTGGGAGCGCATCGCCCTGTGGTTCACCGACATGCTCCTGGTCGTGCCCTCCTTCCTCATTATCGCCATCCTGTCCCAGCGGGCCGGTGCGGCACGGGGGTCGATCGCCCTGTTCATCGTGCTCCTGGCGGGCTTCGGGTGGATGCTCACCGCACGCGTGGTGCGGTCCCTGACCCTGAGCGTGAAGAACCTCGACTACGTCAGCGCTGCACGTTTCATGAATGTGCGCAGCCCCATTATCATCGCCCGGCACATTATCCCGAACATCGCATCACTGCTCATTATCGACGCCACCGTCAATGTCGCTTACGCCGTCATCAGCGAGACCACGCTGTCCTACTTCGGCTTCGGCGTCCAGGCGCCCAACACGTCCCTGGGCACTCTTATCGCCGAGGGCCAGCGCTCGGCGACCACCTACCCGTGGATCTTCCTGGCTCCCGCTTTCGTCCTGGTGGCGATGCTCGTGTGCGTCAACTTCATGGGCGACGGCCTGCGGGACGCCATCGACCCGTCGTCCAAGTCCGGAGGCAAGGCATGAGCCGCACCCGCACCGCCACTACGACCGAGGGCCCGGCCCCGCAGGCGCTGCCCGATCCGACGGCGGACGCCCCTCTGCTGGAGGTGAGGGACCTGGCGGTCTCCTTCCCCTCCGAGGACGGGCGCGTCAGCGCCGTGCGCGGGGTCAGCATCTCGGTGGCCCGCGGCGAGGTCCTCGCACTGGTGGGCGAGTCCGGCTCGGGCAAGTCGGTCACCTCGACGGCGGTCATGGGCCTGCTCGACGACTCCGCCGAGATCTCCGGGTCGGTGCGTCTGCACGGGACCGAGCTGCTGGGGCGCTCGGACGCCTACATGTCGAGGATCCGCGGTGCTCAGCTCTCCATGGTCTTCCAGGACCCCCTCAGCGCCCTGACGCCCGTCTACACGGTCGGGGACCAGATCGTCGAGGCGCTCAAGATCCACAATCCGGACATGTCCGACGCCGATGCCGACGCCCGCGCCGTCGAGCTGCTCGACCTGGTGGGCATCCCCAATCCCGAGGTGCGCGCCAAGGCCTATCCGCACGAGTTCTCCGGCGGAATGCGCCAGCGCGCCATTATCGCCATCGCGATCGCCAACGACCCCGACCTGATCATCGCCGACGAGCCCACCACCGCCCTGGACGTCACCATCCAGGCGCAGATCCTCGATGTGCTGCGGACCGCCCAGAGGGAGACGGGCGCCGGCGTCATCATGATCACCCACGACCTGGGCGTCGTGGCGGGCATGGCGGACCCCAACCCCAGGGTGAACCGCGGAGGATTGGATATCTTGCGCGCGGGGGGCGTCGAGGTCGACGGGCCGTGCCTCGAGTCCGAGTGCCGCTGGCTGAACCGTGGCTTTATCCGGGTGCAGACCCTGGGGCGCCCATGGGTGACGCTCAAGGCCGCGGCGGGGCTTGACGGCCGTATGGCGTTGCCCCATGGCGAGAGCCGGTGGATAACGGCTCCCGAGTCCCGCCAGTGGGCGCATCAGATGCGCGCCTCTCACGACGCCGTCATGGTGGGGGTGGGGACGGTGCTACAGGACGATCCCGAGTTGACCGTGCGCGATGCGGAGGGGGAAAGCCCCCTTCGGGTCGTGCTGGATTCCCGTCTGTCGACCCCCGTCTCCGCAAAGGTGGTGACGGGGTCGGGAGGTTGTCTGATCTTTACCTGCTGTGAGGACCCCGTCAGGGCGGACGCACTGACGGCCGCAGGGGCGCGGGTCCGCAGGGTTCCCGCGCGCGGCGGGAGGGTGGACCTCGAGGCGGTGCTGTCGTCCCTGGCCGAGGAGGGGGTCCTGAGCCTCATGGTCGAGGGGGGCGCGAGGGTCCTGACGGCGTTTGCGGAGCTTGGGCTTGCGGACAGCCTGGCCCTCTTCACCTCGTGCCGCATCATGGGGGAGGGGCCGGGAATCGGGACGGGCCTGCGTTTGGGCGCCATGTCCGAGTCCCTCCTTTTGCGGGACGCGACGGTGCGCCGGGTGGGACCCGATTTTCTGACGGAGGCGCTCTTTTCATGTTCACCGGGCTTGTAGAGGCGGTCGGCGCGGTGCGCGCCCACCGCAGGGTGGAGGAGGTCTCTTTGCTGTCCATCGAGTGCCCGGCCCTGGCGCCCGAGCTGGTGCTGGGGCAGTCCGTGGCGGTGAGCGGCGCGTGCCTTTCCGTCGTGGCCCTGCACGGGGACGTCTTCGACGTGGAGATGATGCCGGAGACCGCGGAGCGCACGTGGTTCGCCGACCTGAGGCCGGGGACCGCCGTCAACCTGGAGCGGGCCATGGCATTGGGGGACCGGCTGGACGGGCACCTGGTCCTGGGGCATGTCGACGGGACCGCTGTCCTGAGGCGACTCTCGGGGACCGGGCGGACGCGGGTGGCCTGTTTCGGCGCCGAGCCGTCGCTGCTGAGGGGGATCGTCCCTAAGGGGTCGGTCGCGCTGGACGGCGTCAGCCTGACCGTCATCGGCGTCTCCGCCTCGGATTTCTCCGTCGGGCTCATTCCGACGACGCTTGCGTCCTGTACCCTGGGGCGTATGGCGGTGGGGACCGTCGTGAACCTGGAGACCGACATTTTGGGCAAGTACGTGGAGCGCCTTCTGGGATCTCGGAGCTCCGGAATGCGTCTGTCGATCGAGGAGCTGAGGGATCTTGGATATTGAAGTTCGGAATCGGGAAGCGGGATCGGTCTTCGACACGATCGAGGAGGCGATCGAGGACATCCGCCAGGGGCGTATGGTCCTCGTTGCGGACGACGAAAATCGGGAGAACGAGGGCGATCTTATCGTGGCCGCGGCGCACGCGACGGCGGACAACGTCAACTTCATGGCCCGGTATGCACGGGGCCTGATCTGCGCCCCCGTGTCGGGGGAGATCGCCCGCAGGCTGAGGCTCGACCCCCTGACCACGCACAGCACGGACAGGAAGTCCACCGCGTTCCTGGTCACGGTGGACGCCCGTGAGGGGACGACGACGGGCATCTCGGCGGAGGAGCGTGCCCTTACGGCCCGCCTCCTGGCCGATCTCGACGCCCGCCCCGAGGATTTCCTGCGCCCCGGGCACCTCTTTCCTCTCGAGGCCCGCGAGGGCGGTGTCCTGGTGCGCGCCGGCCATACCGAGGCCACGGTCGACCTCGTGCGTCTGGCCGGGTTGCCCGCCTCCGGGCTCTGCTGCGGGGTGCTGAACGACGACGGGACCATGGCGCGGCTTCCGGACCTGATCGCGTTCGCGAAACGGCATGGATTGAAGTTCATCGCGGTGAAGGACCTCATCGCCTGGCGGTGCGCCCGGGAGAAGCTGGTCGAAAAGCGGGTTGAGGTCAACCTCCCGACGGAGTTCGGCTTCTTTTGCGTCCACGCCTACCGCAGCAAATTGCAGGACGACGACGCGCATACCCACGTCGCGCTGGTCAAGGGGGATATCTTGGGGACGGACCCCGTCCTGGTGCGGGTGCACAGCGAGTGCTTCACCGGGGATATCTTCGGTTCCCTGCGCTGCGACTGCGGTCCTCAGCTCCATGCAGCCCTCTCCATGATCGAGAGGGAGGGCGCGGGCGTTCTGCTCTACATGCGGCAGGAGGGGCGCGGCATCGGCCTACTCAACAAGCTGAGGGCCTACCGGTTGCAGGACGAGGGGATGGATACGGTCGACGCCAACGTGGCGCTGGGCTTCCCCCCGGACCTCCGGGACTACGGCACGGGGGCGCAGATCCTCATGGACCTGGGGCTGAGGCGGATTCGGCTGCTGACGAACAACCCGAAGAAGGTTATTGGCCTCGGGGGGTACGGGCTCGAGATCGTGGACCGGGTTCCTCTGGTGATCGAGCCGAACGAGTACAACGAGAGGTATATGCGGACCAAGGAGCTGCGGATGGGACACGTGCTGCACGGGATCTGAACGTAGCTTTTTACTTGCAGGGGAGCCTGCTCCCCTGGCGGGGGCGGAGCCCCTGAATGGGGTTGTTTATCGAGTCGTTTAAGGAGGCTTATCTGCGATGCGGACGATAGAGGGAAAATTGCTGGGAACGGGGCTTTCCGTGGCGATCGTGGTCTCCCGATTCAACGACCTGATCTCCGAAAAGCTGCTGGAGGGGGCCAAGGACGCGCTTCTGCGCCACGACGTGTCCCATCAGGCCGTGGAGGTCTTCAGGGTCCCGGGTGCCTGGGAGCTGCCCTTGGCGGCCAAGGAGCTGGCCCTGAGCGGAAAGTACGACGCGATCATCGCCCTGGGGGCGGTCATACGGGGCGACACGCCGCACTTCGACTACGTCTCCGCCGAGATGTCGAAGGGGCTGGCGCAGGTGGGGTTGGAGCACCGGGTTCCGGTGGTCTTCGGCGTCCTGACCTGCGATACCCTGGAGCAGGCTCTGCTCCGTGCGGGCAGCAAGGCGGGCAACAAGGGGGCGGACAGCGCGCACACCGCCATCGAGATGGCCAACCTGCTGAGGAATATCCGCCTTTCCGGGGGGGCGAAGGGGGAGCTGCGCGATGCTTGACCTGCGCTGGATCCTCGCAAACCGCGAGGAGGCGGAACGCTGTCTGAGGAACCGGCGGCACGACTTCGACCTCGGCGTCTTGGAGTCCCTGGACGGAAGGCGCCGCAGGCTAATAGCCGAGGCCGAGGACCTGAAGGCCCGGAGGAACGAGGGGTCTCGTAAGGTCGGGGAAGCGAAGCGAGCGGGGACGGACGCGTCCGCCCTCATGGAGGAGATACGCCTCATGGGGGACGGCATCCGGGAGCGGGATTCCGCCCTGGCGGAGGTCGAGGACGAGCTGAACCGCATCCTGATGGCCCTGCCCAACCGCCTGCACGAGAGCACGCCCGTGGGCGTGGACGAGAACGACAATCCCGTGGTGCGCTCCTGGGGCGCGCCGAAGGACTTCGGCTTCGAGCCCAGGCCCCATTGGGAGCTGGGCGAGGATCTAGGGATCATGGACTTCGAGAAGGGCGTCATGCTGGCCCAGAGCCGGTTTACCCTTCTGAGGGGCATGGGGGCCCGGATGGAGCGGGCTCTGATCTCCTTCATGCTGGACCTGCACAGCACCAAGCACGGCTACACGGAGATGGAGCCGCCCTTCATGGTGCGCTCTGAGGTGCTGGAGGGGACGGGACAGCTTCCGAAGTTCGCGGAGGACCTCTATCGAATCGAGGGGGAGGACCTCTGGATGATCCCGACCGCGGAGGTGCCCCTGACGAATCTGCATCGGGGGACGATCCTGGAGGAGTCCGACCTTCCGAAATATTACACGGCCTATACCCCGTGCTTCCGCCGGGAGGCCGGCTCGGCGGGGCGCGACGTCCGGGGGATGCTGCGCCAGCATCAGTTCGACAAGGTGGAGATGGTCAAGCTCTGCACCCCGGAGACGAGCTACGAGGAGCTGGAGAAGCTGACCGCGAACGCGGAGACGGTGCTGCAGCTTCTGGAACTGCCCTACCGTGTCGTGGCGCTCTGCTCCGGCGATATCGGGTTCGGGGCGGCCAAGACCTACGACCTCGAGGTGTGGTTTCCCTCTCAGGGCAAGTACCGTGAGATCAGCTCCTGCAGTAATTGCGAGGACTTCCAGGCCCGCCGCATGGATACGCGCTACCGGCCGGCTGGCGGAGGGCGCCCCCGCTTCGTCCACACCCTCAACGGGTCCGGCGTGGCGATTGGACGGGCGCTGATCGCCATTCTGGAGAACGGTCAGGCACAGGACGGAAGCATCAGGATCCCGGAGGCGCTCGTCCCCTATATGGGCGGCGTGGCCGAGCTCCGAAGGGGCTAGGGGGCGTCTCGGTGGCCGGCTATGCGGCGATGGTGGCGGGGTGCGGTGCCGCGGCGCTGCTCTGCGTCGGGGGCCAGTATTGTGCGAAGCGGATGCTGGAGCCACGCCAGTACGGCTATTTTCGCGACCTTCTGCTGGCGGGGTGCTGGATGCTCATGGCGCTGTGGTTTGGCGACGCCAACGCCCGCATCGTGGTGGGAGGTGCCTTCCTGGCCGGCATCGCGGGCCTTGGCGAGGACCTGTATTCCGACCGGCGCTGGCGCCTGGGCTATCTTCTGATCGGCGTCTTCTGCGCGCTTGCCGGTCCCTCGATCGCCTTCCTGAGGTTCGCGGATGGGGAGTACGTCTACCTGACGCCCCTGTCCTCGCTGGTCGCCACAACCCTCTGGTTCACCCTGTTTCCCCTGCTGTTTCGTCATCTGGACGAGATTCCGGGCCTGCTGGGCCATATCCTCGCCGTCACGTTCTCGCTCATGCTCATGGCGGTGCTGCTGATGGGGCATGCTGCGGCCGATGCGTTCTTCATGGCCTTTTCGGGGATGGCCCTTCTCGGCGCCTTCTGGAGTCGGTTCGGCAATGCCTACAGGCAGGCGGGGCACGCCATGTCCGCGATGTGGAGCGTCCTCGCGGCCGGGACGGCGGTGCTGGGCGGCAGCAAGGGCATCGTCTTCAGCTCCATGCTCTTCCTATCCCTGGGGCTCTTCGCGATCCCCCTGGCGGAGGTCTCGCTGCACTGGGCCAGCATGTTCTTCACGGAGTACCCTTACGGGACGGAGCGGCTTTACCGCTGCATGATCGCCCGGGGCCTCGAGCACCCCGACGCCGTTCGGTTTGTCGCGGGGCTCTGTGCGCTCGTGAGCATCGCCGCGGCGCTTCTCCAGTCCCCGACGACCTATCGGGCCTGGGTTTGGTGGCTGGCCGCCGGGTTCTGCTCCCTGGGGGTAGTGGTGCCCCTTCTGCTGCGCCGCCGGTCCCGATCGCCGATGAATCGGGAGAAGCCGTCGCTCTGGGGCGTTCGGATCGACAACGTCTCTATGAACTACGCGGTGTCCCGGGCGCGGGGACTGATTCTGAGCCCCGGGGAGGAGGCTCGCCTCGTCGCGACCGTCAACGCCCTGGGGATGGAGGAGGCCGTGCGGGACCCCGGCTACCGGGCGGCCCTCGGCGATGCCTCCATGGTCCTGGCGGATGGGGTCGGGCTCCTTTGGGGAATGCGTTTTCTGGGCATGTCCCTGCAGGAGCGGGTGACGGGGATCGACTTTGCCGAGCAGCTCTGCCGCGTCGCGGCGGTCGAGGAGTGGCCCGTATACTTTCTGGGCGCCAGGGGGGACACGGCCGCGGCCTGCGCGGAGGCCCTCTCGGTGCGGTGTCCCGGATTGATCGTTGCGGGTGCGCGGGACGGTTACTTCGACATCGAGGACACGGCCGTGGCCGACGCCGTCGCGTCGAGCGGCGCGCGCATCCTCCTGGTTGCGATGGGACTCCCCCGGCAGGAGAAGTGGGTTGCGCTTCACAAAAAACGGCTGGGCGGCCTCCTGGCGGTAGGGGTGGGGGGATCCTTCGACGTGTTTGCCGGCCGTCTTTCCCGGGCTCCGGCCCTGGTGCAGAAGGTCGGAATGGAGTGGTTCTACCGGCTCTGCCAGGAGCCGGGCCGCTGGAGCCGGGACCTGAGGCTGGTGTCCTTCGTCCTCCGCGTCCTGGCGACCGGTCCAGGTGGCACCCTCGACGGACTTGCCCGGCTCCAGGTCCTTGTAGACGCTGAAGAAGTGCTCAAAAACCTAAAATGAACATCGTCGCCCTGGCCGTCGGCAGGCCCAGGGAGAAAAGGCTGGCCTCGCTGGCGGACGAGTATCTGGCGCGGATCCGGCCCGCGGGGCTCGTCGGCGTGGAACGGGCACCCGATGTCGCCGCCGGCCGGCCGGCGGAGGCGGTCGAGCGCGAGGGGCAGGAGCTTTTGAAGCGCATCCGGCCTCGGGACTGCGTCGTGCTGCTTCGGGAGGACGGGACGGAACGGACCAGCCGGGAGCTGGCCTCCTTTCTGGCCGAGAGGATGGAAGCGACGGCGGGACGGGTGGTGCTGGTCGTCGGCGGCCCCTGGGGCACGAGCCGCGAGCTCGGGGACCGGGCCGACGCCACCCTGTCCCTCTCCCGCATGACGTTTACGCACGAGATGTGTTTCCTCTTCCTCGCCGAGCAGTTGTACCGCGCTTTTTCGATCCTGGCGGGGACGGGATACCATCATTAAAAAATAACATGGGGACGTTGCCCCGTATGAACTCGGGAGGTTTTCGCAGGTGAAGCTGAACAACATGATGAAGCAGGCCCAGAGGATGCAGGCCCAGATGATGGAGATCCAGGAGAAGCTCGGGGAGGAGACCGTCGAGGCCAGCGTCGGCGGCGGGATGGTCAAGGCCGTCTTTACGGGGCAGGGCGCCCTGGTGGAGATCCGCATCGACCCCGAGGTGATCAAGCCCGAGGAGCGGGAGATGCTGGAGGACCTGGTGACCGCGGCGGTCAACGAGGGATTGCTGAAGAGCAAGGAGCTGGCGAACGCCCGGATGGGCGCCGTCACCGGAGCCTTGGGCTCTCTGGGGCTGGGCTTTTAGGGCGCGCTCGTTGGACCCGATCGCCCGCCTGATCTCCCATTTCACGAAGTTCCCGGGTGTGGGGAACAAGAGCGCCCGGAGGATGGTCTTCTACCTTCTGAAACAGGACGCCGCGCAGCTCAGGGAGCTTGGCGCGGGCATCGCCTCCCTCAAGGACGACCTACACACCTGCAGCGAGTGCGGAAACATATCGGACGGGGACCCCTGCCCGATATGCCGCGACGCCCTGCGGGACCGCAGGACGCTCTGCGTCGTGGAGAACATCGACGACCTCGTCTCCTTCGAGCAGGCCGGCATCTACAACGGGCTCTATCACGTGCTGGGGGGCAGGGTCTCCCCGTTCGACGACGAAGACCTGAGCCCGGAGAGCGTGGAGTTCCTCCTGAGGCACATCCGGGACCTGAAAGCCGAGGAGGTCATCATCGCGACGAACCCCCGCATGGAGGGCGACCTCACCTACTATGCCCTTCTGGACATCCTGCGGGGGCTCGACGGCCAGGAGGAAAGATCGGGAGGAAAGCTCAGGGTCACGCGCCTTGCCTTCGGGCTCCCGGTCGGAGGCTCCATAGAGTTTGCGGACCGCATGACGCTCCATACGGCGCTCGAGTCCCGGACGACGGCCTTGCGGGATTGACGGGTGCGGAACGTAAGGACGGGCTCACGAGGATAAGAGCACGATGATGAGAGTATTGAGGACGAGACCGTGAAGCATTTTTCGTTTCTGATCGTTGCGGGAGGGAGCGGAAGCCGCATCGGCGGGGAGAGGAAGCAGTTCCGGCCCCTGGAGGGCCGGCCGCTGTGGCGCTGGAGCGCGGACCTGGCGGCATCGCTGTGGTGCGACGGGATTGCGGAGGTCGTTTTGGTCCTTCCCCGCGGCGAGGTTGCTCCTCAGCCCTGGCCGGAATCTGGTCCCGTCCCGCTCCGCCTGGCCGAGGGAGGGGCCTCGCGGCCGGAGTCCGTCATGAACGGCCTTGCGGCCTGCTCGTGCGATTATGTGATGGTGCATGATGCGGCCCGTCCCCTCGTGAGTGGGGACCTGCTGAAAAGGCTGATGGAGGCGACGGACGAGCGATTCGGGGCCATCCCCGTCCTGCCGGTCGCCGAGGCGGTCAAGCGCATCGACGCGGAGGGCCGCGTCGGTGTCGTGGACCGTGAGGGGCTCTTCACGACCCAGACGCCCCAGTCCTTTTTTCGCAAAGGGCTGGCGTCCGTCCTGGAGAGGCACGGGGCGTCCGTCAAGGATGAGGCCGAGGCCTGGCTTGCCGCGGGGCTGGAGCTTCGATGTCTGGAGGGGGAACGCTTGAATTTCAAGGTTACGTGGCCGGAGGATCTGCGGATGGCGAGGGCTCTGGCCCGTGGGTGTGGAGGGGCGGCGGTCCGTACCGGCCTGGGGTACGATGTGCACCGCCTGGTTCCGGAACGGCCGCTGATCCTGGGAGGGGTCCGCATCGGGGACTCCCCCCTGGGGCTTCTCGGGCACTCGGACGCGGACCTCCTGGCCCATGCCGTCTCGGATGCCCTGCTCGGGGCAGCGGGCCTGCCGGATATCGGCAATCTGTTCCCCGCCTCGGATGAGGCCTATCGGGACGCGGACAGCATGGAGCTGCTGCGGCGCGTCGTGGAGAGGGTCCGGGAGGAGCGCTGGACCGTCGTCTGGGTGGATGCGGTGATCCAGGCCCAGGTACCGCGATTGAACGTCCACCTGCCCGAGATGCGGTCCCGGCTCTCGGCGCTGCTGAACCCCGGTGGCCCGAATTGCGTCAACCTCAAGGCGAAGTCCGCGGAGGGGACGGGTGACCCCGGCCTGGGACGCTCCATGACCTGCTGGGCGGCTGCGACCCTGGCCCGCGAGGGGGTGGGGGAGTGATTCGGACGCGCTTTGCCCCCTCGCCCACGGGGGAGCTCCACATCGGAGGGGCCCGGACGGCGCTCTTCAATTTCCTGCTCGCCCGCTCGGCGGGGGAACAGGGCCGGTTTGTCCTTCGGATCGACGACACGGACGCGGAGCGCTCGCGCAGGGAGTTCGAGCTCAAGCTGATGGAGGACCTTCGCTGGCTTGGGCTGGATTGGGACGAGGGGCCGGACGGGCCCGGAGGCGTCCCCTGCCGGCAGAGCGAACGCCTCGGCCTCTACGCGGAGTGGATGAGCCGGCTTCGTGAGGCGGGCGCCGTCTACCCCTGCTTCTGCTCGGATGAACGG
>ERZ772957.1967-NODE-1967-length-12409-cov-3.135341_pt1 | contig 12409 bp, 10 predicted proteins | sample MGYA00580682_ERZ772957 | MGnify/ENA primary metagenome ERZ772957 (study PRJEB29015, sample SAMEA2737921) | human oral metagenome | biome: human oral; feature: human-associated habitat; material: dental | place: China | collected 2025 ...
GCCGCATAATTTAATAGATTTTATTGATTTAAATTATCACCAACGTTATTTGACATAGAGCCAATATTATACAACCTATTATACAACCCTAATAATCCTATACATCGTACATATAACATAAAAAGGGTTGCAAATGCAACCCTTATCTAAATAGTTTCTAATACACTTTTTAAATATAATTCTTATTTCAAAAACACTCCATAAATATAATAATAATAGTTACCTCCTAATATGTATTTATAGTATATACCACCTTTCAAAAAAAGTCAATATCTTTTTCAAATTTTCAACCAATCAACATCGGGTCTCACAATTCTCCTCGAATTTACATATGCCCAATCTAATGTTAAAATTGTTTTTCCAACATAATTAAACTCACATTTATCTACAACTAAAGCTAGGTCCGCTACATCTTTGCTTTGTAAAAATAGCGGTAATAACAATTGTATTTTAGACTCACCGGTATTTTTATCTGTATAATACTGTGGGATAGCTAATTTATAATTACGTTTTACTTTTTCAACAATTTTCTTTACAGCATTTTCAAGTAATCCGTTTATCATATATTTATCGGTTAATCCTATCCCCATAAATCTATCATAATTATCATCAATAATGTGTTCATAGTCAATAGACAGATTCAAAGATTTATCATATATAAAATCTGCTGGAGTAGTAAAATAATCTGCAATATCTGGATATTTCCTAAATACCCTCATCTCCACATTTGCTCTTTGTTTAAATCCGTACAAGAACCAATCTTGCCCACTTTTTTTATTTGGATTTTTATTTTTTACAAAATATGCATATATATCTGCTCCATGTTCAGTGAGCAACCCCGTATTAAAACACATTGCACTTCTATCATCTGTTACTTCAATTTTATTTTCCATTTTTACTCTATCATAAGTGTAACATAAATAATTATATAAAATCTGCTTATCAGTTGTCCCTTTATAATCCCACTGTTCCTTTTGAGCCATATTAACGATATAATCAAGTTTACTCTTTAGCATTTCTTTATTTCCTAAATAAGCATCTCTTAATAAGTTATACTCTGGTTGATATACTAATTCTTCCATCAATGAAATCTCCTGTTCCATATTTTATATACCCATATATCCTTTATCAAACTTAAGCATTTTCATTTAAGTTTTACGGATATTTTATCTTTCTGTTTCCGCATATTTATTATACAATACATATACAAATAAAGCAATCTCCTTATAAAAAATTTATCAGCTTTACTGTAATGTGATAAGACATATGTTACAGAAATAAATAAAAAAAGAGAGATACTTTGATATAATAGTTTTTAACAACAAAAACAATATCAAAAAGGAGTATCTCTCATGAAAAGTATAACAGAAGAAATAAGATTTCGCCAGCGTTTATGTGAATATGCTTTAAAATATGTGTATGTTTGTAAATGATGTGAGACATTTTATAGAGAGAAAATAATAGAAATTTGGTATAATGGTTGGAGATTATTCTCCAATCATTATTTCCCTCATTTCAATAGGAGATAACCAACCTAAAACCTGCATAGGCAATCTGTTAGACTTATATAAATATCTTTTCATTTGTATAATCAAATCATCATATGAATAGAAGGTTAAGTTACTGTAAAATCGTTCTCTGCTTGCCTCATCTATCATAGTATATTGATAGAACTTATCGGGCATATCTCCAACATAACATTTTTGGGGTACATATTTAACATCAAGCTGCCATTTTTCGCCTATATTGTCAGGGGTATGATACTTTTTAGGTAGGTATTTTTTCTCTTTCTTTTTTTCATTTTTAAAGAATCCCATTTTTCTTAGAAGTCTAAAAAGAGAACAAGGGTGTCTCTTATAGGACTTATTTTTCTTTAATTTAGCATATAATTCAATCATAGATATATTAGGGTTTCTTCTGATATAGTTTTTAATATGTCTAATTTCATCATCAGTATGAGCCTTAGGATGCTTAGAATGAGGTCTATGAGACTTATCTATTAACGAGGCTTTATCACCATCAAACTTCTTATTCCAACGCATAAGAGAGGTTTTAGATACCTTGTATTTTCTACATATAAACCTAATAGAGCATCCACTTCTATATGTTTTTACTGCGTGGTATTTAGTTTCTAAAGTTGTGAGGCAAATATCTTTGTTTTTGTGCTATAATAGTATTCATAGAGAGAGTTCCTTTCGTTTTTGATTTGTGGTTATTTCAATTATACAGGATATCCTCTCTTTTTTATGTTATTTGTCTAACATCAATTGTAACACTATAAAAAGATTTAACCAAAAATGCAACTGATAATTGCTTTTTTGGTTTTGAGAGTGATATAATGAAAAAAAAGGAAATAAAATAGTATGAAAAATAGAGTAAAAGAAAGAAGGAAAGAATTAGGATTGACTCAGTACGAGTTAGCAGAAAAAATTAGCATTTCAAGGCAGTATATAAGTAAATTTGAGGTTACTGGGGAGTCGGAGGCTCCATCGTTAAAAGTTGCTCATGAATTAGCTCTAGCTTTAGAGACTTGTATATATTCTATTTTTGATTTAGATGAATCAGGAGAATATCGATGCAATTGTTGTAGTCGATAAATAGTAAAATGGAGGATATTAATTGGAATGTCAGATATAATTTGTGTAGATGGTTTAATCAAAGAATATGCTGGAATAAAGGTAGTTGACGGTGTTAGCTTCTCTGTAAACAAAGGTGAGATATATGGATTGTTGGGGAGAAATGGGGCTGGAAAAACTACAATAATGAAAATTCTATTAGGGTTAGCTAATCCAACAAGTGGAAAAGTTTCTATTTTAGGGAAAGATATGAGCGTAAATTCGGAAAAAAAAGTGTTAAAAAAGGTTGGATGTATAATAGAAAATCCTGGGTTTTATTCTAATTTAACAGGTACGGAAAACTTAGAGATTTTTGCCAAGCTAAGAGGGTTAGATCAAGATTCAGTAAAAAAAGCATTAGAATTAGTTAACCTTCCTTATAAAGACAAAAAATTATTTTCGAAATATTCGCTAGGGATGAAACAAAGGTTAGCTATTGCAAATGCAATAATGCATAATCCTGAAATATTAGTTTTAGATGAACCTATAAATGGATTAGACCCAATAGGAATTGCTGAAGTAAGAGAACTTCTTAAAAAATTAAAAGAATCTGGAGTAAGTATTTTAATATCGAGTCATATATTATCTGAGTTAGAGAATGTAGCTGATCGCATAAGTATTATTGACTTTGGCAAGATGATTGAAGAAATAAACATGAAGGAATGGAAAAACAAACAAAATAGTGATATTCGAGTTTTCGTAAAAGAAGTTGATATTGCTAAAAAGATATTGTTTGAAATAGGAATAGAGGAACAAAATATTTTAGAGTTTAGTGAAGGGATTTTGATACAGAATAGTCAATTAAGTACTACAGAACTTAATAAAGTGTTTGTTAATAATAATATCGATTTAATAGGTATAGTAGAGGATAAAACTTCTCTTGAAGATTACTTTAAAAAAGTTACTGGAGGGCAAGGGATTGGTTAGTTTGTTGTTGTCTGAATTTAAGAAAAATAAAAGATCAAAGGCAGTTTATTTATCAGGTTTATTAGTAATTTTATATTTGGCATTAACTGTATATTACACAGTTAATACTGTAGGTTTATTTGATAATTTCACATACTTATATAAATTCTCACTTAGCTATATGAATTATTTAATATTACCTATGATATTACTATCATTCACAACAACTGCTTTTTCCAATGAATATAGAAGTGATACAATAAAATATTTATGGACGATTCCAGTATCAAGAAGAAAATTATTTTTTACAAAATGTCTGTACATTTTATGTATTTCGTTTATATATATGTTGACCGTCTTTATAGTAATTACTCTAGCAGGACATTTTAGTAGATTTCAATCTAGTATCAGTCCGGGCTTAGTATTTAGATTTTTTGAATTGTGTTTACTTAGTTCTTTATTAATTGCATTAGCAATTTTACCAATATCTATAATTACAATATTTACTAAAGGCAGTAGCGTTGCTACTAATCTTATAGGAAGCATATATATAATATCTTCATTCTTTTTAATGAAGATATTGCAAGGAGTTAGTCCATTAGCAAGCGCACCCCATATTATATGGTATAGAAATTTTGAGGGGGTTCAGAACAATGAAAATATATATTTTATGATTGCTAACGTTGTATTGGTATTTGTCTTATATTTGATGATAACGCTTAATATACTTAAGAGACAAGATTTATAAAATAGGTGAAGAAATGGTATTTTTAGAGCTGAAAAAAATTAAAAGAAAAAGACTACCTTTTGTAGTTGCAATTATTCTAATTATTAGTGCTGCAATACAGTATTTCATGGGAAATATGACATACAATGGAGTTCCTTATGGAAATGAACTTGGATGGTTTTTAAAAAATGATTTAACCCTAAGTAGTTATTATATTTTCATACCAGTAATTTCATTGATAGGCATGGAAATATTCCTTTTGGAAGAATATAATAGTACCATGAAAAATTTGTTGGTTATTCCAATAAACAAAAAGGATATATTGTTAAGTAAACTCTTTGTATTGTTTATATTTACAATACTGTATGCTTTGATAACATTTTTATCAATGTGTATATTGGAATCAATTTCTAATATTAATAATATTGGAATAGCTTTTATATTTTCCTATTTAATTAAATATTTAATTCATGGAATGGTATGTTATTTTGTATCAGTGTTTATTATTAGCATCATGTTATTTTTTAATCAAAATATACAGATTACGGTTGCAGTTGCGTTTATTTTATCGTTTATCGGAGTTTTTATATCACAAGTAAATATTGCATATATTTATTGTGTCAATGCTATGTTTTATATTTCGGGAGAAGTTAATTCCTCGGGGTATGAAAAAATTGTTGCTAGCATGATTGTATTGTTTATAGTTTTTCTTGATGTGATATTGCTAAAAAAGCTCACAGAGAGAGAGGCGGTTTAACTAAGATAAATTAAAGTATGAAAATTCATACTTTGTTTATAAATTTGTGGAAAGAAGAGCAATGCTATGTCAAAGAAAGCTGAAAATGGCTGTAAAAAAGCATATGCAAAGATATAATAGCACAGCTAAGATCAGTCTTAATTTTAAAAGTCCTAATGAAATAGTATCCGAGTATTTCTCAAAGTGTAACATATGTCTTGACAATTAAGAGAAATAGTATTATATTCAGAGTTTCGTTATTGACAAAAGAAAAAAATAGGAGTAAAATTTAGGTAATCAGTGATTACCTAAATTTTATAATATAAGGAGAATAGTATGAATGAAATCTTGGGAAAATTTACAATAGATATTGATAGAGCTGTTTTTTTAAGCATGTTATGGGTGCTACAAAAAAATAATTTGTTTGTAAATGAAAATAATTTTGTACATAAAGAAGATCTTTTTTTAAAGTTTGGCAAATATAAATCTTATAATATAGTTTTGAGATGGATAGATATTTTACTTGATAATGATTATTTAATTAAAATAGACGAGTCAATATATAAAATGAAAAGAAAAACAATTATGTCGGATGATGATATAGGTTATATGTGGGAAAAACTAAAAAATATTCAATACAGTAGTATATGTCCATATGAAGTTATTGATTATTTTTATGAAAATGTAAAATACTTGGACTTATTTTTGCACGATAAATATAATCCGACATGGATTCTTTTTCCTAAGGGAAATACGAGGTATGCAGAAGTTTTATACGAACAAATTTATAGTGCAAAATATTTAAATGAGGTTCTTTCTTCTGAATTAGAAAAGATGATTGCTGATAAAAGAATACATATTTTAGAGTTAGGGGCTGGTATAGGAGCAACTACTTCACAGGTAATCAATATACTTAAGGGCAAAGAAAAGTGTATTGAAGAATATTATTATACAGATATATCTAGATTTTTTCTTAATTATGGTGAAAAAAAGTTTAGTGAATGTTTAAACATGAAATACAAAATAATAAATGTTAATAAAATGAATGAAAATGAATATTTTGATGAATACTTTGATGTAGTAATAGCTGTTGGAGTACTAAATAATTGTTCTAATATAAAGAAAACATTAATCGAAATTAGAAAAATGTTGAAATTCGATGGGATACTCATGGTTATTGAAACAATTATGGAATTTAGTGTTATGTTAATTTCACAAGTTTTTATGATGGAAAAAGCGGAAGATCTTAGAGGAGAGCATAATAGAACATTTTTTGATTTTGAAGAATGGAAGTGTCTGTTTAAAGAAACTGAATTTGAAATTTTAAAAATTATTCCTGAAACTGAAGATATATTGGGACAAAAATTATTTATAGTTAGAAAGGGGAAGGGATAATGGGAAATTATATAGATCATATGTGTAATATGGATGAAAAGAGGATTTTTTGTTTTCCGTATGCTGGAGGAGCTTCAAATATATTTTTTGAATGGAAAAGCAAACTGAAAAAAGTAGGTGTATATCCTATTAATTATCCTGGAAGGGGTAGAAGAATAAACGAAGAACCAATATCTGACATGAACATATTAATTAGAGAAATTTGTGAAGAAATGATTAGTAACATTAGAGATTGTCCATTTTATTTTTTTGGGCATAGTCTTGGAACAAAAATTCAATATGAATTGACATTGATGTTACAAAATGAATATGGAATTTTTCCTGAAGCCTTGATAGTTTCCGGTGGAAATGCTCCTAATATTAAAGAGAAAAATCCAATACATCAGTTAGATGATGAACATTTTATAAAAAGCATAATGGAGAGATATAATAGTATACCTAAAGAGTTTATTGATAATGAAGAGTTGAAAAAACTTATTTTGCCTTCTTTGAGATCTGATTTTATTTTAGACGAAACATATATATGTAAACAAAATAAAGTGAAAAGTAAAATATATGGAATTATAGGAAAAGATGATTCTGAGGTCAAGATTGAAGACTTTTTAAATTGGAAAAACCTCACTGAATCAGATTTTAAATATATAGCAATTGAAGGTGGACATATGTTCATAAATAATAGGAAAGCTGATGTAATTAGGTTTATTCAAGAGGTAATAGATGAGAGTTACGCTTAAGAGTATTACAGATGTAGCTGAAGTAATCAAGAGAGATGTTCATGGGATTGATAAAGAAAATATGTTGATATATACAGCATGCATAAACGATTTTTTAATAGATAATGTAGAAAACTATTTTGATAATGAGGAGCTTCTAAGGATATATAGTTATTTCAAAAGAAATGATATAAAAAGAAGTCTTATTGGTAGAAGTATTATTAAAAAATTTCTGGGAGAATTATATAACTTGCATCCACATGATATACAATTCTATTTAAATAGTAATGGGAAATTATATTACAATACAGATATTTTTTTTAATGTATCTCATTCACATGATTATGTCATTGTAGGATTTTATATTTATGAAATAGGGATTGATATTGAAAAAATAGAATACCAATTCAACTGGGATAGTATGTATGAATATATTTTATCAGATTTTGAGATAGGTGAATTTAAGCTTTTAGGTTATTCAGAAGTTGTAAAAAAAGGATATATGTATTGGGTTTATAAAGAATCCATGGTTAAAGCTTTTGGGTTAGGTTTAGATTCAAAATTATTGAAAAATACCTTTGTCGAAAAAATTAGAGTAGGTACAAATGATGTTTATAGTATTAGTGGTAAATTTATAGGCAATGTATATATATATGAACTAAATTACAATTATATTTTTGCGATTATGATAAAGGGAAAAAGATATGATAGATTTTATATTAAAAAAACATTTAAAAGAAAATAAAAATAAGATAGCTATTGTTGACGGATGCACGAAAATAACCTATGAAGAATTATACAACAATATAGGTAAAAAAATACAAAAATTAAATAATATTGAAATTAAGAAAAACAGTATAATCATTTTGAAACTTAAGACAGAACAAATGTTTATAGAATATTTTTTCTCTATATTGAATATAGGTGCCATACCAGTATTATGTCCATATGATATTGGTAATTATGAGTTAAATAATATTATTAAAGAGACCTCTAGTATAGGAATTATATGTGAAGAAGATATAAATTTTTTGGAAAGTATTACTCGATTTGAAAAATATATTTTCCTTGATAAGGGAAGTAATATAATATTTGCTGGAACAAATGATTTTAATTCTACTAAATTTACTGAGGATAATAAAATTGAATTCATAATGATGAGTGGTGGAACTACAGGAATACCAAAACTTGTGCCTATATATAGTGAGAAAATAAAAAAACATTTAAAAATAGTCGTGGAACATTATAAATTGAACAATAATACAAGATTACTTAGTATTTTACCGTTAAATCATAAATTTGGTTTATATAGTCCAGGGATTCTTAGTGTTTTTTATGCGGGGGGCACAGTAATTTTTGGAGATGCAAAAAATCCGTCTATATTTGAAAAAATAAAAAAGTGTTCAATTAATTTTATTTCAATCACACCATCTTTAATGAAGATGTTACTAAGTTGTATGGAAGAATATACTTATAAAGTGGATACAATAGTAATTGGTGGAGAGCTAGTGGATTCGATTCTTGCAAAGAAGATAGAATTGAAAATGGGATGTACATTAATTCAATCTTACGGGATGACAGAAGGTGTTCTTTTTGCTACATCAATTGAAGATAATGACAAAACCAGATTTTTTACTCAAGGAAAAAATATATCAATTAAAGATAGTTGGAAAATTGTTGATGAATTAGGAAATGAATTAGAAAAGAATATGGTGGGAGAAGTACTATATAGGGGAGACTTTCTATTTAAAGGTTATTTAAATAAAAAGTTAAATGGAGGGATTTTTAATAATAACTATTTTAAAACAGGGGATATGGCGTTTATAAATGATGATGGAAATATAGTAATAGTGGGAAGAAAGGTAGAACAAATTAATATTGCGGGAGAAAAAGTGTTTCCACAGGAAATAGAATATCATTTAAAAAAGATAGCTGGATTTAAAGAAAGCATAATTTTAGGTTTGCCAGATGAATTTACAGGAGAAAGGATTTGTGCAGTTATAGTTACTGAACAAGATTTAGAATATAAAATTATCAGAAAAAAGATTCAAAATCAACTTGACAGGATTGGAATATCAAAATATAAATATCCAACACAAGTGGTTGTACGAAAAAATTTACCGTATACGAATGTTGGAAAGTTGGATAAAAATAAATTAAAGGAGGAAATAATCAATTATGGAAAATAATAAACAGAAAAAAATTATTGAAGTTTTAACGGGTATAGTTTATGAAATTATGCTAGACACTGAAGATATAAATGAGAAATCCAACTTAATAGAGTATGGTTTAACATCTATACAACTGATGAATATTATATCTAAACTGAATGAAAAAGGCTATAAGGGGATTTCCTTCTATGATTTAATTACTAATCCCACTATGCATGATTGGGCATATATGATTGAGAATTCTAAGCAAAGATGCAATTCTGTAGAAGATACTACTAAATCCAAAGAAGAGTACTTTCCTATGACTGATACGCAATATGCATACTGGATTGGAAGAAAGGGGAATCAGCCACTAGGTAATGTTGGTTGTCATGGATATTTTGAATTTTTAGCTGATGCGAATCTAGATTTAAAAAGACTAGAATATGCTTGGGCAAAAATACAACATATTCACCCTGCACTAAGGACACAATTTGGATTGGATGGAATGCAAAATTTAATGGAAGAGCCATTTAAAGCATCTATAGACATATATGATTATAGTTGCGAGGCAGATTCTGATTTGTGTAGAAAAAAATTGAGAAAAAAATTAGAAAACAGAGTTTTGAATATAGAAGAAGGTCAAGTTGCAAATCTGTCTGTAAGCATAGATAAAAACTTTCAAATATTACACTTTGAAATTGATATGCTAGTTGCAGATTTATATTCACTTCAGTGTATTTTTAAAGACTTAACTAGAATTTATTTAGGTGAGGAAGTTTTTGAATGCAGTTCTGATGATTTAAAACAATGCATTACTCGAAGAGCATATTTAAACGAAAATTATGAAAAAAGTGACGAAAATTATTGGAAAAAATTAATTTTAAACAATTTTTCAGAAATTCGTATGCCTTTAAAAACTGATCCTAAAAATATACAAGGACATACGACAATGAGAAAAAGATACAGAATTGAAAAAGAAAAAATTGAAAAAATAAAATCAATTTCTCAAAATAATAAAGTTACATTTGCGATGGTATTATTATCAATATATGGAGATATAATTTCTAGATGGAATGATTCTGAAAAATTCATGGTATCAGTACCTATTAATAACCATATAGAAGAAAATAAATCATTGGTAGCAGAACTTACTGATATAGTATTAATACCTTTAGACTATACAAATTTATACTCCTTTATTGATAAGGTAAATATGGTTAAAAAGAATTTTTATGAAGCTATGAAACATAGATCTTATAGTGGAGTAAAATTGCAAAAATATTTAATTAAAAATGGCTGGGATTATGGACATATTGCTCCATTTGTGTTTTCTAGTTATTATGAGACTGATTTTTTCGATATAAAATTTTTAAATAATATTGGTAAATTAAAATATATGAAAACCCAGACACCTCAGGTTTGGAATGATTTTCAGATATATAAATTTGATGATGGATTGACATTTATTTGGGATTATGTAGATGAGCTGTTCCCTGATGGAATGGTTGATTTAATGTTTGATAAATTCGTCCAATACTTGGATTGGTTAACTGATCAAGCAAATTGGAACGGGTGTTTTGATTATAAATTTAATTATGCTTTTTCTTTAGGAGAGAATGTTGAAAATACAAGTCTAATTTTTGATAATTTTGTAAAAAATGCTAAATTCCTTAGTGATAAAGAATGTATAATCGATAGTTTAACAGGAAAAGTCTCAACATATAGAGAAGTTTTAGAAATGTCAAAAATGGTTTCTGGATATTTACAAAGTAAGAATATTTATAGAGAGAATATATCTATATCTTTGGATAGAGGAGTTCAACAAATTGTCGCTATTATTGGGACAGTTATGTCTGGAAATACTTATGTTCCTGTAAAAAGAACTCAACCAGAGAACAGAAAAAAATTGATTTATGACAGAGGTGATATACCTTTTGAGATAACAAGTAAAGAGTATGAAAATCATAAATTTGACAGTAATATTGAATACCTGTACATTGAAGACATGAAATCGGATATTTTTAATGAAGTTGAAATATTGCCTAGTGATGATGCGTATATTATATTTACTTCTGGAACAACTGGAATGCCAAAGGGAGTTAGAATAAGCCACTGCTCTGCTGTGAATACTATAAATGATGTCATTAAAAGATTTGATATTTCTGAATACGATTCTGTTTTATCAGTATCTTCATTCGATTTTGATTTATCAGTTTTTGATATATTTGGATTGTTGAGCGTAGGTGGAACTTTGGTTTTAATACCAGATAGATATGATAAGGATCCTTTGTATTGGGGACAAGTTATTAAAAAGTATAATATTACAATTTGGAATTCAGTTCCAACTTTATTAGAAATTCTAATGGATACATCTGAAGATTTTAAGTTAGATATTAGTTCTATAAGGAAAGCATTTATTTCCGGAGACTGGATTCCATTAAATTTACCAAAAAAATTTTATGAATTGTGTAAAGATGCAATATTTATTTCATTGGGAGGTGCTACAGAGGCGTCAATATGGTCTAATTATTTTTTGGTAAATTTACCAATTCCAACTGAATGGGCTTCAATTCCTTACGGAAAACCATTAGGAAATCAATTCTTTAGGATAAAAAATTCGTCTAAAAGGGATTGTCCGCCAATGGTTACAGGAGAACTGCACATAGGTGGGATGGGTGTATCATCTGGATATATTGGGGATGTTGAACTTACAGAAAAGTCGTTTTATGAAGAAGATGGCATAAAATGGTATAAGACTGGAGATTTTGGTAAATTTTGGAATGATGGAACTATTGAATTTTTAGGTAGAAGGGATTGCCAAGTTAAGATTAATGGTAATAGAATTGAATTACAAGAAATCGAAAGTGCTATCCTAAAACATTTCATGGTTAGGCAAGCTGTAGTTATACAAAATACTAATAAATTAATTGCATTTATTCAATTAAAAAAGGAATATGGCGAAATTATAAAGATATTAGACTATACGGTTTTAAATAAGTTCATCAGTGATTATATACCAACTTATATGTTACCTAATGAGTATATGTTAGTTAACAATTTTCCTATGAGCAGTAATTCAAAGATAGATAGAAAGGAATTAATTAAATTATTTGAGGAAGGCATAGAAATTAAAAATAGTGAAGATGAAACTAAAAGAAAAGAGA
>ERZ772957.1968-NODE-1968-length-12408-cov-2.575488_pt1 | contig 12408 bp, 19 predicted proteins | sample MGYA00580682_ERZ772957 | MGnify/ENA primary metagenome ERZ772957 (study PRJEB29015, sample SAMEA2737921) | human oral metagenome | biome: human oral; feature: human-associated habitat; material: dental | place: China | collected 2025 ...
CATAAGGTTATCCTGCATGGTCTCGGCCATTTCGAGTGCTGTTCCATCACAGTTATCGATGGCACCCGTCAGCTTATCGAAATCTGAATCCGATGCATTGATAATGGCAAGCCAGCCTGCCATCGAGTTCTTTCCAAAAATCGCTGATGCTGCAGCCGCCTGCTCAGACTCAGATAGCCCTCCCATCTTATCTCGAAGATCAATCATGGTCTCACGGAGATTTAAAGAGCCATCATCATTTTTCACAAGCGCAATATTATATTTATCCATATAGGACTGCATCTGCTTAGTTGGCTTGGCAAGGTTTGTGAGACCCGTTCTAAGAGATGTACCGGACTGCGATGCCTTGATTCCGGCATTGGCCATAAGGCCAAGTGCAACGGATGTGTCCTCTGCTGAAATGCCAAGTGCACCTGCTACCGGAGCCGCGTATTTAAACGACTCGCCCATCATAGATACGTTTGTATTGGCGTTACTGGATGCCGCTGCAAGAACATCAGCAAAGTGCGAGGAGTCGTCGGCAGATAGTCCAAAGGCAGTAAGTGCATCTGTTACGATGTCTGATGTTGTCGCAAGATCCTCTCCGGATGCTGCAGCAAGGTTCATGATACCGTCGATACCTGAAAGCATGTCTTCAGTCTTCCAGCCTGCCATCGCCATATAGTTCATGGCCTCGGCTGCCTCGGTCGCTGAGAACTTTGTCTTAGCTCCCATCTCCCTTGCCTTAGCACGAAGGGCATCAAATTCATCACCCGTTGCCCCAGATACGGCAGCCACTTTACTCATTGCGGAATCAAAGTCCGCGGCCGTTTTTACAGAGACCACACCGAGTGCTGTTACTGCGCCCGATACAGGAAGGAGCTTTTTCCCGGCTCCGGAAATGGTATCTCCTGTCTGCTGCAGCTTGCCTCCTACCTCTGCCATCTTACTGAGTTTGCTTTCGCAGGACTTGGCCTCTTTCTCCAGCCGCTTTAACTCCTGCTCGGTTTCTGCAATCTCGCGCTGCAGGGCATCGTATTTATCCTGTCCGAGCTCCCCTCGCTCAAGCTGCTCCTTTGCCTGCTTCTGCGCTTCCTTCAGGCCTTCCAGCTTCTCCTTAGTAGCATTTATGGAATCTTTCAGGAGCTTTTGCTTCTGGGAAAGAAGCGTCGTATTCTTCGGGTCAAGTTTCAGGAGCTTGTTAACATCCCGAAGCGAGCTCTGCGTTGTACGGATCGTATTATTGACACCCTTTAGAGCCTTATCAAGACCAGTAGTGTCGCCGCCGATCTCGACAGTTATTCCTTTGATTCTGCTTGCCACTGGCCTTCACCTCCTTACAAAATAACACGAAAAAAGCACCTCCGTAGAGATGCTTTATATCTAAAATTTTTTTCATCGTTAAGTGCGAATTTACAAGGATCTTATTGTTAGTTGATCCAGAATATTTATATCATGAATATCTTTCTCTTTGAGGTCATACCCACTATGAAAAACCTTTTGGCCTTCCAATGAAATACAGGGAATTGTTCTCCCTTCAAATACTGCCTTTCCGAAATACTCATGAGGAAACTCCCAAAAGCCACCCTCCAGATTTACTTGTTTAACAGATCGTTCTCCTATAACAAAAGGATGGATATCAAGGTACCCATATTTGAAATGAGTTAGTTCTGCTCGAATTGGCAGCCAGTCCGTCTCCAGCACATACCCAAGACCCTTTAGCGCTTTCAGAATCACCTCTGTTTTTTCAGCATCAAAGTCAATGTCTATGTCTCTATGCTCCCGGCTCTGCTTTCCGAAAAGGACATCCACTCCCCAGCCACCATCCAACCAGTAAGTAACACAAAGATCCTCAAACAGATCCAGAATCATCCATAGCGTTTCTTTTGTCGCTTTATTCATATACTTTCTCGACACACTCCTTTCTGATTGGGTGCCGAATCACGGTTTTCAACTATTCGTGAGCAAATCAAACAGCACATCCTCGTAGTCCTTTACATAGTAGCGGATGTTTTTTCTACCACGCTGAATGATGGTATGTCCTTCTGCTTCAAGCTGCTCCTTCTGTGCTAATGCACCACCCGGATATTTCTCATTCAGTTCACCATTTGCTTTGAGAGTTCGCCAATATGGAGTCTTATCATCTGTACGCTGGTAACTCGCCCATGCAGCAATAGAGACAAATACTCCTGCTGTGATCGGTTCTGTAAAATCTGCTCCAGATTGCTTTGCAAAGTAATCGCGAATCATACCAACTGTGATTACTTTTCCAGCAGGAACTCTTTTCATCACCTCATCATAATCGATCGGTGGAGCGAAATACATTCTGTCACCGCCATACCTCTTGATGCTTTTAGCATCTGTGATGGTCTGGAACTTCGGCATATCCTTTCTGTCATGCAGCATTGCGTTAAAATCTTTCTTTGACTCATTCGACATTATGATCACCTCCAGTTCCGATTGTAGTAATTCCTGTAGCTCAAAGCAATGAGACAGTTTTAAAAATATCGATTTGATGTTTACATTTTACCATGGATCAGAACTTATCAAAGTCTTCCTGCGAGGCTACCCTCGCATATTTCACGCCATCGTTTGTTTTTTCTGTCCAGATATCGAGTACCAGACCTACGGTAAGAAGATCGAGGTCTGATACCGATATCCCTATTTCTATACATCGCAGAAGGAACAGTGGCGTGGTCATTTCGCGCTCACTTCTGCTAATCCTTTTTTTGATTCAATGTCCGTCAGCATGTTCGTGCCCCAGAGCTCAAGGATTTCCGGGAGCACCTGGTAGATACTAAACATCTCAAACTGATCCAGCCACTCGTCGATCGTTTTCGGAATCGTAGGATCTGCATGGAAGGCCATGATGTAGGCGACGTTCTCGAATATCTCAAGATCGTCGATCTGCATGTCCTCATCTTTTCCGGTCTTCTTGCTATATGCTTTTTCCAGCTTGGCCAGATCCTTAAAGATGTCACGTTTGAACTTGATACGATATAGTCTCGGTACCGTAGCAGATGAACGGAATGTCACCTGCTGGCCACCGACATCAATTACTTTTTCAATCATGTCCTACTCCTCCCTTTACACTGCAGGCGAGCCAGCAGAAACATAAACCGACTGGTACCAGTTCTGGTATGTGGTCTGATCTACCTCATCCCCAGTACGTGCTTTTACAAGTCCATCTGCCCTCGGATCTGCTGTGATCGTCAATTTCTCTGTGCCCGGCTCGATCGTATCTTCCTTTGTCTCGGACTCAATCGACGGACGGGAAGCGGTGCATTTATACATCACGTGTCTGATCGCATTGACGTCGCCATCAAACTCGAAGAGCAGCGCAAACTTGGTGCTCTCTGCATTGTTGCTCTTTTCGATCTGGACACCCTTTTCATCCAGTTCTTCCTGCAGGATTTCTGTCCTGAACCACTCCGGGATGAGTGCAATTTCAAGATCGCCAGAATATCCATTGTTGGTGACCGATCTGAAATAGACGATTCCATCTGCATAAAACGGACTGGACTCGCCTTCTGCATCAAGCGCGATGGAAACCGCGCCCGGGATCGCTTTCGGTGTTCCGTAGCTATACACAGTTGTTCCGTTTTCTACCGTCTCCGTAAGAACAGCAGCATGGACATTCTTTAAGTTGTATTTGACTTTATTTCCCATGACTAAACCTCCATTTCATAGAGAACTTCATATAGGTTTTCTTCTTCGATATAACTTTCTGTTTTGTCATAAAAAATTCCGGCTGCATCGAGCACGCTTTCTACAAGTGCCTCCGCATCCGGATCTTTTATGTCGGTATATAGCTCAATGTCGAGCAGGTTTATTTTGAAATAGACACCTCCGTCTGCTCCAAAGTTATGACTGCCCGGCGAGAGACATATAAGAAACGGTGGATCGGGTGACTCCCCTTCCGCAAAATGATGATACGCAAAAGGAAGCCCGGTATCCGTAAGCATCGCTACGATTTCTTCAAATGTCATATGCTTAGCCTCCTTCTGATTTCAGCTTCGATCTCCTTGATGGCATAGCTTTCTGCAGGAGCGATATGTGCTTTGCCTTCCACTCTGCCGCCACCACGCTTTGCATGTCCTTTTTCCAGAAGATGCGTAAGTCCCGGTTTCTTCCGGTTATGGATCACAACAGTGTGCTTACCTCGGTAGTTTGTCTCGCGTTTTACCGACCACCCTTTGCTGTATCCGCCATGTCTTCTCGGGGATGATGCCTGTATCATTTTCTTTGCGGTTTTCGATACGGTCTGCACAGAGCTTTCCACGTCACGGTCAGCCGTATCCTTATACTCTTCCAGCATTTTCATGATTTCATCGGATAACTGCTCCGGCTTTATCTTCTTGCTCATGACCGATCACCTCTTGGCACTTTCTCCGCTATGATCTGAAACTTCTCATGCCGAAACTGGACATCGTCGATGCTCGTGATGTTATAGCTTTCCCCGGCAAAGCGAATCCTATATTCCTTGGAGTTAAGATCAGCGATCTTACTGCACCAGCGGATGATAAAGGTTATGCTCCCCTCCGCTATAGTTTCAGGACTTACCCCATACTCATTTCCGGACGCAAGATTCGCATAGCAAAAGCAGCGATGATAATCCGTCCATGCCGAGGTGTGATTCCCTATTCCGTCGATCACCGTTCCATGCTTTTGTATGACAAGCCGCCTTCGCATTGATCCGATATCCATCTAAAACACCTGCCTTCTGACGCCAAAGAGAAGAGACCGAAGCATCAGAATTAGTTCATGATAATCGGCCTCTTCCCTGTGTTCATATAGATAGGCGACTGCGTAGAGAACAGCCACCCTGGTTGTCGCCTTCTCTGCTGCCAGTTCCTCTTCGGATAGCCTTGCCACATCCTTGCAAAGAGCCTCGGCTGAGCCGATCAGGTTTGTTACAAGGCTATCCTCATCATCCGAATCAATGCGAAGGTACAGCTTTGCCTCCTCCAGTGTTACAAGCATCGCTGCACCTCACTTTCCTTAGCTACCAGAACTTGTCGTGCCCTTGATCTTCATGGTCTTTACCGCCTCCGGCAGGATCAGCTTGCCGTCCACTCTCTGGGATGCAAGGAATCCGATCTGGCCGTTTGCTGCATAGAGCTCGTTGAGTCTCTTAAAGGATCTGCCCTGACGGTCGGCAATCCAGTAGTAGGAGAAATCACCGAAGGCGATGACCTTGTTTCCGGCCTTAAGCTCCGGCGCAAAAGTGGTGGTGTAGTACGGACGATTCAGGATCATGTCCGGCTGTCCGATCTGCACCGAAGGCTGCCAGATATAATTCTGGTTTCCATCCTTGAGCTTGCGGAGAGCTTTTACCGTAGAGTCATTCAGAATCCAGACCGCCTTGTTTCTGTACGGAATTCTGAGGCTGTGATACAGATCCATGACATCATCGAAAGTGATGTTCACAGAGTTTGCGGTCACCCCATCCTCCGCATCCACAAGGACGCCTGTCGGCTTGTTCGTACCGTCTCCTACAAAGAAGGCCTCCTCTTCCTTGGTACCGATTCTTCTGGCAAACTCGGCTGCGATATAGCTTTCCAGATCAAAGACGGAGTCGTTTAAGAGCTCCTCAGAAATCTTGATGGCCGTACCCAGCTTATATGCGCTGATCGACTTGATACCGAAGGTCTCATCGCTTTCCGGATAGAGGCCGTTCTCATCCATCCATGCTGCTTCTCCGTGGCCAGTGACAACCGGGATCTTGCGGTCGCCGGAGGAAGTCTTGATGATGGTCGCAAGTCTTCTGAAGAAGTTTTCTTCCTGCAGGGCATCGACCAGCTTCTTCTCAAACTCGTCCGGCACCAGATAACCACCCTCAGAGTCGGTTCCGATGGTCAGAGTATTCTTGATCTCATAAGGATTTCCCTTGTCGCGGATCACGTTCCAGAAGGCCTCCCTGTATTCATCGGAGGCACGTCCGGTCTTTTTATCCGGATTTCTTCCCTCGCCCGGCTGGTTCATGATCGGCATCGAGGTCGGTCTTGCAAGCTCCGCATCAATGGCAGCCTGTCGCTCCAGTCTGTCGATCTCCTTTCCCAGCGCAACAACGTCTGCTTCCATCTTGTCGTAGGTTGCGGTATCTTCTGCAGAAAGCAGGCCGTCATCGCCACGCTTGCTGTCAAGAAAGTTTTTCGCCGCTTCCCATGCCTTTGCTCTTTTTTCTCTCAGTTCTAAAATCTTATTCATCGTTATCCTCCTTTAGTGTGCGATCAGGCTGAGCCTTTTCTCAAGCTGATCAATTGGTGTACCAGTTTTCTTTTCCGGGATGAGCTTTGAAAGCAGCGAGTTTGTAACCGCCGCTCTTGAAAACATCATCGCTTCCGGCTCTTTTCCTTCCTCTCCGGAAAAAAGAATTTTATCTGCAAAGCCAAGCTCTACCGCCTTCGATGCGTTAAACCATGACTCTGCGTCCATGAGATTGGATAGCCTCGTTCTGGAAAGCCCGGTCTTGATCTCGTAAGCGTTCATGATGGATTCCTTCACCTCATCCAGCATGGCCACGGCTCTCTTCATTTCGGAAGAATCCCCGATGGCAACCGTCATGGGATTATGAATCATCATCATGGCCACAGGCGACATCTGCACCTCGGTTCCGGCCATCGCAACAACGGATGCTGCCGATGCCGCAAGGGAGTCGATCTTGACCGTCACCCCTCCCGGATAGTCCATCAGCATGTTGTAAATCTGGGCAGCAGCAAAAACATCACCGCCCGGGCTATTGATCCAAACCGTGATGTCTCCTGTGCATTTATCCAGATCCGCTTTGAACATCTTCGGCGTCACCTCGTCTCCAAACCAGGTCTCGTCGGAGATCTCGCCGCTTAAGACCAGAATATCGGGTTCACCCTCATTTCTGATCCAGTTCCAGAATTTTCGTTTCACTTCTGATACCTCCTTTATCTTCTGCTGCAGCACCTCCGGCAAAGAGGCCTGCGTCCTTTAACTTCGTCATATTGCCGTTGATCAGATACAGATTGCCGCCTTCCTCATCCGGGATCGGGTTTAAGTCCTCCATCTCCCGGATATCATTGGCACTCATCCATCCGTTCTGCCTTGCTGTGGCGTATCCGTTCATCCGGCTCTGGTAATCACCTCTGAGCAGGCCGTCCACGTTGAGCTTGATGAAATAGTCCTGCTTTTCTGCCGGAAGAAGGAGCGATTTCGTCATAGCCTGCTCCCAGCGCACTACCCACGGCTCAAGGGTGTACTTCACAAACTCAAGGCTCTGCTGCTCAATATTGGAAAAGGTCGAATGCTCCAGATCTCCGATCAGGTGCAGCGGCACCCGGTAGAGCCTTGCGATCTCGCTGATCTGAAACTTCCTCGTTTCCAGAAACTGTGCTTCCTCCGGAGGAATCCCGATCTGCTGATACTTCATGCCCTCTTCCAGCACCGCCACTTTCCCGGCGTTCTTAGAGCCGCCGTAAGCCGCCTGCCAGCTATCGCGAACTTTGCCCGGATCCTTTAAGACGCCCGGATGCTCCAGCACACCTCCCGGGTGTGCTCCGTTGGCAAAGAAGCTGGCTCCGTACTCCTCGCAGGCAATCGTCATGCCGACCGCGTTCTTGGCCATAGCAATTGGGCTATACCCAATCAGGCCATCCCAGCCGAGGCCGGGAATGTGGAGCACGTCCTCTTTGGCAAGTGTCACGGTGCCATACTTATCGAAGTTCGGATTTTCATCCGTCGTTCTCGTATAGGTATAGTAGAGCTCGCCCTTTCCGTCCCTCCAGACTTCCATCTTGTTTGGGAGAAGCGGATAGAGAGCCACAACCCTTCCTGCCCCGTCCCGGATGATCTGCGCATAGGCGTTTCCAAAAATGAGCAGGTGGCTCATTAACGTCTCCCGGAAGACGTAGCTTGTCATTTCGCTGTTTGGCTCATCGTGAAGCACGTGATACAGCGGATGCCTTGGCACCCGTTCTTTTCCACCATCCTCCCGGTAGCGATACACATGCAGCGGAAGTGAGGCGATGGCCTCCGATAAAACCCTCACGCAGGAATAGACAGCCGTGGTCTGCATGGCCGTATATTCATTCACCGTCTTGCCGCTTGACGTATTTCCAAAGAAAAAGCTGTAGGTGGCTCCCTGCACATAGTTTTCCGGCTTGTCCCTTGATTTGAAGAGACCACTGAAGATTCCCATAACAAATCCCTCCTAAAATGAAATGATGCCCCTCTCGTCATAGACGCTTGACTGGTTTCCTGCATTTCGGATGCAGCGGTCAAGCCCCATGATGAGAGCGACAATTCCGTCGATCTTTTCTGTTGATTTTTCCTTATCCGGCTTGATGTTCCCTGCAGGATCCTGACGCATGACGACGTTTCCTGCCATCCAGCGGAGTACCGGATTGCCTCCGTGGATGATGTTTCCCTCCATCAGGAGCTTGTAAAGCTCTTTTGAAGGCGGACTCATATCCTTAAAGCCCTGACCGAAAGGAACCATGATGAAGCCCTCATCCATAAGGTGCTGGACGGTGGCTGTAGCATTCCACCTGTCGTATGCGATCTCAAGGATGTGGTATTTCTTTCCGAGTTCTTCAATGAATGCTTCCAAAAATCCATAGTCGACTACGTTACCCGGAGTCGTCTGAATGTAGCCCTGCTTCTTCCATATGTCGTAGAGAACGTGGTCTCTTCTGCAGCGCAGATCCAGCGTCTCCTCCGGAAGCCAAAAGTACGGGAGCACGATATATTTTTCGAAGCTGTCCCGTGGTGGGAAAACCAGCACCAGGGCTGTGATGTCCGAGGTGCTCGAAAGGTCAAGCCCGGCATAGCAGTCCCGGCCTGATAGAAGCTCAAGACTAATCTCCTCCTCGCCCCGTTTATATATGTGATCCGGAATCCACGCCACAGCGGAGTTCGTCCAAATGTTAAGCCGTAGCTGTTTGAAGACGTTCTCTTCTGCCGGATTATCCAGCGCGTTTTTATAGGCTTCCCTTACCCGGTCGATACTGATCGTATGGCCAAGCGAGGGATTTGCCTTATACCAGTTCGCTTCATCATTCCAGTCTTCATCTTCTGCAAGACCGTAGACCACAGGGTAAAAGGTCGGATCATTTTTCTTTCCGGCCATGATGTCCAGAGCTTTGCTATGAAGTTCATAGCAGATGCTGTTTCGGTCGGTTCCGGCGGTTGTGATAATAAAGAACAGCGGCTGCTCTCTGGCATCGCCTGATCCTTTGGTTAGGACATCGTATAGCTTCCGGTTAGGCTGCGCGTGGATCTCGTCAAAGACAAGACCGCTTACGTTCAGGCCGTGCTTGGTTCCGGTCTCCGCCGAAAGCACCTGATAGAATCCGGCGTTTCGGTAATTGACGATCCGCTTTCCGGCTGTCATGACCTTTGACCGTTTTCGTAGAGCTGGGCTCATCTCCACCATCTGCCTTGCCACATCAAATACGATGGAGGCCTGCGCCCTGTCACATGCCGCCCCGTAAACTTCTGCCGAAGCCTCTCCATCGGCATAAAGAAGATAAAGGGCAACGGCAGCCGCAAGCTCACTCTTGCCCTGCTTCTTTGGGATCTCCACATAGGCCGAAAGAAACTGGCGGTTCCCATCTGCCTTCACGATCCCGAAGATGTCCCGGACGATCTGCTCCTGCCACGGAAGCAGCAAGAATGGTTTTCCAGCCCACTTGCCTTTGGTGTGGCATAGATTCTGAATAAAACGCACCGCCCGGTCTGCCTTTGCCTCATCGTAATGTGATGTCGGGAGCATGAAAGAGGACGGTGTGTATTCAAATCCCATTCTTAGTCACCTCCAAGAAGCAGCTCCATATCATCTTCCGGATCAGTGGCTGCACCGTCTCCTGCGATCCTTGACCGTGCAGAAGGTGTCAGTCCAAACTGCTCGCAAAACCGGAGCATATCACGCCTGCTCGTCTGCGCAATCGTTACCTGCGGCACCTGCTGCAGATATCCGTTTGGCGTTCTTACAATGCTCCCGTGCTGGGTGAGAAATTCCTCCGCTTCCTTCCATCTTGCGTAGGCCTGACAGTATCCGGCAAAGGCCGCCATGTCCATATCGGTAAGAAGCCCCATCTGCTCCAGCACCTTGCTCATCCGCTTCCATTCTTTTTTCGCTTCATCCTCAAGCCATGCCGGACACCTCGGTGCCTTCTTCTGCGGCTTTGGTTCGTTTGTATTTAAGCTGCGCTTTCCGGGATTTCCTTCCAGCACCTTGATTGCTGTCGGCGTCGGCTTTCTGCCCCTGGTAGCCATCGTCATCATCTCCTTTGTCACATTAAAAAAAGACCCGGCAGGTCTATCGCAACGAGAGAAAGCCCCTGTGGGCTGCTCTCCGTTATGCTCTTCTTGTCTTTTAAGCGTTCTGCATCGCCCATGCCATCGCGTGGCCGTCGTCTCCAAATTCAACCTCGCTGACCGCTGCAAGTCCAATGGTTCCTTCGCAGCTCATGTCGTCGTCGAGGTGCTCGTAAACCGCTCCGAAGTAGCAAGGCTTGTTTACCCCGTTGTAGTAATGCCCGGCGATGATCACCTTGTCGCCAAAGTTCAGGATCCTGCTCCAGCGGCATTCGAGGTCTTCGGCTGTGGTCGGGTTTGGCAGTCTGTACTTTCTCATTCCTTCGTTAATGGTCATTTTGTTTTCCTCCTTGTCTTTTGGTATGTGTATATTCGCTCTAAGTGGAGGATATATCAAGTACTATTTCCCTTATTTCCAAGACTTTATATCGATACAATCTGTACGAGAGCAAGAGCCTTGTGGCTCTGCTTCTCTGCGCTTTTGCTTTAGAAAATCTCGTCCTCTTTCAGCTCGTCATAAACCTCTTCGAGGATCTGCTCAAGCTCCTCCCAAGAATCGACCGTCCAGCGCGGTGCTCCCCAAGGATTCCCCATGCTCCTGTCGCCTGCCTCGGTAAGCTCCAAGGCCTCGTCGGTAATCACGAGCCTGCCTTTGTATTCGTATGCGAAAGCGGCTCCGTCGAAGTAATCCCAGCATGCTTTGGCCTTTTCGGAAAGCCCCTCCGGAAGGGTAAGCTCGATGGCATCTTCCGCTGCGTCCGGATCGTTTCTGTCAACCGGGTACTCTCCGCAAAATGTTACTCTGTTGTCGTCTCTTAAGAATTTCATGTCGTCCTCCTTTTTTTCTTCGGTGTTCCTTTTGGCATGTACATATATCACTCTAAAGGCGGACAATAGCAAGTCATTTTTTCATATATTACGAGTATTTATCCGGATACAAAAAAGCAGCCCAAAGGCTGTATCTGCTACGAGAAAGAGAGCCTTCCGGCTCTGGTCTTCCCGGCTATTTCTTAGCTCATCTTTTCGATGGTTCCTTCGCCAACCCAGATCGTCTTCATGTCTCCAAAGGTGCAAATGTGGGAGTCGAATCGGTACTCTTTGCTTCCGATCCAGAAGTTGATGTAGGTTCCGGTGTCGTTGGCTTCCATCAGGGTGATCTCGTTTTTCCTCGATGCGAATCCGTACTCGCTCTTCATGGCCTCGGCTACGATTTCCTTCAGTTCTCTCTTGGTTTTCATGGCATCCTCCTTTTTTTGTGTGTGTTCCTTTTGGCATGTCTATATATCACTCTAAACCGGATATATAGCAAGTCATTTCTTCACATATCAGGAGTATTTATTCCGATACTTTAAGCCTCCTCTTATCCATCGTGTAGGAGTCCCAGCTATATTCATAGGCTCCGACGGAAAACCGGATGTACTGCCCATTCCCACAAGCCTCCAGCAAGGTGATCTCGCTATAGGATGGTGCGTATCCGTTTTCCAGAATCAGTGCCGACCGTGCGATCTTCTTTAATTCTATCTTCGTCATGGCTGCCTCCCTTAAAAGGTTTCTGTGTAGGTCAGGTTCATGCTCTGCAGCCTGCTGATCAGTTCTGCGACGCGCCTGATCTCATCGGCTGTCTTAAGAAGCTCCTCCGGCGTAGGGCTGCCGCCCATCTTCCTTACGCTTGCGCTGGCCTCAATGCTTTCTTCCACAATCCTTGCTGCCCAATCGGTACCCTCTGTCGTTCTTGCAAAGAATGCGAAGTTCAGTTCCTCGCTTTTGATCTCCGGCATCCCTGTCACTGTGCTCGGCTGCTCGCTTACTTCGAAGCCGTGTGCCTGTGCTTCCTCTTTGATCATCTCGAAAATCTGCTTCTTTGTCATGGTCTTTTCCTCCTTGAAATTTCAATGCTTTGCTTTTGGTATGTGTATATTCGCTCTGATGCGCACATATAGCAAGTACTATTTTTCGGATTTCAAGACTATATATTGATACAATCACAACGAGCAAAAGAGCCTTGCGGCTCCGATGCTTTCACATTATTCTCCAATCAGGTAGCGGTAGGTTCCTGCAGGATTTTCTGAAGTCTGCGCGTCGTCAAGAAGATTTATTGTTTCCCGGAACCTGCGCTTAAGCTCACTCTTGATCAGTCTC
>ERZ772957.1969-NODE-1969-length-12398-cov-42.451187_pt1 | contig 12398 bp, 10 predicted proteins | sample MGYA00580682_ERZ772957 | MGnify/ENA primary metagenome ERZ772957 (study PRJEB29015, sample SAMEA2737921) | human oral metagenome | biome: human oral; feature: human-associated habitat; material: dental | place: China | collected 2025 ...
TTCCGATCTGACGGCCGCCCCGAGGACCGTGAAACACAGTCCTCGCGCAGCCGAGGTGTCCCGCACCAACTGCGAGGCCACCAGGGCGATCCCGGCGCAAGCCCATCCCTGGGCGATGGCCACGCCCCCGAACACGAGCGCCCCCCGTAGGGGCGTCTCGCCCACGACGGCATCCACGCCGATCAGCGAGACCGCCAGACCCGTGCCCGTGAGCGCCATCGCGCCCAGCGCCCACGCGGTCGCCGAAGCGAAGGGCGCCCAGCGGCCCGCGCCCGCCCCGAGGACGACCTCGACGTGCCCGTCCTGCTCATCGCGCCGGGCCAGTGCAGTCGTGAGCATGATCGCCATGATCGCGACGAACCACAGCAGGTACCCGCCGTCCTCCCAACTGGCGAACTCCCCCACGCCGCCGGTGTCGGGGACGGGGCCGAAGAGCAGGCGCACGCCCAGCGCTTCGCGCATCTGGGCCAGGATCGCCGTGCGCACCTCCAAGGAGGGGTAGGTGCGCTGCAGGGCGATGGGGTGGCCCAGCAGGAACAGCCACAGCGGCACCATCCACGCGAGTGCCTGCCACCTGTAGCGGCGCGTCGCCAGTCCCAGGCACCGCCGGACTCCCGTGAGCGCGCTCATGACCGCGCCCCCTGGTCCCCCGAGTAGTGGCTCATGAACAGGTCCTCCAGGCTGGCGGGCTCCACCTGCACGTCGTCGACCCCCAGGTTCGCGACCGCGCCCAGGACGGCGGGCACCAGGGAGGAGGGGACGTGCGTCTCCACGCGGGTGCCGGTGGGGCGGACGGGGGCGCCGAGCCCGGCCAGGGCCTCGACGAGGCGGTGGTGCCGCGCGTCCGACTTCCCGACGCCGATGCGGATGGCGGTCTCGGCTAGGGAGCGCAGATACGACAGGTCGCCGCTCTCCACGGTGCGCCCGTCCTTGATGATCGTCACGTGCGAGCACAGGTCCTGGACCTCGGCCAGGATGTGGCTGGACAGCAGGACGGTGGCGCCACCGTCGGCGGCCTCGCGGACCACGTCGGTGAAGACGCGCTCCATGAGGGGGTCCAGGCCCGAGGTCGGCTCGTCGAGGATGAGCAGGTCCACGGGCGCGGACAGGGCGGCCACGAGCGCCACCTTCTGCGCGTTGCCCTTGGAGTAGGTCCGCACTTTCTTGGTGAGGTCCAGGTCGAAGCGCTCGGTGAGCTCCTCCTCGCGGGCGCGGTCGCGCGAGCCGCGCAGGCCCGCCAGGGTGTCGAGCACCTGCCCGCCCGTGAGGTTGGGCCACAGGCTCACCGAGCCGGGCACGTAGGCGAGGCGGCGGTTGATGGCGGAGGCTTCGCGGGTGGGGTCCATCCCCAGGACGCGGGCGCGGCCGCCGTCGGTGTGGTACATGCCCAGCAGGACGCGGATCGTCGTGGACTTCCCCGCGCCGTTGGGGCCCAGGAAGCCGTGGATCTGGCCTTTCCCGACACCAAGGTCGAGGCCGTCCAGGGCCTTGACCTTCCCGAAACTCTTGATGAGGCCCTCGGCCTCGATGAGATCAGACAATGCTCCATTCCTTTCCTGTTTTCTCTTCGAGCACGGGCCCGAACTCCGGGTCCGCCTGCAAGCGGCGGACCAGGTCGTCGATGACGCGCCTCTGGTCGGGCTCGGGGTAGCCGATCTTGGACAGCAGGGCCACCCGCTTCCACAACAGGTGCCCGGGCCCGCCACTGGGCAGGTCACGCAGCAACGCGAGGGCGGTCGACCTGTTGCGCTCGAGGACGGCCCACTCGGCCTCCTCGAGCTCCTCAATGACGCGCTCCCTCTCCTCGTCGCCGTAGGCGCCGGGGTAGCGGCTGCGGTCGAGTGTGGCGAACATGGTGAACATGCGGACCACCGCGCGGTGGTCCTCGTCGCTGAGTCCGTCAATGAAAGGGCCCAGCGAGGCCGGAATGAGTCCCGAGATCGCCAGGGCCAGGACCATGCGCCGGTCCGTGTGGACGATGGGCAGCGTGGCCGGGTCCTCAGCGAGGCCCTCGATGCGATCGTAGAAGCGCTCGAGGACGATGGGCAGGGGCGAGAGGGCCTCGCCGGAGCGCACCCTGGCTACGAGCTCGTCGATGCGGGCCCGCTGGTGGTGCAGGACCTCGATGCGCGCGTCGATCTGCGCCCGCGTGGCGAGCAGGTCCGCCTCGATGGCGCTGCGTCCCTGGGAGGGCTCGTCGGGCAGCATCTGGGCGATCTTCGCCAGGGGGATCCCAGACTCGGCCAGCCACCGGACGCGCAGCAGGCGGGCCAGGTGCTCAATCCCGTAGTCGCGGCGCCCCGCGACGAGTGGGGGCACAGGGAGCAGCCCCAGGCGGTGGTAGTAGCGTACCGTCCGCGTCGTGGTCCCCGCCAGGTCGGCCATCACTTTGACTCTCATGGGTACCATCGAACACTGTGACGCGGCGTCGCTGTCAAGGGGAATGCGGGTGATGGAACCAGGCTGGTCGCTGGCATCTCCCAGGAGGGGCGCGAGGATAACTCGGTGCGTCAGGTTGGACCCGGCGCATGAGGTCGCGCCCTCGCGGCCCAGGAGGTTTGAGAACTCGTCGTCGGCGCGCCGCCCCCGTTACAGGCCGCGATCTCGCCGGAGCCGCCCGGCCTGCGAATGCGGGTTGAACCCGATCACCGTGTAGGCGCCGAACGCCCAGGCGACGGCGACGCCCATGAGGAGCGTTCCGAGGACTACGCCTGAGATGAGTTCCCGCAACCACCCCGGCCCTTCGAAATCGCTCGCCTGCCTGGCCCCGACGAGGCGTACGGCGAGAAGATAGAAACAAACGGCGATCGCGCTGGCGAGCACGTACCCGATGGTGGCGGCTAACGCGGGGCCGAGAGGTCCGGCGAGGAGCGCTTTAACAAGGCTGGCGCTCACGTGTGCCGCGACAAGACCGACAAATAGGATGATCCCCTGGAGAACCGGCATCCGACCGATCGAGGGCAGCGCCGCCAGTGCCTGTTGCTCCGAGGGTGGAACGAGGGGGGCGCCGGCGTCAGCGCGCAGGGGAGGCGTCCACGAACTTCTTCACCAAGAATCGCCGCAACCACCACAAGAACCTAGACGTTCACGGAATGCTCGCGTGAGTCGCTAGTATGGCGTCATGAGAACCTTGATCGTCGGCGCTGGGATTTCGGGACTCGCGTGCGCGGATGCGCTGGCCGGGTGGGGCCAGGACGTCGAGGTCTACGAGGCGAGCGGGCGCGCGGGCGGACGCATGGAGACCGCAACGGTCGCCGATTGTCGGGTCGAGGTCGGCGCTAACTTCCTGTCCTCCACCTACCGTGTCATCCCGCGCATGGCTGAGCGCCTCGGCGTTGCGCTCCGCCCGATTCGTGCGCGCGCAGGAATCATCGTCGACTCGCAGGCTGTCACCTACGTCCCCAACGGATTCGCGATGGTGCGAGCGGGCGTGATGGGCTGGCGCGAAGCCGCCCAGGCGGGCTGGCAGCTGGCCCGCCAGTTTCCGCGCCTGGCGAAGGCCAATCCGGCTGACCCGGCCCAGTGGGCCGACATTGACGTGCCCGCCGATGCGTGGTGCTCCGGGCGATTTGGGCGGGCCTTCACGAACGCTGTCATCGGCTCGTCGTTTCGGGGATACTACTTTCAGGACCTTGCGCAGACGTCGGCGTCGGCGGCGCTGGCCATGGTGTCCTACGGCTCGCGCCCGTTCACGACGCTCACCGCAGATCCCGGGCTCGAGGCGATACCTCGGGCGTTGGCCGCGGGACTGTCGATCCACTACGAGGCTCCTGTTGTGCGTGTCGAACGCGACAGGACCGGCGGCGCGTTGGTCCTCGCCAACGGGACGGTGGTTGAGGGGGATCGGATCGTCTTGGCCGTTCCCGCACCCGCGGCCGCTTCGCTTGTGGCGGATCCATCCCCGCTCGAAACCCAGTTGCTGTCGACCCCCTATAGCTCGGGGCTCCTGGTCGTCCTCGCGTGCCGTCGTCGCCTGACGGAACGCGAGTTGGGCGGTGCATACGGTTTGCTGGCGTCGCCGAGTCAGGCTGGCCCCATTGCCGCGCTGTGTGTGGCGAGCCGCGCCGGGCACGCGGCGCCGGGCGCAGATGCCGTGACCGTGATGTTCGATGGGGAGGCGGCGGAGCGTTTGATCTCCCAGGGAGAGCCAGACGCCGATGTGGTGACGCGAGCGGTTGCGGCGCTGTGCGAGCTCGCGCCGACTCTGCAAGAAGCCGTTGACGGGGAGGCGAGCCGTGTCGTGAGGATTCCCGCCGCGATGCCGACCTGCCGGGTCGGGCGAGTCGGCAGGGTTCGCCGCTATCGCGTTGAGCACAGGGGCCCGGTCATTCTGGCGGGCGACTACCTGGCGTTCCCGTGGTCGGACTCGGCGGCCTTGACGGGCCTATGGGCGGCGAACTGCGTCCGGGTGTCGGGCGGGCGCGACTGAGAGGCGCGCGGGGAAGACGCTGTCGTGTGCCGTCTCGCGTACCGCGGTCTCCGTGCGTGATCGGGGAATCCGCCTACTGCGTCGCGCGGTGACATGCGTCACGCCATCAACGCATTCGTCCCCGGCGAACCCGAGCGCGTTGCCCGCATTAAGACCCGCATCACCTCCCCGGTGCACCCGGGAAGCACCCTGACGGCCCGACTGTGGGAGGTCAAGGAAGGCGAGCTGTGCTTCCAACGAACCTGTCATCGACCTGGTGGTGATCGCCGTCCTGTCGGTCCTGTGCGCCTTTGTCCACGCCCCGCCGATGCTCGTCATCCTACGGTTCCTGGTCGGCGTCGCCGTGGGCGCCGACTACCCGATTGCGACGTCGATGATCGCGGAGTTTTCGCTGCGCAAGTACCGCGCCGCGGCCATGGGGGTCATCGCCGCTGCCTGGTACCTCGGCGCCAATGTCGCCGCTCTGGTCGGCTTCGCGCTCATCAACACCGCTCACGGCTGGCGATACATGCTCGCTTCCTCGGCTGTCCCTTGCATCCTTATCCTCCTCGGCAGGTGGAACATCCCGGAGTCACCGCGCTGGCTCGTCTCCAAGGGACGAACCGAGGAAGCGCAGCGTATCGTCCACGAAACCCTGGGGGCAAACGTTCGCCTGCCCAAGTCCGAAGAAGCGGCGCCGACCTCAGTGCGCAAGGTCCTGCGGGGAGTCTATCTGCGCCGAATCGTGTTCATCGGAGTCATCTGGCTGTGCCAGGCCATTCCCATGTTCGCCCTGTACACCTACGGGCCTCAGATCATCGGCGATGTCCTCGCGGGCATCCGCGCCCTGTGACGAGGTTTTCTAAAAGGAGGACGAGTAATGGCATCATTCGTCATCGAGAGTGTCCCGGCCCGACTGGCCGGGAACACCTACAACCTGGATGAGGAAGAATCGCACATCAAGGTCAATCAGGAACTCGCTCGCGCCACTGGCGCCGGCGCCGTGTTGGAGCGGATTTGCCCGGCGAAGGTGTACTCGGTTGAAGCCGATGGCACGGTTGGTGTCGAGTACGCGGCGTGCCTGGAGTGCGGGACCTGTCTCGCCGTGTCCGGGGACGAGGTCGGGGAGCGTAGGGAGGTCTTGACGAGGCATCGCCGTCGCCTGGGGGCGACCCTGAGCATGAGGGGCGAGTACGCATGCCACCGCGAACCCATCGCACACTCAACGTTCCAGCTCGAATCCCCACAGTACCGCGAACGCGAGCATCTGACCCACTGAGTCACGCTGCGGCGAGACACAGTCGTCAAACGAAGTGGCAAGGGACACCGACCGCGCCTTGAGCAGGCAATGTGGCCCGCACCGTCCAACAAGGTAAACCTCGCTGGGAACCCAACCAGCGCCGAGCGGTTGACCGTTACGACAGACAGAATCCTTACCGGCTTGGCTTACGCGGCAAGAGGGGGTATCGTACTGGGTGACCAACTTTTACCATTCGGTTTGTGTTGGTTCGTGAACACCGGATACCCAGAAAGTGAATTCATGCGCTATCTCAACAGGACAATCGGAGCTGTGGGTGCCCTCGCACTCGTATCGGCGGGACTTATCGCCGTCCCGGCGCTCGCCGCCCCGGTCACTACGATCCACGTTTCCCAAGCCTCCGGCTCAGATACCAACGACGGCAGCGCAGAGCGCCCGTTCGCCACGCTGGGAGTAGCACTGAAAGCAGCGCCCTCAGGAGCGACTGTCGAAGTTGCCTCGGGTACCTACCGTGAAGGCGAACTCTCCACATCCAAGAAGCTCACGATCACCGCCGGGAAAGGGCAGCAGGTCTCACTCAACGGCGCGGACATCGTCACGGACTGGAACGACAACGGTGACGGCACCTACTCCTCAGCCCGCAGCGACTTCGTCCGTTTCTCGCACGTGAGCACCGTGAACGCGAACCCCGCAATCGAGGGCATGGCCGCCTACCCTGAACAGGTCTTCGTTGACGGTAAGGAACTCACCCAGGTGGCGGATCGCTCCGAGGTGGGTCCGGGCACCTTCTGGGTCAACGACCCCGACCCCGTGACCCTGGTCAACCCTCAGAACAACCGCCAGGGATACAACGTCAAGCCCCACACCGGCGTCTCCTACGTCCTGGGCGACAACCCCTCCGGACATACCGTCGAGGTCGTCCAACACCACCGCTCGCTCACGCTGGGCGGAGAGGGATCCGTCTTCAATGGTTTCACCGTCGAGAAGTACTCGCCCCTGCAGCAGTGGGATTACAAGGATCCCGAGATCGGCACCCTCACCGGCGGCGTCATGTTTTTCGTTGGCGCGAAGAACGTCTCAGTCACCAACAACACCTTCCAGTACTCGGCGATGGGCACAGCACTGGGCCTGACGAACGCCGACGGCTCCACGGTGTCGGGCAACACGATCACCCACAACGGCGGTGTCGGCTTCGGCATCAACCGATCCTCGGACATTTCCGTCGAGCACAACACCTGGTCGATGAACAACCAGGCGGGGTTCATCGTTGACAACTGCGGAGCCTTCTGCACCATCGGCGACACAAAGATCACGCACGTCGATGGCGTGCGCTACGCCTTCAACACGCACGACTACTCTGAGGCCGGCTACAATCACAACGATCCCAACGTGGATAGCCCGCGTCGCCTCATCGGCGTCTGGTTCGACGAGGGCGTCATCAACTCCGAGATCGTCGGCAACCACTTCATCAACGTTGGGAAGTCCGCGATCTTCGACGAGGTGAGTTCCGGCAACATTATCGCCTCGAACATCGTCGAGAATTCCTTCGAGGGAATCGTCCTGTCGGGCACCGACTCCGACAAGATTTTCAACAATACCATCGTCGATACTCTCTCCCCCATGGTGATCCGTGAGGACACGCGCTACGACGGCTGCAACGCACGCAACAAGGCCGGAGAATGCACTGCCCCCGAGAAGTGGTCGGGCGAACACGGCCTGACCTGGAACGCCACCGACAACCAGATCTACAACAATGTGCTGACGAAGTCCACCAACTCTAAGAAGGACGACCCGTGGCGCTACTCGGTCATGCTGCGCTTCAGCGGCGGCGTGAACGGCGACGGCACCGCCGTGTACGGCCCCGAAGAGGCTCAGGGGCTTGACTACAACACGTACTACCGCACCTCTAAGGACACCGAGCGGTTCACCATCCACTGGGAGTGGGCCAAGGATGGCGGTGGAAGCGGCGCATTCAACGCCCCCACGCTCGCTGAGTTCACATCCCATCCGCAGGTGGGCACGGACTCCGCGCCGGGGCGCGAGGCCAAGGGACGCGAGGCACACGGGCAAGACATCGTCGCCCCGCGCACCGAGCAGAAGCTCTTCGTGAACCTGCCCGGCCAGGAGAACCAGTTCGGAGCCTCCGACCTGCATCCTGCTCCCGGCAGCCCTTTGGAGAAGTCGGGCACCACACTCGACCCCGAGGTTGCGGAATCCCTTGACCTCAACGCCAATGCTCCCGTCAACAGGGGCGCCCTCGTGAACGTCGCCTGGGGCGACTGAGCTCCGGGCAGCCAGCAGGGCCCCTGGCGCCGCTCCCACGAGTGGCGCCAGGGGCCTTTACTTCTTGACGCTGCTGCGAAACCCCGGTGTGGAGATGGGCGAAGGCCTTGACCTCGGCCTTGTTGCCTTCTTCGTGGATTTTCGTCATTGCTTCGGACGCGGAGGTGAGCAACGTACATAGTGCTTCCCCGCGCGCCTCCAGGCGCTTCAGTGCGGCATCGCATGCCTCACGTGACTCGCCTGTCCAGTCCTTAACCGCGCTGGCGATTGCGTCGTTCACGTCGGGAATGAAATTGCCAACGAGCGTTGCCTTCTCAGAGAAAAGGGCGGCCATTGCACGGGCGTCTGCCTCGTGAAACACTAGTTTCGATTCGCCGCTCATTGTGCGCCTCCGCCAGCGTCCTGCTCAGATAGGGCTTGTAAGACAGCGCCCAAGCGACCGCTAGGGGAACTGCTGTCATCTCCGCTCGAACCTGACGCTGCCTCGATCTAGAGACCGGACGATCGCTGTCTCGCAGTCGCCAAATGGCTGCTCGACACCGACGAGGACATCCGATAGTGGCCCGGGATCCTCGTAGCGGATGCTGAGGGAGTCGCTCCAACTCGTCGTTGCGTGAGAGAGCGTCTCTACGTACGGGCCATTAGCGCCCTGGCACAGGGGTGCGAGCTCTTCTCCCAGGGTGGAGATGGACTGCGAAAGGGGGGGCGGCGATAGGCCGGAATGCTCCGGGCCGCCTCAATCAGTGTGCCCGGAGTGAAACCTATATCAGCGTTAATTCGAGCGACCATAAGACGGCTGACCGCCTGTCAATCGCAGTGGTTTTGTGCGCTAGTGTTCCAGGTGCTCGTGTTCGCGGTGCTGTGGGCATTCGAGCTGGAACGTTGAGTGACTGATTGGGAAGTGGTGTGAAGCGCATTCGCCGAGCTCGTGGACGATACGGTCACGGCAGGGGCCGTCGGCCTCGTGCGTGACGGTCACGTGCGCGGTGACCGTCACCAGGCGTGAGGACACGGCGGCCACGTGCAGGTCGTGCACATCAAGCACTCCGTCGGTGCCCATCATGTGTGTGCGGAGCTCGCCCACATCCACGCTCTCAGGTGCTTGCTCCATGAGGATCGCCAGGGACCTGCGCAGGAGCGCGAGCGCGCGCGGCGCCATGAGCGCGGCAATGAGGAGCGAGGCGAGGGCGTCGGCGCGTGTCCAGCCGAATGCCCACTCGGTGCCGGCCGCGACGATGACCGCGACGGATCCGAGCGCATCATTGGCGACCTCCAGGAACGCTGCCTTCATGTTGAGGTTCGCGTCGCGACCACCCGCCAAGATTGCCAGAGACGCGACGTTAGCGACCAGGCCGACGATGCCTATGAGGAGCATGGGGCCTGCCTCGACCTCGGGTGGTGAGAGCACTCGCCACGCGCCCTCCCAGGCGACCATGACGCTGATTGTCAGGAGCATGCCGGCTTGTAGCGCCGCGGCCAGTACCTCGGAGCGTGCCCATCCCCACGTGCGCTTCTCGTCGCGCGGGCGGCGCATGAGGCGTGCGGCGATCAGCGCGATAACGAGGCCGGAGGCGTCCACGACCATGTGCCCCGCGTCCGCCGCCAGCGACAGGGACCCTGACCAGAAGGCGCCGATCAGCTCGGCCGCGACGACCGTACCCGTCACCACGAGCGCCCACCCAATGCGTGCCGCGGACGCCGATGAGTGGGCATGATCGTGTGAGTGCGCGCCGCGGACGCCGCTCGGGGAGTGCGCGTGGTCGTCGGAGTGCGCCACGGCCTCGTCGACGTGGGGCGAGGCGGGGGCCGATTCTTGCGCCGCTCCGGCGCTGGGAGAGGGGCTGGGGCGGTCGTCGGACATGCCCCCACTGTAGGTACCGAGAGAGTCTGTTGTCGAGGCACTCAACCTCTCCATATGTCGTAGATCACCACCTGGGTGAGGTCTCCTGGGACTGGATGCCCGGGTTCCACTGTGACCGACGACGTATCCTAGGGGCAGAGCGTGGGAAACCCCGCGACTGAAGGGCACGTGCCCACAGGACCTGTAAAGGAGCGCCACATCATGGCAGAACCTCGTATCGTCACCGTCACTGGCGCAGCCGGCAACATCGGCTACGCCCTCCTGTTCCGCATTGCTTCCGGCCAGCTGTTCGGCCCGGACGTTCCTGTCAAGCTGCACCTGCTGGAGATCCCGCAGGCCGTCAAGGCTGCCGAGGGAACCGCCATGGAGCTCGATGACTGTGCGTTCTCGACTCTGGCTGGCGTCGAGATCTTCGACGACGTGAACCGTGCATTCCAGGGGACGAACGTCGCCTACCTGGTGGGCGCAATGCCTCGCCGCGCGGGCATGGAGCGCGCCGACCTGCTTGAGGCCAACGCGGGCATCTTCGGTCCCCAGGGCAAGGCCATTAACGACGGTGCCGCCGACGACGTGCGTGTCCTCGTTGTTGGTAACCCGGCGAACACAAACGCGACGATTGCCCAGAACGCCGCTCCGGACGTTCCCGCGTCGCGCTTTACCGCGATGATGCGCCTGGACCACAACCGTGCGGTCGCCCAGCTCGCCCACAAGACCGGCGCCGCGAACGCCGACATCAAGGACGTTGTCGTGTGGGGTAACCACTCCGCCGACCAGTACCCGGATGTCTCCTTCGCGACCGTTGCCAGCAAGCCCGCGACCGAGCTGGTGGACGACGAGTGGCTGTCCAGCTACTACCGTCCCACCGTCGCCAAGCGTGGCGCCGCCATCATTGAGGCGCGTGGCGCCTCCTCGGCCGCCTCCGCGGCGAATGCCGCGATCGACCACATGTACTCGTGGATCCACGGTACCCCCGCCGGTGAGTGGGTCACCGCCGGTGTCATGAGCGATGGCACGCACTACGGCGTGCCCGCCGGACTGAACTTCGGCTTCCCCGTCACTTCCGATGGCGGCGAGTGGCAGGTCGTTGACGGCCTGGAGATCTCCGACGCGACCCGCGTTGGAATCGACCACAACATCAAGGCCCTTCAGGAAGAGTACGACGCCGTCAAGGCGCTCGGCTTCATCAAGTGAGGCTACCGCCCTCGCGGCGTTTGGTGGGAAGGGTGCGCGCCCGGCTGTTTGGCCGGGCGCGCACCCGCATGTATGGGGGCCGTGTGTTCGGTCGTGGGATTGGCGTGCGCCCGCGCGCGGGGTTGTTGGGGCTTCCTCTGTGAGTGTGGCGCGGTCGCAGCGCTTCGGCGACTTGCGGTAGTACCGCGTGATGGAGCGATTCATTAGATGCAGCAGCAATGCACTAGATGGCAAGGCATTGCACTGTTTACTATCCAGTGCAATGCTGTGCTAAGTAGTGCAATGCCACTGAGCAACAAGCCCATGCGCGGCGCGGCCTACCCCATTGCTGCTCCAATGAGATTCCAGCCGAGCTATGTCGGGCAGCCCTGCACGAGTTAGGGAGCATGACACCAGTTAGGGGGCATTGCACTAGCTCCGAGCTGGTGCAATGCCCCGCTAAGTGGTGTAACACCACTTAGAAACAAGCATCATTGCGGCCTGATGGCTACTACGCGTTGGTGAGGACTATGTGAGCGGCTGCGGGTCAGTGAAATGGTGCGTAGTGTCGGACCTGTTGGCGGGGGCCGAGCTGTCCCTGACGTGTATCCGCGCTGTCGCTTGTTGCCGATGGGTCGTGCACCTCATCAGTGACGATTCACCCGTTCTGATCGGGTGCAATGCCTGCTGATCGGGTGTAATGCTCCATAACGGGTGCAGTACCGCGAAATCGCATGCAATTCCCACGACAGCATTTCAGAATTTGAAACCGAGCCGTTGGAATCATGCGGTTTCTGATGTGTTGTCGATCTGTGTCGGCGGGGAATTGCATGCGAAAGTGTGGGGGACGCATCTGCGTCTGACTGGGCTTTACGGCCTTGAGGTGCTGTCGTGTCGTGACTCTTTGATCCAGTCATAGGCGATGCGCTGCGTACCGTTGGCTACAGTGATCGTGCCGCACTCGCGGAATCCAAAGGATTCGAGTGCGCGCCGCATTGGTGCGTTGTTCTTATGTGTGTCGCAGCGTAGGTATTCAGCGCGCTCTGCTGCGAACGTGAAGATCGCCCGAGCGACACCTTGTCCTCGCACCGCGGCCACGCGGTGAATCACGTGGTAATCGGCATCGGAATGCCATGCGCCGTCGATCTCGGCATAGGTTTCGTCCGGCCCTGGAGCGAGGGTGAAGACAGCAAGCGGCCCCTCACCGTCGGACACAAGGAAACAGTGTCCGCGTGCGATGTCTTCTTCAGCGTCAATGCGGCCCGGATACCCCTTAGGCCACTGTGTCCCATTCCCATTCGCCTGCATGAACGCCCGGGCATGCTCATACGCGCCCTCGATGAACTCGAGGTCATCAGGAGAGGCGATTCGAATCTGCACGTGTCAATGATAGGTGCCTCCGACAGTACGTTTGTTAC
>ERZ772957.1972-NODE-1972-length-12383-cov-5.254137_pt1 | contig 12383 bp, 7 predicted proteins | sample MGYA00580682_ERZ772957 | MGnify/ENA primary metagenome ERZ772957 (study PRJEB29015, sample SAMEA2737921) | human oral metagenome | biome: human oral; feature: human-associated habitat; material: dental | place: China | collected 2025 ...
TTATATAACTTTTGGAACAAAATGGCAGGAAATTATCCAAAAACTGTTACGCAATCCGCTTTAGCGGATATAATGAATAATTTCCTTACAGAAAAAGCCGATAGGCTTTCAGTTTTTAGACAGCGTCGTGCCCTTAGTCATTATGGATTAATATCGCCCCTTACCGCTCGCTGCGAGCATCCGTCTTATAGAGTCTGCCCGGTACCACCGCCCTAATCGAATTATCGTACATTGCTTGCGCATGGATAGCCGGTATAAAATACTCTCCTTTATAGGCAACCGTCGCATAGAACTTGTAGGTTACCGAATCCCTACGCGCTAAATCAAAGTAGGTATACACGACGTCGTCTCTGATGTCCTGATAGGCAAAAGAATCCGAACCGTCGCTGCTGTCCAAGGCTATCCGGTCGTTACTGATTTCCCAGCAGGTTGGAATCGGGAACGTCAGCGCGATATTTTCGATCTTCTTCGATGTTTGGTTCGCGACAAGAATTTTTATGACGAATGAATCCCCTACCTTCAAATTGGTAGGAGAAATCATGTATCCGTCGGAATCGAAGTACGAAACATCAAGGTCGATATTTTCATTCTGCCGCTGTTCCGTTCCCGGTACGGACATGCCTTCTGCGGTTAAAATGCCGTAGAGGATCGCTTTTCCGGTGTTCGTTACTTCGATGGTCTGTTTGTCCGCCGTTCCCGCAGGCAAGGTTTCGATAATAGAGGCGTTTTTAAGCTGTCCCTGTCGCGCCGCGCCGTTCGCCGTAACGGTATAGCTGCACGAGGCTGCATCGCGGTTTTTGTAATAGGGTAAAAGCGAGAATAGGAGCCATGCGGTCTCTTGTGTACTACACCAATCATCGGAGGAAAGTACGGATGCAACCTCGCGGGCTGCTTTCGCTGCCTTTACCTCATCTTGCAGCAGTGTACATACCATCAAATAGAGCGCCTGTGTGCGAGTGGATGAACCGAAAGAGCCGCCGGTATACCGGTAGGATGTCTCCTGTTTAGTCAACGCGCCCAATGCATCTGCAAATACGTCCTCCGCCGTGTCATCTCTGCCTGTAAGCGAGTATGCAGCAGCCAGCAGCAGTGCAGCGGAAGCATCAAGTCGTTCATTTTTCAGCCGGTTCATTGCGCCGATATTCGAGCTGCCGGCAAGCGCAAGCGAGAAGAGCCGGTATGCCTGTATTTCAGCCGAATCTTCACTATAGGATTCCCATTCCGCCGCGGAAGAGGCGAGCCAAGAGGTCAGCGGTTTTTTAATCGAATCGGGTACCGCATAGCCCTGCTTCTCTGCCTCCGTTAAGAAGTGGAGCGCATAGCTCGAACCCCATGCGGACGGCGCGCTGTTGCCCGGCCAGTATGCGAAAGCTCCCGATGCGGTTTGATACTGAGGATACCGATCGATGACCGATTGAATATGCTTTTGAATGCGCGTCTTTTCTTGCGGCGACAGTTGTACAAAGTCTGCGAGATACAGCTGCGGGAAGCCGCCGGAGGTAATTTGTTCGATACATCCGTGCGGATACCGAATCAGGTAGTCGAGTCTGCTTGCTAAATTGAGCGCCGGTATGGAAGAAAGCTCCATCGAAAGTGTTGTCGAACTGACTTCTCCCGGACTTTGCACGCTCACAATCGTTTTTTCCGAAGGTTTCAGCGTAAACGGTGTACGGTAGGTAACGGGAATACCGCGCGCTTGCACCTCTACCGGCGTTATGGATTGAGCAAAACCTTTGTCCGTTTTTACGGCGGCGGTGAAGTCGGCTGTACCGGCCGCTTCCGTTTTTACCGTGAACGTAACGGTCGTATCCGAAGATGCGGGAACCTTTACGGTTTTTTCAGCGTTAAAGGACGGAATGGCGCCTTTTGTATTCAACGTGATTTTTGCGTTTTGTACGGAATCCGTGCCGTTGAATACCGTAACCGGTACCTCAATCCGTTCGTTGACACCGAGTGTGCGGGGGAGCGCTGCCTGTATCATAAGATCGGCCTTTACGGGAACGGTCTTTTCTGTGATACCGTAAGCGCCGTTAAAGCCTGCAACCGCAATCGCCCGCACAGCTCCGACATACTCAGGCATATCGAACGAAAGCTGCTTTTTTTCACCGGCAGCGATCGTAAAGGGGCCGAGGTATTGGACAACCGGCTTAAACCGATTGTTGCCCCGTTCGCGGTTATCGGCAAGGTCTTCGGAACCGCCGATTGCAAGCAGCGTTTCAAGCTTTCCGCTATAGGCGTTCATAACATACTGATATAAATCCCAGCTCGAAAGCTGTGATGCTTCTTTCTTATAGAATTCGCGTCTCAGCTCCGGTCCGTGATAGTTCGTTAATCCCAAAAGTCCTTCATCGACAACGGCCAGCGTGAACGTCATCGGTTTTCCGTTTTGTTCGGATACGGAGATAACCGCTTTTTCGTTGGGCGCATAGACGGCCGGAGCGGTAATCACCGGATTGAGTTTCGTGGCGGGATTATCGACCATCACCGGTACGATACCGTAAAGGCGGATCGGCAAACTGTTCGCCGTTTGCAAGTGTTGCTGCAATACCGTGATATGCACGTACACATTCGGCGCCATCGCTTCCGTCAATTTCAGTTTATACACCGTGGTATCTTTAGCTGTTTCAAGCCAATCCTGTTTGAGAATTTCGCCGTTCTTTTCTACCGTAACGAGGGCTCTGTTTCCGGCGCTTGAGGCAAACGAAACAGAAGCGGTTTCGCCCGTGCCATACTGCCGTTTGTCGGTGATGAGCGTAACCATCGCCGCGCTGCCCGAACCGTTTTCTTGAGCGCGTCCCGCCCATCCCGGCCAATCAATATACACAATTTTTGCCGCACTGTGTCCGCGCCGCCCATCGGAGACCGTAACGAGGTACCGTCCCCATGAAGGATACGTTACTTCAAACTGAAAGCTTCCTTTTCCGTTTGAAACCGTTACCGAACCGTTTGCAATTTCCGAGGAAGACCGGCTTGAAACATACGTTGCGTCGGTGAGGGCGTCTTTTTCCCACCACCATTTCCAATCCAATTTATGAATCGTATATGAAAGCTCCCCTGAGGAAACCGGCTTACCGTCTTGGTCTATCAGCAGTACATCGGCGGTATGTTGAACATCGGTTAAAAGCATTCCCCGTGCGGCATCTCCTTTCGGCAGCCGCAGACCGACATAGCGGCTGTACGGCGAATACGGGAAAGCGCTTTGTTCGGTAGAAAAGGCTCCCGACGGTTCAAAGATGCGGCTGACAAAATGCGCCTGTAGTTTTCCCGGTACGGGATCATCTGCGCCGATGGTGAAATGTTCGCTGAATGTTGCCTTTGAGGCGCTGTTCAGTGTTCCTTCCCAAATGGTTGAGCGGCCTAGTTCCATTTCTACCGACGGATTGGTAAAGCTAAAATCGGAATAACCGAAATTATCCGGCGCAGAGGTAAAGAACACGGCAACGTCTGCGTTGTAATTGGGAGCCGGTGCACCGTGCAGCCATGCCCCCGAAAGCGTAAAGTTGTTCGTACCGCTAGTAAGCATTTTTTTCTCAGGTTCCAGTTTAACCGACAGGCGGTTCGGGACGACCGTTTCAATGCGGAGCGGCCGAGTCCATTCCTGTCCGCCGATTTTTACCTTGGCTTGCCAGAGACCGGTTACCGCGCCCGCGGCGGTTTTTGTTTCCACCGGATAAAAGCCGTTTACCGAATGAGTTAGGAGACGCGACTCCGTTACCCGTCCGAGCGGGTCGGAAAGTTCGAAAGAGACCGGAATATCTGCAGGCAGGGTTTTCTGTAAATCCTGCAGCACAAAGGTAAGGTAGAGCGAATCACCCGGCCGCCATACGCCCCGCTCACCGTAGATAAAGCCTTTTACGCCGCCTACGTTTTTTTCCCCGCCGGTTTCAAAATGGCTGGTACTTAATCCCGTACCGGATCCGATCTTTAAATATGAAGTCTGCCCCTTATAACTTGCTGCGATGAATACAGCTTTAGAAGCATCTTCGAATACGGCGGAACCGTTTTTATCCGACTTGAGTTCCGCTTTTTTGGAGCCTACATACGAATAGCAGGTAATTTCCGCCCCGCTGATAGGCTGTGCCGTTTTGATGTCGGCAATGCTGACGTATAGTTTACCGCTCGCAGTTTTTTTCGCCATAATGCCGACATCCGAGATAAGAATATTCCGCTTTATCAAATTCTTACTATTAAAACGAGGGATATAAAAAGCCGGATGATAGGGATTGTCTTTATTTGACCAATAAGTATCCTGTTCATCATAATCCAAATCTTCCCAATAATTCCAGAAACTCTTTTCGTCGGGCGGCAAATCAGCTTCGATTATATCGGGAGGCTGCGGCAGCGAAGCAAACGCTTCATCGACATCGGAAGGAATACGGTATTTGATATTCTTTTTTCTGAATGAAATGCGTATTTGAAACATCCCATGAGGATATTTTTTTGTGAGCGCCGACACATCAATTCCGCGCGGAATGTATTTATTCTGCATTGAATCGTCCCACTCGAATGAAACATTTTGCGTCCACACCGGCTCACCCACACGGTACAGTTCATCGGTGCCGTCCAATTCGTTTACCTGCAAGAATTGAACAATGTTGTAATCATAAATGGCAAAGGCTTGTATTAAAAGTCCGTTCACGTTTCGTGTTTCAACCGGCAACACCGTACCCTGCGAGGACGGTAAAATAGTTCCGTCGGTCATAAAACGAACGGACGGCAGTTCCCAATTATCCGAAAGAGTGATAATCCGCGCTGCGGCAAGGTAGATACCGTTCGAACTTTTGATCCCGTTTGAAATGCGGATATGTCCGATATTCCGCCAGTTGGAATCGTCATAAATTGTCAGTACGTTACCTCTGACGGATACATTAACATCATCACTCCGCGAACCGTCTTCATTATGCGTCGAAATAAAATCTCGTATATCCTGAGAAGCGTCGAGCAGTCCTGAAAAACTCACCAGTATGGTATTCTTTTTTGAAGTATTGATATCGATGATGGAAAATTCGTCTTTCGCCGGAATATCGAATGATTTTGTGCCTGCAAATGCCGCATCCTGTTTTTTCGACAAACCGAGCTTCCGCCCCTGCCATGAAACCGATAAGCTCCGCGCCCGTTTTTTAATGCCGATATTTTGGATAAAAAATTTCCACACTTTTCCCGACGAACCTTGTTCCCATTGCATTGGGTAGGAGCTTCCCCAAAAGCCTCCTGACTTTGCCGAAACACAGTGCCGGATGGTATCCGCGGTAACGGGAATGTCTGTAGTGATACTGCCGCTGAGCGAATAAGCATCCTCATCTTGATTCAGCGTTAACGTATCCAGCGCGACCTCATAGGAAGGGGTATCGGCTAAAAACACATGGCGGTATGTACCCTGTGCCGTCTCTTTTCCGAACATCTTTGCACAGTCTGCCGATAAGATGATTTTACGACCGGAAGGGTAGGGAGCAGACGGAGTAAATACAACCGTTTTGCTATCTTGGAGTTCCCATGTCCCCGTCTGCCGGGGAGAAAACTGCAAAGCTTGTTCAGGTTCGCAGATAACATCGCAGGCAAAGCTGACAGCAATAGGAGCAAGCCTTCCGATATTGGTCGGAGAAATCGCCGTAACGAATTCCTCCGTTCCGCTGTCCGCAGCCGTTTGCCGGTTATCGGTACAGCCGGTAAGGCCTACGGCTGTAAAAATAAAAGCAGCAGCGAGGCACAGTGCCGCGGCAATCGGTATATGTTTCATTCTTTTGATATTTTTTGCAAGTATGCGGGGAAAAAGACCGGTATGTTTCATAATACGCTTCCTATCAATTTTTAGGTTTCTATTAACAAATCGAAAATGAATGATTGGTAATAGCGGACCTTTATCCCAGATAATAACTTAAACCTATCCTGTGGTCAATAATCGGAAATCTCTATTCCGAAGGATGCGAAGCAAATCTAACCGAGTTTTTTGCAGATGCCCAATCGCATTTGCTCAATACTCAATTTCCAAAAAACGAATGATTGACGGCATGGCGGTTTTCCCTTTACAATAGAAGAAAAGGAGCTGATAATGGATGACTGTATTTTTTGTAAGATTATTAAAGGTGAAATTCCATGTATGAAAATCTATGAAGATGAACATACGTTTGTCATTATGGATATTGCGAAAGATGTCGATGGGCATATGCTCGTTGTTCCCAAAAAGCATATTACGAATATCCTAGATGCCGATGAAGAAACACTTCATCATGTGATGGATACGGTAAAAAAAGTTGCGAATCATTGTGTGTCCGACTGCGGATATGAAGGTATCAATATGCTGAATGCAAATAACCAATGCGCAGGGCAGACGGTCTTTCATCTGCATATACATTTAGTTCCGAGACAATCCGGCGATTCCCTGCCGAGCTTCCCGAAATTCGCCGGCGCAGTACACCCCCTCGAGGAAACCTACAAAAAACTCAAAATGTAAAAGAACAGGGCGTCCGCACGAAAATTTTAGAAAATTTTAGAAAATTTTAGGTGATTGACAAAACTCGAATTATATGAATAATGCTTCAAGCATGAGTGCCGATGCGGTTAGCCTTTGTGCTTATGCAAAGATTAACATTCATCTAAAGGTTCTGGCAAAAAGAAAAGACGGCTTCCATAACCTCGAAAGTATTTTTCAGCGTATTTCAATAGCGGATTATCTTTCTCTAGAAAAGTCGAGCGATTCACGTAGTTGTACGGTTGAATCCCCTTTGATGCCTTTACCGGTGGGCAACACTTTAACCGAAGCGTGGAAAGCATTTTGTAATGTGTCGGATGTTGATACCGGTGTTCGGGTGCGGCTGATAAAAAATCTCCCTGCAGGGAGCGGTTTGGGGGCAGGTTCTTCCGATGCGGCCGCTTTGTTGAAAGCGGCTAATGAGCTTTTTGCGATGCCGTTGAGCGATTCCGAGCTTACAACACTTGCCTTACAGGTTGGAAGCGATGTACCGTTTTTTCTGAATGAGCCTGCCGGGGTTGTTACGGGGCGGGGAGAGGTCTTTGAGCCGATACAAGCCCGTACCGACTGTTTCGGTATACTGATTTGGCCGGATGTACAGAGTTCGACAAAAGAAGCGTATGGACTGTTGGACGAGCAAAAGGAAGCGCTGTCCCATGACTATGAAGCGTGGGGATATGAAAAGCTTGTTTCACAGTATACGGCTTCGTTTAAAACATGGCGTTTTGTAAATGATTTTCAGCCGGTGCTTGAGCAGCGCTATCCCGTTATTGAGCGTGTGCGTAAGGAACTCTATGAGCAGGGGGCGGAATTTGCGCAGATGAGCGGTTCGGGGTCGGCTGTTTTCGGATTGTTCGGTTCTGAAAGCCTTATGGCTTCCGCTTTCCAAGTCTTGGCAAAAAGATGGGGCTGGTGTAAACCGTTTCTTTTACTTGCCTAAGAATACTTTGCGGTGTATAATGACACTACCGTAAGGAGGGGCATAGTATGACAATCACTGATGTCCAAATTCGGAAGACCGCAGCTGAAGGCAAATTAAAGGCCTATGCAACCGTTACCTTTGATGACTGCTTCGTATTGCACAATGTGAAGCTGATTGAAGGAGAAAAGGGTATTTTTGTTGCAATGCCGAGCCGCAGAACGAAGACCGGTATGTATAAAGATATCGCGCATCCGATAACGCCTGAATTCCGGTCGGTATTGCAAGAAAAGATACTTTCCGCATACGAGACTTCTGCTGAAAGTTGAAACCGGTGCCGTGCGGATCGGTTTGTAAAAAATTTTGAAAATTACTGTGCATAACTGCACGGTTTTTTATAATGGGACGTCGGCAAGTGGTAAGCCAACGGCTTTTGGTGCCGTCATTCCGTAGGTTCGAATCCTACCGTCCCAGTCCGAAGGAGATACCGGTTGTTCCGTTGGGGATAACCGGTGTCAACTTTTGTTTGAACGTGAATATAAAAAAAAAGGGGCCTTTCATACGGAAGGAGCCTCTTGTTTGCTTTATGCGCAAAGGAGTTCCTAATTATGGAAGAGAGAGTTTTGACTGCCTGCCGCCGGACAGGTTTTGGAAAAGCTGCCGCTGCAAAATGCCGTAGAGCCGATCGTTTGCCTGCGGTTATTTATGATCATGCCGGTCATTCAACGGCTATTGACGTCCCCTATCGCGATTTTGAAAAATTATTCAAAACTGTTACCGAAAGTACGCTTATCACCGTTAAGGTTGACGAGAAAGACGAGTTTGAAGTTTTTATCAAAGATTATCAATATGATATCGTAAGTGATAAAGTTTTCCATGCGGATTTCTATGCTGTTGAACGCGGTCAACTGTTACGTACTAAAATCCAGATTCGGCTTTCCGGATCCCCTGAGGCTTGCCGTCAAGGTGCTGTTTTGGAAACCGGTATTGCAGACATCGAAGTTGAATGCTTGCCTCGTGACTTACCCGAACGGATTGTTGTCAATGTTGAAAAGCTCGGTGCGAATGAATCGATTCACGTTCGGGATATTCAAGTGCCCGGGGGCGTTAAGATTTTGACTGATCCTGACTTGGCAGTTGCAATGGTTAAATTTACTAAAGAAGCGGTTCCTGCAGCCTCGGAAGAAGCTGCTTCTGCAGATGCAGCCGCTCCCGCGGATGCCGCCGCTTCGGAAGCAAAAGCCTAGTTTCTTCATTCCAGTGCAGGTTTTGCACCTGCACTTTTTTTAATTTTCACCTCTTGTTTTTTCCTCACGAACGTTTTATGCTCATCAGTATATGTGTCCCTCTCCGCTCATCGATGCCATATTAAAGAATATTAAACCGATTATCGGGGATGCGCCCTGCCATTTTCTTCTTGCATGCTCAGGCGGTGCGGATTCTACGGCATTACTGCTGGTCTTCCATCAGCTTCAACAGCAGCTCTCTTGCAAGGTATCGGTCATTACCGTTAATCATAATATCCGCAGCGCGGAAGAAAGTGCGTCCGATTCGGCCTTCGTTGCCGAATTATGTAACCGCTTTGATCCGCCGATCCCATGCGTTGTTGCAGAAATCCCTACCGGAGACGTTGCTCGCTGCGCAAAAAAACGCTGCCGCGGTACCGAAGATGCGGCGCGAGTTCTGCGGTACCGGCTTTTTGAAAAAACAGCCGATTCCGTAAGTGCGGATTTTATCGTAACGGCACATAACCGAAACGATGTATACGAAACGGTGTTGATGCGTCTCTTTCAAGGGGGCGGTACGGCGGCTTTATCTGCGATGCCGATGCGGCGCGGCCGGTATTTACGCCCGCTTATTACGGTAGAGCGGAACAGTATCGAAGAGTTCTTACGGCAGCAGGGCGTCAAATGGCGCGAGGATTCCACCAATGCGCATGATACCTATCTACGCAACCGGATTCGCCATTATCTAGTGCCGGCATTGGCTGCAACCTTCGACGGATGGCACACCGGATTGGATAAAACCTTGCAGCGGATTGGTGCGGACTGCTCGTTTTGTGAACAAGCGCTGACTGCTGCGCGTGTAGACTTTACCGGTACGGCCGGCCCAGCGGATTGGGAACAATGTAAGCATGGGGCAATAACCATTGCAGCGGATTTCTTCGATTCGTTACACCTTGCGCTGCGGCTCAGGCTGCTTGAACAAGGATGCCGCCGTCTCCGTATCGGAGAGCGGGTACCGTTGGGAATACTCATGAGGCTTTCGGCCGAAGGTGCGGTCAAATCAAAGGTATCGAAAGTGCAGGGAATAGCAACCGGATCCGCCTCATCGGCAGCTTTAGAAGCATCGCCCGCACCGGGAATACCGGCAATGAGCCGAGAAGAGCAAACGGCTGCGTGCTCACGAGTTACTGCTGCCGGAGTTCTGCGCTTGGAACGCCGCGGCAGCCGGATTCTCCTTTTTGATAGTGCTGCATATCGTAGGCTTTACGCTCAAAAATTATATTTTCTTACTATCATACAATGCGGCACTTATGCGTATCCGCTTGGACAGTTGGCAGTATATCGGACATCTGCCGGTGTTTTCGTACGGGATACGGAGGATAAGAGTCCCGGCATAGGGCCCGTTGCCTTACCTCTTTCCGTACGATCGAGGCGCAACGGCGATCGAATTCAAATGAGTTCCGGAAAATTAAAAGAAGTAAAAAAAATTTTGAATGAATGGCATGTTGATTCACTTGCTCGCGAACTTTTGCCGATTATCATAGAGGATAGCTGTGTACCGAAACGTATACGCGCCTTATACGGCAGTCTGCTTGGATATAAGAACTGGTTTGTGGAGGAACAATAGAATGCTCAAGAATATACAACGAATCCTTTTAATGGAAGCGCTGCTTGTGTTTTTGCTGCCTGTTACCGCAGCATATTCGCAAACGGTAAACCGTGAGCTGCAGCACATGAATACTTCGTATGCGCTGCAATATTTGCAAAAAGCAGCGGAGTTATATAGCGATGCAAACTATGCGGAAGCTCTTGAATATGTCGAAAAAGGTATGACGTTTGACGATTCCTTTGCAGATTTCTTTTATTTAAAGGCTCAATGCCTTATTCAGTTGAACGGCGCCCGTGCACAAAGTCTCGATGCTGCGGAAACGGCTCTGACGTCGGGGCTACAGTTACGTATCTATAACCGCGACAATCTCGTTTTACTGCTTGCCCGCCTTTATACTGAAACGGAACGCTATAGTGAAGCGATTCGAGTGTTGGATTCACTTGCGTTTGATTCCGCCGACCGTGACTTTTACCATGCTGCTGCACTTTATGGTTTAGGCCGTGACGGGCAGGCGCGGGATGTAATCGAAACCGCGTTGACCCGCTGGAGTTTTGACGTTCGCTTCCCTCGGCTGTTCTTTTTACAGGAGCGGGATAAAGCGATGACCCGCGCAGGGAAAAAACTTGCCGACTCTCTTTTGCAGCAGCTCTATGTCTGGAGCGAACAAGAACCTGCGCTTGCGGTATATGCAGCTCCCTTTGATCCTAACCCGCAGGAAAACAGCCGCCGTTTAAAAGTCTACCGTAATATGCACGCAGCGGACAGCCGAAACCTTGATGCACGGACGCAGCTTGCCGCGGTTTTAGCTGAACTACGGTACGGCGTTATCGATGAAAAAACCGCCGTTAAAGAATTTTTTGCCGTAACCGTTACCGATCATTTGCCGCAACAGGTAACTGTTAAAGCGCCCGTATCCGCCTTGTATTCCGATCAGCTGATTGAGTTGTGCCGGCTGACCGGTACGGATGCTATGAGAAAAGAAATCGGCAGCCGTCTTAAAACATTTAGCGGCGTGCTTTTAGAGGATGATAACCGCGACGGTATCTCCAATGCAGCTGTTTTCTTTGAACAGGGACGCCCCGTATCGGCCTATTTTGATCTGAATCAGGATGAGGTGTATGAATATCAGGTGCAGTGCAATTTCGGCACCCCCGATTTCATCTTTACACCGAAAAACAGTTATGCCGTTCAATATGATAGCTATCCTGCAATACATTCGATTGTACAAAAGACGGAGAAGCGGGAGTATGTCATGCGTCCGCTTGCACTTCGATGGGAACCGGTTGCTCAGATTGAACTTGATTTAAGACTGCGCGATACTGATGCGGAAGCTCCTGCTTTCTTTACGCTGCGGTTACGCAACAATGCCCGCCTGCTGCAAGAGCATGATTTTATCTTTTCGGTGTTATACAGTGAAGAACCTTCACCGTTTGATACAAATGCGGTTATGCGGATGCACTTTGAAGATGGCCGGATTATTTCGGCTGAAATAAAGACGGGGACGCAAACGCTTGCGCTTGCTCGGTACCGGAACGGCGTACTTGCACAAAAAGAGTATGACTATGACGGCGACGGATTTTTTGAAGTGCTGGAGCAATATGGCAAACAGGGAAAGCTCGATAAGATTTCGGTTGATATCAATAAAAATAAGTTGTTTGAATATTACGAACTCTACAAGACGGATGGGACGGTTATAAAAAATTGGGATGAAAATGAAGACGGAACGCCGGAAATTCAGTATACGCAGTTTCCGTCGGGAAATGCTCAGACGGTGTGGAAACATCGGTATTCGGGGCTGCCGGTGTCGGTATACTATAAAAAAGGAATCCCGGAACGCTTGACTATCGGCAAAACGAGTATGCCGCTGATAAAAGATCCTTCATATAATGTATATTGGCTCGAAATGCGCCCCGCTTTTTCCGATAAAGTCGCTGAAAAACTGACAGTTGTTCAAGGATACCGATTCCGATGTGGAAGCGCGGACAATATTAATCGGAAGTTATGAGCTCTATGCCGTCCGTTCCGAAGGCGCTGTGTTTGTTCAAATGTTGCGCATTCCCGATCGGGCAGCTCCTGTGAAAGTTGAGGGACAAAAGTGAGATTGGGTCGGTTTTTGTATAACATATCCGCACTGATTGTACTTTTGGTTACTTTCGGCGC
>ERZ772957.1974-NODE-1974-length-12371-cov-5.520867_pt1 | contig 12371 bp, 9 predicted proteins | sample MGYA00580682_ERZ772957 | MGnify/ENA primary metagenome ERZ772957 (study PRJEB29015, sample SAMEA2737921) | human oral metagenome | biome: human oral; feature: human-associated habitat; material: dental | place: China | collected 2025 ...
GTTCCATTACAATGTTGTTCACTTTATCTACAAACTCTTTTTTCCAAGGTTGCCCGATGAGCTTTTCGCGGTACACATTCAGGTCGGATGAGGAGCTGTACTGTTCCCACAGCTTCTTGCGCGAAAGCAGAATATTTTCGATGCGCTTGCTGAGGATTTTAGCCGAAAAAGGTTTGGTGATATAGTCTTCCACTCCCAAACTGTACCCCTCTACCACTTGCGATTCCTTGTCTAAGGCGGTGAGCAGAATGATAGGAATATGGTTTGTTTTTTCGTTGGCGCGCAGTTCTTTTACCATTGAAATGCCATCGCGTTTAGGCATCATAATATCCGATACGATAAGGTCGGGGATGTGGGCAATAGCCAATTCTAAGCCTTCTTCGCCGTCGCGTGCCAAGAGTACGTGGAAATGCTCTCTGAGGATGTGCTGTATATAATCGCGCATATCGTCGTTGTCTTCCACTACCAAAATAGTCTCTTCCTTGTCGGTTGCATTTTCTTGTGGAGCTATTTCTTTCACCTCTTGAGTAGTGTCTATCTGTTGCAAGGTGATAGACGCCTCGTCGTGGAGTTGTGGTACATCCAAAATAGGCAACAATACCGTGAAGGTAGCCCCTTGTTTTTCTTCACTTTCTACCTCTATATGCCCTTGGTGTAAATCGACGAGGTCTTTGGTGAAGGCGAGCCCTAAGCCAGCCCCCTCGTTATGGAGTTCTTTTTGGCGTTTGCCTTGCAAGAAAGCGGTAAAGAGCTGTTTTTGTTCTTCTTTGGAGATGCCAATGCCTGTATCGGCTATCTTTATTTGTAAAAACTTCTGCTGATTTTGCACCACAGTAGCAATGAGCACCGAGATTGCGCCTTTTTCGGGGGTGTATTGGAAGGCATTCCCGATGAGATTGTAGAGAATTTTGTCTAATTTATCAGCATCAAAAGTTAAGTATTCAGGTACGAAGTTAGTTACTTCTACAGCTTCCTTAATAATTTCAAGGTTTCTAGATTTTTCTCTTACTGAAACTACTTGACCTGGTTTAACAGCGTAAGAAGCGATGTCTACTTTTTTACCATCTACAAGAACATGTCCGTGGTTAACTAATTGTCTAGCTTGACGGTTAGTTCTTGCTAATCCTAAGCTATAAACTACTGAATCTAAACGTGTAGCAAGTAATGCCATGAAATTTTCACCGTGTAGACCTTGTAATTTACCAGCTTTATCGAATAATTTACGGAATTGTTTTTCATTCATACCGTGTAGGTAACGAAGTTTTTGTTTTTCTTGTAATTGTAAACCATACTCAGATAGTTTTTTTCTTAAGTTAGGACCATGTTGTCCTGGTGCGTAAGGGCGTTTTGCTAACTCCTTACCAGTACCGCTTAGTGAGATTCCTAAACGACGAGATTTTTTCCAAGTTGAACCTGTAAAACGAGCCATTATTGTGCTCCTCCTTTTTTCTTTTTGTTTTTATTTTGAGTAAAACAAAAAGCACGATTATCGTTGTTGTATATGTTATAAAACTGGAACTTCGCCTAGCAGCATAGGCTACGAGTTGCCACATTAGAAAATGTATAACATAGAGGCAATAACAATTAATCCACTGCTATTATTTTACATAAATAATAGTTTATCATTAATTTAAGTATTAGTCAACTATAAACTAGTGATTTTTCTTATTTTTATGCTGTTTTCTATTCTTATAATCTAAAGTTTTATATTTACAAATACAAATAAATTCAAAGTAATTAATTCTCAACTAAATTGAAAAATTTCATATAAAAAAGACACCAAAGAAAGTTCTTTGATGTCTTGACGTATTTGGTATATAAGACCAATATTAACGTTTTGAGAATTGAGGAGCACGTCTCGCACCACGAAGACCGTATTTTTTACGTTCTTTCATACGAGGGTCACGAGTTAGTAATCCTGCTGGTTTTAAATCTTTACGGTATTCTGGATTTACTTCTAGTAAAGCACGTGCAATTCCGTGACGGATTGCTTGAGCTTGTCCTGTATATCCTCCACCACTAACGTTAACTAAAACGTCATAGTTACCTGTAGTAGATGTAACTTCTAAAGGTTGCATTAAGTCTAATACTAATGATTCTAATGGTAAGTATTCACGCATTTCTCTGTTGTTGATAACAACTTTCCCTGTTCCAGGTACTAATCTTACACGTGCTACTGAGCTTTTACGGCGTCCTGTACCGCGATATTCTACTTGTGCCATTTAATTATTTCCTCCTATATTATCCACGTAATTCGTATTTTTCTGGTTTTTGTGCTGCATGTGGGTGCTCAGCTCCACGGTAAACGTGAAGTTTCATTCCTTGAGCTCTACCTAAAGTATTTTTTGGTAACATACCTTTAATAGATAACTCTAAAAGTTCTTCTGGATATTTTTCTACCATTAATCCAGCAGTTCTTTCTTTTAGCCCACCTGGGTGCATTGTGTGACGACGGTAAATTTTATCTGATAATTTTTTACCAGTTAACACAATTTTCTCAGCGTTGATAATGATAACATTATCCCCAGTATCGATGTGTGGTGTATAAGTAGGTTTGTGTTTCCCTCTTAAAATTGAAGCTACCTCTGATGATAAGCGACCTAAAGTTTGTCCTTCAGCATCGATTACATACCATTTTTTTTCTACAGTTGATGGCTTTGCCATATATGTTTGACGCATGTCTTTTTTCCTCCTAGATGTTGTTTTTAATCTGTCATAACGACTAAGTTTTCCGGGGCTTACTCGTGAAGATATATAAACAATATCGTAAATAATAATACATTATTTACGGGTAATTGTCAAGTTTTTTTCTTTACTTTAAGCTATTTTTCTAAGAAAAAAGTGAGATTAAATCATATTGAATTAATAGTAGATTTAATCTCCTTTTTTTCGATAGTTTTTACTATTTAATTAGCTCTAATGCCGCTTTTACACGAGCTACTACTCGATCACGACCTAATAATTCTAAACTTGTGTTTAACTCAGGTCCATGCATTGAACCAGTTGAAGCTATTCTTATTGGCATAAATAGGTTTTTACCTTTTACCCCAGTGTCTTTTTGAATAGTTTTAATTAAAGTTTTAATGCTTTCAGAAGTAAAGTCTCCTGCTACTTCTAATTTCTCTAAGAAATCTTCAAATACAGCTACTGTTGTATCTTGTCTTAAAATTTCTAGTTCTTCTTCATCAAATTTAATTTCTTCAACAAAGAATTGTTTAGTTAATTCTACGATTTCAGCACCATAACTCATTTGTGGTTGATATAGAGAAATTAATTTTTCAAACCACGCTCTGTTATTATCAACTTCTTCTTGAGTTGCTACACCTTCTTTTACGAAGAATGGTAAAGCTAAGTTTACGATTCTTTCTAAAGGTTGAGCTTTAATGTATTGATTGTTAATCCATGTAAGTTTATTATTATCAAAGAATGCTGGTGATTTACTTAAACGTTTCTCATCAAAAATCTTAACAAATTCTTCTCTTGTAAAGATTTCTTGTTCACCTTCTGGAGACCAACCTAATAGCGTAATAAAATTGAATAGGGCTTCTGGCAAGTATCCTAAGTCGTCATATTGTTCGATAAATTGGATAATTGTTTCATCTCGTTTAGATAATTTTTTCTTGTTTTCATTAACAATAAGTGTCATATGTCCAAAAATTGGAGGTTTAAATCCTAATGCTTCATAAACTACCAATTGTTTCGGTGTATTTGATACATGATCATCTCCACGAAGAACGTGAGAAATTTCCATTAGGTGATCATCAATTGCTACTGCAAAGTTGTATGTAGCTACCCCATCATTCTTAACGATAACGAAATCTCCGAAATCTTTTCCTTCGAATGATAGTTCACCTTTTACCATGTCATTAAAGCTATATGTTCTATCTTGCGGTACACGAATACGGATAGATGGCTTACGTCCTTCTTTTTCAAATTGATCTTGTTCTTCTTTTGTTAAATGAGCATGTTTTCCACTATAACGTGGTGGTAGCCCATTTGCAACTTGCTCTTCTCTTTCCGCTTCTAGTTCTTCTGCTGTCATGTAGCATTTGTATGCTTTATCTTCTGCTAAAAGTTGCTCTGCATATTTTTGGTAGATTTCTATTCTTTCTGATTGACGATATGGTCCAAATTCTTTTTCTTTTCCTATACCTTCATCATAGTCAAGACCTAACCAATCCATATATTTAAGTTGGCTACGTTCTCCTTCTTCTTTATTACGTTTGAAATCAGTATCTTCAATTCTTAAAACGAAGTCTCCTCCATAATGTTTTGCAAATAAATAATTAAATAATGCTGTTCTTGCATTTCCGATATGTAGGTTTCCTGTTGGAGATGGTGCATATCTTACTCTTACTTTTGTCATAGTTATCTCCTTTTAATCTTTTAAAATTTATACACTTAATAATTATACCATATATTACATTTGTTTTTCAATGGAAGAATAAAACTTCCACCATTCTTAATTAAAAATATAAGACTTTGAGTTCTATTATCTCAAAGCCTTATATTTTATTTTATCTCTACTGGATGTTTTAAACTCTTTTCAATTGAATTTATCATTTCTGCTATTCCATTTTGGTTTAAATGAACTCTATCTGGTTCGAAATAATCACCTTGTGAATTTGCTACACTATACCAGTCTACTATAGTAATATTTTGATGCTTCTCTTTAAGTTCATTTAACGCTGTGTTAACTGTTTTTTCCCATGCACGCGGTACTTTTACATTAACGAAATAAATATCTGATTTATCAAAAAGTTTGATTAATTCTTCCGCTTGAGCTTCTGTAAATGGACCATTAGTTCCTAATTGGAATATAACGGCTGTGTTTTCACTATTATACTTAGTATAATTTTGAGCGGCTGTTGTTGCTGCTGTTAGTTGACGGCTAATTTTTCCATCAATAATTGCCCCTGGGTATTTTTCTTTTACTTTTTCCCCTATATCAACTGTTAGAGAATCACCAAGAATTAATAATGTGCTATATTTTTTTTCTTCTTTATTATTTTGCTCAGCTTCTTTTTTTTCTTCCGATGAATTAGAATTATTATCTGTGTTGTTGTCATTATTTAAAAACTGACTTTCTTTATTTGCATCCATTTCTTTTACAAAAGCTGTAGAAAGGAATGGAACACCTTTTCCGAATAATCCCATCACAGATAATATTAATACGACTGCAAAACTTGAAACTATTCCACGTTTTACATTTAAACGAAGTTTTCGTATTCTCTTGTATAATAAATTAATATAATTTCCAAATCCTAATTTTCTAATTGGTGTTTCTACGAATAAATAACTTAATGTTGCTGCTATAAATATTAAAATAATTCTTAAAGTAACATAAAATAAATTCGGATTTCCTATTTCAGAAACCGGTGTTGTTAATACGATAATTGGGAAATGCCATAAGTATAAACTATACGAAATTTTCCCTATAAAAACTATCGGTCTAAATGATAATGCTTTTGAAATAAATGTATGCTGCTTGCCACTACTTATAATTATTATTAATCCCAAAACAGCAACTAATAAAAAACCTCCCCTATACAACCATGTATTATATTCACTTGTATAAAACATTATTGCTATTAATGCAGAAATCGAAGTAAGAGAAACTACACTATATAGTACACTTTCTTTAGCATTTGTTGGACTCGATAACTTATCCATTGGATAAACTAATGCTCCTACCACTCCTACTAATAACGAAAACGCTCGTGTATCAGTTCCAAAATAAATTCTATTTATATTATTAATATCAAATAATAATATATGTGTTACTAATGATATTAAAATTAATCCTAATACAATATATAAAAAGTTTTTATTTAATGAAGATGATTGACCCTCTTCTTTTTTTTGACGATTAAATATTAGAAATATTAGTGGGAAAAACATATAGAACTGTTCTTCTATCGCAAGCGACCATAAGTGTTTAAAAGGACTTTGCGCACCAAAACTATCAAAATAATCAAGTTTATGGAAAATATACCACCAGTTACTTGAATATATATAGCCAAATACCGCATCAAGATGACTTTTTCGAAGTAAAACTCCATTAAACAATACCATGAATACCAAACAAACTGTTATCATAAAATAAACAGCTGGTAGTAGTCGACGCGCCCTTCTCATATAGAAATTATATAAATTAAGAGTTCCTGTTTTTTTATATTCTTTTATTATTAATGAACTAATTAAATACCCTGATAAGACAAAGAATAAATCAACTCCTAAAAATCCACCAGGTAAATAATTTACATCAATATGATAAATAATAACCGCTAAAACTGCTAATGCTCTCAAACTATCTATACTAGGAAGGTATCTTGTTTTTTTATTACTCATTTTTACCTCCTTAATCTTTAAACATTGCTAGTGCCACTCGACCTCTTTGTTTGTCTACATCTATAACATAAACATCAACAATTTGACCTACACTAAGAACATCTAATGGATTTTTTATATAATTTTTACTAATTTTTGAGATATGAACCATTGCATCTTGTTTTAAACCAATATCAATAAATGCTCCAAATTGGGTAATGTTCCTTACTGTACCCGCTAATTTGACACCAACCTGAAGATCGTCAATTGTAAGTATATCTGATTTTAACAATGGTTTAGCAAAAGATTCACGCTCATCTCGAAGTGGTTGTTTTAAATCTTTTATTATATCTTCAAGGGTTTCTATACCAATACCAATTTTTTCAGCTAGTTCTTTCTTATCAACGCCATCTACGATACTAGAAAATTCCTCAGTACCTACTTCTTTTGTTAATAAGTTTAATTCTTTAAGCAATACTTCTGCTGCTTTATAACTTTCTGGGTGAATACCTGTTGCATCAAATATATTTTTGCTATCAGGTATTCTAAAGAAACCTACACATTGTTCAAAAGTCTTCTTACCTAATCTAGGAACTTTGGCAATTTCTTTAATAGTTTCTATCTTCCCATTTTCCTGTCGATAAGCCACGATATTTTTAGCAATTTGCTTATTAACTCCTGATACATAAGACAATAGTGAAACTGATGCTGTATTTACATTGACCCCAACTTTGTTAACAGCTGTCTCTACAACAAATGTTAATTCTTTTTCTAAGTACTTCGGAGTTATATCGTGTTGATATTGTCCTACACCTATTGATTTTGGATCTATTTTCACAAGCTCACTAAGCGGGTCTTGAATACGACGTGCGATAGATACCGCACTTCTTTCTTCCACATTGAAGTTAGGGAATTCTTCACGAGCTACCTCACTAGCAGAATAAACACTTGCTCCTGCTTCATTAACTATTACGTAATCTAATTTTAATCCCACTTCTTTTAAAGTATCAACTACAAATTTTTCAGTTTCTCGTGAGGCTGTCCCGTTACCGATAGCAATCAAATTAATATTGTGCTTATTAATAAATTTAATTAAATCTTTTTTTGATTTTTCTTGTTTTTCAGCTGAAGCAGGTTTATGTGGATAAATAACCATTTTATCTATAAAGTTACCATATTCATCTACTATTGCCATCTTGCAACCTGTTCTAAATGCAGGGTCTATACCTAAAACTTTTTTATTTTTTAGTGGACTTTGCATTAATAGTTGCTTTAAATTTTCAGAGAAAATAACTACTGAATCTTCCTCAGCTTTTTTAGTTAAATCACTACGAATTTCTCTTTCAATCGACGGATAAATTAAACGTTTCATACTATCAGCGATACATTCTAACAATAGCTCATTTATTTCTGTCTGCTGATTTCTTGTTAGACCGCGAAGGATATAATTATGCAATCTTTCTTTGTCATTTTCTATACTAACTCGAATAATTCCTTCTTTTTCCGCCCTATTTAATGCTAATATTCTATGTGAAGCTATTTTTGAAACTTGTTCACTATACTCGTAATAGTTTTTATATGTCCCATTTTCATCTTTTTCTTCACCATCTTTTTTTACACTAGCTGTAATTTGACCAAATTTTCTTGTGTTTTCTAATACATATTCACGATATTTTGCGTTATCTGAAATATTTTCTGCAATAATATCTAAAGCATAAGTAATTGCGTCTTGTATACTATTTACTTCTTTTTCTTCACTTATATACTTTTCAGCTTCTTTATTTAAGTCAGCTAATTTTTTAGGTAGTTTCAATATAAATTCCGCTAATTTCTCTAGCCCTTTTTCTTTCGCTATTGTAGCTTTAGTACGTTTTTTTTCTTTGAAAGGACGGTATAAGTCTTCTACCCTTTGTAATTTTTCTTGAGCTAAAATATCTTTTTTTAGTTCATCAGTTAATAAACCTTTTTCGGAAATCAACCTAATTACTTCTTCTTTTCTTTCCTCAAGAGATTTTAGATAGTTAAACTCATCTTGTATTTGTTTTATGGCAACTTCATCTAAAGAATTAGTTAGCTCTTTTCGATACCTCGCTATAAAAGCTATTGTATTGCCCTCTTCTAATAAATCTAGAACATTTTTTACATACTTATCTTGTATTTTTAGCTTTGTTGCTAAATTTTTTGTTATTTTCTCGTACATTCTATAACTCCATATTATTTATGTAATATTTTCTTGGAACTCGCTTGTTTATGCAACAAAATACTTCATATGATATAGTATTTTGATAAGCAGCAAAATCATCTACTGAAATTTGTTGATTATTATATTCACCAAAGACAAGAACATCATCTCCTACTTTGATATTTTCTGAACATCTTACCATAAGTTGATCCATACAAACGCGTCCGACAACCTCACATTCTTCTCCCGCTACATTTAATTTAAAACCTTGCGCTCGTCTTAATAATCCATCTGCATACCCAATTGGTATAGTGGCAATATATTCATCTTCTAACGCTTCATAAGAGATACCGTACCCAACTTTTGTCCCTTTAGGTACTTTTTTCACATGAGTAACTTTACTAACTAAGGATACTACTGGTTCTAATGATACTTTATTCAATTTTTCTATATTTGAACTTGGATAACATCCATATAAGGCAATACCTATTCTCGACAGATTACAGATATCATCTCTATCACTATATTTTATAACTCCCGCTGAATTATCAATGTGAATATACTTTGGTTTAAGCTTAAATAGCTCAACCAATCTATTAAAATTAGCTGTTTGATAATCATCGTATTCATTATCTTCTCCATCTGCATTAGAGTAATGAGAGAATATTCCTTCAAACTCCGTTTTTTCAGAGTAGAAAAGATTATGAATTTCCATAAGTTCTTTTTCCTCAGATGTCCCTATTCTGTTCATACCCGTTTCAAGTTTAATATGAAATTTTAATTTGCCATCAATTTTTTCAAGTTCTTTAAGCGTTTCCTCAAACCACTCTTTTGAAGGACAAGTTAAAGAAATATCGTTTTCTACAGCATATTTCACGTTTTTTGGATTAGTTACACCTAACACAAGTACCATACTTTCTTTTACAACATCTTTTAATTCTAATGCTTCTTCTAATGTTGCAGTTGCAAAGTTCCTTACTCCATTTTTATATAAATAATCCGCAATTACCTTTGAGCCTAATCCATAGGAGTCCGCTTTGACTATTGCTAAAGCAATTTTCCCAGGATTAAGATTTCTTAGTTTTTTATAATTATTTAATAATGCATCCAAATTAACTCGTAAATATGTCGGTCTATCATTAATCATTGCTTTGTCCTCCTTTTTCTAAAATAACAAATGCTACTACAGTTGTATCAGTATGACTTATCGTAAGATGTGTAATAAAATCTTTATACTCTATATACGGTTTACCAAATCCGTCTTTTTTTACTTCTACATCGTGGAAAGAAAATTCTTTAGAAATCCCTACTCCTAGTGCCTTAGATGTGGCTTCTTTAACAGCAAAACGGCCCGCTAGAAATTCCAATTTTCTTCTGTGATTAGATATTTTGTAAAACTCTTCTAGTTCTCTTTTCGTATATAATTTCTCTAGTCGTTTAGTATTATCAACATACTTTTGGAAACGATGAATATCGACAATATCACAACCTATACCGTAAATCATACATAAAACCTCTTTTTTTAGATAATATATCATCTTATTATACCACTAATAATATTTTTATGAAAGTAACGCACATAAAAAAATAATAAATTCTAACCTGCATTAGAATTTATTATAATTTCATTTATTTAATTGATAAACAACGTTTTTAATTTATCTTTTTTTAAATCTGTACCAATAATTACAACATTATTTCCGAACGTCTTTTCACTTCCAGTAATCTCGTAATTTTTTCCAACTAAATCAAATTTATAACTATTATTTTTTATTGTTAAGTAACCTTTAACTCTTTCTATATTACCTAATCTTTTTGACATCAAATATAAAAGCAAGTAACTAAGCTTATCTAATGAGTTTATTTGTATATTGTCAATAGTATATTGATTTAATTTCTTCTCGATTTTATTTTTATTTACCTTCAGCCTTATTGATAATTCATTTCCTATATTTTCTATTGTACCACTAGTATTAAAAATATATTCCCAAATATCATTCTCCCATTTAGAATAATGAATTAATGGAAATACCGGCTTATTATCGATATTTAATATATTTTTAATGTTTAAAAACTCTTGTTCTGTCATACTTTCTGATTTACTAACTACTGCTAATCCATTATATTTAATCTCATCACTTAAATAATCATTATAATTATTCAGTACATTATCTAAATTTTTTGAATCTACTATTAATATTGGTAATCCCAATTCAATTCTTTCATAACTAATAGTTTTTATTTTTTCTATAATATTTTTAATTTTTGCTACACCGCTAGGTTCTATAATTAAAAATTCAGGGTTTATAGTATTTGCTATTGTAAGTATAGAGTGTGTAAAATCAAGATTAGTTGAGCAACATATACATCCATTAGTCAATTCCCAAACCTTAATATCATCTTGAGTATTATTACTTTTCAAATATTCTCCATCAAGATTTAAATCACCAAACTCATTTTCTAAAATAACAATACTTTTAGTTGTTTTTTCAACTAATGTTTTAATAAATCGCGTTTTCCCTGCTCCTAAAAACCCAGTAATTAAAATAATTTTCATAAAAACACCACCAAATAGAGGAAAAGCCAACTAGCTTTTCCTCTTAAATTTTATTTTTCTTCTAAAATAACTATTGGTTTAATTAGATCAGCTGGTTTATCTTTCATAAGCAATAACGCATCTTCTACTTTATCAAAGCCTTTAAATTTATGTGTTATTAAATGAGTAACATCTAATTTTCCACATTGAATTAATTTTGCAAGTTTTTCTAAACGCAAACGACCTCCAGGCATTAATCCTCCTAAGATTTGTTTATGCCCCATACCTACTCCCCACTCAACACGAGGAATATTTATATAAGTACCTTCACCTAAGTAGTTTACATTTCCTACTTTACCACCTGGTTTTAAACATTTAATTACTGGCTCTAGAGTTTCTACAGTACCACCAGCAATAATAGCTTTATCTACACCTTCACCATTAGTAAGTTTTAATACTTGCTCATCAATAGGTCCCTCTTTATATCCAATAAAATCAGTTGCTCCATATTTTTTTGCAGCTTCACGGCAAACTGCTCTAGTCCCTACAGCTATTATCCTTGAAGCACCTCTTAAGTTTGCTCCTGCAACAGCCATTAAACCTACAGGTCCAATACCCACTACTAATACAGTATCTCCAAACTGAACATCTGCCAATTCTACACCGTGAAACCCTGTTGGAACCATATCAGATAACATACATGCTTCTTCTATACTCACTCCTTCTGGTATAAGAGCTAAATTTCCATCTGCATCATTAACATGGAAGTACTCCCCAAACATTCCATCTTTAAAATTAGAAAATTTCCACCCTGCTAGCATCCCCCCTGAATGCATCGCAAAACCAGCCTGAGCTTCTAGTGAATTCCAATCTGGAGTTATAGCAGCAACCATTACTCTATCCCCAACCTTGAAGTCTTTAACTTGATCCCCAACTTCAGCTACAATTCCACAGCCTTCATGTCCTAGAATCATATCTTTTCTTTCTCCAATTGCACCTTCCCATACTGTATGCACATCAGATGTACATGGAGATAGTGCCAATGGTTTTATTAAGGCATCATTCGGGCCACAATGTGGTTTCTCTTTTTCTACCCAACCAATTTCCCCTATCTTCTTCATTGCTAATCCTCTCATAATGTTTTCCTCCTTTTTAATTTTATATCTTAATTATATTATTATTTTACTTATTTATCAACAACTTAATCTATGAAAAATATAGATGATATAAATATATCTTTACTATTCACTAGAACAAACTATAAATAAATATAATATATTTTTCTCAATAATATTAATATAAATAGTATATACATATTAAGTC